>Ga0075163_10002693_pt1 | contig 23867 bp, 25 predicted proteins | sample JI1023141ADNA_FD_71478 | JGI IMG/M metagenome (GOLD analysis project Ga0075163, IMG submission 71478) | Wastewater effluent complex algal communities from Wisconsin, to seasonally profile nutrient transformation and Carbon sequestration -... | ecosystem: Engineered > WWTP > Effluent > Algae... | reverse complement strand
TGGCGGCCAGAAGCGTATCCACGTTCTGCTTCGCGGCCTGCACCTGGGCCTTGTAGTGCTGCCGCGCCTCGGCCGGGAGCTGCGTGGCCGCGAGCTCGCGATCGAGGGCGCCGTCGTCGAGGAAGCTGGCGTACACCGCGGCCATGCCCACCGCCGTTTCCTCGCGCTCGGCGCGCTCGTTGCCGAAGGGCTTCTCGATCGTGAGCGGACCGGTGTGGCCGTGCAAATGGCGGCGGTCTCGTCCCGGCTGCACCACCGCGAACATCAGCGACGTGGCGTCGAGCATGCTCGGATGCCGGAGATCGAAGTCCGCGTGAATATCCTCGGGCCGGGGAAGTGATCGCCGCTGGTAGCGCGTGCCGGCGTAGCCGCGCCCGGCCGCATCGTGGGCGTCGAAGGGCAGCTCCGGACACAGGGCCACCAGCGCGCGCTCCCGCGGCGTCTTGGCGACCTCCACCGAGCCGCTCCCGTGCGCCTCCTGGGCCTGGGCCTCGGTCTGCCGCACCTCGTTGCACTCGTCGCCATCGTAGCCGCCGCCAGCGGCGCCCCCGGTCTGGATCATGGGCAAGAGGGAGCAACCGGAGAGGGTCGCCGCGAAGAGGCAAAGCAAGGTCGGCTTCATGCCCGGGGATTGTCGGCACCTGGGAGTTCCGTCGAAGAAAAATGCGGCCGCGAATCATTTCGCAAACGGGTCCCGAAAAGGGTACGCAATGCAGCGTGCTCCGTCGTGCGGCCCCCTCGCTCGTGCTCCTCGGTATCGCCGGCGCGCTGGTTTCGGCGCTGGCCCGGGCCGAAGACGAAAAGCCCACCGCGCGGCTGGAGTTCGCCAACGTCTCGTCGCTCGCTTCGTGCCCCGGCGAGCGCACGTTCCGCGACCGCGTCGCGGCGCGCCTGGGGCTCGATCCGTTCGAGGCTGGTGCGGCCCGCACGGTGGTCGCCACGCTGCGCGACGACAAGCAAAAGCTCCGGGGCGAGGTGGTGCTCCGGGGCGCCGACGGCAACGTCATCGGCCGGCGAGAGCTCACGGCGCCGCGCGGCGAGTGCTCGGAGCTGGTGGAGTCCATGGCGTCGGTGGTGAGCCTGCTCCTCGATCCCCTCGGCAAGGTGAAGGCCGCGGCCAGCGCCAGCGCCACGTCGCTGCCCACGTCGCTGCCCCCACCCGCTACCGCAGAGCCTACCGCGACGGCGACGCCGAGCGCGACGACGACGCCCGCTCCCGCACCGCCGCCCACGTCAGCGGCGCCCGTCCCCGAGGGTCCGCGCCTTCGCTTCGCGGTGCGCGCCTCGGCCTACGCCGGCGTCGGTCGCGGCCCCGCTCCGACCCTGGGCGCGCGCATCGGGGGCGAAGGTCGGTATGGCGCGCTGGGCCTGGGCCTCGAGCTGGCCTTCGAGAGCACCCTCGGGGCGACCGAGCTCGAGACCGGCGATCGCGCGAGCGCCGCCTTCGTGCTCGGCGGCATCGTGCCGTGCTATCGCCGCCGATACCTGTCCGCGTGCTTGCCGCTCCACGGCGGCTTCGCCCAGGGTGAAGGACCCGACGTCGTCAGCCCCACGGTGCGCCGTACGCTGGCAGGCTTCGTGGGCGGACGCATCGGCGTACCCATACCGCTCGGCTCGCTCTTGGAGCTCGAGCCGTTCCTGGGGCTCGACGTGGCCCTGGTACGGACGCGCTTTCAGGTGAGCCAGGAGACCGTGTGGACGCAATCGCCGGTGAGCGGCACCCTCGGATTGAGCTTGATGCTCACGCCCTGATCGACGGTCGCACCGCACGCGTTGCGCGGCCCAGGGGTTACGGAGTATGTCGACCTCATGGAAAGCTTCCGGGAAGCGCTCGACCGTCTCGTGAACCAGCTCAACCGCGATGTTCTTTCGACCATCGAGGGCATCACCCTCACCGAGCTGAGCGCGGTCGTCGGCAAGGCACGCGCCGCCCGAGGAAGCGCAAGAAGGAACGGCGCCGAGAAGCCCGCGAAGGCGCCGGCACCGGTGGCCCTTCCGAAGGCGACGCCGCGAGCCGTGGCCCCCAAGGCGCCCAAGGCCGTGGCGTCCAAGGCCGTGGCCCCCAAGGCGCCCAAGGCCGCGCGCACGAAGAAGTCTCCGAAAGCGACCCCGGCCGCACCGGTGGTGAGCGCGGTGCAACTGGAGCAGGCCATCGCGTTCGCGGTGAGCCGAGGCAGCAAGGGCGTCATCGCACGCCAGCTCGACGCGCACCTCGTATCCCTGGGCTTTGCCAGTGGCGCCAACGTGCTCGCCGTGCTCGCCGAGCGCAACCTGGTGCGCGATGCCGGGTTCCGGCGCGCCACCGGCAACGGCAACGCCACCGAGCCGGTGTTCGTGGCCGTCGCGCGCTAACCAGGGCCGAATTTCCGACGGATTCGCCGCCGCGGCACAAACCGCGAGAAGCGATGTTGATTTCCGGACTACCATCGGCCCGATGCCTCCGACCACGCCCAGCGCGCTCGCGGCGTTCCGGGCCATGTTCGGCGCGGAGCTCGGCTACGTGTGCCGGACCCTGCGCCGGCTCGGGGTTCGCGAAGGCGATCTCGAGGACGCGGCGCAGGAGACGTTCCTGGCGGTGCACGGCAAGTGGAGCGACTTCGACCTGGCGCGCCCGATCCGTCCGTGGCTCTTCGGCTTCGCCTTCCGGGTGGCCGCGAACTATCGGCGCAAGCGGCGCGAAGCCGCCAGCGAGCTGGGCGACGAGGTGCCGGCCAAGGACGCCTCGCCGGAAGATGCGGCCCTCACCGGTCAGGCGCGCACGCTCGCGCTGGCAGCCCTCGACAAGATGGATGACGATCGCCGCGACGTCTTCGTCATGCACGATCTCGAAGGCTTCGACGCGCCGGAGATGGCCGCGATGCTCGGGATTCCCCTCAACACCGTGTACTCGCGCCTGCGCACCGCCCGCGCCGAGTTCGAAGAGCACGCCGCACGCCTCGGCCAACGACGGAGGAGAGCATGAGCGATCTGGAACCGCTCTCGGACCTCGCGCGGGAGCTCCTCGACGAGGAGCGCAGCGCCATCGGCGCCCAACCCGAGCTGTCCGGCCGCGTGATGGCCAAGCTCGAGGCCGCGCTCGGCCCGACCCTCGGCTTCGGTGCCGACGGCGCCGGCGGGGGCCACCATGGAGGTGAAGGCGGCGCCGGTCCCGGTGGCGCAGCTCCTCCTGCAGCAGGCGCAGGTGCAGGCGCGGCGCTCGGCGGCGCCAAGCTCGCTGCAGTCATCGCCACCACGTTCGCGGTGGGCACCGGAGCCGGTGTCGCCGTCGATCGCACCCTGGCCGTCCCGGCGCCGACGGTCACGGTGTACCTGCCCGCGGCTCCGGCCCCGAGCACCACGATGATCCCCGTGGGCATCACCGGCGCCTCCGCCTCGGCTTCGACCAGCGCCGCGCCCACCGCTGCCCCCCGCGCCACCGCCACCACCGCCACCGCCGCGACCACCTCCGACCCCAAGAGCGATCTCGCGCGGGAACGCGAGCTCATCGATGCGGCGCGTGCGGGCGTCGCCCGCGGCCACGCGGAAGCAGCCCTGAGCGCCGTGACCCGCCACGAACGGGAGTTTCCCCAGGGGCAGCTCCGGGAAGAGCGCGAGGGTCTGCGCATCCTGGCCCTCGCCGCCCAGGGACGCACCACCGAGGCCCGGACCTTCGCCGCGCGCTTCCGAAAGAGCTATCCTCAGAGCGTGCTCCTGCCGCAAATCGACGCCGCCTTGGGGGTTCCCTGATGCGTGCGCGCCTGCTCCTCCTGGGCGCGACGGCGGTCGTTGCATCCTGCATCGGTCTCCAGGACCTCGGCGATCGCCGCGCCGTGGACGGCGGCACCGAGACCGGAGCCAGCAGCGGCTCCAGCGGCAGCAGTGGCGCGAGCGGGAGCAGCGGGAGCAACGGGAGCAGCGGCTCCAGCGGGAGCAGCGGCGTCATCCCCGAGACGGTGCGCATTCCCGCCGGCTCCTTCGCCTACAAGTTCCGCTACCGCTCCGGCGGCTCGGACCTTGCCCCGGCGCGCCTCACCCACGACTTCTACGTGGACACCCACGAGGTGACGGTGAAGCAGTTTCGCGCCTGGGTCGAGGCGGGCAAGCCCGAGCCTTGCGCCAACGGCACCTGCTCCCTCGAGCCCGGGGGTCCGTACCAGGAGACCATGCGCTGGTACGCCCTCGACAGCCGCTACGTGGCCGAAGATGGCTACCGCACCTGCACCGGCGTGACCACCCAGATAGGTGCAACGTACACCAAAGGCAACGACGACCTGCCGGTGAACTGCGTGAACTACCCACAGGCGGTCGCCGCTTGCTACTTCCGCGGCATGCGCCTGCTCACCGACGTGGAGTGGCTGTACATCGCCAGCGGCCGCGGACAGGATCGCAAGTACGTGTGGGGCGACACGCCGGAGCCCGACTGCGCACACGCGCTCTTCGGCCTCGGCGGCGACTTTCGCCAAGGCCAGAACGGCTGCGGGTTCCCCAAGCCGGTGCTCGCGACGCCCGGCGACGTCTCCCGCGATGGCGTCTACGACATGGCGGGAAGCCTCGTCGAGTGGGTGTGGAGCTCGGCCCCTTTCGGATCCTTCGGCACCCAGCCGCTCCCCGACGACTACCCAGGCACCGACCGCGACGGCTCGCTCTCGGCTTCCAAGAAGCTCGTCCGCGGCGCCGGCTACTGGGGTTACGCCGAGCAGGTGCAGGCCACCTGGTCCGAGGTCGAATTCGTGAACAGCGCCGATTCCACCGTCGGCTTCCGCTGCGCGAAGACCATCTTGTAGTCAACGCTTGCGTCCTTCGCCGCCGCGTGCACACTCGCGCATCGCGATGCGACGCACGGCGCTCGTTCTTCTTCCCCTCTTGCTCTTCGCACGGACGGCTTCGGCGACGCCCACCGCCAAGCTCACCTACGTGCGCGGAGAGGGCGCCGCCGCGTGCGCCGACGAGGCCTCGCTGCGGCAAGCGGTGGCCGCGCGCCTCGGCTACGATCCCTTCCGGCCGGTGGCCGAGAACGCGGTCTCGGTGGACGTGCGCCGGGTGGGCTCCCGCTTCGTGGCCCACGTGAAGCTCATCGACGCCGATAGCAAGGAGCGGGGCGATCGTGAGCTGCAGTCCAAGAGCGACGACTGCGGTGACCTCACCTCCACCCTGGCGCTCACCATCAGCATCGCCCTCGATCCCCTGAGCCTCACGCGGCCGCCCCCGGATCCGCCGGCCCCGCCACCGGATCCCCCCGCTCCGCCGCCCGCCGATCCCCCCGCCGCGCCCCCGCCCACGCAGCCTCCGCCCCCACCTCGGGACCAGCCTCCGCCTCCGCCACGGCCCACGACGCATAGCGGCTTCGAGGCCGGCCTCGCGCTCCACATGTCCATCGGCGCGGCCCCCGCGGTGGCTTTCGGTCCGGATATCTTCGGCGCTTTCCGCTACGGCGCGTTCCAGGCAGAGCTCACCGGACGCTTCGATGCGCAGGCCTCCCGCTCCACCAGCGAAGGCGGCGTGGTGGCCACATCGCTCCTGGAAGTGGGCGTCGCCCCCTGCTTTCGTCTCTCGGTCCTCGCGCTCTGCGCCCACGGCACCCTCGGATCGCTGGTGGCCGAGACCCGCGAGGTCACCAGGCCCGGCTCGGACGCGGTGCTCTATCTCGCGGTGGGCGGCCGAGTCGCCGCCAGCATCCCGGTTTTCAAGAACCTCACCATTCGCCCATTTGCAGAGCTTGCGGTGCCGCTCTTGCCCTACGAGTTCCGCCTCAACGGCCGCAGCATCTACGCGCTCTCCCCGGTATCGGCGGCCTTCGGCGTCGGCCCTTCCGTGGTTTTCTGAGGCTTTTCCCCTCCCCGGCGATTCTTTGACGATCACCCGGCGCTGGACCCAAGTACCTTGCGAACCCAATGGCCGCGGCGCTCGTCGACATGTCCGAACGGGCCCGCTTCGATGCAATCTTCGAGGCGGAGTTCGCCTACCTGTGGACTTCGCTCCGGCGCCTCGGCGTCCAGGAGCGCGATCTCGAGGACCTCACCCACGACGTGTTCCTGGAGGTGTACCGGCGCATCGGCACCTACGATCCGGCGCGGCCGATTCGCCCGTGGCTCTTCGCTTTCGCCTTTCGCTTCGCCTCCGACTACCGCCGCCTGGCCCGTCATCGCCGGGAGGTCATGGGCACCGAGGCCGAAGAGAGCGATCCCCTGCCCTCCGCCGACCGGCTCCTCCAGATGAAACAGAACCAACACCTCGTCGAGCGCGCCATCGGGAAGATCGATCCCGATCGCCAGGCGGTCTTCATCCTGCACGAGCTCGACGAGACCCCCATGGCCGAGATCGCCGCCGCGCTGGAGATCCCGGTGAACACCGCCTACTCCCGGCTCCGGCTCGCACGCGAGGAGTTCCGCGAAGCCGTCAAGCGCGAGAGCCGAAAGGAGGCCCGCCCGTGATCGACCCCATCGACGACGATCTCGCGGCGCTCCTTCAGGACGCCAAGCCCATCGCGGCGCCGGAGGAGGCCAAGGCGCGGGTGCTCACGCGACTCGCGGCGGCGCTGCCCCCGCCCCCCACTGGTGGCGGCGGCAGTGGCGGCAACACGGCTCCCTCTCCGCCTGCGGCTCCGCTGGCCGCGGGCTTTCCCGCGTGGGCTCTGGCGGCAGCGCTGGCGGTCGGCGCCGGTCTGGGTCTCGGAGGCTCGCTCCTCCTGCCTCCTCGCGAACGTGTAGTTTACATAGATCGCCCGGTCCCGGCAGCTCCGGTGACCGTGGCCCAAGTCGCGGCCCAGCCCGTGCCTTCGCCCTCGGGACTTCGGCTGGAGGACCTGCCGCGCGCCCCCACGGTGACGCCAAGCGCCAGCGCCGCCAGCGCCGCACACGGCGAAGACCTCGCCAAGGAGCGCGCGGTGCTCGACGTGGCACGAAGCGCACTCGGCCGTGGAGACGCCGCGAACACCCTGGTGGCCACCGGCGAGCACGAGCGCAAGTTCCCCCAGGGCGCGCTGGTGGAGGAGCGCGAGGCGCTGGCCATCCAGGCGCTCGCGATGCAGGGTCAACGCACAGGCGCACAGGCGAGGGCCGACCGCTTCCGCAAGCGCTTTCCTCGGAGCATGCTCCTGCCGGCGGTGGACGCCGTGGTCGGCAGCGGCCCCGACTCCCGGGAGCGCGACCTGTGAACGGACTTGCGCCGCGGTCAATCCGGGCCAAGATGCGCGCCATGAGCTTGGTACGTCACGGTCTGGTCTGCGTTCTCGCAAGCGCACTGGGTGTGGCATGCGCAACGCGCGCGGTCGACCTGGGCGCCAACGACGCCGGCCAGCCCACGCCCATCCAGAGCACCCCGGCGAAAGAGGCGGGCGCGCGTCTCTACGGCTGCGTCGACTGGCTCGACCAAGAGATCGCCTCGCTGCGCGGCAACGGCTGCGAGAACCCGGTGTGCCCCGCGACCTCCGAGGCGCCCGGCACGCGCTACGCCATCGCCACCGCCAAGGACGTAGTGGCGGTCACCGCCAACCGCTGGATGTTCTGCGGCGCGAGGCCCACGAGCACGCCCAGCGACGTGGTGGGCATGGAGTTCACCGCCGGCTGTCGCATCTACTTCCTCCGTCGCGACAACGACGGCAAGCTGGTCCGCGGCACCGAGGCCGCGTACCAATCGAGCTTCGACATCGACATCCCCGACGAGGGCGCCGCCGCCATCGACCTCCACTACGATCGCGTGCACACCACGCGCTACACGCTGGCCTCGGCGCGCTGTCCGGAGAACTGGCTGCGCCTCGAGGCCGCAGACTCCGCCGAGAGCATCCCGCTGCGTCCCGTGGGCGCCGACGACCTGGTTCCTCCGGCCTTCTGACCGATTTCGTGACGACGGCGCCGGCGCACTCCCAAGTGTGAGCATGGCACTCCCCTCCTCCCGCGACCTTCACCCCAAGTACGTTCGCTTCGCCCGCGCCCTGGCGCTGGCCTCCACGCTGGCCCTCCCGGCGTGCTCCTCCGAGGCCCCGGCCTCGAGCTCTGGCGCACCCGCTCAGGACGCTAGCACCGGCGAGAAGGACGCTGGGAAGGCCGGGGACGCGTCGACACGCGACGCAGCCGTGGCCGACGGAAGCATCGAGCGCGACGCCGGTTCCGTGCAAGATGCATCGACTTCGGACGCCACCGCGGAAGACAGCGGTGGGGGTGGCGGTGGCGTGGGCCCCTTGCCTCCTCCGGACATGCCGGCATGACGCTCGAGCAAGAGTACCGGGCGCTCCGCGAAGGGCTTCGACGCATCGAGCCCGACGCCCACACCTTCGATGCCTCGAGCTACGAGCCCGCTGCGGTGGCACGGGTACGCGCCCTGTGGGTCGATCGAACGCAGAACGAGTACCGCTCCACCTTCGTTTTTTCCGCGCTCGCGTCGCAACTGCTCGTTGCCGGGGCTTCGCTAGAGGCCTCGGCGGTCACGTTGCGCATGGCCCAAGACGAGCTCGTTCATGCGGAACGTTGCGCGGGGGTCGCCGTCGCCCTCGGAGGAACGCCGCCCACGTTGCCCTTGACCGGAGGCGTAGCGACCATCGCGAAGCACGCCAACGTGTCGCGCGAGGAGTGCGCGTTGCGCAACGTCGTCTACACCACCTGCATCTCCGAGATGACCGCGGTGGCGCACCTCACGCTGAGCCTCGAGCGCGCGCGCGACCCCTTCATGCGACACCACATCCGGGCGCTCTTGGCAGACGAGACCCTTCATGGGCGCTTCGGCTTCCACTACCTGGAGTCATGGGCCGATTGGCTCGGCGACCGGCCCGGCGTGCGCGCTTCACTCACGCGCTACCTACGCTTCGCGTTCGCCGTGGCGGAACGAGAGTTCTCGTGGCCCTCCCGGGCGCCGGGCAACGCAGACGACGACGCGCTCGGGTACGTTGCCCCCCAAGAGATCGTTGAGATTCATCGCAACACGATGGAGCACGCGGTGGCGCCCGCTCTCGCCCGCTTCGGCCTGGATGCCGAAGAAGCCTACCGCACGCGCACCTTCGCGCCGTGATCAGGTCTCGACGGCGACGGTGAAGAGCCCGCCGATCTTGCCGCTGGGCAAGGTGCCGACGATGTACACCGAGATGGCGCCCACCAGGTTGTTGCCCTGCGGGCGACCCAGGCGAATGACGATGGGGTTCTTGAGGTTGGTGCGAACCAGGTCGAGCACCTTGGTGATCTGCTGGTGGTAGGCGAAGTTGTCCGGGTCCTCGCCGGCCACCGGAGCGTGCCGCGACGCGAACGTTTCGAACGCCACGGTCTCGGACTTCATCTGCGAGAGCGGCTTGTCCGCCATGGCGTCGTTGTTGGTGACGGCATTGAAGGCGCGGTGAATGAAGGCTGCGTTGGCCGGCGCGGTGGCGACCTGGGTGGAACGAATCCACACCAGCGGGTGGTCGCTCTCCGAGAGGTAGTAGACGCCGGTCGACGCCTTCACGATGGCGTTCTTGATCTTGGTATCGGTCGCCAGGACGATGGGGTCTTCCTGGACCATCGCCTCGTCGTCGCCCGCTACGTCCTGAACGTCGGCGGTGCATGCACCGGTGAGGGTCGCGAGCGCGAGGAGCAGGGCGAGACGCTTCATGGCGGTGTCCTACGTCATGGCCCAGGGTCGGGCAAGGTGTTCCTGGAACTTTCGTGCGCGACTGGAAAATACGGGCCTTGCGCGCCAACCATGGCGGCCCGCGCGCGCTCAAGGGTTCGCGAACCGCGTGATAGCCTCGTGGCATGCGTCGGCCTCTTCTCCTCGCCCTTACGATTCTTGCCGGAATTGCCGCCCCCACCGCGCCCATCTCGCCGGCTCTCGCGCAGCCGCGCAACGCGGCGCCCACCGGAAAGCGCGAGGTGTCGTCGGCGCTCGCCGAGGCCCGCGGGAAGCTGGAGACCACCGACTACGACGGCGCCGAAGCGGCGCTGAAGGCCATCCGCGGCTCCGACCAGCCGGAGGCCCAGGTGCTCCTGGCGCGCAGCTACCTGGAGCGCGGGCGCTACGACGAAGCCGAGAAGACCGTCGCCCAGGTGACCGCCGGCGGCGAGGCGGTACGCGCGCTGGCCGCCACCGTGCGCGCCCGTTCGCTCTTCGCCCGCGGCAAGGTGGCCGAGGCCATCAAGACCCTCGAGGGCGTGAAAGCCACCAAGGGCGGCGAGGCCCGCCGCGCCCGCACGCTCCTCGGCGAGTATCTCATCTACGCTGGCAAGCGCGCCGACGCCGACGACCCTTTGCACAAGGTCATCGACGACTATTCCGAGGTAGGCCAGGACGCCGATGGCCTGGCGGAGGTGGGCCGCGCGGCCCACCTGCTCCGCAGCGCAAAGGACGCCAACCAGGCCTTCAGCGAGAGCGAGGCCATCGACAAGACCCGCACCCAGACCCTCATGTACCGGTCCGAGCTCTTCCTGGAGAAGTTCGACGCTGGCCACGCCGAAGACGTCACCCGCGACGCCCTGAAGATCGCCCCCAAGCGCGCCGACGCCCTGCTCACCATGGCGCGCATCAAGCTCGATCAGGCGCTCGACTTCGACGCCGCCGAAGCGCTCCTCAAAGAGGCCTTGGCCATCAACCCCAAACTGGCCGCGGTGTACGCGGTGCGCGCCGGCATCGCCCTGCGCGACATGGATCTCGCGGCATCCGACAAGGCCATCGAGACCGGCCTGGCCATCAACCCCGCCGATCTCGAGCTCCTCTCCATGCGCGCCGCCACGCGCTTTCTCTCCGACGACAAACCGGGCTTCGAAGCGGCCAAGAAAGACGTCTTCACCCGCAACCCGGAGTACGCCCGCTTCTACTCCATCGTGGGCGAGTTCGCCGAGTGGGAGCACCGCTACGACGACATCGTGAGCATGATGAAGGAGGCCACCAAGGTGGACCCGGACGACGGCCGGGCCTGGGCCCAGCTGGGCCTCACCTCCATGCGCAACGGGCAAGAGGACGACGGCCTCAAGGCGCTGAACACCGCGTGGTCCAAGGACCGCTACAACGTCATGGTGTACAATACACTCAACCTCTACGAGAAGGTGATCCCCACCAACTACGAGACGGTGGAGGTGGGCACCTTCAAGATTCGCTACCCCAAGAGCGAGAAGAAGGTGCTCGATCGCTACGTGCCGCGGCTGGCCGGTGAGGCTTTGGCCAGCATGAAGGCCCGTTACGGCTTCGTGCCCAAGCTCCCCACCCAGGTGGAGCTGTACGAGACCCGCGAGAACTTCAGCGTGCGCACCAGCGGCCTGCCCAACATCGGCATCCAGGGCGTGTGCTTCGGCCGGGTGGTGGCGGCCATGAGCCCCAAGAGCGAGCCCTTCAACTGGGGCAACGTGCTGTGGCACGAGCTCGGCCACGTGTTCGCCATCCAGCTCTCGAAGAACCACGTGCCGCGCTGGTTCACCGAAGGGCTCTCGGAGTACGAGACCATCGCGAGGCGCCCGGAGTGGAACCGCGAGCTCGACCCGCAGCTCTACATGGCGCTCACCCAGAACACGCTGCCCTCGGCGGTGGACATGAACCGCGCCTTCACCCACGCCAGCGACGGCCTCGACGTGACGGTGGCCTACTACGCCTCCAGCCAGATGATGGTCTTCACGGTGGAGCGCTTCGGCATGCAGCGGGTGGTGAAGGCCTTGCAGCTGTGGGGCGAGGGCAAGCGCACCCCGGAGGTCATCGAGAAGGCCTTCGGCGTGCCGCCCGCCACCTACGACAGCGAGTTCCGCGCCTGGGAGCTCAACCGGCTGCGCCGCTACAAGGGGCAGTTCATCTTCTCCGATCGCGCACGGGCGCCCGAGGACGCCAAGCTTCGCGTGCAGGGTGCACCCAACGACGCCAAGGCCCACGCCGAGTACGCGCTCTCGCTGGCCCGCGCCCACAAGATCGAAGAGGCCAAGAAGGAGATCGAGGTCGCCCTGGGCCTCGACCCCAAGCTCATGAGCGCGCACTACATGGCCGCCAAGATCTCCATGGCCGAGAAGAACCCGGCCGAGGCCGAGAAGCACCTGCAGACCATCCGCAGCGCCGGCGGCGACGGCTACTTCGTGCAGACCGCGCTGGCCGACGTGTACGAGGCCCAGAAGAACGACAAGGCCTTCCGCTTCTCGCTGGAAGCCGCGCACCGCTGGGACCCGAGCCAGTCGGAGCCGCTCCAGGGTCTCTTCGACATCGCGGTGGAAGAGAAGCGCGAGGACGACCAGCTCGACATCCTGCGCAAGCTGGCCCCGCTCGACCAGCACAACCGTCGCGTGTGGCGCGGGCTCATGCTGCGGCTGGTGGCGAAGAAGCAGTGGGAAGAGGCGCGGCGGGTGTGCGAGTCGACGCTGTACGTCGACGTGGAGAACGCCGAGATCCACAACCTGTGCGCGGCAACGTACGACGAGCTGGGCCTGGGCGACGCCGCGCTCTTCGAGGCCGAGAGCGCCCTGGCCTCGACGCCGAAGCCGAAGGAAGCCGAAGGCGCCCACCTCCGCATGGCCAAGATCTACGGCGCACGCAAGAACACCGCCGAGGCCAAGCGCCACGAGGAAGAGGCTCGCGCCGCCGCAGCGGCGGGAGAGGCCAAGAAGCCCGGCCCCTGATGCGATAGCGACGACGCAGTCCCTGTTCTATGCTTCCACCATGGCCCAAGGCGCTGTCTCTGACGCCACGTACGAGGACTTGCTCGCCCTGCCGAGGGAAGTGACCGGGCAAATCCTGTTTGGCGTACTGCACGCGCATCCTCGCCCTGCCCCCAGGCATGCGCGAGCCTCATCGACCCTCGGAGAGGAGCTCGGCCCGCCGTTCAATCGCGGGCGCGGCGGCCCCGGCGGGTGGCTCATCCTGGACGAGCCCGAGCTTCACCTTGGGCGCCATGTGCTCGTGCCCGACTTGGCCGGCTGGCGCCGAGAGCGCATGCCCGAGATGCCCATCGACAAGGCGTACTTCGTACTAAGTCCGGACTGGGTGTGCGAGGTACTCTCACCCTCGACTGCCGCGCTCGATCGAGGGGACAAGTTGAACGTGTACGCCACCGAGCGCGTGGCCCATGTGTGGTTCGTCGATCCCGAAGGGTTGACGCTCGAGGTGCTCGAGCTCGACGGTGCTTCGTATCGCGTACGCAACGTCTATGCGAACCAGGCCACCGTACGCGCGGTCCCCTTCGACGCGATCGAGCTCGATCTCAGCCTCCTCTGGGCTCGATAGCAAGTCGTCGAACGAGGGCGCTAGCCCCGCCCAATCCGGGCTAGCGCGTGGCCTTCGAGAACCGCTCCCGATGCTCGTGCTCGGCGAACACCGGGCGAGCGGCGAGAGGTCTCGCCTTGGCGCGCTCGGCGGGCGAGAGCGTGGAGTGCGCCAGCGTCCAGAAGATCCAGTCGCGCACCTTGGGCGCGGCGACGTCGCGCAGGAGCACGTTGACCATGACGGCGGCCTCCGAGGTCCCCTCGAGCGCGCCGAGGCTCCTGCATGCGGCCGACACCACGTCGACGCTCTCGTCGCCGACCAGCGCGGAGATGCGTGCGTGCAGGAGCGCACGCGTCGCACCGGGAAGCTCTCCGAGCTCTGCGAGCAAACGCCGGGCCCGCCACGGAGCAGCCACCTGCGCCGCGTCGAGCATGCGGGGGAGCTCGGGATGCGCGACCTTCTGCGCCTGACGAAGCGCGAGCCTCAGCGCGAGCTCGCTCTTCTCCTCGAGCGCCTCGCACGCGGCACGCACGTTGCCCGCGAGAGCATCGAGGGCGTTCGCCGAGAAAAGCCCCGGGCGGTCTGCGAGCTCCGCGTAGTACGCAGCCTCGGTGCCCGCCTTGCGCCGCTTGGTGGCTTCTCGTTCGTCGCGCTGGAGCGCGAACCGCATGAGCACCACCAGGGCCGCCAGCGCCGCAAGACCGTCGCCCTCGCGCAGGGCCCGCAGGAGCAGCGCCTGGCTCTCCGGCCCGTCATCGAGCTTCGAAACCTGGAGCGCCGAGGCGTCGATGGCGCCCGTGCGGGCCGTCTTCGGCGCGGCCGCCTTGGCGGAGGTCTTGGCCTTCTTGGCCTTCGCGGATGCGGACGCAGGGGCTGCCTTCTCGCGCTTCGCCACGGACTTGGGTTTGATCGCGAAGGCGACCTCGTCGTGTTTGGCCAGAACCAGCGTCACGTCGGTCTCGCTGGCGAGCGCCTCGGTGAGAGCCGCGGCGACGCATTCCCGCGCGCCGATCCAGTGCAGCACGAGCGTGGACGTGAGCTCCCCCGCGGCGTCGAAGGCGCGTGCATGCGACTGTCGATGCCAGAACACCGCGGACGTCGGCCTCGAATGCTTCGGCAGCTGGGCGAGCTTGTCCGCCACCAGCTCCTGCGCGTGGCTCTGGGTGTCGCCGGCGTTGGCCAGCGCGAGCACGCCCTTGGTTCGCGAGGCAGAGGCCGACGCCGAGATACGCGCGAACAATCGGCGCAGCCTTCGTAGGTTCATGCAGGCCTACGATAGTGGCATTTTCGTGCCCCCCCGGCTCGGCCGAATCGGGCCAAAGGCCACGAAGACGGGGCCAAGAAGCCCGGCCCCTGAACAGACACTGAACGGCTACCGGAGCTGCGTGCGCACGGTATTCCGTTTCCGAACGCGCGTGCTACAAGGGGCCATGAAAGCCATCCCGCTCGAGCTCATCCAGCGGCTCCCGAAGACCGATCTCCACGTTCACCTCGACGGCTCGCTCCGCCTTTCCACCATCCTGGAGCTAGGCCAGAAGCAAAAAGTGGCGCTGCCCGCCAGCGACGAAGAGGGCCTGCGCGCCGCCATGAACCTGGGGCAGAACTGCGGCTCTCTCGTGGAGTACCTCAAGGCCTTCGACGTGACCCTCAAGGTCATGCAGACCGCCGACGCCCTCACCCGCATCGCCTACGAGCTGGCGGAGGACGCGTCGAAAGAGAATGTACGATACATGGAAGTCCGCTACGCGCCGATGCTCCACACCCGCAAGGGTCTGAAGCTGACAGCGGTGGTGGAGGCCGTGCTCGAAGGCCTGCGGGCCGCGCAAGACAAGTTCGGCATCGAGTCGGCGGTCATCATCTGCGGCATCCGCAACGTCTCGGCCGAGAGCTCCCTGGAGATGGCCGAGCTGGCGGTGGCCTACAAGGGCCGCGGCGTAGTGGGCTTCGATCTCGCCGGCGCCGAGTACGACCACCCGGCCAAGCACCATCGCGCCGCCTTCCAGCTGGTGCGCGACAACAACATCAACGTGACCATTCACGCCGGCGAGGCCTACGGCCCGGAGTCCATCGCCCAGGCGATTCACGTGTGCGGCGCCCACCGCATCGGCCACGGCTGCCGGCTCCGCGAGAACGGCGACCTGCTCCACTACCTCAACGACCACCGCATCGCCCTCGAGTGCTGCCCGTCGTCGAACGTGCAGACCGGCGCCATCCGCGACATGAAGGCGCACCCCATCAAGCTCTACAAGAACCTCGGCCTGCGGGTCACCGTCAACACCGACAACCGCCTGGTCACCGACACCACCGTCTCCAAGGAGCTCTGGCTCTGCCACCGGGAGATGGACTTCAGCCTCGAGGACCTCAAGGCCGTCATCCTCAGCGGCTTCAAGAGCGCCTTCCTCCCCTTCCACGTGAAGCAGCAGTACCTCCGCCGCGTGAGCGAGGAGCTCGCCGGCTTCACCGACGAGTCGCTCCCCTCGGTGCCGGTCCCCCCCAGCACCAGCTCGGTGATGTAGGGCGCTACTTGCCGCAGGATCCGTCGCAGGTATCCGTGTCGCCGCACAGCTTGCCGTCGAGGCAGCGGCGGCACGCATCGGTGATGCGCGGCTGCTGACACGCGGTCATGAACTCCTGCTTCTGCTTCGCGGTCGCATTCGAGCACGCCGCGTACTGCGCGCTCAGGTCTTCGCACGAAGGCCCTGTCGGATACTCGGGCTCGCCGATCTTCGTGCCGCCATCGCTGCGCCCGGCGCTGCACGCCGCCGTCGCCATCAAACCGAGCGCTGCGAGCACCCCCCACGTCTTCGTCACCGACATCGCGTCTCTCCTCTCGTCGTTGGTCGACAGCACCAGGATAGCAGGGCCCGTGCCACCCCGGATGTGCCGGCGAATGCCGCAATTCTCGCGCCTCGTCGCCGAAGCCCCGCGACAACTGGATCAGGCCACGACAAAGCCGTGCTCGAACGCGCCAGCCCTGATACTCGGCGGGCCGATCCGGCAATGGCTCCACATGTTCAAAGCTCTCTCGCTCGCGCTGGCCGCATCTCTCTTCACGCTCGCCGGCTGCGCCGCCGATACCTCGCCGGAGGACCCGGCATCCACCGAAGCCCCCGCTCCCATCGGCAGCGAGCAGGTGGACCCGGCGTACGCCATCTCGTGCCCGCCGCCGGTGTACCAGTGCTTCGCCACCAAGGTCTCGTACACGACCCTCGCTGCCTGCGCGTCCGCGTGCAAGACGGCGTATCCCGGCATGTGCCAGACCGTCTACCCGTACTGCTACGGCATGCCGCCGCGCGCGCCCAAATGACGGACTGAGTGCGATCGCCCTCACTGCGCTCCGGAGGCGCGACCTCCCACGAGGCCGACGTCGCGAGGGTCCGCGAACCGGCCGCACTCGACGGCGGGTTGCCGCGGAATCCAGGGTATCGAACGAGGGCATGACGGTTGCAGTGCGCACCGACATGTCCGCCATTCGCGTCGTCTCTGCGCTCGCTCTCGGTATCGCCACCGCCGGCATTCTCGTCTCCTACGGCTGCCGCTCGGAGAGCCCCGCGGCGGCGCCCACGGTGGTCGACAACGGCGACGACGGTGAGGACGAAGACGGCGTCGACGGCGTCGACGACCCGGGCGTCCCGCCCACGCCCGGCGACGACACCACGCCCATCCCTTCGAAGATTCGCTACGTGATGGTGCTGGTCAAAGAGAACCACACCTTCGACAACTACTTCACGGGCTTTCCCGGCGCCGAGAGCTCCAAGACCGCCAAGCTCTCGAACGGCAAGACCATCACCCGGCAGGCTGCGCCCACGCAGCTGATGAAGGACATCTGCCACTCCAACACCTGCGGGCAGAACGCCTACCACGGCGGCAAGATGGACGGCTTCGACACCCGCGACACGGTGCGACCCTTCTACTTCTACAGCGAGCAGCAAATTCCCAATTACTGGCAGTATGCACGCAACTTCGTGCTCGCCGACCACTTCTTCTCCACCACCCTCGGCCCCAGCACCCCGGGCCACACCGTGTTCTGGACCGGGCAATCGCTGGTGCTCGACAACGCCAAGTGCACCAAGGACGGCGGCGAGTGCAAGGGGCGAGGCTGCGCGGCCGGCCCCGACGTGCGCGTCACTTCTTACGATCCCGACAAGTGCACCACCGCCACCGTGAAGCCGTGCTTCGACGTGCCGACCCTCACCGACCACCTGCCCAAGGGCTTCACCTGGTCGAACTACGGCGGGTCCATCCCCGAGATGTTCAAGTCCGTCACCAGCGCCCCCGGCTACACCGCGCACTTCCGCAAGCAGGGCGACTTGGTCGCCGACCTCGCCGCCGGCAAGATCGCCAACCTCACGGTGGGCCATCTGTGGAGCGGCGACGCGTCGGAGCACCCGGAAGCCTACCCGTGCGTGGGCGAGAACTTCACCGTCGACATCATCAACGCCGCCATGAAGCTCCCGCAGTGGAAGGAGATGGCCATCATCGTCACCTGGGACGACTGGGGCGGCTGGTACGATCACGTGGCCCCGCCCGCGCGAAAGTGCGCCAACGGTCAGGTGTTCCAGGCCGGCTTCCGGCTCCCGGCGATGGTCATCTCGCCCTACGCCAAGAAGGGCTTCGTACTCAAGACGCCGCTCGAGCAAGCCAGCGTTCCGCGCCTGGTAGAAGAGCTCTGGGGGATGGAGTTCATGAGCAAGCGCGACCCCCACGCCCGCGACGGCGTGGTGGGCAGCATGATGGCCTCGTTCGATTTCGAGCAACCCCCGCGCGACGCCTTCCCGCTCCCCAAGCGCACCTGCCCGGCGCCCTGAGCGTCTGTCAAATGACCAGCGCACCCACGCTGGCGAAGCGTCCCCAGGTATACATTCGCGTCAACCGGTGGGGCGGGCGCGCAAGGTGGAGAGGTCTTCTCGACAGCCGACCGTATGAGAGTGCGCGGGCCCCAGCACGCTCTCGAACGTGGCGAGCGCACGCGCGTACCAGACTTCTGCCTCGTGCGCCTTGCCGGTGCGCGCCAGGAGAGCGGCCAGATTGTTCGCGGTGAGCGCCACGCCGGTCGCGTGCGGCCCTAGAAGGGATTCTTCGATGTGAATGGCGCCGCGATAGGCCTCCTCCGCTTCGTTCCACGCGCCTCGCTCTGCGAGCAGGGTCGCCAGATTACCGAGATTGACCGCTACCTCGTAGTGTACCGGCCCGAAGGCATTCTCGAACGTGCGGAGGGCAGCGCGGTACAGCTTCTCTGCCTCCTGACGCTGACCGCACTCGTCGAGGATGGCCGCCAGCGCCGCCTGGTCTTGTGCCACCACCGGGTGTTCTTCGCCCAGAGCGCCCGAACGCAGGGTCACCGACTTTCGCGCGAACGCCTCGCCCTCGCTCGGTCGACCGCGCGCGTGCTCCAGTCCCCCGAGGTTGTGGTAGAGGCTCGCCAGCGCCGGGCTGTCTTCGCCGTGCACCGAGACGAGGATCGAAAGCGCCTCGCGATAGGCGGCATCCGCCTCGGAGAAGCGTTCGGTGTACTTGCATAGTACCCCTATTTCGTTGAGCGTCGTAGCGCGGACTCGGTCGGGAGCGGGTAGCGTTTTGGCCACCTCGTCCGCCTGCCCCAGGAGCGACTCGGCGGTCTCGAAGTCGTCCTGCAGCCGCGCGAGGCGGCCCGCGTCCGCCAGCGCCTCGGCCAAGCATCGTCGAACGTCGGCAGTCGAAGCCGGGAGCGCGCGCACCTCGCGCAGAGCTCGGGCATAGGCGCGGGCCGCTCCTCGATGTTGGCAGAGCGTCTCCAGACTTCGACCGAGAAGGCAGCAGAGCCGGGCGCGCGCCAGTACCGCGGCCGGCGTCGGGTCGCGCCCGAGGCGGCGAAGCGCACGCGAAGCCTCGTGCACCGATTCGGAGTATCGGCCAGCGGCGGCCAACGCAGTGGCGCGCTCCTGGGTGGAAGGCATGTTGGTCAGGTTCCTCGTCTCAGCTCGGGAGCTCCGCTTCGCGCGACGGCCGTTGTTCGCGAAACGCTTGGATGAGCGCGGTGCGGGAGGACGCGCCCATCTTCTCTGCGGCGCGCCGGAGGAGCACGCTGACCGTCCCCGTCGACAGGCCCAGATCGTAGCCAATGAGCTTGTTCGAGTGGCCCATGGCGGCGCAGGCCACCGCCTGCCACTCTCGCGAGGTGAGCTCCGGTGGCGCATCGGTAGCGACGCGGTTCTCGTGGGCAATCAGGAAGCGCTTGCCGTCGTGGTCGAACCACTCCGCGATGGACCACTCGCCGCACACCATGGCCCGCCAGATGGAGCTTGCTTCGTCGGGATCGAGCCGGCGGAGCTTCCCGCGCGCCCGGTCCATCGCCTTCGCAGCGTCTGCCAGCTCCGCGCGAGCAGCCTCGGTCGCCGGGTTGGCATGCTCGAGTCGACCGCTCGGCGTGAGCACCGCGGCGGCGCCTTCGGGCGGCGCGTGACGCGCTCGGCGCAACCGGAGCCCCGCGCCGATGTGCGCAGCGACTCGCACCCAAAGAGGGCGGTGACGAATGCGAAAACCTCCCGGCACCACGGTGGTGATCACCACGCCGCTGTGGGGCGTGGCGTTGGCGCGAAGGCCGAGCGAATCGACGGTCTCGCCCATGTCGCCCTTGCGCAGCCCCCTTCGAGCCTCTTGTCGACCGACGACGCGAGAGAGCAGGGTGAGCATGTCGCACTCGAAGGCGCTTCGGAGTTGGGCCGGGGTCGCCGCGCTCTGCTGAAGCTCGAACTGTCGGCGCGTGAAGGGCGAGGCGCCCACGCTGGCGAAGCTGCCCAAGTAGACCCCCGCGCGCAGGTCGAACGAGAATGCGGTGACCGGCCCGACTTCCGCTCCGAACGCAGGAGCTACCGCTGCCGCCACGCGTCCGAGCCATTCATCGTCGGTGCCCTCGGTCGCGTAGGCAGCTTCGATGGATCCGATCACGTCCAGGTCCGTCGCCATGAGCTTGATTCTTCGGAATGCCTCGGCAAAGTCAATCGCCGCACCTTGTCATCCGAATGACTATGGCCAGGTGCTCGAAGGCGCGCACTTGACGCCCGACGTCCGGCACGCCACGCTGAGCGGGATGCCGCGACCGAGCGACGAAGTACCGGAAGGCCTCGTGGCCTACGAGCTGACATCGGGAAAGGTGATGTTCGTCCATCCCTTCGCGGCGACGCTGGAGGACGCCTGCCTCTCGCCGGCCGAACGCGAGGTCGCCCTGCTGCTGCTCCAGGGCCGCGACAACGCGAGCATCGCGCGCCTGCGGGGCACCGCGGTGCGAACCATCGCCAACCAGGTGGCCAGTATTTTCGCCAAGCTGGGCGTCCACTCGCGCTCCGAGCTCGCGGTGCGCGCCCTCGGCTAGCGAGCGCCGGCGTCGGGCGCCGTTGCAGGTGCGGGCGCTTCCGGAACCCACTTGAAGAGGGCGCCGTCGCGCTGGCCGCCGGCGTAGAGCTCGTTGCGGTACACCGAGAGGGGCGCGCTGCAGAAGTAGTCGTCGAGGACGAAGGGCGACTTCTTGTCGTTGATCTCCGCGAGGACCAGCGGCTCTGCGCCGTCTACCCGCACCAGCGAGCGCTCGGTGAGCACCACCACCGCATCGCGGTAGCGAACGATGTCGGTGGGCCTGCCGGCGCCATCGGGCATGGCGATCTCCTTCCAGTGATCGCCGTCCTCGGTGACGCGCAGCTTCATGTCGCGACCGGCGAGGCCGAAGGCGAGCCAGTACAGCTTTCCGCGATCGGCATACCAGCGCACGGTCATGGCGCCGCCGACGCCCGGCACCGCCACCGGATGGGTGTCGGCCGGCTCGACGACGTCGCGCCCTTCGGGGGGCGTGAACATCACGTACGAGTTCGGGTCGCGGCCGTCGTAGTCCTGGATGCCGGCGTACAGCCGCCCCTTGAAGCGCGTGAGATACGTGAGCCGCCACACACCGTTCTGGTAGGGCGTGGGGTACCCGAGCACGTAGTTCCAGCGCGCGAGATCCGGCGTCGCCATGTGCAACGCGCCGGGCGAAGGGCCGCTCCAGGCGCGCTCCTTGGGCGGCACCGATCCGGTGGACGCGTAGAGGTGCCCACGGTAGCGAATGGCGTCGATGACGTGATACGCGCGCGGAAGCACCGCAGCGCCGCCCCAGGCCGGCTCGAGCCCCGGCGGCTTTCCGCCGCCCTGCGTGACGTGACCCACGTTCACCAGATCGGGCGGCGCCGGCGGGCGAAAGTGCGGATACCGCGGGGGCGCGAAGCGGCCATCCTCGGCGGATACGAAGACGTAGCCCTCGGTGCCGTACTCGGCGAGCCCCAGACCGTTGTACGGCGGATCTGCATCGGGCACGTAAAGCCGACCGTCGATGGAGTGCACGCGCAGAAATCCCTGCCCCGCGCCGCCGCCCTTGGTGGGCTCACCCGGGCGGTTCCAGTCGAAGGCGACCGCGAACGGCTTGGGCTGGTCGGGCTGGTAGCGCGTGATGGTGGCGCCGTCGATGCCCAGCGGCTGCCGCGCGTGAGCGGCATAGAGCGCGTCTTTGTGCACTGTGAGGTCGCAGATGCGCTGCAAGGCCATGGGCGCCTGGCCCACCCGAACGAACGCGCCACCGCGGCCGATGGTGCCTTCACCCGGGGTCTCCCCATCGTCGTTCCCGTCGGCTTCCCGCACCGGCGCCGGTGCCGCAGCATCGATCGCCGCGTTGGCAGGGCCCGACGCGAGCGGGCCCGCTTCGCTTGCGGCGGCGCTCGCAGCGCGAGGCGGTGCGGCTTCCGGCGGGGGCTCGGGGGTGCCCCGCGTGAGGGGCGGCGTGCACGCGAAGAGCACCAAGGCCAGCGTCGTTCTCATGTGCATACGTCGACGACCCCCGCCGAAGTGTGACAGCTACGGTATCAGGGCGCGCACACCGCGAAGTCGAGCAACGCGGTGCTGGGCCCACACTTGAGACCAGAGGTGGTGCACTCGTCCGGTGACGCGGCCTCGTCGCAGAGGCGAATGCGTTCCTCGCCGCCGCTGTTCCCGGTGCACTGGCCGTTGGGAACGCACTGGGTGCGCACGTAGCGGGCGAACGACCCCTGCGGGCTCTGCCGGAACGCGCAGCACACCTGGTTTCCCGGGCAATCCTGGCTGTCGTCGCACACGATGGGGAGCAGATACTGCCCCGCGCAGGCCGCGGCGTTGGCCTGGCAGGTGTACTTGGAGAAGCGCGCATTGCCCGGGTCGCGCTCGGCGCAGCAAACGCCGCCGGCGGGGCAGTAGACGTCGTCGCCCTTGTCGCCCTTGCCGCAGAACACGCGTCCCTTGTCGACGCTGGGTTGCGGCACGTTCACGTCGCGGGGCGGATCGACCACGTCGACGATGGGGCCGGCGTCGACGCTGCCACTGGACGAGCTGCCGCTTCCGGACGATGCGCCGCTGCTGCCGGAAGAGCTCTGGTTGGTGCGCGCGGGCGGGGTGCCGAAGAGGTCCGGCTCGGTGGCGCCGCTGCATGCGCCGGTGACCACCGCGCCGAGGAGGGCCAGCGTCGAACAAACCAGGATGCGCGCGGTCTTCATGAGGAGCGCATTGTGACCCTTTCTTGCAGGCCCCGCTGCTACATTCGCGAGGGCACTGCCGGCTTGGTCGTGCTATGTGGCCCTCCCCCGTACGTTCGAACAGTCACTCGGAAGTTTTTTGCTGACAATGAAGACCCCGGACCAGCCCCAAGAGGCGCCCCAGTCCCAAGAGGCCCACCAGCCTCTCGACCGGGCGATGGACGCCCTCGAATTCGCGGCGCATGTCGCGGAAGCCGCGGAAGCGGGGCAAGTCGCCGATCCGGGCTTGCGCATGACGCGTGAGGACTTCCTGGCGGCAGCCAACCTGGATCCCAAGGCCGTTCGTGCGCGCCTCGACCGGGTCATCATGGGCGCCGACCCGGAAGCCGGGCTCGACGCGCTCCTGGTCACCGGCGCCCTCGACGCGCTCTTTCCCGAAGTGCACGCCATGGTGGGCTTCGGCGACGGCGAATGGCGCCACAAAGACGTGTGGAAGCACACCAAGCAGGTGGTGCGGCAGGCAGTGCCCCGCATCGAGGTGCGCTGGGCCGCCTTGTTCCACGACATCGGCAAGATCAAGACGCGGAGCATCAGCCCCGACGGCAAGGTGCACTTCCTCGGCCACGCCGAAGTGGGCGCCCGCATGTTCGACAAGCTCAATCGTCGGGTCACCATCTTCAACTACGAAGAAGCGCTGCGCAGCACCGTGCGCTTCCTGGTGCTCCACCACCTGCGCGCCAACCAGTACGATCCGGCCTGGACCGACAGCGCGGTGCGAAGGTTCGCGCGGGAGCTGGGCACGCACCTGGAAGACCTGCTCTGCCTCGCTCGCGCCGACATCACCACCAAGCGTCCGGAGAAGAAGCGCAAGGGCCTCTCGCAGATCGACGAGCTGGCGGCGCGCATCACCGAGCTCGCCGCGGAGGACGCCAAGGTCCCGCCTCTACCCTCCGGCGTCGGCGACGACATCATGAAGACCTTCGGCATCCCGCCCTCGCGTCTCATCGGCGAGATCAAGCGCGCCCTCGAGGCGAGCATCGAGAGCGGCGAGATCGAGTCGCATCGCGAGAGCGCCTACTACGTCGACTTCGTGGGCTCCAACAAAGTCCGTTTCGGGATCTAGCCCGATCTCCCGGATTATTCATGGGCCGGCAGGCGAATGGCGCGAGGCGCGGGAAAGACGACGCTGCGAAGTCCCCGACGGGGGACGGGCGCACGCCGGATCGCAGACCCGAGGCGGACTGTTGCTCC
>Ga0075163_10002692_pt1 | contig 23868 bp, 29 predicted proteins | sample JI1023141ADNA_FD_71478 | JGI IMG/M metagenome (GOLD analysis project Ga0075163, IMG submission 71478) | Wastewater effluent complex algal communities from Wisconsin, to seasonally profile nutrient transformation and Carbon sequestration -... | ecosystem: Engineered > WWTP > Effluent > Algae... | reverse complement strand
CGCCACCGCGCGGCCGGTGATCGCGTCGTGCGCCAGGTACACGGCGCCCATGCCGCCAGCGCCGATGGCGCGGTGGATCTGCGCGCGGCCCCCGAGCACGTCACCGGGGCGCAGCGTCGGTCGAGGGCGCTCCTCGGACAGCGTGCGCAGCGCGCGGGCCAGCTCGCGCGATCGCTCCTGCACCTTCTCGCGGAGCTGCGCGTTGAGCGCGTCGATGTCGCTGGCGCGGCGGACGATCTCGGCGACCTGCGACGTGACCCGCGCCTCGAGCTCGTCGTTGAGCGACGCCAGCGACGCCTTGGTCTCGGCCAGCCGGCGGTGCGCGACGAACGACTGCAGCTCGCCCGCGGCCCGCACCACCGCGCCGATGTACGAGTACACGAACGCCGCACCCGAGAACAGCGCCGGCAGGAGCATGCTGCCGGGCTCGGGCGTCCAGCCCGCCACCACCACGCAAGCGACGACGCTGTTGGGGAAGCACGCGATGGTCAACAGCCGCGGCGACGCCGGGAAGAACGCCGTGGCGAAGCAGTAGATGAGGATGTGGACGTAGAAGTACGGCGACTGGAAGCCACCGGTCTGGGTCGCGACCACCGCCGCCAGGAGCCCGACCGTCCAGCTCGCGGCCGCCGACAGGATCGACGACGCGTGCTGGAACCGCGAGACCCGCGCGAGGATCGACGTCACGATCATCACGACCGTCGCGACCACCGGCATCAGGACGTACAGCCAACCGAGGCGCGGATAGGCCAGCCGCGTCGGCGGACACAGCACCAGGCCCACGAGCATGCCGACGTACAGCCCCTGCTGCAGTCGCTCGATCATCAGCGCGTCGTTGCGCTGCTCGAACGCGGCGCGGTCGGCCGCGGTCACGGGGAGGAGGGCCGCGGCCATCCCGCCATCGTATCGCGATCGGCGTGGCGCGACGACGCGCGCCGCCGGCCATCGCGCCGCCGCCCGTGCGCGCGACGGCGTCGTCAGCGGCGCGGCTGAGCTTGCGCGGTGGCCGAATCGTGCGCGCCGCGCGCCAGGCGTGGGCGAGATGGCGTACAACCGTGGGATGCCTGATCGCGACGACGCGCCCCGCCGCTCGCCGCCGCGCGCGGCGACCGAGCCGGCGCGCCCGTGCTGCGCGGTGTGCGGCGTCGAGCTCATCGCGACCGACGCGACCGACGCGCTGTGCGCGGTGCACCGGCGGCACCGCCACCTGGTGCCGCGGCCGAGCGCCGCGCGGCCGCAGCGGTTCGCGCACGAGGTGCGGCTGCTGCGTCGGCCGGCGCCGCCCGCGCCGGCGCCGCGCGTCGGGCGCGCCCGCACCGAGCCCCTGTAGCGCCTCAGCCGCCGTCGGTGCGCGTGGTCGCTCCGTGGTCTCGCGCCTGCCGGTGTGCGCGGGCCGGGAATATTCGCCGCGCGCCGCGTTTCGCAGGCGTCCACGGAGGTCGCATGTTCGATCGGAACGATGAAGAGCAGAACCTGGTCGCCCCCGCCCCCCGCGGCGGCGGCACCCCCGGCAAGGGCAGCACCACCGCGCGGCTGGGGCCGTCGGCCGCGGCGATCGCCCGCGCGCTGCTGGTGCAGATGAAGCAAGCGGCGGCGGCCCCCGACGCCGACGCAGGCCTGGCCGCGGCCGCCGCAGGCCCGCAGGGGAGCGGGCACGCGCTGCCCGCGCCGCTCCGCGGGCGGTTCGAGCAGTCGCTGGGCGTGGACCTGGGCGCGGTGCGCGTCCACACCGACGCGCACGCCCAGCAGGCGGCGACGGCGCTGGGGGCCCGCGCGTTCGCGGTCGGCGACGACGTGTTCTTCGGCGCCGGTCAGTATCAGCCGCACGACGACGACGGCGCGCGACTCCTGGCCCACGAGGTGGCCCACACCGTGCAACAGGGCGGGGCCGCGGTGCCCCAGGCCAAGCTCGCGATGTCGACGCCCGGCGACGCGTTCGAGGTCGAGGCCGATCGCGCCGCCGAGGACATGCTGGCCGGCCGGCCGGCCGCGGTCGGTCGCCTCGACGGTGCCCAGGTGCAACGCCAGGTGCCGCCCACGCAGGCCGGCGCCGGGCAGTTCGAGGCCGTGCGTGCGTGCCGGGAGGCCGAGCGGGTCGACGCGCGCAGCCGCGCGCGCACGACGCTCCCTGCGCACACCATCGCCCGCAACCTGCCGCTCGAGCCGCTCGCGCGGGCCCTGCGGGCGAGCTTCACTAGCAACCACGTCGATCGTGCGCACAGCGCCCCGAGCGAGGGCGACACCCTGACGGCGCTCCGCATGTACGTGCACGATGGGGTCGACTTGTCGGCGCCGATCTCGGTCCGCGTGCAGGCCCCGACGGGGTTTGGCGACGGCCGCGACGACGCCACGTACTACGTCATCGTGCGCTTCGTCGCCGAAGGCCCGGCGGAGTTCATGTACTCCAACAACGGCGGGGCCCTGGCGAGCCAGGCGTCGACCAACTCGCAGGCCTCGACCGAGAGTTCGGGCGCCTCGGTCAGCGCGCCGCCGGTCGCGCTGGGGGTCGGCTCCGCCAGTTCCACCGGCTACGCGCGCTCGGAGTCGGCGGCCAACAGCCACGCGGTCGGTCGCGAGCGCTGGCGGATGTCGGTCAGCGCCAACGCGAGCTGGCAGCGCCGCGACGACTTCGGCGCCGCCAACGCGACCGGTTGGCCCTACGTCGCGTTCGGTCACGTCGGTCATGTCGAGTTCATGGAGGAGGGACCGCTGTCGCCGTGCTCCACGCTGGCGGGCAGCCCGTCGATCCCCACGACGATCGCCGCGCCCTCCGGCGTCGGCGCGCCCGCGGTGGTTATCCCGGCGGTGAACACCACGACGACCTCCAGCGACACGACGTCGAACTCGACCTCGACCTCGACCTCGACCTCGAACACCACGTCGACCTCGACGTCGACGGCGGTCAACACGAACAACAACAACAACGCCACGGTGCCGGCGCCCAGCACCACGCCGCCCGCGCCCGCGCAGCCGACCGGGCGGCGCCGACGCTAGCGCGCCGCCGGAACGCCGCGCCTCAGCCGCACAGCCCCTTCAGGTTGAGCATGTCGTAGAGGCGGTCGGCGACCTTCTTGGCGACCTCGGTCGTGAGCTTGCGGCTGGCCAGCGGCTCGTCCTTGATGAAGGCGGGGAGCTGGCTGACGATCTCGGCGCCGCCCTGGATGCGGACCAGCTCGAACAGCGTGCCCTTGAGCGCGTTGTCGCCGCCCTGGTTCTTGGGCGTGCACATCGCCTGGCGGACCGTCGACGGCCCCTCCTCGGGGAGATCCACGGGCTCGTCGAGGAGCTGGCCCAGCCGCGCCATGCCGCTGTCGATCCAGCTGTCGCCGGTTGGGCCGCACAGCGCGGTGCGCAGCTTGATGCGACCGACCGAGCCGATCGGCACGGTCTGATCGAGGACGGCGTCGACGCCCTTGCCGAAGGTCTTCGCCGAGATGCCGAGGTGGGTCGCGACCGCCTGGGCGCACTGGCTGCCACCATCCTCGGCGCGCAGGCTGGCCAGCTTCTCGCCCAGGGCCTCCTCGACCGCCTTGTCGATCACCGAGCCCGCGTAGTCGATGATCAGGTCGGTGATCGCCAAGGTCATCTGCGCGCGCCGCGTCGGCACCACCTCGCGACCGCCGAGGTCCTTGTAGGCGGTGACGACGGCGTCGACGTAGTCCTGGCAGTTGTGGGTGATGCCGCGGTAGTGCTCGTAGTCGCGGGCGACGGCCAGCGCGGCGCGCTCCATCAACGCCCGGTCGTAGTGGTGCTGCGGGGCGGTGTAGCTCGACATCATCTCGGGCCGGTCCGGGTGGACGTCGTCGTGGAAGAACCCGAGGTCGGGCGGGTGCACCGGGCTGACCTGCGGGGCGGTGGTCAGCGGGTTGTCGCGGGCGTCGCTGGTGGTGGGCTGCGGGCCGAGGAAGATGTGCTCGTGGTAGACGCCGGTGTTGGCCGGGTTGTCGAGGTCGTTGGGGCCGACCTCCTCGAGCAGCGGCTGCAGCTGGAGCAGCGCCGGCGCCAGCGCCTGGAGCTGGGGCGCGATCTGCTCGAGCTCGCGCTCGACGTTGCGCAGCCGGGTGGCGTCGGGGAACGCCTCCTCGATGTCGGGGTTGCCGTCGAGCACGTCGTCGATCGGCAGCGCCCCGAGCTGGCTCTGCAGCGAGCGGGTCACCTCGTGGGTGGCGAGCGTGCTCAGCTCCTGCGGGTTGATGCGCATCAGCGGCTCGAGCGGGCGGCGCGCGGTCATCGCGGTGTCCTGCATGCCTGGGCGGACCTCGTAGCGGTTCATCCCCATCGCCAGCATGCCCACGCCGACGCCGCCGACGATCAGCAGCAGCAGGAACAGCACCAGCAAGAGCCATTGCAGGCGCGAGCGGCCACCGCCGCCCCCGCCACCACCGCCGCCATCGTCGTCGTCGTCATCGGGCGGGCCGCCGTCGTCGTCGTGCTCCGACTCGGGCTCGGAGTCCGACGACTCATCCGACGACTCATCCGAGGACTCATCCGACGACTCGTCGGAGGCCGACGGCTCCTCGTCGTCGTCGTTCTCCTGCGGATCGCGGCGTGGCCCGCGACCGCCCATCGACGCGCGCGCGGCCTCGATGGCCTCGCCCCACCCGGCGAACAGGCGGCCGTTGGTCTTCTTGTCCTTGGCCCAGCGCTTGAGGATCGCCGCGATCTTCACGTCGCCGCCGTTCTCGATGACGCGCTTGGTGATGGTGCGCGCCGCGGTGATCCAGTCGCGCTTGACCCGCAGCTTGGCGAAGGCGGGCACCGCGCCGAACAGCGGCAGCGCGCGCAGCGGCCCGTCGCCCGCGCCGGCCCACGACGGCTCGCCGCGCACCGCGTGATCGGCCATGGCGTCGGCCTCGTCCTCGAGGGGATCGTCGACCATCAGGTCGGCCAGCCGGGCGTGGGTCCCGGCGGGCGCGCGGCCGAGCGCCTGCTGGGTGACGTGCGCGAGCTCGTGCGCGAGCAGGTGCAGGCCGCCCGGCGTCTCGGGCGCAAACTCGCCCGCGCCGAAGTGCAGGTCGCTGCCGCGCGCGAACGCGTGCGCGCCCATCGCGTCGGCGGCGCCGTCGTGGTGCACCTTGACCGGCGACAGATCGAAGCCGAACGAGCGCTCCATCTGCGCCTGCACGCCCGCGGGCATCGCGCCACCGCGCGGCGGCGTGGGCAGGTGCAGCCCGAACGGATCGTCGCCGTCGCTGGCGTGGGCGGTCGCGGGCGCCGCGGCGGGGCCCGGCTCGGCGGTCGGGGCGGCGCGGCGCTGGACCGCGGGCAGGCTCTGGGTCAGCGTCCGGCGGCCCGGGGCCGGCCCCTCGCTGGCGGTTCCCCCGCGCTGGTCGTTCGCGGCGAACGGATCGAGGCGGTTGTCCATGCGTCGACCCTGCGCCGATCTGCGCGCCCGGCCGATGTCAGCGCGATGTCTCCTCGCGGTCGGACCGGCGCTGGCCACCGGACGCCTCCGTCGTGCGCGCGCTCCGCGCTAGGCTCGCGGGCCGTGAGCTACGACCTCTTCTTCCGTCCGCGCGCGGGCCAGCCGATGCCCTCGACGGGTGAGCTCGGCGCCTGGTTCGCGCAGCGCGTCCACTACACCGTCGGGAACGGCCAGGCGATCTACGAGCACGGGGACACCGGCGTCTACTTCATCTTCGATCTGCCGACCGCCGCCGGCGGCGACGACGCCGACGACGCGCCGAGCCTGGCCTTCAACCTCAACTACGCGCGCCCTGGGTGCTTCGCGCTCGAGGCCGCGCCGGAGCTCGAGGCGCTCCTCGCGCGCTTCGCGTTCGACGTCGAGGACCCGCAGATCGATGGGATGGACGATGGCCCGTACACGCGCGAGGGGTTTCTGCGCGGGTGGACCGCCGGGAATGACGTGGCGGTCCAGGCCTTCCTCGCCGACGCGCGCACGCGGTCCGAGCTCCTCACGCTCCCGGCCGCGACGATCCAGCGGGTCTGGGAGTGGAACCGCGCGCGCAAGGACCTCCAGGCGCGCCTGGGGGACGACGTGTTCGTGCCGAAGATCAGCTACGTCGTGCACGGCGGTGGCGTGCAGACCGCCGCGGTCTGGGCCGACGGGATCCCGCTCGCGCTGCCACCGGTCGAGCAGCTCGTGCTCGCGCGCGATCGGCTGGCGCCGCGGCGTTTCCTGCGGCGTGTCGAGGACGTGTGCCTGTGCGCGTACGCGGACGCCGCGCCCCTGCTCCAGCGCTTCGCCGCGCCCAGCGACGGCGCGCCGTATCTGCGGCTGGCGTACCTCGAGGCGCCCGCCGAGGTCACGGCGTTCTTTCGCGCGCGCGCGCCGGCGCCCCAGCTCGCGATGGTCGGCGTCGATCGCGTGCTGGAGGCCGAGCTGATCGACCGGCTCCGCCCGAGGGCCTGAGCGGTCGCGCGGCGGGCGTGATCTCGACGACGATCGCCAGATCTCCGGCGAGCCGTGGTCCGGCCACGATGGACTTTCACCAGCGACCCCGCGTCGGTGGCGCTGGACGCGGTCCGCGCGGGTGGTGCGCTGGTTGCAGTCGACCGCGAGCATGCGCTCGTCGCTCGTCGTCGCCTCGCTCCTCCTCGCGTCCGCGGGCACCGCCGCGGCTGGCCCGATCGCCACGGCCTTCACCGGCGGCGTCGTCGGGGGTGGCGACGCGCTCGGCGGGGCGCTCGGCGGGCGGGTCGGCTGGCGCGCCGCGACCGGCGGGTGGGCGGGCCACGTCGAGGCCGCGGCGGTCCGCTACGCCGGCTTCGGGCCGCACTCGGGGGCGCGCGGCTACCACAGCGCGGTCGCGGTCCAGCGCCAGACCGCGGACCGGCGGGTCCACGCGTTCGTCGGCGCTGCTGTCGAGGGGCGCACGGCGCGGGCCGAGGACACCGGCGCCGAGGAGCACCTGACCACCGTCGGCCCGATCGTCGGGGCCGGGCTCAGCGTCGGGCCGGTCCAGTTCGAGCTCTCGCTGGCCGTGCCGCTCGGCACCCTCGACCACACCGGCGACCCGGCCGCCGAGGTGTCCAGCGGCGCCCAGCTCATGTTCGCCGTCGGCCTCGGCCTGCCGTGAGCGCGATCGCCCGCGGCCCGCGTGGCACAGTCGGCGCCGATGGCGTTTCGTCCGAGCCCCAAGCAACCGCCGGCCGGCGACCTGCGTGAGGACATCGATCGCGCCCACGCGTGGTCGATCGCGCACCGCGCGTCGATCGAGGGCAGCGCGCGCTGCGGCTGCTTCTACTGCCTCGCCTGCTTCGAGCCGGGGCGCATCGTGGATTGGGTCGACGTCGTCGACGGCGTGGCGGTCACGGCGCTGTGCCCCATGTGCCACATCGACGCCGTGATCGGCGACGCCTCGGGCTTCCCGATCGAGGTGAGCTTCCTCACGGCCATGCAGCGGCGCTGGTTCTGACCGCCGCGCCGCGTGCAACCGGGGCAGGTCGGCCGGTGTCCTCGTGCGTTGGAGGAAGTCGATGCCGCGCTCGCTCGTGATCGCCGTCACGGTCACCGTCGCCACCGCGGCGACGCTGCGCGTCGCGCCGGCGCGCGCCGACGACGCGGCCATCCCGGCGGTGGCCGCCGCACTCACTGTCGATGACATCGCCCGCACGCAGTGCACCGCCGTGGCGGTGCGGCCGCTGGCCGATCAGCTCCTCGCCGAGGTCGCCTGCATGCGGCCCGGCGTGCTCGCCGCGATCGACGACATCCCCGGCGTCGCGCTCGGCGCGAACGCGTCGCCGCTGCTCAACGCCGCGGCCGCGCGGGCGCTGCGCGCGGCAGCCGACGGCTCGCCGCTGTGGGTGTACTCGACGACGCGCACGCTGGCCCAGCAATACGTCTATCACCAGTGGTACCGCCTCCGCCGCTGTCCGTCGGTCGTCACGCTGGCCGCGCCGCCCGGTCGCTCGAACCACGAGTCGGGCCTCGCGATCGACGTCCCCGAGTTCGTCGCGTGGAAGGCGCGGCTGCGCGCCGCGGGGTTTCGCTGGCTCGGGCGCCGCGATCAGGTCCACTTCGACTACCACGGTCGCGGCCGCGTCGACCTGCGGCGCCTGAGCGTGCGCGCGTTCCAGCGCCTGTGGAACCGCAACCATCCGCACGACCGCATCCGCGAGCACGGCCGCTGGGACGCCGCCACCGCGCGCCGCCTGGCGCGCGCGCCGGCCGACGGGTTCGCCGTCGGTCCCAGCTGTCGGTAGCGCCGCGGATCAGCGCGCGGCGGCGCGCTGGTGCTTCACGGTGTCGACGAAGTGGCGGAAGCGCGTGGCCTTGCCGTGGTCGCCGAACGTCCACAGGTGCAGCTCGTACTCGCGGAACCGCGCGCCGGTCGCCTTGACCATGATCTCGAGCGAGATCACCGCCGCCACCTGGTGGTCGTTGGCGAGCAGCGACACCGGCGTGAACGTCAGGAACTCGAGGCCGGCCAGGGCCTCGAAGAAGCCGATCACGTGGCGGGTGCCCGAGCCCGGCCGGAGCCATGGCACGCCGTAGCTGTCCCAGCCCTCGGCGTCGTGCTCCCATTCGATGCGCTCGTCGAGGTGGGCGAGGATCGCCGGGACGTCGCCGCGTCCGAACGCCGCGTAGATGGTCTGGACCGTGTCGAGGTGGCTCATGCCCGGAGCTACGAGCGACTCGGCGCGGCGGATCGCCCGAGCGACGCCGACATCGAGATCGGGGCGCACGTTACGCGCGCGCCGCCAGCATCCGGCGAATTCCACCAGCGGTGTCGTCGGTGTCGGACGTTCGCTAGCTGCACGCCCAGCCGAACGTGAGCACGTCGGGGTGCGCCGGACACTGCGTGACGTGACCACACCCGCCGTCCCCGAATGCGTGGGGGAGGTTGTCCTCCGAATCGAGCTGCAGGAGGAGGTGCATGCGGACGCCGCAGCGCGGACAGCTTGGGTACTCCACGCCCTGAATCCAGCGCGGCCACCCACCGAGCTTGTCGCCCGCGCTGGCGACGGCGATCGCCTCAGCGGCGTCGTCGCCTTGGACGTCGCGCACCTCGAGCTCCGGGCTGTGGCTACGAATCGTCACCGTACCGCGGCCGAAGTCGTGATCGTACTGGAGGCCCAGCTCCTCGTGCTCCGCGGGATCGGGGTGATCGGTGAGCTCGCGCCAGCCGGTGATCGCGCGCGCCGGGAATGGCTTGAGCCCGGCGGGCGGGAGCGCGTCAGTCGCGGGTGTGTCGAGCAGGCGCGCGACGTGCGCGCCCGAGAAGGGCGCCCAGGTCTCGCACGAGCCGTCGTCGCGGCTGCAGTAGAACAGCTGCAGAAGCCCGCGGCCCTTTGCGGCGAACGCGACTGGCAGCGACGCCATCGCGAGCTGTGCGAAGAGCTGCATCGGCTGATCGCAACCGCGACAGCGTGGCCATGGCTCGTTCGGAGCTAGCCGCGGCACCCCTCCGAACTGCGATTCGCCACGTCGTTCGACCGTCGCGGGCTGCCACGCCCGTCGTGCGTGTTGGGCGCGCCAAGACGCGAACGTTCGGTGCAAGTCGCGTTGCGTCACCGCGCGACGCTACACCGATGCACCACCCTGGACCAGCGCGATGCGCGCGCCGCGGCTGTGGTTCAGTGCGGGTCGACGGATCACGAGTGCACGACCGCCGTCCGTGTGCTGCGATCAGCGAGCCCGTCAGTCGGGTGTCTGGCACGCGATGTCGTCGGGAGCGAAGGCGCCCATGCGATCGACGCGCACGACGATCTGGTAGCCACACGCGGCGTCGGTGCAAGCGGCGTCACGCGGTCGGGCCAGCACCTCCCACGTGCACTCCCACGCGGCCTCGACGAGCGGGCGACAGGCGAACGCCTCATCGACCGCGCCGCCCGCCTCGATCACCATCTCCCGCTGCTCGTTGATCAGGACGCCGAGCGTCCCCTCGTCGAAGCCGTTGCACGCCGCGTTCTGCGGCTCCGCGGCGAGCCGCGCCTGCACCGCGGCGGGATCGAAGGGGAGGGCGTCGCCGCCCGCGTGCGAGACCTCGACGACGGGCGCCCTCGACCTGGCGCAGGCAGCGAGCGCGGTGGTGGCGATGGCGACGCGAAGGCAAACCGTGGCGCGGGGCATCGGGCCGATCTTATACGGGTGCGGCTGCGAGCCCGACCATCGCGCACCCATCGCGAGGCCACTCGTGGCCGTCGCGGCGGCGAGCCGCACAGCCGTCACGGATAGAGCGTGTCGCCGCGCGCCAGCATCTCGACGAGCAGCGCGATGCGCCGGGCGCGGGTCTCGGCGCGCTTCGCGGTTCGGACGCGGAAGAGCACCGCGAAGCGGTTGCGCGCGTCGAGGGTCGCGAAGCCCGCCGCGGCGCGCGGGTTCGCCGCGAGCGCGGCCGCGAGCTCGTCGGGCACCGTGATCGTCTTCGCGCCGGCGTAGGCGGCCGCCCAGCGCCCGTCGGCCTGCGCGCGCTCCACCTCGGCGAGCCCGGCGGGCTGCATCGCGCCCGACGCGATCAGCGCGAGCGCCTTGTCGCGGTTGATCTTCGACCACAGGCTCTTCGGCGCGCGCGGCGTGAACTTCTGCAGCCAGTGCGTGGCGTCGAGGCCGCGCTTGTGGCCGTCGATCCAGCCCCACGTCAGCGCGACGGTCAGCGCCTCGGGGTAGGTCACCGACGTCGCGCCCGACCCCTTCTTCGCGAGCTGCAGCCACACGCCGCGGGAGCTGGCGTGGTGCTTCGCGAGCCACGTGTCCCAGGCCTTGAGGGTGGCGAAGGCCATCGTCGGTGCTTGCGCCGCGGGCAGCTTCATCGCAGCCGGTGGTCTCGCCATGACGCGCCCGACGCTACCAGACCCGCGGCCCGTCCTCGTTACTCCTGCGCCGCGGTCGCCGCGGGCTTGCGCCCGAGCAGGCGGGTCCAGAAGCCCTCGCCGCGGGCCCGCGACAGCAGCCAGTCGACCTTCGCGGACAGGCGGCGCGCGTCGAGGGCGCCGACCACGACGTCCTGCACCTCGCCGTCGTGCACCAGCACCATCGTCGGGATGGAGCGGATGTTGAACGCGGCCGCCAGCTCCGGGTGGGCCTCGGTGTTCACCTTGTAGAAGCGCACCGCGGGCGCGTCGCCGACGTGCTGTGCGGCGACCGCCTCGAAGTGCGGGGCCACGGCGCGGCACGGGGCGCACCACGGCGCCCAGAAGTCGATCACGCCGGTTCCGCCGCCTGGGCTCATCAAGCGCTCGACCGCCGCGCGGCTCGTGAGGTCGGTGTACGGCTTGGTCGGGGTCGGGGGGCGCGCCATGCCGGTGAGAGCCGGCGTGTGGCCGGAGGGTTCGCGCGATCGGCACGGCGTACGATTCCTGCACAGGTGTCGGGCGCGCAGGCAGGCGCGCTGGCCACCGCCGGCGCCCGCGACCCGGGCGAAGCCAAGGAAGTCAGGCCTCTGCCGATGCCGCGGGGGCGGCACGGGCGCTGCAAACACGGCCGCTCGCACCATGACGACGCGCACGCCACCGGGGGAGGTCGATGGGACGTGGTGCGACCGCGTCGAGCTGCTCGTCACGGAGGCGAACGGCGCGTCGAGCCGGGTGCTGTGCGTCCCGTTCGACGGGGACGAGCCGGCGGCGGCCGCAGCGCCGCCGACTCCGGAGCGCCAGGAACCGCGCCGCGGCGCGTAGCGGCCCCACGGCCACGTCGCCGCAGGGCCACGGCGCGGTTCACGGCGCGTCGGCGTCGAGCTCGAAGTCGGTGACCAGCGCCACCACGGTGCCGTCCGCCGCGTAGCCGATGAAGACCGGATACGCGCCGTCGCCGGCGCCCGACGAGAACACGATCAGGTTGGCGCCGGTGGCCGCATCGACGCAGCCATTGGCCCAGCGCGCGCGCGCATAGCCGGCGGCGCGGAGCTGCTGGTACAGATCGGGGCCGAACCCGGCCTCGCACGCCGTCATCGCGGCGTGCCAGGCGTCCGCGTCGGCAGGGGAGACGCGCTTCGACGTGTCGGCCGCGCACCACGTGCGGATCGCGTCGTCGCGCTCGCGGACCGTGCGCGCCGCGTCGGCGTCGACGTACGCGCCGGTGCCCGAGTCGACCGAGTAGCGGTACACGCGGCCGGGCTGCGCGACCTCGCCGGGCAACAGCGCCTGCGCCCAGCGCACCGGGCGCGCCTCACCGACGCGCAACAGCGCGTGCGTGACGTCGCCGTCGTGCGTCGCCAGGAGCACCGGATACGCGCCCCGCGGGATGGTCTGCGTGAACGCGTCCGTCTGTAGCGACACCAGCGGATCACAGGCGACGACGCGCCCGCTGGTGACGCGCAGCAGGCCGGCGCTCTCGCACGTGCCGCCGCGCTCGAACGGCGTCGCCAGGTCGCCGGGACGATCGCGCGACGTCGCCGGATACGGGCACGCGACGGGCCCGGCGCCGACCAGCTGCTCGGCGCAGCGCCCGGTCGCAGGCACGAGCGGCGCCACCGGCGTCCGGCGATCCGGCGCCCCGCCGCCACGACCGCATCCGACGAGGATCACGAGCCCAACGAGGCATCCGACCGGGCGCATGGCGGTGCTGTAACACGGCCCCGGTGCGTCGCGGCGTCGACCTAGGCCGCGCTGGCCAGCAGCACGTCGAGCTGATCGAACCCCTCGACCATCCCGTCCTCGGCGCCGCGCGAGGTATCGAACGCCTCCTTGGAAGGGTACAGCTCATGGACCACGACCACGGTCTTGCCGTCCTGCTCCGCGAAGGTCACCGTGGTGATCTGCGTGCCGGCCTCGCTCTCCTCGTTGGTCCAGACCAGGCGCGACGCCGGCACCACCTCGACGTAGCGACCGTGGAAGGCGAGCTCGCCGTCGCCGTGGCGAAACACCAGGCGGTAGCTGCCGCCGACGCGCACGTCGAGGTCGCAGGACACCAGGGCCTCGCGGAAGGCCTGCGGGATCCACCAGCGCACGAACAGCGCTTGCGTGGTCCACGCCTCGAAGACGAGGTGCGCGGGGGCGTCGAAGGTTCGGGTCAGGACGAGCTCGCGCTCGGAGATCTGTTCCACCAGCGTGCGGTTCTTCATCGGCCTTTGCTCCGTTTCTTGAGTTCCTCGACCACCTGGTCCAGCTCGTCGAAGCGCGCGTCCCACAGGGTGCGGAAGTGTTCGATCCACGTCGCCGCCTCTTCGAGGCGACGCGGCCCGAGCTTGCAGGTCCGCACCCGGCCGATCTTCTCGGTGGTGACCAGGCCCGCCTTCTCGAGGACGCCCACGTGCTTCTTCATGCCCGTGAGCGTCATCGCGAACGTCTCGGCGAGGTCCGTGATCGACGCGTCCGATCGCCCGAGCCGCTCGAGGACGCCCCGACGGGTGGCATCCGCGAGCGCGGCGAACGAGGCGTCGAGGGCCTGCGCAAACTGAACCATCTGGTTCAGTATATGGCACACCGCGAGCGGCCGCGCAAGCGCGTGGTCGGCGCGCTCGCGGAACGGGCCGAGATCATGATGGCTGCGCGTTCCCGTGAAGATCGTGCGCGGGGCGACGCCTAGTGATGGCGTGCGCACGTCGTGCACGCGGTCGCGCCGCCGGCACGCCGCGGCAGGGGGAACGCCATGCCTGACTTCTCGACCATCGCCATCCGCAAAGACCTGCTCGCGGTCCGCGAGCTGCTGCTCCGCCGCGAGTGTACGCCGCGCATCCTGGTCGTCGCCGACGGCCTCGACTTCAACGCCAGCAACGACTTCGGCCTGAGCGAGTTCGTCGCCGCGCTGCGCGCCGCCAAGGTCCACGGCCACACGCCGATCGTCACGACCGCGTACCGCGGCCCGGGGGCGGGCACCGGCGCCGACATCGCGGGCTTCGACTTCGTGAGCGGGCTGACCAAGACCTACGACGTGATGTTCCTGTTCGCGGCGGAGCGCGCCGCCAAGGACAAGCCCGGCGTCGGCAGCAACCTGCCGCAGGCCGAGGTCGACGCCATCGCGGCGTTCATGGCGGCCGGCAAGGGCGTGTTCGCCACCGGCGACCACGAGGACCTGGGCGCGGCGATGTGCGGGAACCTGCCGCGCATCCGCCAGATGCGGCTGTGGTTCAACGAGGACGGCGCGCCGCCGGCGGACACCGACAAGCGCAACACCACGAACTCGCCCGGCGCCGACGGCATGTTCGTGTTCGCCGATCAGTCCGACGAGCTGCCGCAGAAGATCTACCCGCGCTACTACCAGACCGCGCCCGGCGTCTCGGCGCCGCACGCGCTGTTGCAGGCGCCGTCGCTCACGGTCAACCAGACCTGGCAGCCGATCGAGGTCGCGCCCGACCACCCGCATGAAGGCGAGTGCGTCGTGCCGGGGTCGCTGGTGACGCCCGCGACGATCGGGACGCTGACGATCGACGAGTGGCCGACGGTCGCCGGCGTGCGGCCCGCGCCCGAGGTCATCGCGTTCGGCATGAACTACGGCGGCGCGTTCCCGGGCAAGGATGCGATCCGCGACCCGCGGGCGTTCGGCGTGATCGGCGCGTACGACGGCCACCAGGGCGGCGTCGGCCGCGTCGCCGTCGACTCGACGTGGCACCACTTCATCAACATCAACATCGACGGCACCGGGACGTCGCAGCAAGCGCTCAAGCCCGGCGGCGTGGCGTCGCCGTCGCTCAAGCTGCTGTACGCGTACTGGCAGAACCTGGCGACGTGGCTCATGCCGCGCAACGTCCGGCGGTGCCTGCTGCTCGCGCGCGTGGCTGAGCTGGTCCTGCGCTACCCGTTGATCGAAGAGCTGCCCCGCGTGCCGTGGCCGCCGCCTGGCCCCGATCCGGTGCCGGACCTCGGCCGCCGCGTGATCGCCGAGCTCCGTCGCCTGCTGCCGCCGGGCGAGGCCGCCACCATGGTCGCGGACCTGCGCGCTGCCGCGTTCGGCCGCGACGTCGACGCCCACGGCGACGCGATCGACGAGGCCGCGGTCGGCGCCGTGGTCGGGTGGCTGCGCGGCGCCGGCACCGGGCCCGCCGCGCTGGCCGAGCGCATCGGCGACCCCCACAAGCTCGAGCCGCGGCTGGCCGCCGAGCTGCGCCCGACGCTCGCCGCCGCGATCAGGCGCGTGCGCGCCAAGGCCGACGAGCGCCGCGCCATCACCGAGCGCCTCGACGACGTCCACGGGCGCCTGCTGCGCACGCTGGGCTGAGCGCGGGCGGCGGGCAGACACGGGGCGCGTGTCTGGCCATCCACGACCGCAGGCGAGGCCAACGCATTCGCGCAGATAGCGCTGGCAACGAAGCTGCAATAGGGGTGCGCCACGATGCGCAACCGCTTCCTCGCCTCCGCTCTGCTCCTGCTCGCTTCCACCGCCTGCGACGACGTCGAGGCGCTCGGCCCCGACGCCGGCGAGGTGACGGTGGACGCGGGCACCGATGGCGCCGCGGCGTTGGTGAACCCGGTCGCGATCGCGGCGCACGAGCTGCCCGCGGCGCCGTCACTCACCGAGCTGACCTGGGCGTCCGGCAAGCTCGGCATGGTGGTCGGCGGTGGCTACGACACCGCGCAAGGGCGCATCGAGCAGCTCGCCAGCGACGGCGAGACGGTCACGCTGCGTCGCGGCCACCGCGCTGATCCGCCCGAGGCGGCGATGATCGGCACGGTCGTCACGCTGTTCGAGGAGAGCGGCGCGCGCTGCGCCGCGACCGTGACTCGCCTGGTCGAGGTCGCGGAGTTCGTGCCCGATCCCGACGTCGGCCGGCGGAGCAAGGCCGCGCTCTGGCAGGTCGCCGAGGAGCGCAACGCGGTGACCGTGATCGCCGAGCTGACCAGCGCCTGCGCCACGCCGCTGGTGGCCAGCGCGTCGGTCGACGTCCCGGCCGCGACCGAGCCGGTGGTCGCCGAGCTCGGCAGCCCGGTCGCGGTCGATGCGATCGCGCGGCTGCGCGCCCTGCCGCGCTTCGCCGCGGCGCAGGCCGCGTATCGCGCGGCCCCGTACGACTACGACCCGGCGCGTCCTGACTGGAGCGAGGAGGCCGACGCGCGGGTCACCGAGTTCACGATCGACGGGCGCGCCTACGTGACCGCCGCGCTCGAGCGTGCCGGCTGGTGCGGCGACTTCGGCGCCGCGGTGTTCGCGGTCTGGCAGCGCCAGCCCGGCGGCAACCTGCGCCTCGTCGTCGACACCGACGCGCTGCCCGACGGCTACGACCTGGTCTTCGACGCCGATCGCGACGGCGTGCCGGAGTTCACGAGCCTCCCGGGGCGCGAGGTGGTCTACGAGAAGGTCGAGTACGAAGGCTGCGGCTGCTGAGCGCGACGACGCTGCGCGCGGCCTGCTCCCAGGCGCGGATCCGTTGGGTGATCGCCGCGACGCCCCGCGGCCACGAAGCAGCGCGCGCACGCGCGTTCGCTGTGTTGGCGTCGCGCGTGGTGTTCAAGCACCGACACCGCGGGTTGTCACCGGCCGAAGGGGTGCGCGCCGATCGCCACCCACCTGCTGAGTTCTCAGCAGTGCCGGCACCACTCACCCAAGCAAGTTCGCGAACTTTGCGCGGCCGCGTGGGCGATCGCGTGGCCAGCGCGTTGGCTTGGTGATTGCTTCGTCGCCAACCATGAACCGTCGCGCCGCCGTGCTCGCATCGACCGTAGCGCTCGCGTCGACGCCGGCGTGTGTCATGTCCAACGGCGCCCGCACCGCGACCATCGTGGCGGGCCTCGGCAGCATCGCGCTTGGGGCGGTGGCGGGCAACAGCGGCGCGGTCGACTCGGACGGCAACGGCCGCAACGGCACCTCAACGACGATCTAGGTCAGCAGGCGGTCGGTGGCGTCTTGGTCATCGGCGGCATGATCGGGGTCATCGCCGGCATCGCCTCCCATGCGCCGACGCCGTCGGCGCCGCCCGGATCCGGGCCGTTGCCCCCGGTCGGGGCCTGGGCCCTACCGGCCGGCCGGGTCTCCGACAACGTGCTGCGCCTCGCTCGGCAGGTCCGGAGTCTGGCCGCGCGCCACGAGTGCGCGGCGGTCCGCACGCTGCTCGCCCGCATCTCCGTCGAGGATCCTGGGTATGCCGCGGAGCTACGCGCCGCGATGCCCTGCCGCTGAGCCCATGCGGCGCCGCCTCCGCGCCGGCAATCCTTCGGTCGAGCACACGTCCGCGCGCTGGGAGTTGCGCGTCAATGGCGGTTGTAGTTGTCGACCAGGTAGTTGTACTGGTTCACGGCGTCGTCGTGCTCGGAGGCCGTCGCCGGCGTCGGCTCGGTCAGCTTGCGGTTGATGACCTTGCTGGCGGCGAGGAACCCCTTGCTGTAGTTGCGGACGTTGGTCAGCGAGCCCCACTTGGCGGCCTCGTCGGGGTGGGCGGCGGCGTAGGCGTCGGCCTCGTCGACGAGCTTGCCGTAGGTCGCGAGCTGCGCGGCGAGCTGCGGGGCGTCGGGCTGGCGCGCGTCGACCAGATCGAGCAGCGCGCTGGCCTCGAGCATCAGCGTGCCCAGGATGACGTCGAGCGTGCGGCCGTCGCGCTTCTCGGTCGCCGCCAGCGCGGCCTGGTGCCGCTGCCGGTTGCGCTGCTTGACCACGGCCTGCAGCGTCTTGTGGGCGCCGGCGAACGCGTCGACGGCGGTCATCACCTTGGGGTGCAAGAGCTTGGCCTTGGCGCCCTGATCGTCCTTGTGCTCGCCCTTCTTGTAGTAGGCGTCGAGCTCGTCCCAGGCCGCGCGGAACGCGATCAGCGCGGTCACGTAATCGGCGCTGGCCTTGTCGAGCTCGGGGACCGCGGGCGTCAGCGCGGCGGCGGCCTTGACCTTGCGCTCGCACGGCTCCGACGTGCCCAGGCCCATGAGGTTCATCGGCCGGTTCGGCAACGGCGCGCCGGTGGCCGGGTCGACGTCGCCCAGGTACCCATCGCGGACCTCGAACACCCGGCCCGAGTTGTTGTTGAGGCACTCGATCGCGGCCTCGAGCTTGGCGCTCTCGGCGCGCGCCGGGTCGGCGGCGGGGGGCGTGGCGCCGGTGGCCGGGGCGCCGGTGCCGGCCTGCTTGCCGGCGCCCGACGGCGAGGACTTGCCGCAGCCGGTGGCGGCCAGCAGCACGAGCGCCAGCGCGGTCAGGGAGCGGGACAGCGTGAAACGACGGTTCGACATGGTGCGATCGACGGCCTCGGGCTCGGATATTCCCAGGGGCCTGCACGAAACCGCAGCCGCGCGCCGCGCGGCCGTCAGGGCGGCGCGCCGTAGAACCGCAGGAGCTCGGCGTACAGGTCGGGCGCGCGGCTGCGCAGCAGCGCGGGGCGTTCGAAGTAGACCTCGCTGACGACGGCGAAGAACTCGGCCTCGTTGGTCGCGCCGTAGTCGCGCAGCGCCTTGCGGAGCGCGCGATCGCCGCGCCGCAGCTGAGAGAAGCGCGCCTGCATCACGGTCGCCCACGGCAGGTAGTCGGCGCGCGCGTGCAGCGCGGGCGTGCCGTCGAACAGGCCGTCGTGGGCGTCGAGCACGTGGGCGAACTCGTGGGTCGCGGTGTCGGCCCCGTCGCGGTCGTCGCGCAGCCCGCGCCGGACCGCGTCCCACGCCAGCACGACGACGCCGACCCGCCCGTGGGCCTCGCCGAGCACCGCGCCGTCGCGACCGGGGTGCTGGTAGGCGCGCGGGTACACCACCAGCTCGGTGACCGCGTCGTAGCGATCGACGTCGAGGTTCAGCACCAGCCGCGCGGCGGCGGCGACGATCGTCACCCGGACCTCGTCGTCGATCGTCATGCCGCCGGCCGCGATGAAGTGCTTCTCGGCGAGCAGCACCTGCATGTCGCCGAAGAGCTTGGCGCGCGCGCCGTCGCTCAGCCGCGCGACGAACGGCGCGTTGCGCCCGAGGATCGGCGCCCACGTGGGCGGCACCGGCGCGGCACGCAGCGCGCGCCGCCGCCGTCTGCGAAAGAAGCCGAACACGCGCGCAGCGTACTCCGGTCGCCACCCGCGTGAGGCGCCACCGCCGGCGGCGGGCGCCATCAGCGGGCGAGACCGCGGGTGCCCTCAGGGCCCCGTCAGAAGGTCGCCGCGACACCGCGCGCGGCGAACGCGCGCGCCAGCGCCGCGTCGCGCCGCTTGCCACGCGAGAACAGGCTGAGCTGTCGCAGCGCGGGGAGGTGCTTCGCGTCATCGGCCGCGGCGATCGCGAAGGTGTCGTCCTCGCCCGTCCACTGCGGGTAGATCCCGTGGATGACCGCACCGGGGTGCTGGGTGAGCGTCCGGATCTTCTGGACGTGCTTGCGGTCGACGGGATACGCCGCGAACCACGCGCGCACCTCGGCGATCGGGGCGTCGTAGCCCTCGATCGCGAGGTCGATGCGCCGCGGCTTCCAGGCGGCGACGAAGCCCTCGAGTCGAAACGCCGGCTTGAGCACCTTCGCGTCGAACATCAGGTGCTCGATGACCGCGAGCTTGAAGTTCATGTCGGTGAACTGCAGCACGTCCTTGCGCGGCACCTTCGGGTACGCCAGCTCGAGTGGCTTCACCGTCCGGGGCCGCGTGGCGGCGGCCCGCTTGCCGCCGGCGGCCGGCTTCGCGGGCGCGGCCCTCGGCTCCGCGGTCCGCGTGCGTCGGCCCGCCTTCGACGGCGCCACCGGCGCCGCGTCGGGTTCCGGGCAGAGCGTCCAGCCGTCGTCGTCCTGCGAGATCACCCAGCCCCCGACGCGCTTCTCGGGACCGTACGGCGTCTTGCGAAACCTCACCTTGTCCCAGGGCTGGCCCTCGACCGTGAAGCCCGGCGCCGCTTCGGGCCGAATCGTGAGCTGCGCGATCGGGTTCGCCTTGTCCTCGGCCTGCAGGTTCTCGAGCGCGACGACCGCCGCCGCGGGGAACGGCCAGCGCACGCCGTAGAGGTTGCGCTCCTCCGGCCCCGGTCGCCCGAACGCGGCGACGAGGCGAGCCTTGGTGCACGGCAGAACGAGCGGCGTACCATCGACCGCGAGGCCGGCGGAGGTGAGCGTGAGCGCGGGCATCGCGCGACGTTAACGCACTCCCACCGGCGGCCCTATCGGTGTAATCGAGGTGTCATCGCGCACGGGCCGCTGCCGTTCCACCGTGCGACCGCCGCCGCGCTGCGCGGGCTCGCGTTCAGCGGGCGCGGTAGCCGAACAGCAGCACCGCGGCGCGCGCCGAGTCGCTGTCGCCATCGATGGCGGCGGCGGCGCAGGCTTCGAGCGAGCCGAACAAGTAGCCACGCCCGATCGGCACCAGCGCCGCGCCGACGCGACCGTCGATCGCCGGCCCGGGTCCGCTGGCGCCGGCGAGCCCGAGCCCGAACCCGAGGAACACGCGCTCGCTAACGAACACGTGCAGCCCGGGACCGATGAACTGGAACCGCTCGGTCGAGCGCGTCGACCCGAGGTCCTGCACGCGCACGTAGCGCAGATCGAACGCGAGGCGGCGGCTGGTGGCGAGCCCGACGCCCACGCTCATCGCGACACCGTACTGTACCGGGGCGCCGGCGTTGGAGAACGCGCCGGCGCCGCCACCGACCTCGAGCGACAGCCGCTCGGCGCGCGCGGTCGCGGTCGCGGCGGTGGCGGCCAGCGCGACGACGGCGCCGACGCACCAGGTCCGAGTCACCAGCGCCGCGCCGAAGCGGTCGTGTCTCATCGAACCCGACCGTAGCCAGCGCGCGGCGACGCCGCCATGACACGCCGACGTCGGTGGCGCGCGACGTGGGCGCCATCACGCGGCGCGCCAGGCGGTGCCAAACCAGATATCGTGGTGCCCATGCGGCTGCGACTGGCCTGGATCGTGGCGTCGTCATCGACGTGGGGCGCGTGTGCCGAGCGGACGCGCGTCGAGCCGGCGCCCGACGGCAGCGCGGCCTGCGCGTTCGGTGCGTCGGTCACCGCGATGCTGGAGCTGGGGACGCCCGGGCCGGTGCCGGGTGGCGTCGACATCGCGGCGGCGGCGACGGTGCTCGACGGACCCGGGCTGCGGCTCCGGGTCGACGACGGGCGCACCGTGAACGTCGCGTTCGACGTGCCCGGCGCCGCCGCGCTGGCGTTTCAGCCCGGGGAGCGCGTGTGGGCCGAGCTGGCGGCGAGCGGCCCGTTCTGGGTGAACTACCAGATCGAGCTCTACGCGCTCGACGCGGCGGGCGGCGCCGGTGAGCTGCGCCTCGCGGTGTGGTGGGGCGAGCGTCGCCTGCAGGCGGTGCGTGACTGGACCCTGGAGATCGAGGACGGCGGCTGCGACGCGACCGACACCTGCGGCGCGGCCGTCGGGTCGAACCTGCGCGTCACCGCGCCGGCCGGCGGCCAGGCCGTGCTGGCGCCCGGCGAGACGACCGCGCTCGAGGGTTACCGGGTCGCCAACGGTCGGAGCTGGCGCTACCTGTCGACGATCTCGTGCACCGATACGCCGCCGACCTGGAGCGGCGTGAGCGTCGTGCGGATGTGAGGACCGCGGCCGCGCTGGTGCTGCAGTCGTATCGCACCCATGACGTCGCGCCGTGGATCGCGCAGTGTCTGACCGGCGTGCAGGCGTGGGCGGCGGCGCGCGGCTACGGCTACGAGTTCGTCGACGATCGGCTGTTCGAGCTGGCGCCCGCGTGGTTCCGCGAGCGTTGCGGGGCCGCGCGCTTGCCGCAGACCGATCTGGCGCGGCTCCTGCTGATGCGCGCGCGGCTGGCGGCGGGCGCGCGGCGCGTGATCTGGATCGACGCGGACGTGCTGGTGTGCGCGCCGGCGCGGCTCGTGCTCGACGGCGTGCGCGGCTTCGCGTTCTGCGCCGAGACCTGGCTCGAGCGCGACGCCCGCGGCGAGCTCCACGCGCAACGACGCATCAACAACGCGGTGATGGTGATGGACGCGGGCAACCCGATCCTCGACTTCTACATCCACGCGTGCCTGACCAACGCCGCGCACCTGGCGCCCGGCGACATCGGCAAGCTCGAGTTCGGCCCGCAGCTGCTGACGCGGCTGGCGCAGGTCACGCCGCTGCCGGTGATCGGCGGCGTCGGCATGATGAGCCCGACCCTGGCGCACGACCTGGCGGCCGGCGGCGGCCCGGCGTGCGCGGCCTACGCGCGGGCGCGCGGCCAGCGGATCGGCGCGATCAACCTGTGCGCCTCGCTGGTCGGCGTCGACGGCGGCGTCGATACGGCCACCGTCACGGCCGCGATGGCGTGCCTGGTCGAGACCGGCGGCGACGCGATCAACCAGCACGTCCCGCCGTCGTGACGCCGGGACAGTGACGGGGGCGGTGCGCCGACGCTGCGTGGTAGCGTCGCCGCAGCTGGCGAGGATGGATGTCATGAGCGATCACGCGGACGCGCGCGCGGCCTTCGCGGCCGCCATCAGGGGCTACTACCGCGACCCGGGACCGACCCAGGCGGCGCTGGGGTTCACCGCGATGCTCGCCAACCTGGCGAGTGTTCCCGATGAGGAGCTCGTGCGCTTCGCCGCCTTGTTCTACCTCTACGGGCGGATCGCCCGGGAGAGCGACGCGGCGCGCGCTGCGATGGCGCCCGTGGCGGCGAGCTATCGCGGTCAGCACCAGCCGCTGGTCGAGCGCATGCTCGACGTCGGCAACCCCGGGTTCCCCGACGCGCTGACCCTGTCGGTCACCGAGCCGCCGCACCTCGACATGCTGTGGGCCGAGTTCCTGGCCACCGGCCGCGTCGACGCGGTGATGCGGCTCGTCGGGCTGCTCGACGGCGTCGATCGCGTGCGGACGCACCTGGAGGCGTGGCTCGCCGAGCGTCGCTGGTTCGCCGGTGGCCAGCGCCGCGCCCGGGCGGCGGCGCTCGCGGCGGTCGGCCTCGACGTCGACCTCGACGCGCGCGTCATCCGCACCGAGGGCGATCTCGACCTCCGGGTGTGGCGCGCGGCGGAGCGGAGCGTGCCGGTGTTCCCGGTGCTGGCGCTCCCCGAGGCGGAGCTCATGGGCCTCGCGCTCAAGGGGACGGCGCTGTGGTCGCTGCGGCTCAACGCGCGCGATCACGCCGCGGTGGCGGCGCTGTGTCGCACCGAGGCGGACCGTCCCGGTGGTGCCGGGCGGCGTGCGCTCGCCGAGCCCGTGCCGGCCGAGGCGGCGCCGTTCCAGCTGTGACGCGCGGTCCGGAATCGGCTCGGACGCCGAACATCACCGCCGACAACCGGGGAGAACGACCGCGAGATCGGTTAGGGTCCGGCCCCATGAGCAAGCGCAAGCCCGCCGCCACCACCGAACTCACGCCCGCCCAGAAGCAGCTCGCGAAGCTGCGCCGGCAAGCCGCCGCCCGCCTCCTCAAGCGGCGCCGCTCGAAGTCCGGCCAGTAGCCGCGCGGCGACGCGCGCCGCTCGTGGTGGCGCGTTCGAGTAAGCTCGGACCATGGCATCGCTGATCGATCGGCTCGCGTCGTATGCGGAGTACCACCGCGACCGGCGGAACATCGCGACGCACTTCGTCGGCATCCCGATGATCCTCGTCGGCACGCAGGCCGCGCTGGCGCGGATCGGCGTGGGGCCGGTGAACGCGGCGGCCGGCGCGACGGCGCTGGCGGCGCGCTACTACCGCGCGATCGATCCCACCTACGGCGCGGCGATGGCCGCCGTGCTCGGCGCGACCTGCGCCCTCGGGACCGGGATCGGGATGCTGCCGCTGCCAGCGTGGGCCGGCGCGACCGCGGGGCTGTTGGTCGGCGGCTGGGCGATCCAGTTCCTCGGCCACGCGTTCGAGGGGCGGAAGCCGGCGTTCTTCGACGATCTGCGCGGCCTGCTCGACGGGCCGCTGTTCCTGGTGGCCGAGGTCGCGTTCGCGCTCGGCCTGTCGCCCGAGCTCGCGGCCGAGGTCGAGCGGCGCGCCGGCCCGACGCGCTGGGGCAAGGTCGCGACCACGGCGGTCGCGTCCGCGGCGTGATGCGGGCAGGTCAGGCGCCGTCGAAGGCGGCGCGTCCGGTGCGCGCGACATCAGCTCGCCCCCCGAACGACGCCCGCGACCAGGGCCGTCAGCGCGAGCATCGCGACGAGCCCGAGGGCGGCCACCTGGCCACGTGGAGCGCGGTCGAAGC
>Ga0075163_10002691_pt1 | contig 23870 bp, 27 predicted proteins | sample JI1023141ADNA_FD_71478 | JGI IMG/M metagenome (GOLD analysis project Ga0075163, IMG submission 71478) | Wastewater effluent complex algal communities from Wisconsin, to seasonally profile nutrient transformation and Carbon sequestration -... | ecosystem: Engineered > WWTP > Effluent > Algae... | reverse complement strand
GTCACAAGTGCGACAACCCTCCATGCTGCAACCCAGCCCACCTAGAGATAGGGACACAGCTGGACAACCTTCGCGATATGTTTGATCGCCGTCGCCACTCATTCGGAGAGCACCACGCGACGAAACTCTCCGAATCGGACGTAGTGGTTATTAAGGAAAAGATCAGAGGCGGCATTCCTCATCGGGTCATTGCGGGGCAGCATGGCGTTTCACGGTCAATGGTTGGCGCTATAGGCCTAGGGAAACGATGGAGCCACGTGCTCTAGTCACCTGTCCCGCGTCAAGCTTGCCGCCGAAAGCGGGCCGTATGGCGTCGAAGAACGTGGCGCGGTTCATTTCCTGTCTCTCATCATGAAATCTCTGAAGTCGGCCCGCAGGCCCTTCACTTCCTCGCGCACATCCTTGACTGCCTCGCGGTCCTCCTGCCGAAGCTTGTCCCGGTTGGCTATTTCAGAGGTCAGAAGGGTGATCTGCGCCTCGTTCGTCAGCACCCGGCGCACGAGCCACACCACACTGCCGCAAAAGGACGTGATGGCGGCAACGATAAGCGCGTCGAATCTCTCAATGTTCATGGCCTTGCTGGCGCTCCCGCCCAAGTCTCCGGTGATGGCGGCGTGTTGGGGGAACCCCATCCCGCTACCGGCTCAAAGAAGTCTGCCAGTGCGTAAAAGGCCGTGGCGAAGTCAGTGCTTGCCTCGTTCGGAATCGTGTAGGTCATCCAGTCTTGAGCATCCCGGCTGACAGCCCCCTTCACAAAATTCTCCATCCTGATAGGAGAACTGGAGGTTTGGCCCGTGTTCCCCTGCGCCACACCCTTTTTGGGCGAAACGTAGGTAACATTCTGGATTGTGGCCGATGCCTTGCCCCCGCCGATAATATCCCCGATAACCCCATTCGATACCTTCCGCGCCCCGCCATTGGCGATGCCATGAGGAATGTTGATCGTCGGCATGGAGTCTTGAGGAAGACCGTTGCCGCCATTGCTCGGGGCGCCGGATCGGAACCCCATGAAGTTCTCTATGACGTTGATCCCGGCCTGTGATGGGTCCCACATGTTGAAGAACCACGTCGCGTTGATCGCCCCGACAAAGTTTTTGATGGCACACTCCATCTTGACAGCGGCGAGCGCGTCATCGTTGTAAGCCGCCTGCGAGCCGCCGGTTGAAGGCTCTGCCTTTAGGTGGAAAATGAAGTTTTCATATACTGCCCTGTAACCGGCGTGAACATCCGCCCCCGTGCCAAGTTGGGCGAGGTCGCAGTGGGTCGCGGTGGCGAGATATGTCATATCCCGCGCGAGGAGCGTCCCGATATAGAGGTTCGCCACGCGGCCAATGAACGAATTGCCGAAGGCCCGCGAATAGAACATATCGCCAAGGAACTGTTGTAGGTCGTATTGGTCGATTTTGCAGTGTTCGCCGACAAAGTAGGTGCCATACACCAACCCCGCTGCGCGGATTTTCTTCGCAGACAGGGAATGACCGTTGAAAAACTTGATGCCCGACCCACGATCCGCCTGAGAAGATGATGGGTCATTGTCCATAAGCCCCACGTTGAGGTCATCGGCATAGACACAGCCGAGAAGCGGATAGGTCGAAGTCCTGTCGAGACTCAACGAAAACGACGTGTCGGAAGGCGTAGCGCCGCGCCGCCCGCCAATCCTCATTTTCCCGATATGCAACCGTGATGCCCCGGTGATATTCAGGGTCTTGTCCCATATCGGGTCAAACCCGGGGGCGCTTTCAATCCAGAAGCCACCGGGCGGAATCGCATAGCCGTTGAGTTTTGTGGCGTCGGCATATGCGGAAAGCTTCGCCGCAGTTGGCCCGAACCAGCGGGCGGCGCTGGGGGTAAGAGGCCCGTTCCACGCCATGTAAACCTTATGTTTCGTTGTCGCGGGCGACCCTGCGGCCCATGCATCCCAAGCGGCCTTGACCTGATCTGGGTGGGTGACGGTCGTAACGCTTGCGAATCCGCTTTCGGACGTGAACCCAGCCCAAGCGCCATCAGGAGATGCGGCAAACGACGCAAACACCTTGGCTTTTTCGTTCGCAAAGCTGACGGACGCGGGGTTGAATATCGTCGGGGTCGCCGTTTTTGCGGCAGACAGCGGGCCTTGGCCAATCGCATTGACCGCGGCGATAGTGAAGCTGTGCGAAGCATCGTTCACCAGCCCGCTTACGTCAAAAGACCCTACCCCTGTCAGGCCGGTAACGACAGGCGTTCCGCTGCCGTTAACGAAAATATGGATATTGGTGATGGCCGATCCGCCGTTGAACGGGAGAGACCCAATCGTCACCCGGACAATCCCGCCAGTCGCGGTATCGGCAACAGACCAATCCCCCGGTGCAAATGCCGAAGGGGCGGAAGTCAGATTGATGACCGGACTACCTTGGGTCAGGAGCGCCGCACGGTATGAGATATTGCTCAAAAGCCCCGTGAGCGTGCGGTTTGTGCTGACAAAGCACCCGGTCAGAGACGCCAGAGAACCGCTTGCGTCGAAATTGGTCGCTGGCGCGACGATGAATTGATCATCCGAACCAGTGATAACTTCCGGCCCCGGCGTGACATTCGACCCGGTTGGGGTGAACGGCGGGGACACATCGGCCACCGAAAAAGCGACAACCGAACCGCTGGCCGCAACTGACAAATCCTGATCGAGCGCCGCGCCGGAAAGCGTCGTGAGCTTTCCCGCCGCCACGTTGGCCGAAGGGGCGACAACGAGCGTCACCATCAGCGAACGTCCCCTTTGATCAGGACGGAGATAAACCCGCTGTTCGGGAACGTCTCGATTGCCCCATCGGCATAGGTGACGCGAAACTCAGCCTCATAAGTCCCGACCGTACCCGTGTCGCCATCGGCCCAGTTGTATCTGACGACAGGGGGGGAAGCGCTTTCGACCACGGCCAGACTGTCGATCACTACCGCCCCGCGACGAAGCCGCATCTGGAAGGTGCATGTGGCCGAAGTCAGATCGACAGATTCAGGCTCCAAGGCGAACCGGAGCGATGGCGAGGTATCGCCGCGCTTTATTGTGAATGTGCGGGACAAGTCAGACCTCCAAGGATCCGGGGATTTGTGAAGAAAGAACGCGCCCGCCGTTCAAAGACTGGCGGGCATTGGCCACCCGCCGCTGTGACGGCTGGGTGATCGCGGCGGTCGCGGAAAAGTCGATAGAAGCTGCAATTTGGCCAAAAATTCCGGTCCCCGACGAAGCGGAAGCCGAAATGTCGAAAACCTGAGATACGGCCCCGGAAACCCCGACAGCCACGCTTGATGCAGACGATATTTGGAAATCCGCCGTGACAGTTGCAGTCAGGGGAACAACACCGATGACCGCCGTGGACGGCCCGGAAATGTCGAATTGGGCGGATGCGGTTCCCGTGATTTTTGCCGCCGCCGCTGCCGACCCGGTGGCGTCAAACTGCCCGCCCGCCGCCCCGGATACACGAACCGACACGCCAGATTGCCCGGTTACGGGGAATGACCCGGAGGCCGAAAGAGTAAGGGACGTAGACGCTTGAGCGGACAGCGTGATGCCCAGGAAGGGAACGGACGTGACCAACTCTGTATAGTTCGGGTAGTCGACAACCGAAAAACCGGGCGGGGCAACAGTTACCGCCCACGCCGGCGTTAGCGGAGGGGCTGGAGCCGATGCGATGGTTGCGCCGCTGTCAGACGGGACCACAACCCACTGCGCCAGAACGATATCAGGTGCCCGCGCGAATATAGGCAGAACGGCGGACCCAGCCCCACTGATTGAGAGCGTCCCGGATGCAGCCCCCGTCCTTGTTGAAAGCACGGTCGTAGTCGAGAACATTTCTGCGATTGCGCCGGACGCCAGCGGCCCGAACCCAAGCAAATCGCCCGCTTCTACATCGCCATCCTGCGAAGTTGCCTGCCCCGTCAGGGACAAGCTTTGCGTGAGGGTGCCCGTCACAAGGACGGTGGCGCTGGCACTGCCCGTTACGCCAATTGACCCATTGGCTGTGACCTGCGTGTCTCTGCTTTCGTCAATTCCCCCGATGGGGTATGCGCCAATGGGTGCAAACATGTCAGAAGAACGTGATCAGTCTGACAAAGCCACCGGCCCCGGCCCCACCAGCGCCAGAGTTTGCAGCCGTACCGGCCCCGCCGCCGCCGCCACCACCACCGGGATAACCCCCGGCACCACCGGCACCAGCCGTGCCCGCCGCAGCGGAGCCACCACCGCCGCCGCCAGAACCGCCCCAATGGCTATCCCCGGCTGCGCCACCAGCGCCACCATTCCCGCCCGCCGCAGCACCAGCGGCACCGCCGCCAGCGTTGGTGGACGTGCTGGAATCGTTGAACGACCCACCAAGGCCACCAGCCGCGCCCGCGCGGTCTGTCGAAGTGCCAGCAGCCTGACCGCCAGCCCCGCCGCCGCCACCCGGTCGCCATCCGCCACGGTTTCCGGCAGTGCCCGCTGCCGATCCACCACCACCACCGGCTGCGGTGTAGTTGGCCGCTCCCGAATACCATTCACCGGCAGAGCCGCCAGCCGGGCCGCCGTTGGAGGCGCTTGCGGTCCCGCCGTCACCAGCACCACCGCCACGGGCGCGCAGAGAGCCAGAGGCAAGCGTGACAATACTTGCCCCGCCCACACTGCCGTTGTTCCCCGAACCTGCGCCGGTTGCCGCCGCGCCGCCGTTGCCGCCAGCCCCTACGGTGATGGTGGAGGTTGACGCGAATGCAGTGGCAGGAAGGTGGACTTCCGTCCTGCCACCAGCCCCGCCACCAGCGCCACCGAAAGCCGCCGTCGAAGAGTCGGCGCGATAGCAGCCAGACCCACCGCCAGCGCCGCCGCCGATCATGATGACCTGAACGGATATGGCCCCGGCTTCTTTTGTCCACGTCCCTGATGCCGTGAAATCCTCAACCTTGACCTTGCTGGCGGGGAGGTCTTCGGCGGCGGCGATGATGGAGACCGTGGCCGAGCCGCTCAGATTGAGGAGTGACCCCGTACTGCTGGACGTGAGCGTTCTTGACAGGGTGGTGCCGGAAGCGGTGTAGGTGCCGCTGCCGATCTCCCAATCACTGCCCTGCTTGATGAGGTAGCGAACAACGTCCGCATCCGAAACGCCGCCAGCCGAGAACGATTGGAAGCCGGTCGAAGCCGCCCCCAGCGTTACGGTGCCTGTCCCGGTTGTCGCCGTTGTGACCTGAACCCGGTTGGCGTGTTTCATTACGCGCCCCCGGCAGTCAGGGTAAAGGTGGTCACGGTGATCTGCTGACCGGACGCAATGGACGTATTGTCGAGCGTCATGTCCCCGCCGCCGCCGGTCGCGGTAATGCCGCCTTGGAAGTGGCAGGTTGCACCCTGATAGATGCGGAAGTGGGTCGCCGTCCCGGTGGCGTCGGCAGAAGCGTCCTGCCACGTCCCGGAAATTGCTTTTGTTCCGCCGGATGCCGCCGCCAGCCAGTCGGAGGGAAGCGTCATCGTCGCCAGAGTGGTGCCCGCAGCATCAGCCGCAGCGCAGTTTGCCGGAAGGGTTCCGGTCCAGATTTTCAGAGTCGGCGCGGTCCCCGCCGCCGTCTCCATCGCATCAAGCGCGCCATTCCTGACGCTGGCAGAATATTGCATAGCCACGATGTATCTCCGTATTTAAGGTGTTGATTTTTCAGTATTTGATGCAGGTGAGCAGCGCGATGTTGCGCGGTCGTGTTTCAGTCCCGCCACCTGCTGACGGGTTTCCGGTTGTGCCGGTGACGGTGTGGCTGTGGTCGCCATCCGTTGACGTGAAGATGTTGACGAGGTTCGATCCCTGCTGACCGCTGCCGGTCTGCGTCAGCGCCCCGGCCGTGGTTGACCCAAACTTGTTTCCCCACGGGCCGTAGCTGGACAGGCCGTCCGTGTGGCTGTGGCTTCCGGTGGTGTTGGTATTGCCCGTAACCGTGTGCGTGTGGTTGAGCATCGCGGCGGTTTGGGCCGATCCCATAGATCGCGAAGCATCGACGCCCCTGCCATCGTCCCAGGATCGGATGAATTCACCCCGGAAGTCGGGGACGTTGAAAGTCGTGGATCCATCACCGGCCCCGAACGAAGTGCCGATTGCCGCGAATAGATCGGCATATGTCGTGCGCGAAACCGCTGCGCCGTTGGCCTTGAGCCAGCCCGTGGGAGCGGCTGACATGATGAAATACGCGACGGCCCCGGCAGGGAGTTCAGCGCCGATGGCCTGCCGTGCCGCCGCTTTCGTCGCGGCCCGGAAAACGTCCTTGCCTACCGTCGTTCCGCCAAGAGAGTTCAGCGCACCGTCTGGCGTGGATGCGTCCGTGCCCCCAGCCGAAACCGGGCGCGGGGCGTTCGCGTCAGCCACAAGATCGGCAACGAAAGCGTTGTATTTCGCGGATTCGATGGTGGTGTTTGCCGCAACAGTTGTTCCCGGCGGGGCGCTATAGACGCCTGAACTTCTTGGCATTGGGGGGCTCCAAAACGAAAAAGGCCCCCGAAGGAGCCTTTGGTATGGTTTTTCTGGCTTTGCGGACGGGCCGTTAGCCGCTATGATGCGGGGCTATGGTCGAAGTAAGCATAGTTCATGTCGCCGCCGGTGTTTTCATCGGCAACACCTGCACCCTAGTCATGCTTTGGTGCTGGAAAGAGTTTCACAACCCGATCGAGAGAAATATACCGACGCGAGCGCTTGTATCGTTCTTGATCATCTTGGCGCTGACTGGCCTGCTATTAGCTGGCCAAAAATGGGGCTGACCGGGCGCGATCCGCGCTGAAGAAGCGCCTCGACAATGCTTGGAAACGCGCTTTGGCTGTTGGCCGGTGCTGACATACCCCCAGCGGCAACAAGAGCGCGGGCAATTTCAGCATTCTTGCGGACGATTGACTCCGACGCCCTTCCCAAACCGGCAGAAATGGCAAGCCCGCCTGCGGCCCCGCCGATGCCCCCGGTGAACCCGCCGCCAAGCGTCGTCAGAAGCTTTCCCAAGCCACCGGCAGCAACGTGAATAGCCTGTTCGGGAATAGTCCCTCTGGCGACGCGCCGCATCGCTTCCTTTTCAACTTCGCTGAATCCTTGCGCCAGTTTGGGGTTTTTGAGGATTCGGGAAAACTGATTGCGAATACCGCTTGCAGACCCGGACAGGTAATTGTCGCCAGCTTCAATTGCATCGTCAATCTTTTGGCTTTTTGACATGCGCGCCCAAAGATCGCGAGCCTTGGGAAGAAGAGTTTGCAGTGCTTGTAGGTCTCCCGCATCCACGTCACCTGGTTTCAGGTTGTTCACCAAGTCATCAATTTTGCCCATCGCGATTCCAGCGAGGCGTGTATCCGCGCCATTCTGCGGGTTGGCTCTTGCGGCCCCGCCGACGAAACGGCGGAACACATCAAGTTCATTGAACGGAATGGTGTTTTTCCCGTCGGTTGCGGTTTTTGCCGCATCCATAATCGCCCTGCCCGCAGGAAATACCCTCGAACCCACATCAAGCGCCGCCCCCTCTGCGCCAAGGGTGCTGGCAATGTCGTCCATGCCGGACTTTACAACGTCTGGCTTGATGGAAACCCCAGCTTGGTCAATCTGCGAATATGCGCTGCGGCCCATGGCGCGAAGTTGTTCACTGGTTGGGGCTTTGGCGACAAGATCGGCAATGGCTTTCTTTGTCGCCTTGTTGTTGGCGGCTTTCTGAAACAACTGCCCGATTGCCGGAATTGCCCCGCCAAGGGTCGCCCCGATGCCGCCTGAAATAGCCGCGTTTTGCGCCCGCTCATTAAGGCTGCCTTCACCGGCCCCAAAGCCATAGGCCGCACCCTGCCCCGCCCCGGCAGCCATGCCGATTCCCGCACGAACTGGCAAACTTGTGCCTTGCGCCGCCTTGATGGAAGCCCCCGGAAGCGCCATAGCCGCAGCAATTTCCCCGCCATAAGCTGCTACGGGATGATCGCGCCGCGATGAGTCCACCATCGCTCGGGCATACTCCCGCCCGAAGTCGTAACGCTCGCCCATCGTGCCTTGGCCGGGGATGATGGCATTCAGACCGCCAGCCATTTCGTCCGCCGCGCCGAAGGTAGCGCCCTGCCCACCGCCCGCGATAGCCGAACTAGCCGCATTCGGAGCCATGGTGTTGGCCAAGAGTTCGCGCGATGTGAATTGCCCGGTGTTCGGGTTCAGCACCATCCCCTCAGGCGGTTTGCCGTAAGTGCCGTCCGGGTTTTTCGTGACAGGTGCCGTGGGCGGGCCAAATTGGGCCTTCGGAGGCGGAAATTTCTTCGCCAGCGCCCGCTTGATAACGCCGGGGTCGGTCCCGTCAGGGAACTGTGCCTGCCCGCCGTCAGGAGTGTTGACAGTAATCATTCAAGTTCACCTGTCGCGGGGTTGAAAGTGTAGGTCGTGCCGCTTGTCGGCCGCCCGGTCCTCTTTTGAAGGGCATCAATGTCGCGCTTTTTCTGATCTATGAACGCGCGGAGGACAGCCTTATTTTCTTGCGGGGTCTTGTTCGGATCGCCAAGCGTAGCGCGAAGCGTTTCACCCTCTTTCATGGTAAAAGCCGCGCCAAACGTGTCTCGCAACATGGGCAGAACCTGATTGTCAACCTTGGCAATATACTCAGACCGCGCCACCGCTGCGTCACGTGGGGCAATGCCAAGCTGCCTCCCCACGAAATCGACCGCTTGTCCAACGCCAGTGTAGGTCGCCTGATCCGCCAGAGCGTTTAGTTCAGATACAACAGTTTCCAGACCTTCCATTTTGGATTTCTGGCTATCCAGAAGCGCCGCGTCCTCACCCTTAAGCTTCGCTTCGGCAATAAGCCCGGCCCCGCGTGTTGCCATGAATTCCTGATATTCGGGCGTCCCCGGGTTGAACCCGGCAGCTTTGGCTTGCAGATCAAGAGCGACGAAGGCCGCAGGCGCACCAGAACCGCCCCCCTTTAGCATGAAATCCTGATATTCAGGTGTCCCGGGCTGCAATCCAGCCGCCTTGGCTTGAAGATCGAGGGACGCAAACGCGGCGGGCATATCAGCCCCACCTGGCTTAGCCCCGGTCAACGGCTTCGCCTCTCGCGTCACCGGGTCAAAGCTGTAAACCGTGCCATCCGGGCCGGTGAACGTCTCGGCCTCAACAGCCTGCGGGTTCTGCATCTGCGCCAGTTCCAGTTGCGCCTTTTGCAGCTCAATGCCCTTCATCGGATCGGGCGGGGTAAGGGCTTGCTGAATAAGGCCCGCGAACACGCTGCGATCTGCATCGCTAGCGTAGGGGTCAGAAGCCAGCGCCATAAGGTCGGGCAGGCTTTTTGCTATGCCGCCGACCGACGAAGCATAGTTCGGATCGGTGGCATAGCCGGATTGCCCCAGCGCCGCCAATTGCGCGTCCAACCCTTGCGCATTCATCATCGGCTGGTAACGCGGGTTTCCCAGGAGGAAGTTCGCATAACCCATAGCGCTGTCCCGCATCCCGCCATAGCTGCGGAAATTGTCGTTCATCGTGACGGGCTGGCCGTTCACATATTCGGTCGTGGAGAGATTATTCCCCCCTCCCTGCCCGTGCGACTTCACACCGAAATAGTTGTTACCCGGCGCATGTGCCCCCCATCCGGTTTCCTGAGCGGCCTGCGCCACGATCAACCGTGGGTCAACCCCGGTCATCTTGCTTGCTTCAAGGGCATGGGGCATCATGGCGCTGACGAAGCTTTCCCTGTCCCCCGGCTTGTAGTTGTTCGACGGCTTGCCCAAAACAGACATTGCCTCATCGCCGATTACGGACGGGCTATTCGGGTCTGGGGCGGCTATGGGCGGCTGGCTCGCCGGAGCGCCACCCGGAGGCTGGCCAATCAAGCCAGAAAAGGCAGATTCCCGCCTCTTGTTATATGCCTCTTGCCCCGCCGCTTCCTGTGCGCCAGCCTTCTTTGCGATCAAGGCCCCAAAAATGGATGAGGCGGCGCTATTAAGGCCCTCCATCGCGGTTTTGGGCTGCGAACCCATGCCCCGCAGCATCATGGATTCAGCAAACTGCCGCTTGCGTTTGAGGTCTTCGTAGGATTGCCCGGTGTTTCCGCCGAAAGCGAACGAAAGCGCCATTATTTTGCCCCCGCCAATGCTTTTTCGTAGTTCACGAACTTGATGCCACCATGTTCCTCGACGGCCTCTGGGGTGCGCCGCTCCACTTCCTGCGCCATCAGGCCCATGTGAATCGGCCCCTTCGGCCCGTCATGCTTGTAGCGGTAGGAATAGACCTTCTGGCCATCGTCGGTCTTTCCCACCTTCTTGATGTCGGTTTTCGTGCGCTTGTCGGACATGATTGCCGCCGCACCCAACGTCCCGCCAAGATTGAACAACCCGCCAAGAATCCCGCCAGAGGTGGCCTGATTTTGCTGCCACGCCGCAAGTTTTTGCTGATAATTCTGGTTAATCAGCCCCGCGTTGTCGGTCGTCGGAATGGCCTGCGGCGTGTTCGTCTGGTAGTTTGGCATGGAAACCTGCGACCCGGACAGAAGCGCCGACAATTCGTTGAGCGGCTGGTTGCGCTGCGCCTGCAATTCGCCAAACGCCTGCCCCCTGCCCCTCAGGGCAAGATCGGTATAGGCTTGGCCCTGAGTGGTCCCAAGATCGGACATGGCCCGCGTGTAAGCGTCCGACCCAAGCTTGATGCCCTGATTGCTAAGTTGCGTCTGAAGGTCGCCGCGTTGCTGCGCAAACTTCGGGTCAAGCGTTCTGGACCCCAAATCAAACAGGTGGCTTTCGATTGCAGACGTATCAGCCGTCCACGGGTTCGACAGGGTGCTTGTGACATTGCCGGACAGGTTCTTTGCCGCCGTAGCCATGTTGCCTTGCGCGGACTGTGTCGTGTCATAAATCGCCTGCGCCGGGGCGGAAAGCTTCTGTGTCGCTGTGAAGGTAGGAAGCGCGTAGGTCTTTTGGGTATAGGGGTCGGTGAACGAATTGCTGCCCGTCTGATTATAGGTCAGCGTTGACCCATCTGCCCCAACCTGGTTGACGTTTTGCAACAGCGCATTGGCAATCGACGTGGCTACGCTGGTGCCGGTCTGGGCCGCAGACGTGTCTTTAGGGTCCGGCGGGGCCGGTGCTTTTTGCTTACCCATGTGGCTTCCTTTCGTCCCACGCTTCCCGTGTCAGCGTGTAAATGGCTTCTGCCTCGTCCCTGCCTCTCAGGCGGGGGATGACAAACTCACTCGCCCCAAGCGCGCGCCAGATGCGTCGCGCCCGGTCGTTGTTTTCCGATATTCTGGCGATGCAGAGTTGGCACCCCAACTGGTCGAATGGGTATCCGAATACCGTCAGAAGGTTATTCTTGTTCAGCCAGTCGCGCCGCGTTGAAGCCGCCGACAGTTCTATGGTTCCGGATTCCGGGTTCCAGTTGTGATAGACGACACCAGCCACCAAGGGCTTCCCAAAGCCAATTGCCGTGCAATCATCAAAGCCACGCCCGAACCCGAGAAGGCCCGCCACAAACTCAGATACTTCCGCGCTGCGCCCGAATATCGGGTCAGCCAACCGCGCCGCCCGCCTCAATCATCATGTCAATCTGCACCAGTTCAACATCCGGCCTTCCGGTTCCGCTGATGACCATCTGCATCTGCGGAGAAAGCGCATACCCTTGCGCGGCAACGGGAACCCAGCCCGTCGTGTATGTCGGCTTCACCAGATAGTTATTCAGCCCGTCATCATCCCATTTGGCCTGATCCCAAAGCGAAACGTCCCACTTCGCGCCAGCGCCCCCCGAGGGCACAAACGCATTGGGAAGTGCCGGGAATACAGTGCTGTAATCCGAAGACGCGGATAGCTGCACAACCGGTGTTCCAACGGCCTGAAAAGTCCCTCGCATCAAGCCCGTCACCTTGAATTGCGCCGGGCTTTCAAAGTCGCTGGCGATGTAGGACAGGCGAGCGATATAAGCCGCCCCGTTGTCCGTCCCGCCCCGTTCCGCCGCGAATACATTCCCCGAAATGTCAGCGAAATAAAGCCGCTCATCAAAGACGGCGAAGCACTGCGCATCCCACCCAATATATTTGGCCCACCGTCCTGTCTGGATATTCGCAACGAAGGAAATTGCCCCTTCGTGCGGCAGGGACACAATCAGCATGTTTTCCTGTGGCCATTTTACCATTTCCCATGCCTGAATCGCATCCCAAGTCCGGGTCGATTTCAGCCAGGAGGTTTCAATGGCGGATGATACCGCCGCCGCACTCAGTGCCGCTGGGTCTTTGTCAATCGACGCGGAAAGAGGAATCGCGCCCGCATCAGTTCCGATTATAACGTCGCCGCCCGCCCGGATATGGCATTTCTTCCCGCGCGGGGCAGGCATGTTGTAAAGCCCGACAAGCCCCCAATCTGTTGCTGATGCAGGGTTTGTCCCCTGATATACGGCAATCTCACCCTCGGTCGAGACGAACACAATCCGGTCATCCATTCCGTCCCCGGAATCCTGCGACCAAGTAACCCCAAACAGCAGCGCCCCGCCCTTTTGAAATACCCCGGCGAGCGAAAACTGCGCCGCCGCGCCGCCAACTGAATCAACCGGCAGATACCAAGCGTTCTTGGTGTTCTTTTCAACGAACCACAGGCGGTTCTTGTGCTTCCAGACAAAGGATAGGGTCGAAGTTGTTATCCCCGTGATTGCGGGGGTAGATACGCCCGTGATCGTCGTCCAAGTGGCCCCATTGAACAGCCGCGCACTGTCCGTTCCATTGACCGCGTAGAGGAATTCCCCGCCAACCGTTCCCATTTGTTCGGTCGAGAAATACCCGGATGCAAGACCCGAAACCGCCGCCGACGGAACGGTATTGGGATCCATTGCCGTAATGTCGTAAATTGCCGATCCCGTGGCGCAAAAAAGCTTGGCAACCGTTGCCGTTTCATAAGTGAACATCGACCGCGCCCGCGCGCCAACCGTAGCAACCTTTGTTGATCCGCCTCTGACCCTCAGCCCGCGAGACGTGGGAAACATGTTCTCGCAGACAACCGCCCCCGTCCCGTTGGTCGCCAAGTTCTGGTTTTCGACCCATCCAGCAAGGGGGGCCGGGAATTTGACCGGAACCGCAGGCGCTTCCTTGGCGCTCTTTGTCTCCACCCTGCCCGATGGGCGAAGACGGGCGGGCCTGACAAGACTCATTGAATGCCCCGATCCGATCTTGCAGCGGATTCCATGTCAGCCTCAAATTCCGCCATCAGATCGTCGTATGGCAGGCCTTTTTGCCGCTTCCACCGCCAGACCGTGCCTTTCGCCAGAAGTCTCTCGGGGAAAATCGTCACGTCGGCATTCGATGCAACGGCATCCGTGCCGGAAACCCAATTTGCTGAGACATAGCGGACCAATGCGCCCTCAGCCCCGGTATCGACTGTGAAGTAAATCCGTCCGTCTCGAAGCAGATAATATGGCTGTTCGGGCGGGAATTTCTCGAGCAACTGCCACAGTTCCGGCGACACACATGGTCGCACGGGAATATGATCGTTGCCGTCGAAAATAACCGCGCCAGCATTCGCCATGCGCTGAAAGTCAACAGGCAAGGCACCGAAGGCCGCACTCGTCACACCGAATGAACCCTGCGCCCGCGACCATTCAACGCGGGTATTTATATCCCGACCGGCGACATTCATCAGCGACCTGATTTGGCGCATTTCAAAGATGTTTTCGCCAATATCTGGCGAAGCGCGATCAAGGCCGCATTCCGCCAGAATATCGGGGAGAATGTCGCCAATCATACAACTGTCCCCGTAACCATGTATGGTTTGTTGCCGAACCGCGAAACGTAATCATCCCTGCGGCGCTGATCTATCAGCCCCTCAAAGACCGAATGCGCGGCTGCGGCTTTTTCCGCATCCAGCTTGGCAAGAAAGACTTGCTCAAGCATGGCGTAGAGGTAGATCGCCGGATCGGTTTCAATCAGCCAGTTCGTCCCGGTCAGGCTCAAATCGGGTATCTTGGCGTAATAATGCAAGGTCATGTCCGTATCCGGCCAAGACGTGATCAAAGTATCCCCGCGAACCGAATAGCCACTGGAAACCGTCGTTGACAGGCTCTGGAATGACCCGGCGGACAGTTCCCGGTTGCCCATGACAATCATCCGAAGGGCGGAAAAATCATCTGGAAGCCTCGCCTCTCCGTTTGCGTCCGTCGTGATGGTGGCGCTTTCCTCATTCCCCGCAACCCGCAGGGCCTTGTTGATTTCAGCCTCCGCAAGCCGCAAATACATGCGCGCCCGCACCGCAACCGCGCTGTCCCCGGACCTTTCCGTGACCTCGGCAATGAGTTCGGGGTAATCCATCATTTGTCCCTCAGGGCTGATTCAGCCTTTTCGGCGCGCTCTTTCATGGCTTCGAAAAGATCGCCGTGAACATATCTGGTGCGGAATTGGCCGTAGGGCTTCACGCTGGCCGCGTGATGAGTCAACTGGCTGGAATAGGTGGCTTCCCAAACGAAAACTTCGTCCATGCGTCACCACGTCCTGAAGGCTGAATTTTCATCCAGCCAGTTGTCGATATACTTGCCGTCGAGTTGAGACTGCGCCGCCGCGAGTTCGCTGTGATGCAGCGCGAGGGGGACGGATGCGACCTTGACCCAATCCCCCATGCGCTTCCCGGCGTTGTCCATCCGCTCGGCATGGTTTTGGGCCAGCACGTCATCAACGTGATAGTCCGTCCTGTAGGTGCTGGACCCGTCCGAATTGGACCGTCGCCAAATCTGGCGCTTGGTCTGGAAGTCGTAGTCGAACAGGGACCAGTCGCCGTCCTTGATCATTCTTCGCCCGGCATGGGGTCGGCGCGCTCTGCCTTGCCAGCGGCAATCAGCGCCTTCGCCTGTTCAAGCGGCAGTTCGATGATTTCGCCAGCGTTGACCCGTTCATCCTCTGCGGGCCAATAGGCATAGAGCATCTTGACCGGCGCAAGCCGGGGTTTGTCGTTCGCCATTTTTTTCTCCGGTTGTGTGAAGGGGGCGAGTTTCCCCGCCCCCGCTTGGATCAGGTCGAAGCGGTCAGGCCGAACACGTCGGCAATCACGCCGAGACCGGCCTCATTCGACACCTTGAGGGTGTGTTCCCCTATGATCACGCCAGCCCGCGAATCCGCGTTCGTCGTGACGTTCTTGTCGTCCTGAATCTTCCGCAGCGTCTTCATGCTGAGAATATCATCATCCAGAAGGAGCACGTTCCGCGCCACGCCAGCCGAGTTGGCCATTACGCGGTTGGGAACGAACGCCACACGGCCAAACGGGCCATCGTAGTAGTCCGCAGTCGCAACGATGGTGCGCTTGCCGTCGGGCGTCGCCGCCATGCGGAAAGCCGCCACGTTGGTATCCGACATGAAGGTCACGAACACCGACTTGATGTAGGGCGACCCCACAACATACTTGACGTTCGCGCCCGCCGTGTAAGCGGCCTGCATGGTCGCATCCAGAAGCGTTTTGGTGAACGCCCGCTGGGTGCCGTTCGTGGCTGCAACAGTCAGTTTGGTGCCGGTGTTGTAGCCACCGTTTGCGCCGGTCGCCCCGCGCGAAACGTTGGTCGTCAGCCACGACGGCAGACCGCCCAAGATGCGGGTCGCGCCGCCGACAGATGCCGTATTGGACACAATGGCCAATTCGGTATCCTTGCGGATTTCGACGCCGCGCTTGGCGCGAACCTCCTTGATCTTCTCCGCGTCTCCCGCGTTGTCAACCGCCTCCTGGGTGTTCGACACAACCCAATCTTTTCGCATGATCTGGGTGTAGTTCCCCATGCGGGTGACGGGCGCAATTGCGGCGAAGGTGTATTGGTCGCCTTCAAGCTGCGCGTTCGCTGCCGGTGCGGCCAGCGTGTCAACTTCCCATTCCGGGAAGATCGACTTTGCCGATTCCTTCGAGATCATCGAATAGATCGGCGTATCTTCCGGGGTGATGCGCGACACCACGTCGCTCAGTTCTTCCCGGTTGCCCTTCGGGGGGGCTTGGGTGGTGAAAGTGTTGGTAATGACTGCCATTTGGGCACCTCACTGGTGAGGCCCGTCAGAAGTCCACCTGCATGGCGTCCTTGATCGAGCCTGTTTTGCTGAGTTGGTGCATGGCCTTCCGGTTGTTGACGTTGACCGGCGCTGCCGCCGATTTCGCCTTGGCTTGCTTCGGAGTCTCCACCCTTCGACTTGCGGCCAGCCGGTTTTCCTCGGCCTTCCGACCGATTGCGGCATAGTGAACAAGTCTCAGAATGCGGTGGTCGTGGGTCTGGCCGATTTCGTCGTCGGAAAACCCAAACTCCTTGGCTGCGGCCTTCACCCTGCCATCGAATGCCGTTTTCTTGGCCGGGTCGGCCAGCGCGGGCATTGTCTTGATAAGCGCTGCGGTTTCGCGAGCCTGAAAATCCCGAAGATCGGCCTGGCTGAATGAAGCTTTCGCCTCATCAACTGCACCTTTCATCGAAACCAACCGCTCCAGTTCCGCAATCGCGTTCTGCCTAACCGCAATCTGATACTGGTATTCCCCCGGGTTGCTCCGGGCCAGCGACAGGGCGGGTTCGGCGGGGATCAGGCTTTCCAGATAGCCGGAAAGGTTCTGCAATACGGTTTCAACGACTTGAGTGCGCTCGGTCAGTTCGGCGCGCGACGATTTCACCGCCTCGCGTTCCTGCGCAATCTCCGTCGTCTTGAACGTGTAGTCCTTGGCCCGGAAATATCCGTCCTTCAGCTCTTTCAGCGAGACTTTATCCCCGCCGTCGAGCGTGACTTCCACGTCCTCATCCGCCGATTCCTCGCCAGCCTCATTGGCCCCAGGTTCTTCGTCGGTGGTTACATCGTCGCCAATTGCCTCATCATCCGACGCGAGGGTGTCAAATTGATCCTCGCCGCCGAAGTCATCAGCCTGATCGTCAACAATGCCTGTATCTTCGCCGCCCTCTTGGGTTGCGTTCATTTTCTCAGCCTCTTTGCTGGTGATGAGCCGGGCTAGACCACGGCACCCGTGCGCAGATTGGTCTTGTCGCTGCAAAGCGATTTCAACTTCTGCCGCACAGATCGGATGGTGCGCACCTCCATTGCAGAGACGCGCCGCGTTTCGTCGTCGTCGGTATGAACACAACGCTCTATGGCGTCGCGCTCCATGCCGTCGAAAATCTCCTTGAGCAACTCACTGTCGTGAAGGTATTGGGCTTCGCCGATCATCCCGCCAACAGCAAAATTGCCGCCTCATTGTTGCGTTTCTTGCGCCGGTAAGCCTCGATCCGGGCCAGTTCCGCCCGAATATCAGCAATCTCGTGCTGCATTTCCTTGCGCTTCATCGCCTGCATCGTCAGCCCGCGAAGGGCTTCCGTGATGGCTTGCGCCGCGACCTTTGCCTCTCCGCCAGACTGCGCCAGAGGGGTGAATGCCTCAACCGCCTCTTGTGCCGCGTCCTGCGGTTCTTCGGCCTTGGGGATAGCCTCAAGGGCTTCCTCGAATTCCTTTATCTGCCGGTCGTAAAACCGTCTGCGCCAATCCGGCGCGTCGTCCCCGCGATAGAGGACAATAACGGACGTCGTTGCCGTGGCAGAAACGGTTACGTCGAACGAACCGCCGCCCTGCCCCGTGATGGCGGGCGACGAAACTGTGCCGCTCGCAGCCCCGTCAAGACTTATCGCACCGCTTGCCTGCCCGGAAACCAGCGCGGCCCCTTGCGCCGCCCCGGTCACATCAAAGGTGCCGCTCGCAACCCCGTTGACCCCGGCGGATTCCACCGTTCCGGTGGCGGAGCCGGTTACATCGAAATACCCCGCCGCTACAGCCTGCCGGGCCTCCGGGAAAACCGCTGTGTCAAGGACTGCGACGGCCTGCCCTTTGGCATCAATTCGCGCTGTATCGGAAAGGTCAACGCCTCTGACTCGAAACGGGAATTGGCCGAGATCAGCCACTTGCTATAACCATCTCAATCTCAGGGACGCCGGTCGAAGTGCTGTCCGCCGCAATCGCCACAAATAGCGCTGAGTCTGCAAAAACTTCGGGCACCATGGTTTCCGTCAGACCGTGGGTGTCTCCGTCATTCGCGGTCCTGACACGCCCACCCCACAGAGGGCGCAGAACCAGAACGTTGAACGTGCCCACAGTCGAAACAGTCGCAACGACGGTTTCAATTTTCTGCACTCCCGTGTCACCTGCCTGCAATGGCAATTGGATCATGCGGCCCAAGGTCGGGGCGACGCCGGTCGCGACAGTTCCTGTCGTCCGTGCCGTCGTCCCATCCTGATTGGTGTAGGTGACAGCTACAGACAGGTTGCCAGTAAACGCAGTAACGGCCTCAATCCAGATTTGGGTGTCTGTGTATGACCCACCTGGCATTCGCGCGGAATAGGATGGCTGCGAGGACAGCGTTACGTTTGCGTTGAAGGTGTAGGCCCCGCCCTTCCACAGACAATCGAACATTTTCATTCGGCAGGCGACGTTTGACCCGAATTCAACCTGTGCCAAATAACCTGTAGCGCCGCCCGCAAAAGCGTTTATGGACGGGAACCCCGCCGTTGCATCAGTCGGGACATCGCCAGCCGTGGTTGACGATCCGGCGAGCGTTCCAGCCCCAGGATTTCCCGCAATATTGAACACGGAAAACCACGTGCCCGCGATTGAGGTTCGCGTGGCGGTCTTGACCCAGCTCGCATATTGCTTTGCGGCGCCAACAAACGCGCTGGTGCTGTTCAGCGTCATTGCACAGCCTCCACGCCGATGACATCGCCATTTTCATCGCGGATTACCCGTTTCGGCCCGTTCATCTTGCCGACACTTTCAAGCATTTGTTGCAGCGCGCCGACCAAAGCCGCCTGCCGGTCGTCGTCCTTTGAAACAACTCCCGTCTCACTGTCCCTTGCCCCGAGTTTCAGAAGCTCAATCTCGCGCTTGACCTGCAATTCCCGCTCTTTCATCGCCAGATCGGCTTGGTGCTTTTCGCGCTCAAATGCCATTTTCTGCGCCTCAAGCTGGGCCTCCATCGCGGATTCCTGCTCTTTCGTCGCAAGATCAGCCTGCATCTGCGCAGCCTCTTTATCCCGCGCCACTTCGGCCTTCATCTGCTCCGATTGGGCCTGAATATTCAGCTTGGATTGCTCAAGTTGCAGGGTCGTTTGAGCGTTCATTTGGGCAATCTGCGCATCAACCTTGCCCTGAGCCTCGATTTTCACCACATCGGGATTCGGCGCGTTTTTCGCCTCATCCATCTTGCGCTGCACTTCTTCGGGGTCAGGATCGGTGAAATAGGGCTGCGCGCTCGGGAAACCCGCCGTTTCCGTAATCTTCTCGAGCGTGTTGTAAAGCTGTTCTGGCTTCACGAACACATTGTCGGCCCCCATCGCCAGCAATAGCTCCTTCTGCAAGCCATAGATCACTTGCAGGACCGCCATATCCCGCTCCTTGGTGCCCCCACCAAGGCCGATATTGACCTCGCAATCCATGTCCGCATTCCACAGGCGCGGGTCGTATTGGACCCACTCGCCCTTCATGCGAACCGTGCGCGGCCCGTCGCTGTGGGCAATCACCAGCTTCAGAAGCCCGCGAAAGGCCTTGCGCAGCCCCCCGGTGGCAATCGTGCGCACCATCATGTCGGCCTGGGCAATTCCCCGCTCCGACAGCAGACTTGCCGCCGTTGCGCTTGTGCCGCTCACATCTTCAGCCTCAAGCCCGCCGGAAGCATCGGTGATTCCCGTGCGGTCGGTCGCAACCCGGTCCCAGTACTCCAGCATCTGGAAAGACTGCGCCGCGATGAATGGAACTTCCTCCCACGCTATCGCATCGCTCAGCTTGTATCCTGGCTTGAGGATCAGGGGAGCGCCGAATTTGCCACCCGTCAGTGCCTCCGGGTTTTCGACAGACTGGCTTTGATATGCTACCCTGCGATTAAGCTGGGCATACATGTTATCCATCGTCGTCCGCAGGATTGCGGTTTTGACCCTCTGAACCGGCTTAAGGTCTTCAAAGAGCGAGCGGCCTTCAAACTGCCCCGGCTCGCGTTCAATCACGACTGACGCATACGGCGCTTCGTCCACCTCTTCAAAGCCAAGGACCGCGTGGTTTTCGGTATTGTCACCCTCGCCGAAAACAATGCGGTAGAGTTCGGCAATCCCATCGCCGTCTCGATCCAGACGAACATAAACTTCCCAAACGCGAACAAGCTGCAAGGCCTTGACCGTTTCGCGCCGCGCCTCGGAGTAATCGTCACCATCCCGCGATTGGTCGTCGTCTTTCAGCCCGTCATCCCGGCGCAGGCCCCACACCACAGCCTTGTCGTAGCCCATTTCGACCAGCTTTGACCGGGGCAGAATTAACTCCTCGCCAACCAGTTCAGCCGTTTCGATTTCATCCGCGCCGGGCGTGATCAGGAAGGAACCGCGCTCCACCGCCTCAAGCTTGGGCTGCACAACTTCTTTGACCCGCCTCAGAGTGAAAGAATGTCTTGCCGCATCGGGATAGACCGCCAAGACACTCGGATCGGTTTCCTCCGTCTCGGAATAGTCCGTAATCTCCACATCAGGATCATCGAACAGGCCAATCACGCTTTCGGTCGGTTGATCAGTATATTTGCGGATCGTGACCTGTTTTTGACGATAGGCGCACCATTTGATAATGCCGGTTTTCAGAAGCGCCGCCTCATGCACCACGTCATAAATCGCGGTTTCAATGTCAAACTCAGCGGGGCCAATCAAGTTGATGTAATCGGTCGCCTGCTTCGCGCCCTCCTCATCTTCCTGGCCGACCGGCAGATATTTCACCACATCGCCACCACCGCAAATGGTGCGCATGATCGACGGCATGACCTTCTTGAGATTGGCGCGAATGTCATTCGATACAGCGGAGGACCGGCCCTCTTCGTGGGGCAAATCCTTCATTATGCCGTCGTAATATTCCATCGCCTCATGACGGCGCTCGGATTGCTCCGAAAGATAGTCCGCCGCCGCGTCCTTCAGGCGCGCGACATGGGCAATCAGCCCTGTCATGTCGTCGGTGCTATCCATTAAACCACTACCCTTGGCCTGTAGGCCGGTGCATTTGTGCGCGGCGCGCTGTGGGCCTCATAGGCCACGGCCATAAGCCCGAATGCGTCAGCCCCGTGGCTGGACCAATCATGCTCTGGCCCAAGCCCTGCGCCCCGTTCTTCGTCGCGCTTTTCGTGATACCAACCCAAAGCATCTATGCCGGTGCTGCACTTCGCCTCATTGAACCAGCAGCTTGGCAATATGCGCCGCACAGCCTCAATCCGCTTCATTGCCGCGCCACGGCCTTGATTTGGAATGACCGTGACGGGAAAGCCCGCCGCCCGCAGATAACTGTCGTAACTCACGTCATGCACGCGGTCATTTGTCTCGCCGTCATGGGGCAAAACGCAGTGAATGCCCGAATAACCCTCGTTTCGCAGCCATTCCACATCAGCGCTCAATGGCTGTCCGACCGTCTCGCGGTAGTCGATAATCCTGATTTCCTTGCCAACAAACTGCACAATCCAGATGGCCCGCGCGTCTGCCCGCGCGCCGGTCCCGCCAATGTCGAAATAGGCCCGCTTCTCCATGAGCGGATCAGCAGACACCCGACCGATACGGCCCTCTTTCCGGGCGAGATTGATCCCCGCTGCGAAGTAAGCCCCCGCGATGACTGACCGGAAATCACCTTCCCAAATCCAACTATAATCGTCCGGCCTGTCGCGCATGTCGCGCTGGCGGGTGCGCTCAAGGACCTCGGGAAACCACGGGTTGTCCCGCCAATTGATCTGACAGACCTTTATGCGAGGGTCTTTGGCCAGCCTAAACCTTTTGTGCGTCGGGCTTGTTTTCCGCTCCGGATTCCATGTCACCCAAAGCTCGCTGTCTTCTTCCCGGAGTGTCGGGATCAGCTTGGCCCACGCCTCCTCAATGACCGGCTCGGCCTCATCCACCCAGCACAGCAAAATCCGGGCCTTCGACTTTACACTGTCAATATTCCGGTCAAGCCCGGTGAATTCATACCGGACGCGGCCATCCTTGGTCCTGACGTATTTCTCGCCAATGTCGTAATGAGCGGCCAACCACGGCTCGGACTCAATCGCCGCCTTGATTTCCTCCAGGGACGAATCCGCCAGCGAATTCATAAACTGGCGACCGCAGAGGATTATCCCCCGCCGCCCAGTCTTGGACCATATATAGCCCCTGACCGCTGACATTTTGGCGAATGAGCGCGTCTTGCCGCTGCCGCGCCCGCCGTATGCGCCCCTTACGTCCGCTTCGCCCGAGAATATCTCGACAAGCTTCGGCGGAAGCTCAATCTTTGCCGTCGCCACCTGAAACCAGTTCGATACGGGTGATGACCTCTAGAGGGTTGTCCGCGTCTCCACTGACTTGGATATTCGACAGATCAGGTAACGTCTTTCTAAGAAGGATTTCGATTGCCCTGAGGCGAGCCGCGTCCAACTCCACTACGTTTCCGGCGTCATCCAGCTCATTAAGCGCAAATAAATTCAGACGCTTGACAAGCTGTGTGGTTTTGATGGCCGATCTCGACCTTTCGTCCTGCTGTGGATTGAGCCTTGCTGCCATGTGCTTATATTCCGCGCTTGGCGGCTCCCTATCGGGGTGATGGAATGGAAAAGCGCGCCACGGTTTTCCGGGCGCGCGTTTGGATTATGCCTATTTGGGCAGATTAGCGGCTAATGGTCAATATGTGGTAGTGCCTCCGCCCTGCATTTTGTCGGCAAGCCGGTCAAGCGCCTCACGCAGATGGGTCAGCCCTGCCTTGTGTCCCGGCCCGTAATACGGCCTGCGCCCGTCTGTGGTAATATGGGCCGCTGATCGGGCCTCGATGACGCACATGCCGATGATGGCACGGTCCTGCGGCGGGATCAGCCTGGCGATACGGTGATAGGCGGACAGGCGGTCGATCTGGATGGTGACGGCGTGATCGGGCTTGGGGCTGGACTGCACCCGGTCATTGTCGGGCCATCCGGGGGCTTTTTGGGTGGCTGCGAATGCGTCCCTCAGCTTTTCGGCGGCATTGTAGCCAGCGGTCGATATGACGCCCTTGCGATGCCAGACACCGAGCATATCGACGCGGCGGACGCGCTTGACGCCATTCGGATTGGGCACGTCTTTGCCGGTGGCGGGGTCAAGCTCGGTCGCGTCCTCCAATTCCAGCCCCGCGCGATTTGCGGGGCCGGTTGCGCCCATGTCCCACGGCGGTGGCGCAAGACTGACCGGCGATGCGGTCCGCCCTTTGCGCTGCCTTTGCCTGAATTTCGCCATTGCCCGCTATCCCCTGTTTTTTCGCGCTACAGCGCCCTTGTTGTCTTTCGGCTACCCACGGTCATTATTCGGCGGCATGGGGCGGGCTTAGATGCTTGACCGGGTGTTCTGCGGGCAATTGGTGCGGCAGATACCAGCGATGGGCGAGCGAGACGACTGCGCCGGTTGTCGCGAGGCGGCGCATGGTGTTGTAAAGGCTTTCCGGCGCGCGGCCCATGATCTTCTCGATTTCGGCGCGCCGCAGGGGCTTGGCTGCGAGAAGCGCCACGATGCGCTTGCCGAGCGCGGCGTAATCCTCGAATGGCGCGACCGATCCTTTGGTCTTGGCGAGCGGCGCGCCTTTGCGGTGGCCTTCCTTCTGGGCGACGGCCAGCATGACCTCGCCGACCTTGGCCTCCATGCGGGGTGAGACGCGGCGCGCGGAAAACGGGCCAGGGCGGCGCGGTGTGGCGGGTTTGGCGATGGCCTTGCCGAAGCGGGCGGTGATGTAGGTCATTGGCTGGCTCCTGCGATTTTCCTGAGAAATGACTGGCGGTCATTCGTGGCTTCGGATTGCTGGGGAATGGACGGCTGCGCTTCGTCGGCCCATCTGCCGTCCGTGAGCCAGCCCTGCGGATGCTTGACGAAGCCGCGCCGGACATTCTCCGAGACGGCGTAGCGCTTGACCCCGGCGATGATTTCGCCCGGATCAGCCCCGGCCTT
>Ga0075163_10002690_pt1 | contig 23874 bp, 16 predicted proteins | sample JI1023141ADNA_FD_71478 | JGI IMG/M metagenome (GOLD analysis project Ga0075163, IMG submission 71478) | Wastewater effluent complex algal communities from Wisconsin, to seasonally profile nutrient transformation and Carbon sequestration -... | ecosystem: Engineered > WWTP > Effluent > Algae... | reverse complement strand
GTGCCCGACTGGCCGGCCGCGGGCGTGCAGTTCCGCGACATCACGCCGCTGCTGTCCAACCCGCGGGTCTTCCGGGTGCTGATCGACGAGTTCGTGCACCGCTACTTCGACGTCAAGCCGGCGGCGATCGCCGGGCTGGACGCGCGCGGCTTCATCATCGGCTCGGTGGTGGCCTACGAGCTGGGCGTGGGCTTCGTGCCGATCCGCAAGAAGGGCAAGCTGCCCTACACCACGGTCGAAGAGAGCTACGAGCTCGAATACGGCTCGGCCACGGTGGAGATGCACACCGACGCGGTCAAGCCCGGCGACCGCGTGGTGCTGATCGACGACCTCATCGCCACCGGCGGCACCATGATGGCCGGCAAGCGGCTGCTCGAGAAGCTGGGCGCCCACGTCATCGAGGGCGCCGCCATCGTCGACCTGCCCGAGCTGGGCGGCTCGCAGCGGCTGCGCGACTCGGGCCTGTCGCTGTTCACGCTGGTGGACTTCGCGGGGCATTGAGCCCGGCGCTCATGGCCATCGGCTCCCGACGCCTCAGCGCCAGGTCGCCACGTCGAGCTCCAGAAGGAAAGACCCCGCGCAAGGCTTGCCACCACACAGCGCGGGCTTGAACGGTGTCAGCGCCACGATGCCGGCGGCGTACTCGGCGCCCGCCGCACCGCCCGGGCATCGGATGATCTCGGCTTTGCCGGCCACGCCGGCTGCGTCCACCTGCACCCGCATCTGGACCAGGCCATCGGCCTGCAATCGCCACAGGCCTTCGACCAGCAGCCTGACCATTGGCGCCAGGCCGTCGGCTGGAAAGGCAGGCTCATCGGCGGCCGGCATGTCGGGGTACGGGGCGCGCGCAACAGCGCGCTGTGCCGGATCGAGCATTGCCCAGGTCCTGTCGAAGGGCAGCGGCCCGGTGGCCCGCGTGCGCACGATGGACGTTCCGACGCGGGCACGCTCGTCCTTGAGCGTGTAGTCATCCATCGCCGCGTGCGAGGGTGCCAGGGCCAGTGCGCCGACGAGGGCACCCAGGCGGGCGATGAGCCGGGGGGCGGCCGAGCGGGGCAGACGGCAATACTTCAAGTTGGGCTTACTGTCGGCTGCCGGCCCGGATGGGCGCGGTCAGACGTCGCGATGCTGGCACGTCCGGACGTGGAGGCCAGGCCTTGTGGTCATGACACAACAACTGCGCGTCCAGTCGATCCTCAGGTCGGCGGATGCTCCGACCCGGCGGTCCAGCCGGGGCGATCCGGGGAAGGTGGACCCGGCTCAGCTGCTGTGCGAGGTCAGCCGGGCCAGTGGCGCGGACGCGCTGACACCCGGCGTCAGGCGCCGTTGTGCCGCGGGCATGCGCGCATCGGCGGGTGCCGCCGGCAGCAGGTGGTCGCTGGGCGGGCCGCTGTCGTCCGCCAGCTCGGGCAGCGCCACGCCGCTGCGGCGCATGGCCACGCCCACGGCCAGGATGTCGATCACCAGCAGGTGCAGGATGCGGCTGACCATCGGCAGCTGGGTGGCGACGTCCTCGACGTGGTCGACGATCAGCGCCAGGTCGGCCTTGCGGGCCAGCGGCGACTGGCTGGCGGTGATGGCCAGCACCGTGGCGCCGCGCTGGCGGGCCCGGTCGGCGGCCTCCAGCAGCTCGGGGATGCGGCCGTGCCCACTGATGAACACCGCGATGTCCTTCGGCCCCAGCACGTTGGCGCTGAGCAGCAGCATGCGCGGATCGGTGCAGGCGCTGCAGGCCAGGCCCAGGCGCAGGAACTTGAACTGCGCGTCCTGCGCCACCACGCTGTAGTGGCCCACCGCATGGAATTCCACGCGCGCCGCGCCATTGATCAGCTCGATGGCGCGGTCGATGGTGTCGCGGTTGAGCTGGTCGCGCACCTGCAGGATGGCGGCGGCCGTGTTGCCCAGCACCTTGTCGCCCAGCTCGGCCATCGAGTCGTTGCCGGTCACCTGCGCGTGCATCACCGGCACCGTGCCGGTGAGGCCCGAGGCCAGGCGCAGCTTGAAGTCGGACAGGCCCTCGCAGCCCAGCGAGCGGCAGAAGCGGATCACCGTCGGCTGGCTGACGTTGGCCGCCTTGGCGATCTCGGCGATGGGGTCATTGAGCGCGGCGCGTGGATGCGCCAGCACCTGCTCGGCCACGCGCTTCTCGGCCGGCGACAGGCCGTCCAGTCCGCGCTCGATCTGCTCGAGGATGGCCGAGCGCGGCGTGGCCGCCAGCGTGCGCAGCTGCGCCTGCAGGATGGCCGAGGCGCCGACGAAGGTGGCGTTCTCTGCGGTGATCACGAAGGTGGGGATGCCGCGCACGTAGTCGCTGAAGCGGCCCTTGTCCTCGAAGCGGGCCCGGAAGCCCGAGCGGTCGAAGTGCTCGCCCAGGCGCGGCACGATGCCCCCGCCGATGTAGATGCCGCCCAGCGCGCCCAGCGTCACCGCCAGGTTGGCCGCCGCCGTGCCCAGCAGCAGGCAGAAGATCTCGATGGTTTCGGCGGCCAGTTCGTCGCTGCCGTCGAGGGCGCGGGCGGTGATCTCCGGCGCGGAGAGGGCGGGCAGGTCGGCGGGCGAGCGCGGCTGGCGCACGCGTTCGGCCAGCGCGCGATAGATCAATTCGAGGCCCGGGCCCGACAGCAGGCGCTCGAAGGACACGTGCGGAAACTGCCGCCAGGCGTAGCGCAGGATCGCCAGCTCGCGCTCGTCGCGGGGCGCAAAGTTGGTGTGGCCGCCCTCGGTGCCCAGGGCCACCCAGCCGTCGGCCGCCGGAATCAGGCCCGACACGCCCAGGCCGGTGCCCGCGCCCAGCACGCCCACCACGCTCTGCTCGCGCCATTCGCCGCCGCCCACCTGCCGGCGCTCGTGCGGGGCCAGCCGCGGCACGGCCATGGCCAGCGCAGTGAAGTCGTTGACCACCACCAGCGTGTCGAGCTGCAGGCGCTGGCGCATCTGCTCGATCGAGAACTGCCAGTGGTAGTTGGTCATGCGCACCGAATCGCCCTCCACCGGATTGGCGATGGCCACGGCCGCATGCTGGATGCGGCCCGGCGGCAGGGTGGCCAGGTAGCTGCTGACCGCGGCGTGGAAGTCGGCGTGGTCGGCACAGCGCAGCGAGGCGGTGCGCTCGAAGCGGCCGGGGGCGGTTTCCAGCGCGAATCGGGCATAGGTGCCCCCGATGTCGGCAATCAGTCGAGGGGAATCCGGAGCGGGCATGATGGTGTTCGACCCCTGGGCTGGGTCCCTGAAAGCATGAAACAGGAAAGTAACATGACTACATTGGTGCGGGCCGGCAGTCGCGTTCGCCCTTTTGGTGCGGTTCAGTATCGCGTAAGCCAGCCTTGCCGCGGCGCTGTAGTTTTGCTACCTTCGCGGTTTGTCATCGCGCCGGCGACCTGGTCCGGCTGCAACAACGACCGAACACGGACCGTCATGGTTGGCATTGAATCGAAGACAGCGGCCCGGGCCGCTCGGCATGGTAATGGACGCTGGCAGCCTCGTGCCAGCGGGCCCGGGCGACGCCCCGCATGAACGCAGCCGTGGATCACCTCGCTGCCGTCACCGCCGAGCCTGGCGTCGGCCTGCCCTGGCTGGTGGGCGACATCGGCGGCACCAACGCGCGCTTCGGCTGGATCGACGATCCGGCCGGGCCGGCCCGGCATGTGCGCACCCTGCCCGTCACCGGATTCGACGGCCCGGGAGCGGCGATCGAGGCCTATCTGGCGGGCCTGCCCGCCGATGCCGTCGCTGGCGGCCAGCGCCGCCCGCAGCGCGCGGCGCTGGCCGTGGCCACGGCCGTCACCTGCGACCAGGTGGACATGACCAACAGCCACTGGCGCTTCTCGCGCTCGGCACTGCAGACCGGTCTGGGCCTGCGCTCGCTGGCGGTGCTGAACGACTTCGAGGCGCTGGCCCTGTCGCTGCCCCGGCTCGACCCTCGGCAGTTGCGTTCCCACGGCCTGCCGCCGCGCCCGCACGGCACCATGGCGGTGATCGGCCCCGGCACCGGCCTGGGCGTGGCCGGCGTGGTGCAGACGGCCCAGGGCTGGCTGGCCCTGCCCGGCGAAGGCGGGCATGCCACGCTGAGCGCGGCAGATGATTTCGAATCGAAGCTCCTGGCCGAGGTGCGGCGCACGCACGACCATGTCTCGGCCGAGCGCCTGCTTTCGGGCATCGGCCTGCCGGTGCTGCACCAGGCCGTGGCCGCGGTGCTGGGGCAGCGGGCCGCCGCGCTCAGCGCCCAGGAGGTGGTCGAGCGCGGCAGCGACGGCAGCGACGCCCTGTGCGGCCAGACACTGGATGCCTTCTGCGCGCTGCTGGGCGGCTTTGCCGGCAACGTGGCGCTCACGCTCGGCGCGCGCGGCGGCGTGTACATCGGCGGCGGTATCGTGCCGCGGCTGGGCGAGCGCTTCTTTGCCTCGCGGTTCCGCGAGCGATTCGAGTCCAAGGGACGCTTCCGCGCCTACCTCGAGGCCATCCCCACGGTGCTGATCACCGACACGCTGGCCGCACTGAGCGGCGCGGCGGTGGCGATCGCGCAGTCCACCAACTGAGCCTGCGGCACGGCGCCAGGCGCGCTGGCAGCTCAGGCCGCGGCGGTCTCGGCGTCGATGACCGCAGCGGCCGTGGTGTCGGCCGCCACCAGGGCCTGCGCCCGCAGGCGCCGATGCGCAGCGCGGGCATGCGGCACCCAGCCCAGGCGCACCCAGCGGCGCCACATCAGCAGGCCGCGCAGCCACTCGTCGGCGGCGTAGGCGATCCAGATGCCGACCAGGCCCAGCCCCAGGTGCTGGCCCAGGAACCAGCTGCCGCCGGCCAGCACCACCACCATCGAGGCCACGCCCGCGAACAGCGGGTAGCGGGCGTCGCCGGCAGCGCGCAGCGCATTGATGACCACCAGGTTGAAGGTGCGACCCGGCTCCAGCAGCACCATCCACCACAGCAGCACCGCGCCGGTGGCGATGATCTCGGGGTCGTGCGTGAACTGCCCCAGCAGCCAGGGGCCGACGAGTGCCGCGGCCACGGCCACCGACACGGCCAGCCCGAGGCCCCAGCCCAGCGCCCGCCGCACCAGCCGATGCGCCTCGTGCAGGTTGCCCGCGCCCACCATGTGGCCGACCACGATCTCCACCGACAGGCCGGTGGCCAGCGCGGTGAGCAATGCCACATGGGTGACCTGCAGCGCATAGGCCTGCGTGGCCAGGGCCTTGGCGCCCAGGCCGCCGGCCACAGCCACGCTGACCATGAACGACAGCCGCCAGGCGATGTTCTCGGCCGCCCCGGGCAGGCCGATGCGCAGCACCGCCGCCAGCGCGTCGCGTCGCAGGTGCCACCAGTCGCCCGCGCGCGGCCGCAGGCCGAGCCGCCAGCGCCACAGCAGCAGGTGCAGGGTGATGCCCAGCACGCGGCTGGCCGCCAGCGCCACCGCAAAGCCGGTCAGGCCGAGCATGGGCATGAGCCACAGCGCCAGCACCAGGTGGGTGGCGTGCATGGTCAGGATCACCGCCAGCGTGTCGCGCACCCGCAGGTGGGCCCGCATCACGCTGGCCATGGTGGCGTTCCAGGCGTCGAGCAGCAGCGCAGGTGCCAGCATCTGCAGGTAGGGCACCGCCAGGGGCAGCAGGTCGGCCGGCGCGTTGAGCGCGCGCAGCAGCAGGCCCGCGCCGAACAGGGCCGCCAAGGCCGAGAACCCGCCCACCCAGGTGCTGGCGCCCAGTGTGGCGCGGGCCACCTCGTCGGCCGCGGCGCGGCGCCCGCCGCCCAGGCATTGCGACACCACCACGCTGACCCCAGCGCCGACGATGCGGAACAGGATGAACAGCATCGCCAGCACATGGTTGCCCAGGGCAAAGCTGGCCGCGGCCTGATCGGACAGCCTGGCCGCCAGCGCGGTGCCGATCACGCCGACGGCAATGCCCAGGCAAAGCTCGAGGAACAGGGGCGCCGCGATCGACAGCAGGGGCGGTGGCCGGGTCGGCCCATGGACGCTCATCAAGGGAGTGCTTGCTTCAAGGCAGGGTGATCACGGCGCTGTCGTCCATCACCCGGGCTTCGGTGGCCGGATCGCCGCCACCGATGCCCCACGACTGCGCACCGGGCGCGAGCGCGCGATAGCCGCCATCGTAGTCCCAGGTGTTGACGTACAGCCGCAGCCCGCTGAGCGAGGGCTGCCGCCCCAGCGCAGCGGCCGGCAGCGTGATGCGGATGCGGCGTTGCGCCCGGTCGACCTCGAAGCCCGCGGCCGGCGTCACCGGCCTGCCTTCGCTGGTGGCCGAAGCACCCTCGGCCGAAAAGAGCGCGTTGGACCAGCCGTGCACACGCAGCCGGTAATGCCAGCGCATGCCGGCTGGCAGTCGGCCGTTCTGCAGTGGCATGACGGTGGCGCCACCCTCGCGGCCCGGCAGCTCGATGAACACCGTGAACGCCACGTGGTCGAAGCCGTTGGGCGGGTTCCAGGTGGTGCTGATGTCGGACACCGTCAGGTCGATGCGCAGCGCGCCGTCCGAGCCGGCCACCTCGATGCGGCGCAAGTCCATCGTGTGCCGGTCGCCGTAGGTGGCGTCGGTGGGATAGACATAGCGGCCCGAAGGCCCGCGGTCGTCGCCGGCCGGATCGTCCACGGCCGCCAGCGGCGTCCAGCGGCGTGGCCTGGGGGACACGGCTTCGGGCGCCGTGACCGGCATCGCCGCGGGCGCCCGCGCACCGATCAGCCACACCTGCCCGCTGCGCGGCGGCAGTTGCAGGCCCAGCTTGCCGTCGGCGCCGACGGTGGCGTCGACCGGCTTGCCGTCCAGCCCATACAGCCCCGTCAACACCGTGCCCGAAGGCACCGACAGGTCGAGCCCCTCGAGCGGCAGGGCCTGCTCGTCGGTGTTGAACACCACCAGCGCCTGCCGGCCCTCGTGGCGCATGCGGTAGGCCAGCACGCCGGGCCCGTCGCCGTCGCTGCGCAGCACGTCGGGCCAGCCGCGCGAGAACAGCTTGTGCGCGCGACGCAGCGCCGTCATGTCGGCAATGGCACGGTACAGCGGCGCGCCGGTGTCGAAATGGTCGCGCCCGTCCGAACCCCAGCCCGCCGCGAACATCGCCGCCCGCGGCCGGGTGAAGCCCTGCTCGGTGCCGTAGTAGATCGTGGGGATGCCGGGCAGGGTCATCATCGCCAGCAGTGCCTGCTTCAGCCCCGGCACCGAGCCGCCGGCCAGGAAGCGGTCGACATCGTGGTTGTCCACGAAAGTGGGCATCAGGTGGGGCCGGGCATGCAGGCGCGCCAGGCTGGCGATGCGGTGGCCCAGTTCCATCGTGGGCCGCCCCCGTGCGAACACGTCGTTGAAGCTGCCGTAGAGCGGAAAGTTGAGCATGCCCGGCATCACCGGCCGGCCGTCGGGCCCGGTCATGTAGCGCTCGATCTTGCGCGCCTGTTCGTCCGACAGCGGGCGGTCGATGCCGAAGCCTTCGCCGAACACCAGGAAGTCGCGACGGCCGGTCTGCCGCGCGACGGCGGCGATGCCTGGCGCCTTCGGGTCGCGAGCGTGCAGGAAGTCGACGAAGGTGGCCGGCGGCACGTAGAAGGCGGTGTCCACGCGGAAGGCGTCGACGCCCACCGTGCGGATCCAGTGGCCGTGGCTGCGCCGCAGCGCCTGCCGCACCACCGGGTTCTCGGTGTTCAGGTCGTCCAGGCCCGCCATCTGGAAGTTGGCTTCCTGGTTCGGGTCGGTGTAGTCGGCGATGTCGGGCGTCCAGTGGTAGATGCCGGCGCGGCGTTGCGCCGGGTCGCGGGCATCGTTCAGGTTGAACGGGAACTGGCTCGGGGCCGCGACGGGCGGGGTGCCCGCGTAGCGCTCGAAGGCCGCCGCCGGATCGTCGGCCCGCCAGCCGGCCCGGTAGCCGAAGTAGTTGCCGGTGTGGTTGAGCACGATGTCCTGCACCAGGAACATGCCCGAGCGATGCAGCCGGTCGGACAGGCGCTGGTAGTCGGCCAAGGTGCCCAGGTGCCGATCGACCTGCATGAAGTTCTCGGCCCAGTAGCCGTGGTAGCCCGAGTGCCGGCCTGACGGGTCCATCCACTGGTTGGCCACCGGCGGCGTGATCCACAGCGCCGTGGCGCCCAGCCCGCGGATGTAGTCCAGGCGCCGTACCAGGCCGCGCAAGTCGCCGCCCTGGTGGTGGTCTTCGCGCTGAGGGTCGAACTCGCCGGCGCGCTGGTCGTTGTTGCCCGGCTCGCCATCGTCGAATCGATCGGTCACCGCGAAGTAGATGACCTGGTCGCGCCAGTCGGGCGACGGAACGTGCAGCTTCAGCCCGCCGGCGGCGGCCGGCGAGGCCACAGCGATGGCCAGGGCCGCCGCGAGCACCGCACGACCGGCGCGACGAACTGGGCAGCAAGTTGGTTTCATGGTGGGTTCGAGTCGTCAGCGACATGTAATTCAACTACAGAAATCGACCTGGCGACTGGCCTGACATCGGTCAATTTGAGCCGAGACGCCCCGCTGACGGCCAAAAAACAAGGGTTAACCCTCCACTCTTTGGTCGCAAACTAGCAACAACCAGGGTTTACCTAAACCCCGGTCGTAATCTAGTTTTGATACAAATCGGCCCAGGGCGAGGCTCCAGGGCCCGCTCGCGCCGACGGGGCGCGAAGAAGACAAGTGTTTGATTCCCTTTTCGCAAGGAGACATCGGGTGAACCAATCGACCAACAAGCGGGGCCATGACGCTTCGCAACGCTCGGCACTGCAACTCAGCGCCACCGCCATCGGCGTCACGCTGCTGATGGGCTCCATGGGCACCGCACTGGCGCAATCCGCCGACCAGACGGTCACCGTGACCGGCATCCGGCGCGGCATCGAAAGCGCCATCAGCGTCAAGAAGAACGCCGACGGCGTGGTCGAGGCCATCAGCGCCGAAGACATCGGCAAGCTGCCCGACACCACCATCGCCGAATCGCTGGCCCGCCTGCCCGGCGTCACCACGCAGCGCACGCGTGACGGCCAGGCCTCCACGATCAGCATCCGCGGCCTCGGCCCCGACTTCAACGGCTACCTGCTCAATGGCCGCCAGCAGGCCAGCATCGGCGACAGCCGTGCCGTCGACCTGAGCGTCTACCCGGCCGAACTGATCGCCGGCGCCACCGTCTACAAGACCGGCGACGCCACGCTGATGGCCGCTGGCCTGGCCGGCACCATCGACAACAAGCTGATCGATCCGCTGGCCTTCGGCCGCCGGGTCTTCGCGGTCAGCGGCCAGAAGGACACCTCCGGCAAGGGCCTGCCGGTGGAAGGTTCGGGCAAGCGCTACAGCATCACCTACATCGACCAGTTCGCCGACCGCAAGATCGGCGTCGCGCTGGGCTTCGTGCGCGCCGACGGCACCACCAACCAGCAGGAAACCGGCGGCTGGGGCAGCGCCACGGTGCAGGCCACGCTGGCCAACGGCACGGTGCAGCAGGGCGTGCAGCTGCCGGCCCCCTGGGGCGGCGGCCTGGACTACAAGAACCGCCGCATCACCGACAAGCGCGACGGCGCCGCGGCCATCCTCTCGTTCAAGCCGAACAAGGACCTGACCAGCCAGCTCGACCTGTTCTGGTCCAAGATCGACACCTACAACAAGATCGCCCAGTTCCAGGGCGGCCTGGGCTCGCCGATCACCAACGCCACCGTCGTCAACGGCGTGGCCACCGCGGGCACCTTCCAGATCCCCATCGGTCCGGCCGGCAATGGCCTGATCGCCCGCAGCGAAAGCATCTTCGACAACGACAAGATCTTCTCGGCCGGCTGGCGCACCAACTGGAACATGGCACCGGGCTGGAAGGCCTCGGTCGACGTGAGCCACAACACGGCCAAGCGCATCGAGCGGGACATCGAGGCCTACGCCGGCATCGCCACCACCGACACGCTGACCTTCAACAACGCCAGCGGCGGCACGCCGCAGTTCACGCTCGGCAAGCCGCTGAGCTACACCGACCCGGCGCTGATCAAGGTGCGCGACCAGACCGGCTGGAGCGGCGTCAACTACCCCGACGGCTCCACGGTGCCGCAGGCCGGCTATTCCAAGGGCCCGAACGTCATCGACAAGGTGAGCGCCCTGCGCCTGGACTTCAACAAGGAGCTGGGCAGTGGCATGTTCACCGACCTGCAGTTCGGTGCCAACTACGACAAGCGCACCAAGGACCGCACCTCGGATGAAGGCCTGGTGGTGGCCGACACCGCCACCGGCCGCGGGCTGATCCCGTTCCCGGCCGATGCCTATGTCGAGAACAACGTCGGCGGCACCGGCATCAACATGCTGACCTTCGACCCGCAGGTCGGCCTGTGGCCTGGCGCGAAGCTGCTGCGCAAGTACAACGACGACATCCTGTCCAAGACCTGGGGCGTGCAGGAGAAGGTGCTCACGGCCTACGCCAAGGCCAACATCGAGACCAAGGTCGCCGGCATCCCGGTGCGCGGCAACGTCGGCCTGCAGCTCGTCAACACCGATCTCACCGCCTCCGGCTACCGCGCCGAGGTGAGCTCGAGCGTGACGCTGACGAATCCGGCGGGTGACCAGAAGAGCGCGAGCCACAAGTACACCGACGTTCTGCCCACACTGAACCTGTCGGGCGACCTGGGTGGCGGCAACATCGTTCGCGTGGGCGCCGCGGTGCAGATCGCCCGGCCCACGCTGACCGACATGCGCAACTCGTTTGCCGCCAGCGTGGACAACGACAAGACCCACGGCACCTACGGCTCCTACGTCGGCTCGGCCGGCAACCCGGACCTGAAGCCCTTCAAGGCCAAGGCGCTGGACATCTCGTACGAGAAGTACTTCGGCAACCGGGCCTATGTGGCCGTGGCCGGCTTCTACAAGAAGCTCGACACCTACATCACCACCTCGACCGACGTCAATTACGACTTCACGAACTACGCCAAGGCGATGAACCTGGCGCCTGGCCTGAACGGCTACCGGGGCATCTACACCACCTCCGTCAACGGCAACGGCGGCAGCCTGAGCGGTGTGGAGCTGACGGTGTCCATGCCGTTCAACCAGCTCTCGCCGGCCTTGAACGGCTTCGGCATGACGGCCAGCTACGCCAATACCTCCAGCTCGGTGAAGCTGCCCAACCTGATCGGCCTGAACCCGAACCAGCAGGTGACCTACAACGGCCTGACCATGCCGCTGCCGGGCCTGTCGCGCGAGAACTCCAAGCTGATGCTGTACTACGAAGCCCGTGGCTTCAGCGCCTTCATCGCGCAGAACCAGCGCTCGAACTACGTCGGCAGCGTGGCCAACGACGCCACTGGCGGCTATCCGTCGCTGAAGCTGATCGAGGGCTCGTCCTGGATCTCGGCCCAGGTCGGCTACGAGTTCCTGGACGGCCGCATGAAGGGCCTGGGCATCCGCTTCGAAGGCAACAACCTGAACAAGCCGGTGTACCGCCAGCTCAAGCTCGACGGCTCGGTGGAAACCGAGGTCAAGACGGGTGCGTCCGTGGCGATCAAGGTGAACTACAAGCTGTAAGGCCCAGGCCTGTCGGCACGAACCCTTGCCGGGCGATCTCGGCAAGGGTTTTTTTTTGGGGGCCCGACCGGTCGATGTCTAGAATTTGAGCGCCGTGCAGCGGGTCTCGTACGAGACCTCGGGCCGGTGTCGAGAGATGCACATGAACGAAATTCGCAAGGTGGTGATCGTCGGCGGCGGCACGTCCGGCTGGATGACGGCAGCGGCGCTGTCGAAGGTGCTCAAGGGGCGCTACGAGCTCACGCTGGTCGAGTCGGACGAGATCAGCACGATCGGGGTCGGCGAGGCCACGATCCCGATGATCGCCCTGTTCAACAAGATGCTCGAGCTGGACGAGAACGAGTTCGTCCGCGAGACCCAGGCCTCGTTCAAGCTGGGCATCGAGTTCGTCAACTGGGGCCGCCTGGGCGACCGCTACATCCACGGCTTCGGCGTCATAGGCCAGGACAACTGGACGGTCGACTTCCACCAGTACTGGCTCAAGCAGTACCTGGCCGGAAAGGCCCACGAGCTCGACCGCTACTCGATCAACACCTCGGCCTGCCTGCAGAACAAGTTCATGCGGCCGCGGGCCGACATGCCCAACTCGCCGCTGTCGCAGATCGCCTACGCGTTCCACTTCGACGCGGCGCTGTACGCCAAGTTCCTGCGCAAGTACAGCGAGGCGCGCGGCGTCGTTCGGGTCGAGGGCCGCATCGTCGAGGTCGAGCAGCGCGAGGACGGCAACGTGGCATCGCTGACGCTGCAATCCGGCCAGAAGGTCGAGGGCGATTTCTTCGTCGACTGCTCGGGCTTCCGCGCTCTGCTGATCGAGGGCGCCCTGAAGACCGGCTACGACGACTGGTCGCACTGGCTGCCCTGCGACCGCGCGCTGGCGGTGCCCTGCGCGTCGGTGAAGGAGATCACGCCCTTCACGCGGTCCACCGCGCGCACAGCCGGCTGGCAGTGGCGCATTCCGCTGCAGCACCGCATCGGCAACGGCCATGTCTACTGCAGCCGCTACATCAGCGACGACGAGGCCACGGCCGTGCTGCTGAGCAACCTCGACGGAGCGCCGCTGGCCGACCCGCGGCCGATCCGCTTCACCACCGGCCGGCGCAAGAAGACCTGGAACAAGAACGTGGTGGCCATCGGACTGGCCAGCGGCTTCCTCGAGCCGCTCGAGTCCACCAGCATCCACCTGGTGCAGATGGGCATCGCGCACCTGCTCACCTTCTTCCCGGCGGCCGGCTTCGCGCAAGAGGACATCGACCAGTACAACCGCGTGATGGGCCAGGAGTTCGAGTGGGTGCGTGACTTCATCATCCTGCACTACAAGGCCACCGAGCGGCGCGACACGCCGTTCTGGAACTACTGCCGCGAGATGGAGGTGCCCGAGTCGCTGCAGCACCGCATGGACCTGTTCAGGACCCACGGCCGCGTGTACCGCGAGGGCAACGAGCTGTTCACCAAGGTGAGCTGGCTGCAGGTGATGCACGGCCAGCGCATCCGCCCGCAGGCCTACCACCCGCTGACCGACCTGCTCACCGAGCAGGAGATCCAGGCCTACCTCGAAGAGGTGGAGGGCGTGATCTCTGCCTGCGTCGACGTCATGCCCTCGCATGCCCAGTTCATTGCCGAGAACTGCGCCGCCACGCGGCCCGGTTGAAAGGAACCATCCCATGCGCGCCACCACCGTTGCACTGGCCGCCCTGCTGGCGCTCGCAGGCCTGGGCGGGTGCGCCAACCTGCCCGCCACCAAGGACGCGCTGCTGACCTACGAGAGCCTGCCCGAGGGCGCGGTGATCTACGAGGGCGGCCAATCGCTGGGCCAGGCACCGGTGACACGCACCTACGCCTACGACGGCAAGTCCGAGGCCATCCGCACTCCGGTGGTCACGGCCGTGTGGCCCAGCGGCGCGCGGCAGACCTTCTGGACCCTGGTACCGCCGGGCGCGGACCGGGTGGCCACCCTCGAGCGTCCGCAGGGCGCACCGGGCCTGCAGGCCGACCTGGACCACGCCAAGAAGGTGGCGGCGCAGCGCGAGAGCGATGCCACACGTGCCAAGGAAGCCATCGCCCGCGACCTGGCGCGCGACTCGGCACGCTGCCGGGCGCAGGCAGCCAAGGGCACCAGCCCGATCGACGACTGCAAGTAGGTCGACCCCAGGCAGGACAGCCCTGGCCGGCCGTGGCGGACGGCCTCAGCTGGCGTTGCGCCGGCAGCTGAAGAAGCCGTTGAGCGTGAGCCGCCCGCGCGCCGGGTCGGCGCTGAGCAGTTCGGGCCGATCCACGTCGGCCGAATGGAACAGGCCGCCGTCATAGACGATCAAGCGGTTCCAGGCCGCCGGCACGCTGGCGATGCGCTCGAAATAGGCGTTGCTGCCCGACATGTAGCCCGCGGCCACGCCGTGGCGCTGCGAGAACTGCTCGGCATCCAGCAACTGGCTGTCCTCGATCATCTGGTCGGTGTCGCGGGCGGACTTGCGCGGCACGTAGAAGCTGGTGCCGCCCAGCGCCGGGTCCTGGAACAGGTACAGCACCGAGGCCGCGAACAGCGTTTCGCGCGGATCGGCCGCGATGCGGTCGCGGTGGCACTGCCACTGCCGCGGCTCGAGCTGCTCGGGCGGCACGGTCACGAGCGACAGGCGGCACGTCAGGTCGAGCACGCGGCGCGCGCCCATCGGCTTGCGCAGGTGCTGCGCGAAGTAGTCCACCAGGCGCTGCGACACCTCGGCCGGGGCCGGCAGCACCAGGCCGGGATACGGGTAGCCGCGCGGCGCCGCGAACGCCTGGGCCCGCGCCCACTCGACCAGGCCCTGGGGGTCGGCCAGCACGTCGTCCACCACGTGGCAGTGTTCGCCCCCGGTGAGCGCAATGCTGCGGATGGTCGGATCGGGGTTGAAGAAGCGGGCCCCGGGGGGCGGCCATGAACTCACGTCGAGGCTCCCTTTGCAGTGTCGTCGCCAGGCAGACTGCCGCGCACGCAGCTCATGGCGCAGACTGGACTGCGCCAAGCACCCGCGCGCCGCCGGCGATGTTGCGCAGGATGAAGGGTGCCGGCGAGTCGGTGGTGTACGTAGCGTCCAGCACGCGGGGCAGCAGGATCTGGTTGAGCAGTGTCGTGTTGGGCCAGAAGCCGGGCGCGGCGACGTTGTCCGCGTTGGGAATGTTCGACGGCGTGCCGGTCCGGTAGTTGGCCTCGAGGTTCGAGATGCTCGCCTGGGCGAACCCTCCGGTGATCAGGGCCGGGCTCGCGTTGCCCACGAACAGGTTGCCGGTGAGTGTCACGGACTGGGTGCCCGATGGCGCCGAGAGGTAGCTGCCGCCCTGGCGGGTGACGACCACGGTGTTGTGCACCAACTCGAAGGTGTTGACGGTCCAGCGCAGGCCTTCGGCGGCGTAGGCGATCGCGTTCGAGTTGTCGGCCTTCGGGCCTTTCTGGAACAGGTTGCCGCGCAGGTAGACGGCGCCGCCGTTCGGAAAGTCCGCGAGATAGCTCGACGTTCCGGCGGGGCCGTCCATGAAGTAGCTGTTCTCGATTCGGTTCTCACGTGCGCGGCTCTTCAGGTTGTGGCCGATCCTGGCCTCGTGGAAGAAGCTGTTGGTGACCGTCAGCTTGCCGGCGGTGCCGACGTAGATGTTGTGCGAAAAGCCGTCGCCGAAGCCATTGCGCGCGAACTCGGACTTGTCGATGGACATCGTGGCCGACGCGACATCGCCGCCGAGGATGCCGTTCTCGTTGTCGAAGAAGCCGCTGTTGCGGATCACCAGGCTGCCGGTGTGTTCGGCGCGAATGCCGGCTCCGTTGCGATCGGGCACCTTGGCGCCGTGGAACTCGATGCTGTCCACGGTGACGTTCGCGCCACCGATCACCCAGATGCCCTTGCCCGCAGCATAACGGCCATCGGCATACAACTTGGCACGTCCGCCGACGCCACAGATGGTGAGGTTGCTCGCGGACCAGCTCGTCACGTCGCCACGGTAGTCGCCCGCGCTGATCAGGATCACGTCGCCGGACTGCGCGACTGCGGCAGCAGCACTGGGCACCGCATAGGTCTTGCCCGGGCCGACTCGAAGCACGCGACCGGTCGCCCCGTCGCAGGCGGTGGCCGGTGCCGGTGCCGGTGCTGGTGCTGGTGCTGGTGCTGGTGCCGGCGCTGGCGCTGAAGGGGAGGCGGCTGCAACAGGGCTGCCGCCGCCGCCACAAGCCGCCAGCAACGCGCATGCGTGCACGACGAAGCTGACCGAGGTGAACGTTTTGCGACTTGCAGGCATGAAGGGCATCCGGAAAAGAGGGCGTGGAGCGGCATCGTAGCCACGGTAAGAGAGCTCATGTAAGCAAAGGCCCGCCTGGGCACCTCGGCGAAGCTGTTGCCTGCATGCCGCACCCGCCGTCGGCAGGCGCCGGATAGCGCCCGAGCCCGGGCGAATCCCGAGCCCGCCCGGCCCCGCGCTGGCCTATGCTGGTCCGCATCCATCACCCCCTGCGAGACCCCACCATGCCCCAGCCCCGCCGCCTGCTGCTTGCCTCCTTGTGCAGCGTGGCCGCCTTGTCCGCGCTTGCCACCTCCTCGCCAGCCTTGGCGCAGGCCTTCCCGAGCAAGCCGATCCGCATGGTGGTCACCTTCACGCCCGGCGGCGCGCCGGACATTCTGGCGCGCGTGTTCAGCGAGAAAGCGCAGCTGGGCCAGAACGTGGTGGTCGACAACAAGCCGGGTGCAGGCGGCAACACCGGGGCCGATTTCGTCGCCAAGTCGCCGGCCGACGGCTACACGCTGGTGATGGGCACCGTGGGCACGCACTCGATCAACGGGGCGCTGTACGGCAAGATGCCCTACGACATGGCGAAGGACTTCACGCCCATCGCCCACATCGCCTCGGCGCCCAACCTGCTGGTGGTCAACAACGACCTGCCCGTCAAGACCGTGCCCGAGCTCATCGCCTACATGAAGGCCAACCCGAACAAGCTGTCCTTTGGCTCGCCGGGCATCGGCACCTCGGTGCACGTGTCGGGTGAGCTGTTCAAGTCGATGACCGGCACCTCGATGACGCACGTGCCCTACAAGGGCCGGGCGGCGGCCATCCCAGACCTGATCGGCGGGCAGATCCAGCTGATGTTCGACAACATGCCCTCGGCGCTGCCGATGGCCAAGGAAGGCAAGATCCGCGCGGTGGCGCAGACAACGGCCAAACGCTCGTCCGCCGCACCGGACGTGCCCACGGTGGCCGAGACCCTGCCCGGCTTCGAGGCCACCACGTGGTTCGCCGTGTTCGGGCCCGCCAACATGCCGCGCGAGGTGGTGGCCAAGCTCAATGCCGAGTTCAAGCGCGTGTTTGCACTGCCCGATGTGCAGGAGCGGCTCAAGACCATTGGATTGGAGCCCTGGATATCGTCGCCCGATGAGCTGGGCAAGTTCCAGGCGGCCGAAATCGTCAAGTGGGCCAAGGTGGTCAAGGAGTCGGGCGCCAAGGCCGAATGAAGATCTTGGCTGTAGTTTGACTACTGCAGCCGGTCAATCCATCGCCAATTTCACGATCCAGCTTGACCAGTAAGTCGAAGAGGTCGGTAAAAACTCTAGGCACTTGATTTATTCATCTGCCTAGAATCGATGTAGTTTTGATACATCGAGGTCGATTCCATGAGCTTGCCCCCGCGTCCCGCCGCGGCCCTCTCGCGCCGCAGCATGGTGCGCGGAGCGGCTGCCCTGGGCGCGTCCTCCCTGTTCGCCCCCGCCCTGCGCGCGGCACCGGCCAGGCCGCTGGTGGTGTGGTTCACGGTGGAAGGCGCCAAGGCCATGCGCCGCATCGGCGAAGCCTTCACCGCCGCCACCGGCGTGTCGGTGGTGGTGGAGACGCCCGACGAGGGCTCGGCCAAGTTCCAGCAGGCCGCGTCGGCGGGCAAGGGCCCCGACATCTTCATCTATGCCCACGACCGCATCGGCGAGTGGATCGCCGGCGGCCTGATCCACGCGGTGACGCCCAGCCGGGCCATCGTCGACGACATCGACCCGCTGGCCTGGAAGGGCTTCACCTACCGCGGCCGGCTGTGGGGCTACCCGTACGCCATCGAGGCCATCACGCTGGTGCACAACAAGGCGCTGGTGCCGGTGGCACCCCAGACCTTCGACGAGGTGTTCGCGCTGGATACGCAGTTGGCACGCGAGGGCAGGCACGCCATCCTGTGGGACTACACCAACAACTACTTCACCTGGCCGCTGCTGGCCGCCGGCGGCGGCTATGCCTTCAAGCCGCGCCCCGACGGCACCTGGGATGCGCGCGACACTGGCGTCAACAGCCCCGGCGCGCTGGCCGGCGCCGAGCTGCTGGAGCGCATGTTCCGCCAGGGGCTGATGCCGGTGGGCAGCGGCTACCCCGAGATGGAGGCGGCCATGGCCCAGGGCCGCGTGGCGATGATGATCAACGGCCCCTGGTCGTGGGTGAACCTCAAGCGCGTGGGCATCGACTTCGGCGTGGCGCGCATCCCCCGCGTGGCCGGCAAGGCGGCCGCGCCCTACGTCGGCATCAAGGGCATGGTGATCAACCGCGCCACGCCGATGCGCGAGCTGGCGGTGGAGTTCATCGAGCAGCACGTGCTGCAACTCGACGGCCTGCGCGCCATCGACCGCGCCGAGACCATCGGCGCCCCGGCCAGCCGGCGCTACTTTGCCGAGCTGTCGTCCGACCCGCGCATCCAGGGCATCATGGACTCGGCCAAGGACGGCGTGCCCACGCCCAGCATTCCCGAGATGGGGCGCTTCTGGGCAGCCATGAAGAGCTCGCTCACCACGCTCAGCGAGGGCCGCCAGACGGCCCGCCAGGCGATGGACGCGGCGGCGCGACGGATCCTCGCGGCATGAGCGCACACGGCAGCACCCAAGCGCTCATCCCGGAGCGCGCAGCGCGGAGGGTTGTGCAGTGACGAAGCCCTTGCCCAACCCCTGGCCCGGCCGCGTCGTCGCGCTGCTGGCCACCATCGGCGCGCTGTGGGCCGTGATGGTGGCGCACGCCACCGGCCAGACGCTGCTGGCGCTGACGCTGCTGGCCATCAGCGCGCTGGCCGTGTGGACCTACACCTCGCAACGCAGCAACGCGCTGCGCTACCTGTTCCCGGGCATCGCCGCTGCGATGGTGTTCGTCGTCTTCCCGATGCTCTACACGATGGGCATCGCCTTCACCAACCAGAGCTCGCAGAACCTGCTCGACCTGGAACGGGCGCGCTCGCAGCTGATGGACGAGGCCGTCATCGCGCCGGGCTCGCAGCGCGCGTTCACGCTCGAGGCCCTGGGCGACAAGGTGAGCGTGCGGCTGAAGGCGGCGTCCGCCACCGGGCCCGGCAATGCCGGCAGCTTGCCCGTTGGCGCTGCCCGTGACGGCGTCACACCGCCGATCGCACTGTCGATCGAAGCGCCGAGACCGCAGGTCGTTGCACTCCAGACGGCCGCTGCCGACGCCGCGACCTCACCCTTGCCGCTCATCGACACCGTGCAACACCTGCCCGCGCTGCGCCTGCTCAAGCTGCGGCAGGACGACGGCACGATCCTCACGCTGATCTCCTTGCGCGAGTTCGGACAGGTGCTGACGCTGTACCTGGCGCAGCCCGACGGCTCGCTGGCCGACCGCCTGTCCGGCAAGGTCTACCGCGCCGACATGGCCGAGGGCTTCTTCACCGCCGACGACGGCGACCGGCTGCAGCCGGGCTTCCGCGTCGGCGTGGGGCTGCGCCACTTCAAGCAGGTGTTCAGCGAGGGCAAGTTCCGCGAGCCCTTCGTCAGCGTGTTCATCTGGACGGTGGTGTTCTCGGCGCTCACCGTCGTCGGCACCGCCGCACTCGGCATGCTGCTGGCCGGCCTGCTCAACTGGCAGTCGCTGCCGGGCCGCGGCGCGTACCGGCTGGTGCTCTTCCTGCCGTATGCCGTGCCGGGCTTCATCTCGATCCTGGTGTTCAAGGGCCTGTTCAACCAGAACCTGGGCGAGGTGAACCTGATCCTGAACGCGCTGTTCGGCGTCAAGCCGGCGTGGTTCTCCGATCCGCTGCTGGCCAAGGCGATGCTGCTGATCGTCAACATCTGGCTCGGCTTCCCGTACATGATGGTGCTGTGCTCGGGGCTGATCCAGTCGATCCCGGCCGACCTGTACGAGGCCTCGGCCGTGGTGGGCGCCGGGCCCTGGACCAACTTCCGGCGCATCACGCTGCCGTTGATCCTGAAACCCCTGACGCCGCTGCTGATCTCGGCCTTTGCCTTCAACTTCAACAACTTCGTGCTGGTGAGCCTGCTCACTGGCGGGCGGCCCGACCTGGCCGACTCCACGCTGCCGGCCGGCACCACCGACATCCTGGTGTCCTACACCTGGCGCATCGCGTTCCAGGACACGGGCCAGCAGTTCGGGCTGGCGGCAGCGATCTCCACCGTCATCTTCCTGATCGTCGCCGCGATCACGCTGATCCAGCTGCGCTTCACCGCGCGCGCCGACACCGCCACGAAGGGCTGAACCCGATGGCCATCGTCCAACCCAAATCGCAACGCTGGCGCCTGCTGGCCGCGCACCTGTTCCTGCTGGCGCTGTGTGCGGCGGTGGTGTTTCCGTTCCTGGTGGTGCTGTCGGTGTCGCTGCGGCCGGGCAACTTCGCCAGCGGCTCGCTGATCCCGTCCACCATCAGCCTGGAGCACTGGCGCTACGTGCTGGGCATGCCCTACATCGGCGTGGACGGCAAGCAAACGATGCCCGACCTGCCGGTGATGGCGTGGCTGTGGAACTCGATCAAGGTGGCGGCGATGTCGGCCTGCGTCACCCTGCTGCTGTCCACCACCGCGTCGTTCGCGCTGGCGCGCATGCGGTTCAGGGGCCGGCAGCAGATGATGACCGGCCTGATGCTGATGCAGATGTTCCCGGCGGTGCTGGCGCTGGTGGCCCTGTACGCCATCTTCGACCGCATCGGCACCGCCTTCCCGGCCATCGGGCTGAACACCCATGCGTCCCTGGTGCTGGCCTATTCGGGCGGCATCGCCATGCACGTGTGGACGCTCAAGGGCTACTACGACACGTTGCCCGGCGAGATCGAGGAGGCCGCGCGCGTCGACGGCGCCACGCCATGGCAGGCCTTCTGGCGCGTGCTGCTGCCGATGGCCGTGCCCATCCTCGTGGTGGTGTTCATGCTGGCCTTCATCGGCGCGATCATCGAGTACCCCGTTGCCTCGGTGCTGCTCACGCAGCAGGACCAGCTCACTCTCGCCGTCGGCTCCAAGCTGTTCGTGCACGAGCACAACTTCCGCTGGGGCGACTTTGCCGCCGCCGCCATCCTGTCGGGCCTGCCCATCACCGCCGTCTTCCTGCTGGCGCAGCGCTGGATGATCGCCGGCCTCGCGTCGGGCGGCGTCAAGGGCTGAGGCCTTCACTTCTCGCATGCCTTCGATGACTGCCTCCCCCGTCGCATTCGCCCACGTTCCCTGGTCGCACCAGGCCAGCATCTACGAGGTCAACGTCCGCCAGTACACGCCCGAGGGCACGTTCAGCGCCTTCGAGGCCCACCTGCCGCGCCTGGCCGGGATGGGCGTGGGCATCCTGTGGTTCATGCCCATCCAGCCCATCGGCGTGCGCAACCGCAAGGGCGGCCTCGGCAGCTACTACTCGATCCGCGACTACACGGCCGTGAACCCCGAATTCGGCACGCTGGATGACTTCCGCCGCGTGGTGAAGCACGCGCACGCACTGGGCATGAAGGTGATCCTCGACTGGGTGGCCAACCACACCGCCTGGGACCACCCCTGGGCGGCGCAACACCCCGACTGGTACAAGCTCGATGCCCAAGGCGAGATCCACGCGTACACCTACCGCGCCACGCCCGAGGCCGAGCCCGAGTACTGGACCGACGTGGTCGGCCTGGACTACCGCGCTCCAGGCCTGTGGCCCGCGATGACCGACGCCATGCGTTTCTGGCTGCGCGAGGCGGACATCGACGGCTTCCGCTGCGACGTGGCCAGCCTCGTACCCACACCGTTCTGGGACCAGGCCCGCGCGGCGCTGGACGCCATCAAGCCGGTGTTCATGCTGGCCGAGAGCGATGCGGCGGACTTGCACGCCCAGGCCTTCGACATGACCTACGACTGGCGGCTGTACGACTGCCTCAAGCTCGTGGCCAAGGGCCAGGCCGGCGCCGCCGACATCCGCGCCTGGTGGGCGGCGGAGCAGGCCGCCTACCCGGCCGATGCCTACCGCATGCGCTACACGGCCAACCACGACAGCAACTCGTGGCACGGGCACGATGCCGAGTTCTACGGCCCGGCCTTCGAGGCCATGGCCGTGCTGGCCGCCACGCTGCCGGGCATGCCGCTGGTCTACAGCGGGCAGGAGGCCGGCCTGGACCGCCAACTCGCCTTCTTCGAGAAGGACGCGATCGACTGGCGCGGCTGCCCGCTGGGCGGCTTCTACACGACGCTGCTGCAGTCGAAGAACCGGCATCCCGCGCTCGGCAACGGCCTCGAAGGCGGCACGCTCGAATGGCTGGACCTCGGCAACCCGGCGCTGCTCGCCTATCGCCGCGTGCGCGGCGACGACCGCGTCACCGTCACCGTCAACCTGGGCGCGCAGGCGCAGTCCGTCGCCGGGCAGGTACTGCCCGCCTGGGGCTGGCGGATCGAGCCGGCGTGACTGGGCGCGTCCTGACGGCGCCGACCGATCCTGGAACCCGACCCGACGACAAGCCCATGCGCGACGAACCCTGGCGCCCGGCGTACCACTTCACGCCCGAACGCAACTGGATCAACGACCCCAACGGCCTGGTCTGGTTCGACGGCGAGTACCACCTGTACTTCCAGCACAACCCCTTTGGCAACCAGTGGGGCCACATGAGCTGGGGACACGCCGTCAGCACCGATCTGCTGCATTGGCGCGAACTGCCGGTGGCCCTGCCCGAGGACGAGCGGGTGTCGATCTACTCGGGCAGCGTGGTGGTGGACGCCGCCAACAGCGCCGGCCTCGCCGCGCCGGGGCAGACCGCCCTGGTGGCGGCCTACACCGGCTGCCTGCGCGTGCACACCGGCGGGCAGGCGCAGGAGATCGCCTTCAGCACCGACCGCGGGCGCAGCTTCACGAAGTACGCCGACAACCCGGTGGTCGACCTGGGCCTGCGCGACTTTCGCGACCCCAAGGTGTTCTGGCACGCGCCGAGCGCGCGCTGGGTGATGGCGGTGGTGCTGCCCGACGACCACCGCATCCTGTTCTACGGCTCGGCCGACCTGAAGGCCTGGCGCGAGCTCGGCAGCTTCGGGCCGGCCGGCGAGGCCGAAGGCATCTGGGAATGCCCGGACCTGTTCGAGATCCCGATCGAAGACGACGATGGCAGGCTCACCGCCGAGTCGCGCTGGGTGCTCAAGGTCGACAGCTTCTCGGGCCACCCGGGCGGCACCGGCGCGCAGGTGTTCATCGGCCTCTTCGACGGCGAGCGCTTCACCGAGGATGCCGATGCCGGCCCCGCGCCGCGCTGGGCCGACCATGGCAGCGACTTCTATGCCGCGCTGTCCTGGAACCACCTGCCCGCCACGCACGACCGCCCGGTGTGGATCGGCTGGATGAGCAACCACCGCTACGCAGGCAAGGTGCCGACGGACCCTTGGCGCGGCGCCATGAGCCTGCCGCGCCAACTGTCGCTGCGCCGCACGGCCGGCAGGCTGCGGCTGGTGCAGCGGCCCATCGCCGGCGCGGCCTCGCTGCGCGGCCCGGCGCAGGCCCTGGCACCCCTGCACCTGCACGACCGGCGCCACGAGCTGCCCCTGCGCGGCACGGCGTGGGAGCTGCAGCTGAGCCTCGAATCGGTGTCCGCGGGCGAGGCCGGCATCGAGGTGCTGTGCGGCGACGGCGAGGCCACACGCGTTGGCTACGACGCGCGGCTGGGCGTGGTCTTCATCGACCGCAGCCGCTCCGGCACCGTGCCCGGGGGCGATGTGCCGTACCCCGGACGCCGGTGTGCGCCGGTCCTTCCACCCGCACCTGGGCGGCCGCTCATGCTGCAAGTCTTCGTGGATGCCGGGTCGGTGGAGCTGTTCGCCGGCGACGGCGCCGCGGCCATCACCGAGCAGGTCCTGCCGGGGCCCCACAGCCAGGGCCTGGCGCTGTTCGCGGACGGTGGCAGCGCCTGCTTCGGCGCAGCGACGGCATGGGCCCTGGCCGCCTGCATGCGGCCCGGCTGATCGCCCGCGGCGCCGTCGCCCGGTACCGCGCCAATGCGACCAGTGCCGCCGGCACGGCGACGGGGGCTTGACCGGCCATCCAATATTTTAGAAACTGCATCCAATATGAAGGATGCCCTGCCCACCGAGGCCTGCGCCGACCTGAACGACCGCATCGCCCGGCAGGTGCGCGAACTGCGGGCGACCCGCGGCCTGTCGCTCGACGCGCTGGCCACGCGTTGCGGGGTCAGCCG
>Ga0075163_10002689_pt1 | contig 23875 bp, 25 predicted proteins | sample JI1023141ADNA_FD_71478 | JGI IMG/M metagenome (GOLD analysis project Ga0075163, IMG submission 71478) | Wastewater effluent complex algal communities from Wisconsin, to seasonally profile nutrient transformation and Carbon sequestration -... | ecosystem: Engineered > WWTP > Effluent > Algae... | reverse complement strand
TTGCTTTAAGAGCTTACCCAACTCACCTCGGTTTAGCAGCGGTAACTTTTCTGTTGAATTATTTTTTTCGGCCATGCTGTAAATATAAGAAAAATTATTATAATTGTATATTATATTATATGTGGACAGGCGATTAAAGTGGCCAAATTGAATTGATACTTTAACCTCGCAAGTTGCTGATTACTATAGCATTAATTTCTCCTGCCTAAGGATTTAGAAATGGCAAGTTTGCGAAAAGCTTTGAAAATGTGCTGAATTTGAAGATTCTGTGGAAACTTTGTTTATGCGAAATTGCCGCTATATACGCTAATGCATAGATCAAACCCGCTGCAAACTTACCCTTTGTAAGCCCAGACCGCGCGATCACAATCCTCCCGGGTGTGCATTTCGCTATCGAATAGATAGTAGAAGTAGTCGTAATCAATATTATGAAGCAGGAACCCTTGAATTATTCGCTCCGGAAGATGGGGTTTCAATTCGTTGTAAATCCTTCTGAACGAACTTGTCATATCGGTGAATATTACAATTCCCGTATGGTCTAAATGCTCCAGGATATCTTCTATGCTGTCAGTTGCTGTAAAGGAACGAGTTATTCTCATGCCGAGATACTAATTGGTGGGCTGATTAACTTTTACTCCCCGAAGCAATAGCCCCAACTACACAGACAAGTGCCAGGGTTAGCAAAGCAGCATTTACGAAGTTTTCAAAATTACTGTTGATCGACTCTGGCTTGGAATTATTGGGAAGAGCCCTCTGTTGCTTCTCAAATTCTGAAATGGTAAGTGCAAAAGGGACAGATAGATTTCCGGTTGTGTAAGCTATCATTGGGCTTTGCTTGAATCCAGAACTGCTGATAAATTGTGGAACGAACTTTAAAAGCGTTTGGATGTTGCAGGGCTGGTATTCGAATTCAGAAATCATACGGGTCGAAACTTTTAATAGATTCGTAGTGAAAACCCCGCCATCGCGTGTATCGTAGGAAGAGTAACCCGATTGAGTAGAGTGAACGATTATTTTACCATAAGGCGAAAGCATAATTTGCTCACTGAAAAAATCATAGGTAGAGAAGGATTCAAAATTATCACTACCCTCTGCTTGTATATCCAAACCTCCAATTCCGCTTGAAACAAAATTTCTACAAGCATCAATAATTACTAATTGTCGCGGACTATCATTCAATAAGTTTGTATCCGGGATCGAATTATCTTTTAAGGAAATCATTCTTCGCTTACGCAAATCCGTATAACCATGGCCAGAGAAGTATATTAACAGATAGTCCTTCTTTGTATTTGCGATTACTTGATTTACACGCTGTTCAGAAGGATTGTCCAGAAGGATGATTTCGTCAGTATTCCACGAGCCTCCCTTATCGGATTGCAAAAATTTCTTAACATTATTGATATCAGGATTTACGCCTGGAAGAAAGTTGTTACTGGTACCGGGGCAGCCGATGATGATTGCGCCTCTTGATACGTTAAATGCTTTCATAAATCAATACCATTTTATTACTGCTCACTATATTATGAGTTTAATTCCGGATGCTGAGATTTGAGCATACTAACTTCAGCTGTTTTCAAAGAAATGCTGGTTTTAAGATCTCTTATAATTTGAGGATCATGGCCGAATTTTTTGTAAACAAGCTTACGTACCCATTTCCTGAACGCTTGCATAGTTGTGTTAATGTCCAGTACTCTGCTCATAAACAGGAACGGAATGACTGCTAAAGTGACGCTGCAAATTCCTGCAGTAGTAAACACCGAGGCCAACAAAGTTTCTCCATTAAGATATAATGAGCAAAATATAGCCAGAACAATAATGGCTATCAGGATTTTCAGAAGTAAAGAATAAATCGTAATTCTCTTTTCCAAAAATTCTTCCATCTCCGTGGTCAGCTGCAAGGTATCTGCCTCAGCTTTTATCTGAGATTCAATTTGCTGGATTTTGATTTGAACGCGCTCCAGGTAACTTGGCTTGATCTCTGCATTTCTTTGTTCTTCTCCCTCAGCCTGCTGGTCCGAGTTTGACCATATTGCTATTCCAACTATGATCAGAATAATCAGGATCAGCACTAAAACATCGAGTCTTTTCATGGCATTAACGTAAAAATGTGTGTTTAAATATCTTAACGCCCCATACCTTTATATACATGGCAAAAGCATCTCTTATTTCCGTTGTTTGTGATAGATCCATGAGGAATGCACTGACCTCAGCGGTTTGACCCCGGGTGCTTAAGTTTGAACGCATGCTTTGATGGATTTGCGTGATGTTCAAATTTGCGTTCCTTGCAATAGCGCTGTCAATGAATTTATTCATCTCAATAAAATTATCGTCATCAATTTTATTTACAAGAGCAGGCTCAAAAACCTTTAGGATCGTTGAAGGCCCCAGTGAAAATGCCTTACCCTCAAACGGTACTGAAACCAAGGATACCGCAAGAACGGACTTGGTACAAATGCCTATTAGGATCGCATAAATTATTACCGGATAGCTTCCAGGTAGGCTGAGGCTATCACCGGAATTGTGATCCAGCGTATAGCCAAAACCTGGCACAAAGAAGTAAAGTATACCAATACAAATTAGTCCATAAATGGCACCATACAGCCACAGCCACCATGATGATCTGCTAAAGGCAAACCTGATCAATGGGTTGTTAATATGCAGCTCGTGAATGGAGATATACGTCCCCAAGACGAATGTGATGGTGAAATACAGACAATTCTCCATATCAGTCATTTAATGAATAATATGCATCCATAGTAGGAATCTCCGGATTTGAAGATATTTTGAAACGATCTTCCGACCCTTTGATATTCTCTATAATGTTAAGTTTCTTCAGTTTGTCGATCGCCTCCTTAGCTTGCGATGAAGTTAAATTGGTTTTCAATGCAATGAATTCAACTGTTGGCTCAGAATGTTGCGAGATAATGCTAACGATTCTTAAATATGTATTTTCGGATTTCATGCCGTAAGTTTTTAATCTGTCTTGTTGTCTTTCTTTGAATCTTCATCGTTATCTTCAATTGGAGGGAGATCCGCTCCGTCAGCAAATGCTGCAATAGCATAGTCAAATTCAAATTCGCTTGAAGTATTCTGAGTTAGTTTGCTCAAGTCAAGTTTTAGCGATTCCTGATCTGAGTCATCCGCAACTTTCTGAATTTCCACTTTCGAAGTTGGAAACAGAAGGCCATGCATTTTCAGTGACTTGAAAAGTCGCTTCTCGAATTTCAGGTCTTCGTTGGTCTCTTCTAAATTCGTACTCATATTCATTAATCTTTAGATTCACATATATCTTTCAACTTCCGTAAGGCTCGCAATTTCAGCTGCCTCACGTTGCCTGCATTGGTTTGCAGGTCATTACACAATTTTTCTAAAACATCGGCTGGCAGATGTTTGCCTGGCTGACTTTGATCGTAGTAAAGCATATACGTCATTAACACATGCCGCTCAGCTTCAGATAGGCTCTGTAGCCCTGTTTCAAGGACTCTTGATTCAATTGATTGTTGTTCTTCGCTTTCCTCTGAATCAATTGTATAAAACTCCTCTTTTTTGCTTTCCGTTTGAGAGTTGATCGCCAACTCATTATTAGTCACAGGATATTTACGGGTAAATGAAATCAGTTCATTCCTGGCTATCCGTGACAGCCATGATTTAATATAAAGTGATTCATCTTCCTTTTTAACTCCATCCGGTATTCTAAACTTGAAACCGTTACTGGCAACCTTGATGAAGGTAGCCTGAAACACGTCATTTGCCAGCTGGCCCGAGGGGTCGAAGCTTTTTGAACAGGATTTGCAAACTGCGCTGACAAAGCCTCGATACCTGCTGTAAAATTCATTGAATGCCGATTCAGATTGAGCAGAAATGCCAATCAGCTTTAAGACGTTTGCGTCTGAAAGTTGTGTGTGTTCACCTGTTTTCGGTAATACTCTCAATTTTACAATGAATTTTGACTTTTTTGATCAATGTATAGATATAACGCTGAAGCGTTACAGGTCGGATTTGTCACGTTTGGGCGTTTTATCTAAAAATAACTAATCATATGGAAGCCGAAAAGGATGCAAAGGAATTCGAGGAATTCATCGATGTTGAAGCTTATTCAAAAGCTGGCAAAGAGGTTCCTAAAGGAAAGAAGTATCTAATACGGGTGGACAAAGCATTTTACAAGGTGAATGCTGAGTGTGCCACAGGGAAGGAGATTTTAACGCTGGCGGGTAAGGAGCCTTTTGAAAGGTTTCAATTAAACCAGAAAGTCAAGGGAGCAATTTCGAAGATTGGCTATGATGAAACGGTATGTTTTACAAAGCCGGGAATTGAGCGTTTCATGACAATACCGTTGGATCAAACTGAAGGATAAATGAGGAAGGATTTTCAATTGCCTGAAGAGGACGTTGATTCCCTGGAGAATAGCGGGTTTGCCTGGCAAACTGTAACCGATGGAGGTAGTCATTGGGTATTACTCGATGATTACCCCGTTCCTGCTGGTTATAATGTGGACAAGGTGAAGGTTGCATTAAAAATTGATTCGGGTTATCCTGTTTCCCAGATAGACATGGCTTATTTCTACCCAGCGCTAAGTAAATTAAAAGGAGCACCTATTAATGCTTTGGCCAGTCAGCCGATCCAGGGAAGAATCTGGCAGCGTTGGTCACGGCACAGAACTGGCGAAAATCCATGGCGTCCTGGTTTGGACAACATCTCCACGCATTTGAATATGGTCACGTATTGGCTCGAAAGAGAATTGTTAAAATAGCTTATGAGGTATAGTCTAAGAATTGCAGGCAAACATTACGAAGAGCTCAAACAGCATCTTTTCCCTGGGGATGGGAAGGAAGCTGTTGCTATCGCAATATGCGGCCGTTCGCAATTCAATAATAGTGACCGTTTACTCGTTCATGAAATAATAAAAATACCGCACGAGTCCTGCTCGGTACGGTCTTCTGATCAGATAACCTGGCCAACACAATTGCTTATTCCAGCGCTGGAAAGAGTAAGTAAACGCTCACTTGCAATTCTAAAAATTCATAGCCATCCCACGGGATATCCCTACTTTTCATCAACTGATGATTCTTCTGATCGTGAGTTGTTTGAATCCATATTTGGCTGGATGGAAGATGAGTATGTGCATGGAAGTGCGGTAATGCTGCCGGATGGAAAGATTTTTGGAAGAATTTTTAAAGCAAATCTATCAAGTATTCCCCTTGACAAAGTATCAGTTGCCGGTGATGATATTAAGCTTTGGTCAAACTCTGATGAACCAATTGAAAAGGCGGCTTTCCAATTAAGAACCATCCAGGCATTCGGGGAAGGCACAACCCAGAAGTTGAAGAAATTGAAAGTGGGTGTCGTGGGTTGTTCCGGTACCGGCAGTCCGACCATTGAACTGCTTACCCGGCTTGGTGTTGGCGAGCTCGTATTAATAGATCCGGACGTTATTGAACAAAAGAACCTGAATCGCATCTACAATTCCACGATGGATGATGCTTTAAACGCGAACTTCAAGGTTGATGTATTAAAAAGTGCAATTAACAGGATTGGAATAGGCACGATAACCCATACATACTCTTCAAATATTTTCAAGGACAGACTTGCCGTACAAGATTTGATTGATTGTGATGTAATATTCGGATGCGTGGACAGTGTTGATGGCAGGCATTTGCTGAATTTAATTTCATCATTCTATCTCGTACCGTATTTCGATTTGGGAGTTAAGCTGATCTCTGACGGAAAAGGAGGGATCGACCAAATTATGGGTACTGTTCATTACATTCAGCCTGGAGGATCATCCTTGCGAACCAGGGGTGTTTATACGGAAGAGGACTTGCGGGCTGCAGCTATGTTCCGGGAAAACAGGGAGTTCTATGATGAGCAAAGAAAATCTGGCTATATCGTGAACATCAATGTCGATAGCCCGGCCGTGATCAGCATCAATACACAAGTTTCCTCCATGGCGATCAATGACTTTCTGGCCAGGATTCATCCGTTCCGCTACGATTCCAATCGCGAATTTGCTATAAACCGGTTTAGCCTCACGGATGGTTATTTTATGAATGAAGACGGGGGAGAACCTGACGAATACCTGGCCAAGTTTACGGGTCGCGGAGATATGAACCCATTTCTCAATTTAACGGGATCTAATTGGTAGGGAGATATGTTTTGGAGATTTATCAGGAAGTTACAGACTATGCTGGGCGATGTAATCGAGAGTTTAAGGGATAAGAATTCTCCAAAAAGTGACCGGAACTTCTATCGGTTTCTGGATACGGTTGATTTTCCGGATGCCGTGAAGGAAAAGTATGTTTATGTAGTTGGCGAGAAGAACAACAAATGGGTTGCGGTCCTGAAATGCCCGTGTGGATGCAATGATACAATCCAGTTAAATCTTCTTGAGGATTCAAAGCCTTCCTGGAGAATTGTGCTGCACAAAAAGAAAAAGCGATCCATATCTCCATCCGTAAACCGGATTGTTAATTGCAAAAGCCATTTTAATATTGTTAAGGGTGGGAGAATAAAATGGTGGGGCCAGCGCTAAACAGCCAGCACATCCTTGTATCGTTTTACACGCGCAAGAATATTTGACGGAACTCCCGATAATCCTCCGGCCATCCAAGGCTGGAGCGGCATATACAGATCAATTGAATCTTTAATGATCTTATTAATTGCGTCACAGCATTGTTGTGCCGATTGAGGATATTTTTGTCTGATTGCACTATTATCACTCAGCCAACTGTTCCAACCTAGAGAAAATAACGTATGCAGTTGTGATGGTGAAGTGATCCGGATCGGTTTAAAAGTTTCGAAAGGATTCGACCTCAATGCCTCAGACCGGATCTTTAATTCCTGGCCGGTGCGTTCAAGCGTAATCTTTTTCAGATTGTCTATAATTTCAATTGCCTCCCGGCTTCCACTACCGGTAAGGAAAGCGTTTACAACATCAATTCTTCGCGTGTTTGAAGGATGTGTATGCGTGACCTTGTTATCATCAGGAGACATATAGGTCAACGGTTCAATAGAGCATTTCCCAATGTATTGCGAGGCAAAAATGTCGGAAAAATGTTCTGCATAATGAAGCTCAGACTTGGTGTTGAGACTGGCGTCATTACGGAATAGATTCTTTACTAGTTGGTAGTTTTTTTCAATGAAATGACCCATTTCATGATAAACGGGAACACTGGCCAGGTAATTGTCAAATAAGAATAAAGGCTTATTGATTTGGATTAAAGACTGCTTGTAACTTATCGAAAAAAGTATGTTGAAATACAGGTTATACTGCTGCAACTGCTCTTCATCGAGCGCTCTGATCCAAAACTGGTCGGGAGATTTATTATGTGAGATTACAATAAAGTAGTTGGAAGATCCACCGGGAATCCAGTCATCCAGAACTTTTTCCAGGCAGTGAATCAAATGCTTAGGGATATCACTCTCGGACTTGTAATCCAAATGCATCACTCCGTGAAAGACAAGGTCGAGCGCTAACCTTGAAACTGTAATCAGTTCCTTATTAAAAACCTTGTACTCACTCTTTTTAACTTTGTCGAATAAGAGAACAAGATTATTATATATCTCAGACTTTCTTGTAGACCTGAATTTTCTACGACTCTTGGCTATGGCCCGTTCGACCTGGCTGATGTGCAGTTCTAATTTGTGGTAGCTCATTAATCATGGGTATCGCTAGCTATTAATGAGTTGAGAATGTTCCTCAAAGTTTCCAACTGCGCAAGCCCAATATTCTCAGGGTTAATATCTCTAAAATAGTTATGGGTATGTGTTTTATTATGATCGCTTAACTCTACCACAAGATTATAAACTTTATGGTCAACTTCCGACTCTTTGATCTGTCCGGTAATAAGCTTGTGTGTGATGATAATGACACTGGAGAACAGGTCATTGATTTGCTGGTCCTTTTGATCTTTCAGGTAGCGATCTAACAAGCCTTTGTATAAAATAAGATTTGTTGACACAGACGTATTGGCGAAATACATTGAACTATGGGTTACCGTTAACTTGCAAGGACACCATTAAAAATATTTACTGGACAAGACTCAAATTCCAGACACCAATTTTCCTACCAACCTAACTATCCGTTCGCTTCCTCAAATCTATGGCTAATTTCCCTATTTCTAATAGGAGTAACTCCTATTGTCGATGAAAAACATCCCTGTGAGTAAGGAAATCCCCAAATAGCTTTAAAAACTAACGCTAAAAAACCGGAAATATTTCAGGTCTACCGCCTTTTGAGCGTAAACCATGGTATTATCCATCGAAGAATGCCTCAGCGTTTTTTGAATGAATTCCAATGGAACCCCTTTGTCATACATGATCTGACCAGCTGTATGACGCAGACTGTGCGGGGTCAATTTTTTGCTCTTCGCGGACAGATTCGCTTCATCGTATAACCGATTCACCATGGCCGTGAGACTTTCTTTCCCCAACCCCGGAAACAATGATCCCTTTAGACGCGGTGAAAATTTCAAGTAAGCCTTGATCTCTGCTGCGGGGACTGAAAACAGCTTGATGATATCTTTGTTCTTCCTGGATTTTCCCTTTCCCCAGACAGAAAGTTTTCTTTCTTTCAGGTTAATGTCCGGCACGGTTGCGCGGGTAACTTCCACGGTTCTCAATCCATTCCAAGCCATTAGACTGATAACTGCACGCTCCAGTGACGTGCTGCATGATTTCAATAGTTTGTTCCGCTGTTTCTCTGTCAAACTATCTTTGTGGTACTGCTTGATTTGTGATTTTGACGTCTTAACAACGATCGCTGAAATCTCACGCAGGGAGAGCGGGGAGATCATCTTCAACCCTTTTTGGATCTTTCGCTGCTCGGTTGAAAGGTCAGTTACTTTCTGGTCCTGGTAGAGGACTGCCCAGTCGCAGAATGCTTTCAGAATAGATCTGTACAGTCTCTTCGTAAAATCCGAGAGGTCAGGGGACAGTATGTACTTCTCAGCCGTGCGCTTATTAAAAAACCTTAGGTCATCCTTGATAAAATTAAAATATCCATTCAAAACGGTTGCGTATGTACTGTTAGAAAGTTCACCCTGTAATCTGTCCTGGCGACTGGCCAAAAATAGCTTCACATAAATGTTGCTGATCGGAAGCTTCTTATCGTTCAGGTCATTAATGATAAAATGAATTCCTTTGAGTTCCAGAAATCTCCGGAACCTTCTCAAGAAGGATTGAAGGGTTATGCTCTTGTCGTACGCATACGTGTCAAGTTGGGAGATCACGGTCCCTGCCGCCTTGACTGTCTTTAAAAATGTCTTCGCATTGGTTAGATACGTTCCTGACTTACCGTATTCCTTCTGCAGCCAATAATCGTAATCCTGGAGGATCCGGGAGGCGAGGGGAGAGCCCTTCGCTATTGCTGATGATTTACTGGTGAGGTTGGGCATAGAAAACATGCTGAAGCTGAAAAATTGACGCTTTAATTACTTTACTAAATATTATAAAGATATATTTATTTAATAGTAAAAACATCTATCTTTAAATACAAATGTATATATGTGAAAACTCTTAGAAAGAACATTGACGTTGATGCGCAAACTGTGGCCATTTTGCAAATAGAGGCTACCTTGAAGGGGCATGGTTCCTTGAAGCCATTTTTAGAATTCCTCCTAAAGGAATATTCACTAAAATGTCTGAAAAGTAGACCAGGCGTGTATAAAACGATTATCGCTAAGAAAGTCTCTAAACGACCTTAGTCAGTGATTAAACTATACTTTGTCTATAAAAAACTCTGATGAATGTCTATACTTCCTCCATAAGACATTGAAATTCTCTTCGGTAAAAATTCCCGAAGTTGCAGATTATCTACACATCAATTTTTTCAAAGAAGCGCTTTGATTTAGAAGAATTAGTACTCCTCAAGTAGGCTTCCGTGAAATTGACATGTTTATTACCGAAGCTAGTTTGTGATTTTTATGAATCCGAAACTATTATTTAAACGTATGAATAAGACTGACCATCCCGGTTGTTCCATCGTAAGAGGGAAGTATCATGGTGGAAGCACCTTTTTTCTTCTTACCCCATTTGTATTGATGAGTCAGATACGCAAGGTTGGTTGAAAATATTCCAATGCCTGCACCAACCAGTACGTCTGAAATCCAATGTCTATTATTCATGACACGCATGATTCCTACGCTGCTCGCTACTGAATATGCACCGATGCTGTACCAAATGCTTTTGTGACCATATTCTTTGGACATAAACGTTGCAGCAGCAAAGGCTTGTGCTGTATGGCCTGAAGGGAAGGAGTTACGCTGCGTTCCGTCTGGCCTGGTAACAGCTGTAAATTTCTTTAGTGGAAAGGTGATAGCGGTCATAATGATCTCAGCTTTGATCATGATCGCAGTTCGGTTGGCAAAATCCGTTTTTCCTTTTATATCCATCGCGTTGAGCCCATAGACTGCGGCTATAGGAGCGAACTGGAGATAGTCATCTACCCGATGCCGGAATTTCGGCATATATTCATCCCGCTCTTCTTTTACTTCTTCACGGCTGAAGAAATCGTTATCAGTAGCTGAATACAGTCCGATAGATGTTAAAACTAGCGGAGCGGTAATCGTTCGTTGCCAGGTTAATGCTTTTGAATTATAAGCTGATGCAAGTTGTAAATCTTGTTGTAGATGTATGTTTATTGTCGTGGTGTCCCGTTTAAGATGATTAAATTGGGCATGAACGATTGATGTGCCAGCAGCAAGCATCAGGAGGAGTAGGAGAAGGCGTTTCATTTTAATAGTACAGCAGCGGAACTAACGCTGCTTTCTACTACAATTATACGGTCAGATTCTGTCGGGATTCTGGAGATTCCAGAGTGAATGTTATCAGAATATTAAATCGTTATTGGAAGGCTAACTTGGTAACTACAGGTTTGATACAGAATTAGCCTTTTAGTTGCCATTACTAAAAATTAAAAAATTATGAATCAGATCGTATTAGTATGTGTTATTGCCTTGGTTTCGGGAACCGCATACTCGCAAAAGTTAAAAGAGACCGAAGTTCCTGAAGCCATTAAAGTTTCATTTGTCAAGAGTTTTCCGAATATCAAATCGGTTAAATGGTCTAAGGAGAGTGAAACCGAGTTTGAAGCAGAATTCAAAAGTGGTTCGGTGGAACAATCTGCCAACTTCGATGCTTCAGGCAAGTGGCTTGTGACGGAAACTGAAATCAAAAAGACAGATCTTCCACCACTCGTTCAGGCCGCTATTAAAAATGAATTTGACGAATTCAAGATCGAGGAAGCTGAGAAAGTTGAAACCGTGGAAGGGGTATCCTATGAAGTGGAGCTTGAAAAAGGTGAGGTTACCTATGGTGTTCAGTTTTCTAAAGATGGAAAGGTTTTGAAGAAGGAAGAGAAGAAGGAGAAGAAGGAGAATGACGAAAAGGAAGGGAAAGACGGAAAAGACTAACAGGGGTTAGTAATAAGGGAGAAGGGACGGTTACACGTTCCTTTTTTATTTCCAGATCAGTATAATCATTCCAGCAAAAATGAGTGTTGCACCGATTGCAATCTTTGGTGTAAAAGGTTCTTTCAATTAAAAGAAGGAGAGTAGAAGGGTTATTAAAATGCTGGCCTTATCAATTGCCGATACGTAAGACACAACCCTTCCTTCATCGCCCGATAGTAGAATATCCAGCTCAGCGTTGTCGTTACTCCGGACGCGATCAAAAGCCAAAGCTGAAGTTTGGTGAGCGTTGCAAATTCTTTATATCTGGACCCGATCACATTCATGATCGTAATGATGATAAAGATCACTGTTGTTCGAACCCCTAATCCAAAATCAGCACTGATGTTTTGTAGTCCGTACTTGGCCAGCACGGCAGTAACACCGGCAAAGATCATGGAGAGGATAGCGTAGGAAATCCATTTTTGCATACTCTAAGTTACAGTTTAAAACTTATAAGTGTAGCCGAGCCTGAACACCTGGGTTTCATAATAATCTGTGCTAACATAATAGAATCCATCCCCATTTACTCTCTTTTTAACCCTAAGCGTGTTTGCAATATCGGTTGCGTTAAGGAACAGCTCACCTTTTCCTTTTTGGATAGATTTCTTAATTCCCATATCAATGTAGAACCTGCAATAATTCTTTCCCTGGGGAATGATGTCAGGGGCGAGGTACACACTCGTAAACTGAATATCAAATTGTTTAGGGAGATGGAATAGTCCATTAAGTTTGATGTTTCCGGAGAAAATCTCCTGTTTATCCGCAGTGAAAGTATTCTCTTCCGGATATTGGTTAACAACCGTAAAGGCTTCAATGGCATTTTCATAACCGTTTAGGTTCAGGCTTAATGTTGCCCATTTTTCAATGTCTTGTGAAAAAACAACCTCGAAACCGGTTGAGTAACTTCTTCCTGCATTCTGAAAAATGCTATAGATGAGATTACTGCCATCTACTGTGCTGGCTATGCGTGTAATGGTTGCGTCCATTTCTTTATGGTACACAGCGGAATACAAATAACCCGTATTCCAACTTGTCTTGTACCCTAACTCAACGCTATTCGTAAACTGTGGCCGTAATCCCGGATTTCCAACCTTGATGATTTCTGCATCGTCATACTTTGGGAAAATCCGGATATCCACTTCATTCGGACGGTCAACTCTTCGGGTATAGAATAATGAAAGTGTGTTCTTATCACTGATCCTGTAGGCCAGTCGTAAATTCGGGAAGGGTTGAGTGTAATAATACCCGTCACTTTTATAGGTGGTATGCTCTGGGTTCACATCGTATTGAATTTTTAAATACTCAACTCGGATGCCGGCTTCCACTTCGAATTTCTGACTTTCGAAGATGTAATTTCCATAGAGTGCCGGAATGGTTTCGGTGTACTTAGCCCAGCCTCCGGCCGTTGCATCAATCGGTGAATTTTCGCCTGGAAAGAACTGCATATTGGTCGGTATATAACGTCTCCTGAATTTTGCACCAATTTCGAATCGGCCATACTTCAAAGGCTGGACATAGTCGGCCGTGATGTCTGTAACATGCTCATCTGAAAGCAGCTTAAAGGAATCTTTCCCGGTAAAGTCAGGTGTGATGTTGGTAAAGAAGTACTTCTCATCTTCCCGATGAAAAGTATAGTTAAATCCGAGATTGAAAACGCGACCGGGCTGCACAAACTTATGCTGCCAGCTGCCGATAAACGTTCCGGTCGTCTTCAGCTCATCCTCCAGGAATTTCCATAGCCGCTGGCGCTCGCTTAGATCACCATTAAAAAACGGCTCATCACCTTTGTCAATTATTTTTTCGCTGCCCAATAGAGCTGATATCGTAATAGTATTCCGATCGTCCAGATAATAATCAAACCCACCTTTCAATGTCAAAAAATTTGTATTTCTGTTTCGCTTTAATTGCTGTCGCACAATATCTCCGTTGTTGTAATAGCGATTCGTGAATTCATTTTTGTTTAGCGTTTCCGTATAGAGATTGTCGGCCTGGAGAAACAAGTTTGTTTTCTTCTTGCGATAGTTGATTGATATGGATGGATTAATCTTGCGTGTTGCCTGGTATTGTGGCCGAATGGTTGGATAATTTTCTTTCTTGATCCATAAAGCGCCAAGGCCCGCAGCAAGACCAACCTTTCCGTTAAAGCCTTCTTTTACTTCTTTCTTATAGATGATGTTAATGATCCCGGCATTTCCGTTGGCATCATATTTCGCTGAAGGATTATTGATGATCTCGATACGCTCAATTGCTGAAGCCGGGATATTGTCTAAACCACGTTGATTTCCGAAGCCCGTTAACGCAGTCTGCTTACCATCGATGAGTACGATTACTTTATCGTTACCGCGCAGCTTAACAGTTCCTTCTTCGCTTAGCGTAATTCCAGGGAGATTTTGGATGACTTGTAAAAGCGACCCGCCACTTTGATTGATGTTATCCGCAACGTTAAAAGTTTTCTTATCAAGCGTTTCCGCTACGGCATCATGTTTCCCAACCACAACAACTTCAGAGAGTGAGGTAGCAGATTCAGTCAGTTCGATTACTCCGAGGTCAAGGAACTGGCTAAGCTTTCCCACAAGCAACGGCTGACGGGAAACCGAATACCCTACGTAAGAGATTTCCAGGACATAGTTTCCTGGAATAACGTTAGTTAATGTAAACCGGCCATCTTCACCGGATACCGTGCCAGCTATGAATGTGCTGTCTTGTTCGGATTTAAGAATCAGGTTGACAAAGGGAACAGATTCAGTTGACTGCTTATCCTTCAGAATTCCTGAGATTGTTACCCTTGTTCCTTGTGCCAGGCCACTCAGGCAAATCATCAGTAGTAACGAGATATGAATTAAACGCATTAAATAAATTTTAAGCGAAATGAAACAACTAATTCTGTTTTAATTCTGAAGATATTGTGTGTATTGAAATAAAGTTTAATTAAAGTTATCATCATATTAAGATTGTATTCCGGCCAACTACCTTTGATGTATCGAACATTAGAAATGCTGTCTGATGAACCCAAAGAGTGAAGGTAAGAAGCTATTGTTTATAGTCAATAAATATTCCGGAACCGGCTATCAACCTAAGGTAGAAGGCCGTATTCTTAGAGCCTGTGCCGATGTAAACATCGAGTGCACCATTGAATTTACTGAGGGACCCGGACATGCAACGCAATTGGCGAATGAAGGAATTGAAAAAGGGTTTGATGGGATTGTTGCGGTAGGTGGGGATGGAACATTAAATGAGGTAGCCAGGGCAATGGTAAATTCAACTGTTCCGATGGGTATTATTCCAAAAGGTTCAGGCAATGGATTAGCTCGCCACTTCGGCATATCCATGCGCATCGAGAAAGCGCTTCAGCAGCTGTTGACCGGACAGACCATCTGCATGGATACTTTTAAATTGAATGATCACTTATCCATTAATGTTTCAGGAATAGGCTTTGACGGACATATATCAAACCTGTTTGCCGTTGGTAAAAAGCGCGGGCTATGGACCTACACGAAACTAGTTGTGCGGGAATACATGCGTTATAAAGAGTTTAATGCTGAATTGAAATTTGGGAATCAGCCAATCAAAAGACAAAAACCCTTCATGATTGCCATTGCGAATGCATCGCAATACGGTAACAATGCCCGGGTTGCACCAAGGGCTTCGGTTGTTAACCGATCCTTGCAGACGGCAGTTGTGAGCAAAGTGCCCGCCCGGAGGGGGATTGGGTTTGCTTACAGAATGTTTACAGGTAAACTAAAGGCCAGTGAACATTACTCATGTGCTACCATGGAGAATGCAATTATTAAAACACATAACCCTCTGGCGTTTCATGTGGATGGTGAACCTTGCGGTTATGCTACTGAATTCAAGATTGAAGTTCAGCCACAATCCTTACTGCTATTTGTGCCCTCAGCAAATGTTGGAAGGATCTGACTATGGCCAGAACTTGACGGAAAATACGTGAAGGTCAGCTTTGTATTCGTAATGCTGTTCATACGAACAGAGGTCACAGATTTTCTTGACTATAGCTAGTCCCAACCCCGTGCTTTCTGAATTTGCGGAGTCTTTTCTGAATCGTTCAAAAATCCTTTCGGGATCACTTAATGGTTTTCCGCTGTTGGCCACTTCAAATGTTTTGTCTTTAACCATCACATGAATGCTTCCGCCAACGGAAGTATGACGAACTGCATTATGAAGCAGGTTGGTGATAAGCACTTCGATTAATGTCTTATTCGCTAACGTTCGCCCCGCCTCAATGGAGTTGATCATTGAAAGTTGGTTTGTATCTGCGATGTCACGAATTTTAGCAATCACATCCAATGTTGTCGCCTGCAAATCGACATCTTCCTTTTCAATGAACTGCTCATTGTCAATCTTACTCAACAACAGTAGATTTTTATTCAGTCTGCTCATGCGTTGAGCGGTAGCTTCCAGCTCGGCAATCGTCTCTGCTGAAGATTCAGACAGTGCAGAGCTTTGCATGAGTACATCCAGCTTTGATTGAAATATGGCCAGTGGGGTTTGAAGCTCATGCGAAGCGTTCTCAATAAATTCCTTTTGATGTAGAAATACTTTTCGGTTGCGTTCCGTCAGGTTTCCGATAGCCGTATTCAGATCATCGAACTCAATGATATTAGTCTTCTCAACTTCAAAAGCTTCATTTTTATCCAATTCATAAGCTTTAAGCCGACTTATGGTTTTGTAAAATGGTGTCCAGAGTTTTTTGGATAAACTTCGATTGATGAATAACAAGCCTCCGGTTAACAGAACAATCAATATGATCTGAACGATACCAATCGCTGTGATCAAATCGTCATTGTCTACCAACGACATGCTAATGGTTAACAAATACGGCTTTCCTTTAACAATAACATTAGAAGACAGTTGCCTGAAGGGGCGCTCCTCATGTTCAATGCTGTCATATTGGATAACGGTCTCAAATGAGTTTTTCTGAATTGTTGCAGCAGTGGGTTTGATGTGAATATTATAGGATAGTTGATCCAACACATGTAAGTCGGTCTCCAAATCATCCAAGTATTCAAAATTCTTAAGATGTTCCAGGAACTGCTGTGAATTCAGTGTGAGGGATTCATCGACTTCTTCATTGAGAATTTCCCGAATCGAGTACAACGAAACAGGAATGCTGATGATAACCAGCACCAGGGAATATAAGAGCAGACTTCGTAGGCTTACCTGTAATAATCTCATGCTGTAAATTTATACCCTAATCCATAAACTGTCTGGATATAGTCGATAGCTCCCGCTTCGGACAGTTTCTTTTTCAGGTTTTTAATGTGAGTGTAGATAAAGTCAAATTTGTCAAGCAGCTCAGCATCGTCTCCGGAAAGATGTTCTGCAATCGCATTTTTTGAAACAACACGGTTCTTGTTAGCGATCAGGAATACCAGCAAATCGTATTCTTTCCGCGTAAGATCGACCGCCTGATCATGGGCATGTACAGTTTTACCCAACAGGTCAACAGTAATTTCCTGAAACGTAATTTTAGTATTGCCGTCAAATCTTTTCCTTCGGATTACAGCTGAGACTCGTGCAACCAGCTCAGGAAGGAAGAAAGGCTTTGCTAGATAATCATCAGCGCCCAAATTCAAACCTCGTACTTTATCGTCAAGTGAGTTTTTTGCTGTTATAATAATGACTCCATCAGTCTTGTTGTTATCTTTAAGTTTCTCGAGGATTTTCAGCCCGTTTCCGTCCGGGAGATTGATATCAAGGAGGATGCAGTCATATTCGAACAGGAATACCTTTTCATTTGCTTCATGAGCTGTATAAGCAATTTCGCAAACGTAGCTTTCCTGGCGCAGATACTGGGCCATACTCTTGACAAGCTCCTTTTCGTCTTCGATGATGAGAATTTTCATGATTTGCTGCTAGAAGATATAAAAACTATTTCAATAACCCATGTTTAAACGAATAGCTCGAAGTCTGATACCAAGCGATTGCTTCCTGTTCCTGTTGTCGGTTGTCAAATGGAATTGGGTCTTTGCCTGCTAATAGTTTAAAGCTTTCTGTTTTAAATTGTGGTGACAATATGATCAGACCCTGGTTGCTCATATATCCAAGACTTTGATAGGTGCTGATGAATGCTCGCTCGCGCCCTGCCTCAAGCATAAACATGTCGTAACCAAAAAATTTGCTTGTATATGAGAAATTCAATAAGCCTAATAGTGTTGGCCCAACATCAATTTGGCTCATAAGCCTGCTCATAACGCCCGGTTCAATATTGCCGGGAGAATAGATGAGCATGGGAATGTGATATTTGCTGACAGGCATCTCGGTTTTGCCGGCACTCGAAGCGCAATGATCAGCGACAACAATGAATATTGTGTTTTTAAACCACGCGTGAGCAGAGGCTTCTTTAATAAATTTGCCAATAGCATAATCGGTGTACTTAACTGCGCCTTTCCTTCCAGTATGGGACGGAATATCTATTCTTCCCTCCGGGTAGGTAAATGGGCGATGGTTAGATGTTGTCATCACATGTGCAAAAACGGGTTGTGTAACCGTGCCACTGTCGAGTTGCTTTAACGTAAGGTCAAACAGGTTTTCGTCCGCAACACCCCAGATATTCTCATAGTCAATGTCTTTATCCGGGATGGCAGTCCGGTCAACAACATCGTAATTGTTGTTAGCGAAAAAGTAATTCATGTTGTCAAAGTATCCATAACCACCATAGATGTATTCGGTTTTGTATCCCTTGCTTTTAAATACTTGTCCCAATGAAAACAGATTTTCATTGTTTGGGCGTCTAACAATGGATTGTCCTGGGGTTGGGGGAATACACAATGAAAGTGCCTCAAGTCCGCGAACAGTTCGGGTGCCTGTGGCATAAAGGTTGGTAAATAATAGGCTATGATCCGCTAACGAATCCAGAAAAGGTGTGATACCCTTTTTATTTCCAAAGTGGGCCATAAAATCGGCACTAAAGCTTTCCACGCTGATCAGCACCACATTAAAATTTCTCTCGGCCCCGGTATGGGTAATAGTCCGTTCAATACTGAATGGGTCGGCAGATGTAAATTCAGCTTCGGGAGTTTTTAGTAGTTGACGTAAATTAGAAAAGGCTGTCTTCGCTGCTGTGCCTTTATAAAATTGTTCATAGTCAAGCTCGTTGTGCCTGTATGCTGAGAACAATTCGTATAGCCCGTTACCCGCAAGCTCATTTACATAGGCATTATCACTAAAGCGGTGGTATTTGTTGTTAAAAGCAAAAAAGATGGAAACTATGATGAGCGCATAGAAACCCATAAATAATGAACGCCTTTTAAAAGACAAGTAGACGTTGTCTGAACGTTTTATCGTGCTGTACAGCAAGTACACGACAAGCCCTGAAATAAGCGTGGTTATAGTGATCAGTAATCCGATCGGATATGACTGATTGATGTTGCCAACCACTTCAGTTGTGTAGACCAGGTAATCTACAGCAATGAAATTGAACCGGGCGCTGAATTCATCCCAAAAAAGCCATTCGGCAATGCCGTTAAATAGTAGCGAAAAGACAATGAATATGAAGATCATGAATAATGTGTACTGATGACCTGGTCTTCGGAAAATCCTTTCTGGTATCAGCCAGAGGTAGAGTGTAAGGGGAATGCTAGCATAAGCTGCAGTGATCAAATCGGAAAGCAAACCAATAAAAATTATCCCCAATATATTTTGAATCGTAAAATCAACTTCGCCTGCTGACTTGATTAAGAGCAGCATTCTTACAAAAAAGGATATTGTAATCAGGAGGAACATGAACAAGACAAATAAGCCTGCTCGATTTTCAAACACTTTCGCAACACGATGTTTCATTGTTGCCAAATCAACGGCTCAATTCTGAAGGAATTCTGTAATCATAACTTCAGAATCTCAACAGAATCTCGTTGTTCATTCGCATTCTGACTGAAGCTGGAATTGAGAAAACTGCATTATCTTAGTTTATTTACATCGTGTTGGGAAGTGCGGAGAATTTGCGCTACTTCAGTCTTCTGCCTAAGTATCGTATTCGCGTATGCACAACGTGATGAAAGACTGTCTACTGGAGATACGATCAGAATACAGATAAGCAAAACAAAATGGCCGGGCGACTCTGTTCAACAGTACGTTCGTATTAATCAAATTGTTGTTTCCGGTAATAAGCGGACACGTACAGGCATTATCCTGCGTGAGCTCAGGCTTAAGGCAGGAGATGTTATTGGGAATAGGGATTTGGACTACGTGGTTCAAAAGGATCAACAGAAAATATTTAATCTGCATTTATTCAATACAGTAACAATCGCTCCTGTTAATGTTGATGTTGGCTTGGTTAATTTGGTTGTGTCAGTCGAGGAGAGATGGTATACGTTCCCTGTCCCGCGGTTTCAATTGTCCGACAGAAACTTTAATGAGTGGTGGCAGAATTACAATCACGATTTTAGCAGGGTAAACTATGGGCTCAAGTTGTATCAATATAATCTGTGGGGCCGCAATCACACCTTACTGCTAAAGGCACAATTCGGATTTCAGAAGAACTTTCAATTGATGTATAGAATACCATACATCAACAAAAAGCAGAAGGAGGGACTGGGTTTTGAGCTTGATTACATCGATGGCAAAAGTGTTCCTGACAGTACGATCGGTCATAAGCTTAACTATGTTAAGTCACAAGGTGTTCTCAGAACTACGAAAGGCGCGGGTATAACCTACACGTATCGCAGGAGTTTCTACTTCCAGCATCGCCTCAAGTATGAATACCGGTACTCAACCATTGCTGATACTTTACTGACACTGAATCCGAATTACTTTGGCGAAGAACGAAGCAGTCAACAGTTTGATGCATTAACCTATGAAGCGAGCTCCGATCATCGAGACGTTGCTGCATATCCGTTAAAAGGATATGAAATTCTTTTTGGGATTCAGAAATCAGGCATTCTTTTGAATAAAGACCTGAATAAAACCTCACTCTATTTTCGGTTTGTAGGTTTTTTTGACTTAGGCAAGCACTTATACTTTTCCAATTTATCATATCTCTACTGGAGCAGCCCGGATCACCTTCCGTATTTTAACTACAGCACAATGGGATATGATAAGATATTCGTGCGCGGCTATGAGATTTATGTCATCGAAGGTCCCCGATATTTTTTAAACAAGACAACACTGAAAAAGCGATTGTTTACCAGAAACTGGCACTTGAATAACTGGAAGCTTAAGCAATTCAATTACTTGCCCATTGCTGTTTATCTCAAGACATATGCGGATTGGGGGTATGTCAATAATTATCCTGCTTATGACAAAGCAAGTGTCAACAATTCTCTAACCGATAAGATAATTTCAGGTGCCGGGTTCGGGGTTGACGTAGTTACTGGGTATGACCTGGCGATTCGTTTTGAATATACGTTCACCCCTCAGTATAATGGCTTCTTTCTGCATTTTAAGAAGGAATTCTAATCAGAAGAGGCAGCACAGGCCGCTTCAGAATTCCTTCAGATTCATAGTCGTTTATGCAGGTATCTTATACACAAACTATGAAGGGCTGCTATTGTATTTTCATGATCATGTTGTTTATAGGGTGTAAACCTGACACGGACAGAAAGGTAGGGATTCATGAAGAAGTGAGTGACCTGTACATGAAATATTCGGATTCGGTCAGTGGGTGGTCCACACAGTATCCTAAGAGTTGGCGGCTTCTTACGCTCAAGGAGATTGCAGAAATTGAAAAGCGCGGAGCCGAAATGTTAGCGCTTGATAAGCAGGAGAAGCTCCCGATGACAAACCAGCAATTGTTATGGCTGAGGAAAGACGATTTTAACTCATTTACTTCAAACTATGAATTTTTTGACGAGCGTGATGGATCATATCAGGAAGTTGAAAGATCGATTTTTGATTTGATTGAATCCTCGTTCACCAGGTTGGGTTTACTGGTAGATAGTAAAGTAGATACAGCAACTCTTGACGGTCTTCAATTTATTAGGTACCAAGCCACCATCTATTCAGCTGACCGTTCAAGCATCATTATGAATCAGGCTATGTACTGCAGGCTGATCGATAACCGAATTTCAATCTTGCTGAATGCGAATTATAATAATACTTCGGACCGGGATGCGTTGCTGGCAATCATTGAATCTAGCAAGTTTGAAATCAGGGATTGAATCAAATCGTCAGAAAGACCTACCTTTGCTGTCCATATAACCGGTGATTTATGAGCAAATGGATTAAATACCCGCTGATCATTTTAGCATCATTGATCGGCCTTTTTGTAATCTTCTTCTGTTACGTTTATTTCAGTGTAAATAATAGGGTTGACCTTGATGTACCTGTTGCTTCGTTTGCAAATACAAAGAACATTCAGCGACTTGATACGGTTACGCTTACGCCAGATTCGGTGACGCAGTATATCACAGAACTAATGAAGAAAGCGAATGTTCATGGGCTGGCTGTCTCCATTATTAATAATCATGAGCTTGTGTATCAGCAATATTTTGGACTGCGCGATAAACGCAAAAATGAATCACTCACACCCGGCACAATTTGGTATGGCGCATCTTTAAGTAAAACAATCCTCTCAGATGTAGCCCTGCAATTGGCTGCTGAGGGCCTTATACATCTTGACACACCGCTTTACCGGTATCTTGACCAGCCATTGTATACATATCGCACCAATAGCTTTCAGCAATTTTTTGGAGCGAACTATATCGACTATAACAGTCTGGAAGGCGATGAGCGTTACAAAAAGATTACGGCTCGAATGTGTCTGGCGCATACCTCGGGATTTCCGAACTGGCGTTGGCTGGAGCCTGACCAAAAACTTAAAATCAAGTTTGAGTCTGGCACCAAATACAGTTACTCCGGTGAAGGCTTGTTTTTGCTACAAGTTGTTATGGAGGAAATAACCGGAAAGGATTTTGAAGAACTGGCAATCGAAAAAGTCTTTGTTCCGATGGAAATGAACCGGAGCAGTTTTGTCTGGCAACGTTCATACGAAGGTAACTATGCTGTCGGGCATGATAGCAATGGAAACTTTCTTGGTATCCCGAAAAGAAATGTTCCGAATGGGGCCGGATCATTGTCAACAACTCTGGAAGAGTATACGCGCTATTTTCAAACAGTACTGGCCCAACAACAATCCAGGTATGAGGAATTGATGTCTCCGCAAATCAGAATCACTGCTAAGCAACAATTTGGGCCTAATACTCAAATTGAAACAACTGAGAATGATACGATCAAGCTTTCCTATGGATTAGGCTATGGTCTTTATGAAACGCCTTACGGTAAGGCATTCTTTAAAGAAGGACATTTCGAAGGCTGGCAGCATTACGCTGTTGGCATCCCGGGAAAGGGCAATGCGCTTATACTGATGTCTAACAGTGATAATGCGGAAAGTATTTTTAAGGAACTCATTGAGTATACCACCGGAAACACATCCACTCCTTGGTTTTGGGAAGGGTATATTCCATTCGACAGCAAGCCGTAACACGATTATTCGCTTCGTAAATTACGGGAAGGATTTTCTTGTGATGCTCTCCAGGTTTGAGGCAGAATAGTCAGTAGTCCGACAAACATCAGAAAGCTAAAGCAGGCCAGTAAATCCATGACACCGATCGAAACCTGATTTACAAATTTCATCAGGAAGAAACGACTCGATAAATATCCAATAGGTAGAGCAATTACGTCTGAGAGTACAAGCAGCTTCATAAAGCACCGCAACTTGTGTTTTCAGCTATAGCGATCTAGAAAATCAGGAACTTATTATCGCCATCAGCCATTGCGCAATAGCATTACAGTACGATTGGTCCGTGGTTCCAATTGATTGTTGTCAATTGTTTTATCTCTTGTTTCAACATTTCGAAACTAGTTGGTTTAGGGAGGTAATAGTTAGCGCCCTTTTGATAAGCTTCTCTCATGATGGTTTGATGCGCTGAGGTGGATAGCATTACTACCGGTATGTCTTTTGTCCTAACATTTGATTTGATTTCAATTAAACATTGTATCCCGGAAATTCCAGGCATGTTTATATCCATTACAATCAGGTCAGGAAGATTTTCTAGTGGGCTCAGTATCGATAGTCCATTATTCCCTGAGTTAGTAACCATCAACAGTATGTCTGGGGCGACATTTTCAAGGGCTTCCTGAAAAAGCATTACATCGTCATTATCGTCTTCAAATAGAAAAATGCACTTAATCATAATAGAGCTAATTCTAAAGATAGTCAGTTTAGCATTCGAGTGAAAGTAAGGCAATTATAAATAAAAAACCCCGGCCATTTACTGCCAAGATTACTGACGTTTTTAATTGTGCGACCGGTACACGACATAAATTTATAGCTTCATTCTTTGTATCCTGACCGCATTCAGAATTGCAAGAAGTGCAACGCCAACATCTGCAATTACAGCTTCCCAGAGATTCGCTACTCCACCTGCTCCAAGGATCAATACGATTATCTTTACAACCATTGCAAATGTTAT
>Ga0075163_10002688_pt1 | contig 23875 bp, 22 predicted proteins | sample JI1023141ADNA_FD_71478 | JGI IMG/M metagenome (GOLD analysis project Ga0075163, IMG submission 71478) | Wastewater effluent complex algal communities from Wisconsin, to seasonally profile nutrient transformation and Carbon sequestration -... | ecosystem: Engineered > WWTP > Effluent > Algae... | reverse complement strand
AGATTTTCTTCTTTGCCGTATGAAACAAAAAGTTGGAGATCACCATTGGGCATTTCACGAATGTCTTTAACTGCATCTGTTCCAACATCGCCATACCATTTTGCCCAAAGGAGATTCCCTGCAGTGTCTACTTTGCAGATTAACGCATCCACAAATGTTGGCCCAATTCCAAATCCAAAATCAATGGAGCCCACTACAACATAGTTGGAGTCGGCGGTTTTGATGATTTTATTGAGCTCAACTCCAAAGGTTCCGGGAAAGGTATAATATTTCGTCCATTGCTCAATTCCTGCTGGGTTTGTCTTTTTAATGAATCCAGCGCCTCCTTGTAATCCATTGATACTGGTATCTGCATTTCCGGCAATCAGGAATGATCCATCAGCATTTTCAAGAGTGGAATGGGAGATAATCTGCGTATTGCCATTCATATACTCCTGATTAAAGGTAGTCTGGGCAGAGGCATTACTGACTAAAAATAGTAATGCGAAGGTTAAAGTTCGGAGCATACGGTAGTTGTTAAGAGGTAAAGGTATGCAAATTGTTCGGGTACTACCTTGAAATAGTTCCTGGTTTGAGCTGGAATACTTCTTTTACTTTGAACTTCCAGTCCTGTATTCTTTGATTATAAGGTAAACAGCAAGTATAAATGTAACTAAAAAGATAGCATCCAGCGCCGGAGTTTTGAAACTATATGTTTCGAAGTTAAAATGTTTTAGTGCTCTGCTTCCAGTAAGCAAGGCTATAATAATATAGATGATGTTGATTTTCCTTTTTTTCTCCATGATAATTGAAGTTATTTTGTATAATCTATAATTGTCCCTATTAGGATGGCGACCAGGCTAAAGGTGAGCATTCCTAACAAATAAGCTGAAATGGCTTTTATGTAACTGATTACCTTCTTTTTTTCAAAGAATTGCCCGATTGCCCAGGCAGAATAACTAAAGCCGAATAAGCCGGCAAATTGCATGAGTTTCATTTGGGTTATTCCTTGTGCAATTCCGAAGACTGAGTAAATGAGCATTCCGATTCCCATAACAAAGCATAGTAGAATAAGAATTTCAAAAAAGTTGAAGTCGTATTTTTTGAAGAAGAGTTTTGTCCAGAATGCTATGAAAATTCCCATGATAATGTTTGACCAGCCATAATGTCCCTGAATCCACTTGAAAATTTTTGTAGTCGTAGAGGGTTGGTTGTCGAGATAATTCACATACCCATCTTCAAAATGGAAGAAGTGATTGGCAAGGGAGTAAATTAATGAGGTGAGAATGATAAAAATTATTGGTTTTACCAGCCTGCTTCTGTTCTCTGATAAATAGAACCGTATGTTTTGACCGGGATTTGTAATAAGTTCTCTGATTGTAAATAGTATGCCCTTTTCAAAATGTAAAACATGCTGTATTTCGTGAAGTATGTAATGTCCGTCTATTCTATGAAGTGTAGCCGGATGCCCGCACTCGTGACAAAATTTCGAAGTTATCTCGGTATTACAACTTTTACAGTTCATTTCTAAGTTTGGCTATTTAACCCTTAAAAATATAGATAGTTTGTTTTTTAATGGGCGTTTTAACATGTATTTATGCCTCTTTAGGAGCAAATCTAGTGATTTTTAAGTACATCGCGAAATGCAGAGTGTTTTGATTCTGCGAAGTTGCTATATTAATTTTGAAGCACCAGTTTCAAAAAAGTAAAACGTGTCTTTTTTCATGTGATGCCCTTTAGGTGTGATGCAAAACTTACAAATAAAGAGGATTTTTAAATTCAGCTTGTTTTCAATTGCCTTTTAGACGCCAAATTGATCCGTTCTTGGTTTTGTGTTTTTCCAATTTTCCATTTGTCACTAAGCTATCCAGGAAGCTTTCTGTTTCTTCGCGTTTCGTACCTGTGAGCTCAGCGTACTCTCGTGCAGTTAATGAGTGATAGCGTTGGAATATTGGTAGCCATGTTGTCTCATAGGATTTACTGCTGGCTGTGGGTAAAAGTTGTAGGATGGAAGCTTCAATGACTTTGTAGGACTTGGCTCCATTGACAGTAATACTTTTTCCGGTAGTATCTGTAATAAACAGTGTTGGGAAACCTCGCACTCCCATTTCTCTGCATAGCTTTAAATCTGCCTCAAATGGGCCTTTGGCGGTGCCTTCATATTCTGCTTTAAACTTTTCAGTGTTCAGTCCGACTTTCCTGGCTGCTGTTTCCAGGTAATTCCATTTTGTTATGTTCTTTTTTTGAAGAAAGACCATTTCTCTTATCTCCCGAAGAAATAGAACTGCTTTTTCCGGGTCTTGCATTTGTGCGGCTTTAAACGCTATGGATGGAGGATAGGACGAGTGGAGTGGGTCTTCTAGCCAAAGATCTCCATCAATTGGCATGTCGTAATATTTGCTTACTTCGTCCCAATGATGCGCTACATCGGTCGGTTTGCTTATTCCACCACTATTATAACTCCAGTCAGGCAGTAGTCCACCCATGTGATATTCGATTTCTACCATTTCTCCGTATGCTAAATTCAGTTTTCGAAGTTGTGGTTCTATTCCCCAGCATGCGGAACAGATAGGATCTGTAAAATAGATGATTTTTATTGGCTTTCTCATTGCCTTTAAGTTTCTGTTGTTTTTTGAACTTGTAGTATCTGTTGGGATTTCACAAAATCCGCTGTCAGGTTTGCATATAAGCGGGTTAATGTTTGTCTTTATATTGGGATTGCTCTGAGATTGGCAATTGGTTAAACTTATTGGAATCAAAATGCATATACAGAGTCTGGCGATGTTCATTGTAGGAGGGGTGTATAATATTTGGTAACTTTGTGCAAAGTTGGTGACTTATCTGCTGGTATGCAATAGGTCAGATAATTATGACTATTAAAAAGTGATTCAATGGATAACGAAACATGTCCTGCTCAAGGCCTTTTGAAGCTCTTGTCTGGCAAATGGAGGCCGGAGGTGTTTCGCCTGGCGTCAGACGGACCTCTCCGTTTTAGTAGTTTGTTACGCAAGATAGATGGTGCTAACAAACAAAGCCTTTCTGTAGCACTGAAAGAACTGGAGGAAGTGGGTTTAATCAACAAGCGTGTTATTAAGTATAAGCCGCTGCATATTGAGTATAATCTGACTGAAAAGGGATATTCGCTGATCCCGGTGTTTAAACAGTTGGAGACTGTTGGCTAAAGTTTGTTGATTTTAATACTTTTATTAAAAATCAATAGTTACGGCTGATTATAAGGAAAATGTTAAATGGCGTACCAGTGATAAACTGTTTTAACAGGATGTTATGATTTTTTATATGAAATTTACGGCTTATACAGGAAGCTTTTTAAGGAATGCGTCAATCCTTCGTTTGTTTTCTTGTTGTAATAATGATGGGTATAAATTCATGAGTGTGTTGATCACCATAATTATCAGACAAAACAAATATTTTCCCTTGTAAAAATAAAAGAGAGCGAAGGTGGTGACAAATACAAACCCTACAAGGTGATCAATCTCAGAATTAGTCATCTCATTGCGAAGATAGGTAAGGTCTGCCGTTGTTGTTTTGCTTCGAAGTTTGAGCTTTTGGTTGAAAAATTTAAAGAAGGTGTTCTTAACTATCCATTTAAAGGCGGGTATGCCAATCAGTTTATTTACCTTCTTGTTTTTAATAAAGTTCAGATGAGTTAATTTGTTTTGATAGAAGTTCGTTTTCCTCAGGAACGCATTAAAGGCCATTCCCACGAGCCAGGAGATGACTGAAATAGATACACCAAATTTTATATAATTATACATATTGTTTCTACATTGGATAATTTAAACCGACTTCGTACGAAAAGCCAACCCCAACTGTATTAGTTATTTGGTTGTTGTTTGACTTGCATTTTTAATTATCTTTTATCTCACTTTCGTTGGTTATTGGAGTCTCCGAATCTCTGAAAATGTCAAAGTATATTCCAATGACGAGGAAATCACGGCCGGTTTCGTCGTTGATTTTATAGTCAAATTGATGTAAATATCCGATTTGTAAACTTGTGTTTTTGGAGGGCTTGTAGTTGAATGCAAGTAAAATCCTGTTACGTTCAAAGTACGGTTCGTTATCAGTGAAGAATAGCTCATTGCTTAAGCTGATTTGATAGGGTTTGTATTCATTTTTCTTTTTCCCAAATGGATAGGATACCCCTAGTCTATATCTGAACCTGTTTCGATATCCATTACTTGTGAACCTGAATTCTGACCGGTATCGTTGTTCTATCTTAAAAATCCAGATGGGTTGGGAGAGTACAATCTGTGGCCAGATTCGGAATTCGTTGTTGTTCTTGGGTAAAACAAAATCACCACCTTCTTTATAAGTTTGGTAACTTCCTGTCCCTAGTGTAAAAGACAAATCTTTAGTGGCCTTGTAGTTAATCCCTCCTTTGTATTCGTAATAATGAAAGTCATTGTAAAATTTCAGTGAGCGGAGTTGCGCTTCTCCAAATAGACTCCATTTTTTACTTACTGTATACTTGGCATTTATAATATTCCAGCTTCCTAAGTCTGTTTTTTGTGTATAACCAATGCCGGAGGAGAGTAGGACTATCGTTATCGTGGTTAAAAGTGATTTCATTATTATCCGTTTCTTAAGATGACTGATACCGATTTTTGAAGAATTAACGAGTTGGGGATAGTTACTGTTTCTCCTGCTGATGTTTTTAAATGGACAAAGAAGTAGGTCAGTTCGGTTATTTCACCTTCAAAGGGGTAGTCTTTGTCTAGTATTTTGATGGTGTCTCCGGGTTTTAAGGGGTGGTTAAAAAACAGTATGATACTGGATGTGATATTTGATAGTAAGGACCATTGTGCGAAAAAGGCAATACCTAATGCGGTAAGGATTGTGCTGACGAAAGCGAGTATTTCACTTTGTTTGAATCCCCGGATTCCGGCTAAAAAGATTCCCGATATAATGGTCGTGAATATGTGAAGTCCTTTGATGATAAATTTCCTTCTTGGCCTCTGAATTGGTGTGTTTTTTAGTGAGTTATTGATGATAATTTTTATGGAGAAATGAGATATTACAAATGCGACTATAACGATAATACTCTCCAGTATTTGTATGTTTTCAGTTCCCATATTTTCTATTTGACTTCGTTAATTGATATTCTATGTAAAATCCCCGTTTTTAACGATGATGAATATAGGCGTTATTTCTAATACCTTGAAAATATGTTTGGGTAAGCAATAGCAATTATCTATCTGGAGAATCGTGATGGACCTGCTTCAGGAAGACAGAATCTCAGGAAGATTTCATGCGCTCCGAAGCCGTTGCTGTATTCGCTGAGCCCGGAAGCATTAAAATCAAAGGCATAACCCAGTGAATACTGGTCCCAGTCAAGCATCATCTTGATGATTCCGGCATCCCGCAATCTGCCGAAAAGGCCAAGGGAGACTGATAACGGTTTGTTGAATCCGGTGTATCGGGTATCGTCTGTAATTTTGAATTTGTAAAGAGCGCCGATTAATAGCTCATTCAGTGGGCCTTGTTGGTGATAGTAAACTCCAGGGAGTATTATTCCATTGGTGCCGGTGATGCCGATTTCTGCAGAGGCAAATGCACTCCAGCGCACCGGTAGCTTGTCGGTGTTTTCGGTAAAGAAGGAGTTGTTGGGTCGGTTAAGATGATATCCTGAGATCCCAGCATTTATAATCCTTGTATCACTTTGTGAAAAAATGCGGCCTTTTCGTTTATAAGTGTAAAGGAGTCCTGCGCCTACATCGAGGTAGCGAAACTCTGCTGTTTCAAATGCTTCTCCACTTCCTATTGATGGATCATACGTTGTTCCGTTAAACTGCGTGGCCCATTGTCCTTCTTGTGCCCGAATCGCCCTTTGTCCATAGCCAATTTTGAGCGCAGCTCCTATCTTACTTTCGCGACTCAACTGAATATGATCTGCAATGATGGCGGAGATAGTGTTGCCTGTTATTCGTGGATTGCCTGCTTTGTCATTTGTGAATTGTATGCCTATTGCTAAAGTGTTTCCCGAATTTCTACGCTCGGCGGTGATTCGTGAATGGAATCCTAGTGTAGTGGTAGTGATGGGGTCTCCTAAACTACTCCATTGGTTGCGATAGTTTAAGGTAGCTTCTTTTTTATAGTTGGCACCTGCAAAGGCTGGATTTAATACAAGCGGATTTCTTTCAGCAAATGAAAAGTGAATGTCCTGGCTAATACATGGTAGGCAGGATAGTAGCAATATCAGTGTAGTGGAAAGTGTTTTCATTTAATTTATTTTACGAGTGTGATGGTTCCTGATTTACGTACTATATTGCCATCGAGTTGTTTTACAAATAGCCGGTATGTGTAAGCGCCGGTGGTGAGTTCTTTTCCGTCAAATGTCCCGTCCCAACATTGTTGTGGATTGTTCGTGCTGAAGATTTGTTGGCCCCATCTGCTGTAGATGGCAAATTCCATTTCTGCAATGCAGTTGCTGTAGATGCAAACGGTTTCGTTTTTCTCTGGTCCGTTGCCATTGGGAGAAAAGATGGTGGGAATAAATAGTTCGTTGCAGTCATAGTCGATAGAGATCGTAATATTAGCTGTTGAGGTGCATCCGTTTGCATCAGTGCCTGTTACCGTATAGGTTGTTGTTATATCAGGTGTTGCAGTGGGGGTTGCGCAATTGCTGCAGCTAAGTCCCGAAGCAGGTGACCAACTATACGAGGTGGCTCCGCTTGCGAAGAGTGTGATGCTTCCTCCCTGACTGATGATTTGCGGGGAGAGGGTGGTGGTTAATGTTGGAGGTGGGATTTCTGTGACATTGGTTTGGTTGATAGTGGTGCATCCATTATCATCTGTAATGATTACCGTGTAGTTCCCGCTTCCGATATTCGTTATCGTGTTGCTGTTGTTTCCATTCGACCAACTATAGGTGTATGGGCCATTGTTCCCCTGGGCATTGACTGTTGCGGTTCCTGCTTCTTTTCCGCAGGTGTCTGGTGTGGTGAGGAATGTCACTGTTGGTGCATTTGAGAGCGTTAAACTGATGGTGACTATACTATCGCAGCCATTCGTGGCAATGTAAGTGTTGCTGTATGTTCCGTTTTGGTTGTAGATTGTACCCCACGGTGCTGTATACGTACTGCAGGCACTTACCGTCTGAGGTGGTGTGATAATACTGTTGTTGATCGTGAGATTGATGGTGACAATACTATCACAGCCATTTGTCGCAGTAAAGGTATTGCTGTATGTTCCGCTTTGCGTGTATGCTGTGCCCCAGGTCGCAGTGTAGGTACTGCATGCATTTACCGTCTGTGGTGGTGTGTTGATTCCATTGTTGATCGTCAAATTGATTGTAACAATGCTGTCGCATCCTGTGGTTGCCGTGTATGTATTGCTATACGTTCCACTTTGGTTGTAAACTATCCCCCATGGTGCAGTGTAGGTACTGCATGCACTTGCAGTCTGCGGTGGAGTATTGATGCTGTTGTTGATAGTTAGATTGATCGTAACAATACTATCACATCCGTTCGTCGCCGTGTAAGTGTTGCTGTATGTTCCACTTTGATTGTAGACCGTTCCCCAGGGTGCAGTGTAGGTGCTGCATGCGCTTACTGACTGCGGTGGAGTATTGATGCTGTTGTTGATAGTTAGATTGATCGTAACAATACTATCACATCCATTCGTCGCCGTGTATGTATTGCTATACGATCCACTTTGATTGTAAACTGTCCCCCAGGGTGCAGTGTAGATGCTGCATGCGCTGACCGTCTGCGGTGGAGTATTGATGCTATTATTGATAGTGAGATTGATCGTGACAATACTATCACATCCATTCGTCGCCGTGTAGGTATTACTATATGTTCCACTTTGGTTGTAAACTGTTCCCCACGGTGCAGTGTAGGTACTACATGCGCTTACTGTCTGCGGTGGAGTGTTGATGCTGTTGTTGATAGTGAGATTGATTGTAACAATACTATCACATCCGTTCGTTGCTGTGTAGGTGTTACTGTAAGCTCCACTTTGATTGTAGACTGTTCCCCACGGCGCAGTGAATGTACTGCAGCTACTTACAGTCTGAGGTGGGTTATTGAATACTGAATTTACAGTCAAATTGATTGTTATGACGCTGTCGCAATTTGCTGCGTTCGGAATTGTGTCTGAATATGTACCACTGATAGTAAAAGTATTCCCGCTCGGTGAGATATAGTTTCCGCAACTGGTAACATTGATAGTTGCTGAGCTGGCCGTACAATTATCGTAACATATGTAGACTAAGCCATTTCCTCCGTTTTGATTGTCGATTCCTGTTGCTGTTCCCGGGTAGCTTGTTAATACCGGATCACTTGCATTCGCCGGTGTGCCAAAAAATCCTGCAGTAGTCATGGTGCCTGTTACACCCGGACAACTAGTGCAGATATATCCGCTTCCGCCTCCTCCGGTACTACCAACGCCAAAGCATCCATCGTGACTTCCTCCGCCACCTCCGCCGAAGAAACCATCTCCACCACCTCCTCCTCCGGTGCGATCGTTGATTCCTCCTCCTAAATCTGTAGCACCGGTTCCTCCTTGCAGTGAACTACCTGCAGTGCCATTTACAGGGTGTCCGCAGATTGTATTGGAAGAAGCTGCACCTCCTCCGATTTGTGTGCCTCCAAATCCATTCAGGTTAAAACTATTATTTGTAGATGTGAATTCAGCATCTGTTCCACCTCCGCCACCGCCTGATCGATTGTAGGCACTACCTCCGCCACCACCTGCAATTCCGATGGTGACACCTGCAATTTTTATTTCTGATCGACCACCACCTCCGCCAGCCCCTCCAACATTTATTCCGTTTTCAATCCGATTTCCTGAGCCACCATTTCCTCCGTTGGGCCATCCACCATTGCCTCCTAAACTTCCTCCTGCAGCGATACCTCCGCCGCCAACAGTGATGTCGAGTGGTTGTCCCGGAGTTACTGCGAGGGTGAGCTCTGTGAATCCACCACCACCACCGGCATTGTTGGTTTGATCAGGACCACCTCCTCCGGCAGCGCCCCACATTTTAATCCGCAGTGTATCGACACCGGCAGGGACTGTCCACTGTTGTGTTGCACCGGTATAGGTAAAGCCAATACAGTTGCCAGGAATCGGATTACAATTCGCTACGTTGATAGTGTCGAAGACGGTGTCGGTGATGCAGTCGAAATTGTAGATCGCCTGTACAATGTATTGCCCGGGTTGATTGTAAGTGAAAGATACCGGTGTATTCGGAGTGGCATTGATGACGTTGAGATTGCCTGCAGATGGATCACCGAAATTCCAGCGGATGATTTGTGTGATGTTTAATCCGGTCAGATTAAATTGTACACTGTTTCCTGTGCAAGGCGTATTGGTGCTGGCTGTTATCTCGGGAGTAAATACATCAAGATAGATTACTTTCATGGGTAATCCATAACTACTGCCTCCGCCTGCGAGTCCTACCGTGTTGGCTGCATAACCGCAAAGTGGTACCGGCAGATCAGGGTTTGAAATTTCACTAAGGCCTCCGTCTGCAATGTAGATTTTGCAATCTGGTCCAAGTTGTAAGGCGGCACCAAAAGCAGAAGCTACCGTTAGTTGACTGGCAGCTACGTTTGTTGCATTTAAATCGAATTGGAAAATTCCATTGAGGAGATTGCTTACGTAAAGATATTGACCCGATGGTGAAAATTCAACGCCATAAACAGATGATCCAATTGGAACGGGAAGACTTAAGTTGGAGGTGATCGTTCCTGTGCTGCGGTTAAAGTTCATTACATCAACTGTTCCGAATACAAAGGCATTGGCTAGTTTGTTGTAATCCAGATTGAATTTCAGATAGCCGGCACCGTTAGATGCTGGTGTGCCTGCTGTTGATGTTACAGGGGCAGCGCTTATTCCAGTGGTATTTACTTCCCAGGCCAAATACTGATTGCCGATTGTTTCTCTTGCGATAAGCCAGTAGCCTGTTAAAGTAGCGTTTGGAGCGTAGGCTAATTTCTCTGAGATATTATTGTTGCTAATGAGGATGTTCTTTTGTCCGGTTACTATGTCGCCAAGACCGCCATTTAATGTCATGTCCACCAGATTCATGCGAAGCCCGTTGCTGCCTGCCTGTTCATCTACAGTGAAAACATAGTATTGGTTTGGATTGCCGGGGCGAGGCATGATGATCGCGGCCGTAGTTGAGGATGTGAGTGCAGGTGATCCACCTAATAATCCGGTTCCATTGGGCATCGGGTTGTTAAAGCGATTCCAGATGGTGATACCGTTGGTGTAAAAGAGCAAGCTGCCGGTATTTTTGTCGGCCACGGAGGCAGATCCTTCACTGGTACTCATGGAACTTCCGGTAATTGCGAGGGGACTTCCGGAATTGAAATCTACGGCAGCGGTATTAAAATACCATTTATTGTTTTGTAAGTTCTGTGCAGGACAAAACAAAGGAATTATTGCCAGCAGTAGTAATGCTAGCCGGGTTTGTAGAATTTGGCTCATTTAAATTGAAAATGTCAATCTTATGGTAACACCGAAGTATCCGAAAGGTTTATTAAATTTTGCAAAAGGTTTTTGATTAAAGGCCGCGTGTAGACTGTTCCGGTGGATAAATTACAAGGGGAACTGTTAGTTTCCTGTTCACTGACCTGTTTTTAAGCCTGTATTGTCGTTTAGAGCCTCTTGGAGTGTGTTTTTTAGGCTGAAGGCGGTAAGTCTTTGGAAGTGTTAATACAACTGCCCAGGCCGGTTATTTGCTTTTTTGGATGAAATTGACGGTTCGGGTGGACGTCAGCTATATTCTTTTAAAATTTACATAGAAAAGACAGTTCAGATTTGAGGTTTTATGCGGAGGCCTCATTTTGATTTATAAAAATGGAGATGGTTGCTTTCGGCGGGATAATGTTCTTGGCTCCTTCGGCCGGGTTGCTGGTGATTTTCGACCTTTTGACAGTGGATGCACTTTCCCAAACGCGCATTATTTTATGGCCCGGGATCATTGATTTTACCAGTGTCCTCCTAATTTCAGAAGGAAAATATAGATCAATAGTAAAATAACATTTGTGACGAGATTTGCCCTGATAAAGGTGCGTTGGAAGTGTTCTCGTTGAGATTTGTCTTTCAATGCATAGCGTACAAAGGGGTATTCAATGATAAGTGAAGCTATAAACGATAAAGCAAAACCGATAAAAAATGTATGCATTTTATAAACGCCTTCGTGAGAGTGGATGGCCCAGAAATCGTGATTTCCTAATTGGTAGGCGAAGTAAGGGGCGATGTAATAATAACCGGCAATCATTGAAGCATAGTTGGCTAGAATGACCAATCCTGCTTTATTATGGAAGCCGCGCCGATGTAGAATACGATGTTCTGAATAGCCGATGATTGCGTTTAGCACCAGTGCATGGAGCATCCCAAACCACATCATGGGTGATCCGGCGTTTGCCATTGCTGCAAATGGGATCATGATTAAAGAAATTGCCAGGGTCAATGGTAAATGTAGTGCGTTTTTATTATTCATCCGGCGGAGCTTAATGCAAAGTGTCTTGTAAAGATAAAAGGAATTGCAAGGGAAATGGTGAATGTTAATTAAATAACTTCAAGTTATTCGAAAGCAATACTCTTTTTATGGTGTCGTTAGAGATCCGGAAATGTAGTATTTGTAGAAAATAATAACTGTTTTTACAGGCAGAACTATTATGATTCGCTTATTCAGATTGTTTAATACTCTTTTCAATTGAATTTTATCGCAATACCTGTGTCAACCCCTTTTTTGTTTAGCTTAAGAATTAATCCATTGGCATTCGGAAATTTTTTACGGGTTCGTTTAATCAGGTTTTTTCGGATGGACTCGTATTGTGTTCCACTTACAAAACCTAAATCAACAACTCCAAGGCTGTCATAGTTCATTACAGGCTGGCTGTCGGTGAATATATAGAGCCCGTCAATATTAACTACTTCTGCTGTCGAAGAATTGGGTTGATAGGTGACTGATTTAAAGGCGACAAGGGTAGTAAGACTAACTCCCGTTAGGAATCCGAGGAAACTACTTTTCATAGCACAATTATATTTAACCGTCAGTGTTTAATCGCTTATTTTCGAAGTAAACAGTTCAACGGGAAAATAGTTTGTGCTGAAGATTACCTGGTTTGGTATTGGTGAATTATTTTACAATGAGCTTACCGGACTTAATTCCTTTTTCAGAAATTAACTTGATGATATAAATTCCAGATGGGATCGTATTAAAATTCAAGTTTATCTCCTTGGTAGCTTTTACTGTTTGTGTGTAGATATTTTGTCCAAGTAAATTGTTAAGTGTGATTTCTAAATTTCCTTCGTTGTTTTCTGATAGGATCGTTATCGCGCCGTCACTTGGGTTGGGGAAGAAATGAAAGTAGGGAGTAGTAATCTGCTCAATTAATGCAGTGGTGAGCAAGGTGGGTGAGTCGTTGGGGTTAGCGATGTTTGGTGCTTTTACATATGCGACCACGGCACTTTCGTTGTTAAAGGTATTGGTTCCCCAGGAAGGCACAGCACTGACCGGCATCTCATTGGGTACTCCGGTATGTTTTCCAACTGCAATGATTCCGGTTGATGTTTTGAACATACCGTTTAAACGCACATTATCTCCTCCTGTTTGTGTAACGGTGTCCCATTGACCTACTACCAGTGAACTGTAGAGCGGCTTGTCCAGAGTAGATGTGTACTGTCGGATAAAATCGTTCCAGCAAGATTGTCCTCCGTTCGCTTCTTTCACCATCTTTTGATAAGCATTGGCAGTGGTGATAGTGCGTCGCCCTTTTCCCAATACAACTACAGATCCATCTGCAGTTACTTTCAGCATGTTCTTGGCGAGATAGGTGGTGTTTACATTGGGCCATCCTGAATTCGGGTCAGGCCAGTTGTCGAGGTTGGGATCGGAATGTGATGTACCTAAACTTGTGGCATTGTTGCTGTATTCTGCAACATAGGTGCTGTGTAGGAGCGTTGCGTCGAGAGTTTTTAATTTCCCCAGCCAGGAGATATGTATATTACCATTTGTGCCGGTAAAACGATTCTGGAAGCCGTTGGCGCTGGCGTTGGCTGCTATATTGTTGCCTTCCCATAAGTTTTCTGTGTTGTTTCCATGACAACGTGCACTGATAACAAGTTGTCCTGTATTGACTGGTTGCGAATAATCTATGGCAATGGCATCAATGTATTGGTCAGGGGTGGAGTTGGAGGTGTCTCCCGCCGGTGAGACTTCGTGATAGAGTCGGGTCCACCATAATAATAAACCATCATTGTTCATGGCCATTACTGCGGGCTCGAAATCCGGAAGTCCTCCCGGCAGAATGCTTTTCGCATTGAAGCCTATGTACATGTAATTGTTTCGTTTGTCAATGCAAATAGAGGAGGGGCCGTAAGTAAAGGTAGAGCCGGGAGAGTATCCGGTGTAGCCGGGGCCGTTCGTAGTATTGCCCGTTTGTCCCGGAGTGCAGGGACTGTCGTAAAGTACATCCAAAGGCCATTTCCCTTTTTTCATTCCTCCATTTCCATCCGGTTCCCAGCTGTCATAATCCTGTTGGTTCGTCGATCGTAATTCGCAACGTGTGGCATCTCTCTTAAAAACAATACCACTATAACTTAGACCTGTGATACCTCCGGGATAGTTCGCAGCTGAACCATAATATTCACTGTTATTATTTGTCCAGTGTACGCGCCAGTTATTGACGATATCGTCAGTGCCGTCTGCTTTTAAACGATAAATGGCGGACCAGTTGTAATCGTGAGCATCACCGTAAGCATACACTACTTTTCCATCACTGCCTACATCCCATGGCTGATAGATTTTTACATTTTGGCCTGTTTTAGCCTTGATATTTTCTACCCAAAGGAATCCTGTTGGATTGCCATTTATAAAATTGTTGTTTAGTCTACCGATAAAGTATCCTCCGGTGGTATTGTCTTCTGTGGTTCCGCTAATGTAAAGGTCTCCGGTGGCTTGTCCCGGCGGGTTGGTAGATTTGATGAACCGGAAGTCTTCTGCTGAATTAACTGGTAAATGGTACACCGCCAGCATGTTTTGTAAGGTGCTGTCAAATTCAATCAGAATAGGAATACGGTTGGTGCCCTGGTTATTGTTTATCCCCGGGTTCGGCCATTGTGTAATGGAAACATTTTGAGGAATCCATGTCAGATCATCTGCAACACCAATGATCAGGATATGACCATTCGAGATTTGAATGACATCATTAAATGATTCTTTCCCTGCTCCTCCGGCATAGGTGACAATATTTTGTGATCGTGCAGGGTGTGTAATTAAAAGCCCGAACAAAAGTACGATGAAGTTGAAAAGAGTAGGAGTGTTTCTGTAATTAGCGGAGGTTTTCATGGGAGAGAAGGCCTTTGCTTTCATGGATTTTGATTGTAATGAGGTCTTATGCGTAAACTTGCCATTTTTACGATCAAGTTTTTGAAATCGTTACATAAGTGAATGTGGTTTTTAGTTGTATGATTATTTACAGCCTAAATTACGAACCTTCCGTTTTCAAAATTACCGGTTTGTTATTTCGAATGAATAATGGCGACTATTTCAGACGCAACAATTCTGTTTTCCTCTGTGATTACAAGGAAGTAAATCCCACTGCTAAAAGTAGATGCATCAAGTAAAATGGACTTTCCCGTTACGTTTGTTTGCTGATAAATTCTTCGTTGGAAAGAATCGTAGATAGTGTAGGTGGCGTTTTTGAATCCTTCGTTATGCGTGATTGTTGCTGTAGAGTTGACGGGGTTAGGGTAAATGCCTGGCTTTTGAATTGTTGGGTTTTCATAAATTACTGTAGTGGTTTGTCCGGTTACTATGCAGTTGTTGGGAGTGCTTTCGTACGCATAATCTTTAACTGTGAATGATGTTGAGGTGGCCCAAACATCTAGTCGAACCCAGCCATAGTAGGTGTTGGAGCCTGCGATTAATTTTAATGCCAGATATTTATCTGTTGCACCTACCCAATTGCCAATACTTGTCCCCCAGGCCATTGTTCCCGGATTTATAGAGTCATACCATGTAATACTTGAGTCGCAGATGTCAACTCCGGAATTTAATGCCCATGGTAAATATATGCCACCGGACAAGTTTCCGGAATAAGCATTACTGCCTTGCGGTTTGCACATTAGCTGAATGCCCGGATCAAATTGTATTAGGAAATCTGCATTATTGTCGTTGTTTAAATCCAGGGGATAAGTAACGCTTGGTGTAGCGTCCGGAATGTCAGTGTAAATTATCTGTGAAAAGGAATTATTGCAAGCACATATCAAAATTATAATCGTGCAACATAATGCCATTTTTTTGCAGGTGTAGTTGTTTTGTTTCATACCAGATTGATTGGGTTGTTTGAAATTAGTGTGATAGTTGATTTCCGGTATAGACTTTTAGCGTTTTGCTGTTCTGTAACCATCGGGCAAATAGAACTCCGGCCCTTCCCTGATTACGAAACTTGGATGATGCCAGTCTCCAATATATTCAACCTTTATTTGGAACTCTTGACTTGTTTCATATCGTATACCTGTTTTCGTGAAATAATAGTAGGTGCCAATGTACATATATCTGGGTATTCCGGTGTTTAAAGAGTAGCTCGTTGAAAATACAGAAATAATTCCACGGTTTTCAGAGAAGACTTTTGCTCCATCACAGATAAATGGTACAATGATTTTCCCGGCGCTGTCAATAATTCCCCATTTTTTGGTGTCAGAAGTAATTGATTCACCGCTGAAAATTGTCTCATAAGGATTGTTTACTTTTTTTGAAGCGAGTTTTAAATAATGATCGCTGTCTATTTTCGAGCAAGTAATGAATAATCCATCAAAAATTGGAATGAGGGTGTCGTATTGAGTTTTTAAACTATTTTGATTTGAATCTTTGCTAATTATATAAAAGATGTCTTCATTCAAGCTGGGTAACTCCACCTTGATTTCTTTCCCTTTAATCGGTGAATGAGGCGTCATTAAAGCAATACAGATAAATAATGTGATCGCAATTCTCATACTTGGTGTTTTGTGTCAAGAGGTTGGACTTTATATCTTGTCGCAAGCGCTATTTTGATTGACAGCAGGATCGTTGGTTATCTATGTATTATTAAAAGTACAAATAAATTCTTTATATCCCGATACTCAAACTTAGATTTTTGTCGAAGAAGTTTAGTTCCATTCTCATGCCCCGTGAGCACTGATTGATTTGCGGCTTGGTTTTTGGCTGTTTTCCTTCTTTTTTGACCTCTTTCACCAGGTTGGTGTGTCGCCTATGCGTTTTCATTTAATGACCCGACGAGTTGTTCTGAATGGCTAAGAATGATGATTTATTTGGATATGGGGTTGTGAGTAAATCGGTATTGGATTTTAGCGGAATTATTATCTTAATAAATTATAGTCGTCCTTATGGTGAATTTCCAATTCCTTTTGTCATTTTTCTAGATTTTTATCAGGGCGTAATCACCCAGTCATCATATGACATTTCAAACTTTATTTCTTTTGTACCATGCGTCCCGGCTTCCTTCCATCCGGCTTTTCGGTAGAATGATTCTGCTCTGGTGTTGAATGCAGTTCCCAGCCAAATTGTGCTTTTTGTTTGGGTAAAATACCAGTCCAGCATCGTTTTATGTAAAGCCTGACCAATCCCCTTTTTTTCATAGGCGGGATCTAAAAATAGGGCCCAGACATTGTTTTCTTTAAGATCAACTATCGCAAATCCTATTATTCTGTTGTCTACTTCACATACCCAGCCTTTTCCCCGTATTGTAATGAATTCTTTGCAGTCGTCGTCGGTTACTAAATTCGGATCTGATAGTGTATTCTCGTTAACTGAGTTTCTTACTATTTGAATTTGGTGAATGTCCGATATTTTAGATTCTCTAATTAACATTTGATTTGTTTTCTGCAGGTGCTCTGAAACCTAAATGTAGAAAAAAGTATGAACAAAGGTCAATATTTCTTAAAAGTTGTGATTTGAAAACCGTTCAAGTTATAGAATAAGTTCGATGTGGTTCAAGAGGTTTGTTTATTTTGCTTATAAATCCCTGGGCCAAACCGATATTTCCGGAAATACTGATTTTAGTACTTGGATAGTTAAATCCCTTTAAACCGACGAAAAGCTAAATGGGTCATGATGTCTCAGTTTTTTTATTTTCGTAATCTTTTTTGTCTATTCTATACCAGTTACATTTGATGTCTTCGTAATAGAATGTTTCTAGTAACTTAAATCCTATTTTCTGCAGAACTTTGTTCGAGACTATATTTTCAACGCTGGCTGCAGCAAATACTTCTTCAGTTTTTATGATATTGAAAGCGTATTCAAGAGAAATTAAAGCAGTTTCTGTGGCAATACCTTTTCCCCAGTATTTTTCTTGAGCCTGTAACCCAGGTCATAGTAATTTTGATGGTTGTTGGTTAGTTCTGTTACAAACTTTAGCCCTGTCCAGCCAATAAATTCATTGGTTATTTTGTCAATGATAGCCCATCTCCCAATTCTATTGTCAATGTACTGTTGTCTGATAAAATTTATCACATTGATGATTTGTTCTTTATTGGCCACAGGTTTGTTTCCAAGATATTTATGAACTTCAGGGTCAGAATCAAGTTCAAACATCCCATCAGTATCAGTGGGAAGTATTTCTCTTATTACAAAGCGTTCGGTTTCTGCAATTTTTTGCATTTTTATAATTTCAGTAGTATTTCGTTTTCGTGAGTTGTTTTGTTGCAGTTACAATGGCTAGAACGGAGGAGTGTCTGTGTCAAAGGAATACGAAAGAAATATCGTGTCATTGTTTTCTGGGTTAGAATACATATAATACCGATGAATTCCCTTATATGCTGGTCTGGATGTAGTTCGCTTTATATTTTGAATGTGTTTTGATTTGGAGTGCCAATAGATTTCAATTTCATTACTTTCTGTGCACTTGCGCAACTCCCGTTTAAGCTCTTTGCCGGTCCAATACGGATGTAAGAGTTGAAGATCAATGGTGTCTTGAACTAATAGGAGGGAGTCCTGACCACCTTTCAATCTTTCGATTAGTGGATTCGCGATTTTGCTGTTAATGGAAAGTGTATAATCGTTGTTCTTGAAATGTGTTTTGGAAGTGTTTCCAATTAGATCAATCTTTAAAAGTGTAGTATCGGTTTTATTATTAGAGTTCCTGTATTGGCTACAGCTACTTAGTAATAATATACTAAATAATGAGGTGATTAACCGCTTCTTATTATAGGGATAATAGAAAATATTCATCGGTTTTCGAGATTGTCACGTTAGGAGTGCTTATTTGGTGAGGTTGTTCAGTATAGTTTTATCTTTTTCTTTTCTCGATTATAACCTTCGTTTTTTATCTGTGTTTTATTTGTCTTTAATTAGTCCTTTGTTTTTTTCATTTGGTTCAATTAAATCCCATTTGTTGCCGTATAAATCCTCAAATACGGCAACTGTTCCGTATTCAAAAGTAGTAGGGTTGCTTACAAAATTCACCTGCTTGTCTTTTATTTTATTGTAATCTCTCCAAAAATCATCCGTGAAGAGAAAGAAGCCTACTCGACCTCCTGTTTGATTTCCTATACTATGTTTTTGACTCTCGTTAGCAGCTTTTGCAAGTACTAAGCAGCATTCTTTCGCTCCTTTGGGTGCTACCATTACCCATCTTTTATCAACACTTAGCTTTGTGTCTTCTAGAATATCAAAGTCTAGTTTTTGGGTATAAAACTTAATGGCTTCATCGTAATCTTCAACAACTAAGGCAATATGGGCTATTCTTTGATACATCGTTTCAGTTTTATTTTTATCAAATAGTATAGTTTTTTGATATTTTGAAGTATATTATTTGTATTTACTGCTTATTGTTGCAATTTACATTATGGTGAATATTTTTGCTGATAGGTCTTTCTACGACTTCAATGCACATATTTTACAACCCGCTTTAGATTTGCTTAGTAGTTCAACGAGTGAATTTACTTTTTCTATATCCAGTGCTTTATTATGCAGTTACTTGTCCGCCTTTTTCTTTCGTTAGTTGTTCAGCATTCCTTTCAGGTCTAGATCTTTGTTTCTTAAGTCAATTCCGCCTTCATAGACCGATTTTAAGTTTACAAGAAAGAATGACCAACCTGAGTCGCATCCTAGGCGAATTCCTTGTTTTGAATTGTCATCCATAGGGATGTTCTTTTGTGTGAGTTCTACTATTACATTATCACACTGTGTAGTGAGTTTGATGTCAACTAAACATTCACCTGCAAATGTAAATTGTACAAAGTCCTTTCCATTTGTTTGGATAATTTCACCCTTCTCTGTTGTATTGTATAAGAACCAATTCCATTCATAAGAGAATCCACTTTCAATTGGCGTGTCTTTGCCTATTGGTTTATGATTTTTGTCGATAAACGTAGCTTTGCTTAAAAACCACTTTTCAATTTCTGATGATTTTGTCCAGGCATTATATATATCAGAAAGTTGTGCTTTAATAGCAATTTTTCTTGTAAAGGTGGTCCAGTCGAAATTTATCATTCTCGTAGATTTATGGTTTAGTGTGCTTATACTTATATTTCTTTATTTGTATGTAATTATATACGTGGATCTGTTATTGCTTTCGAAGAGAGATGAATTTCTGATTTTGATAGGTTCTTTTTTGCTTAATTTGACACTTCACTTATCTGGAAGTACGAAGTCCCGCTTGTACATATCAGCTGCTAGAATTATTATTTTTGATGGATTTGTTCAATCTTATACTTTAGAGCTCGTTTACATGTTTGCCATTCACCTTCTATAATTGAAAAAACTACAGTATCTCTCAAAGAGCCGTCAGGCATTATTTGGTGATTTCTTAATACTCCATCTTGTTTTGCTCCAAGTCGAAGGATTGCGTTTCGTGATGGGAAATTATACCAATTTGTTCTGAATTCAACTGCTATTGCTTTTAATACTTCAAATGCGTGAGTCAGCATAAGCATTTTACACTCCGAGTTTACATAGGTTTTCTGAAAAGTCTTAGAATACCAGGTATACCCAATTTCTAGTCTTCTATGTTCAGGGGTTGCATTGGTAAATCTTGTAGTTCCAATCACTTTGTTCGTTTTCTTGTCAATTACAATAAAAGTTAATCCTTTGTCCAGGTCAAAATCTTCAATGGCTTTAGTAATATAACTGTCAATATTATTCATTGTTGGAATATTAGTAAACCACAAATTTGACAAATTGCCGTCATTAGTTGCGTTTATTAAGTCTTCTTTATTGGTTCTTTTAATAGGTTGAAGTTTTATATTGTTTGTTTCTAATGTTACTTCGTTAAACCATTTTTCCATTTCCAATATTGATTGTTAGTTTGTTGTTTTGCTGTACTTATGAGTAGCATTCAGGAATGATTGATGTTGCGGAAATTCAGATTTGTTCAACGTAGAAGCTTCTGCTTTTTTGTTTTTTTAACTGCTTTTAAAAGCACATAGCCCAACATTTACAAAGTCGGAGTTAGAAAGATTGTTGTTTAGTATGGAATACTTATTTTCATTCCTTGTTTGTCGAATATAATAAAGTCTGTTGGTGTTTTTACTTCGACTTGTTCATTAGGATAAAGATGGTACAAAACTTTAATTTTTGCATCAACATTGATGTTTTTTTCTTTAGCGTAGAATAATATCCAGGTGGGGATGAATGCATAATCAATACCAGTAATTAATCCTATGGTTTCTGGATGTTCCGTGTCTCCGGATATAAAAAGTTTCTTTCCGTGCCATTCAATGGCATAGGAGTAATGTTTGAAAGAAAATCGATGCTTCGTTTTGTATGATGTTATTTTAAAGTTGGGGATTTCATTGTCAAGTTTACTTATTTTATTTCTGTTCCTCCCATCGTAGACTTTGCCTTTTAGTTTTTTAACTAGTTTTTTTGAATAATGATCTGCATGCTTGTGAGTGAAAATGAAGATCGAACTGTCTTTAAACTTGTTTAATTCAGTTTCAGGGTAAGTCATGTATCCATATGCTCCTGACTTATATGGGAAGTCAAAATATATCTCAGTGTTCCCATCCGTCATGTGAAAACCAGCGTTTCCAATAAAGGTTATTTTAATCTCTTTTACTTGTCCGAAACAAGAACCTGAGATTATGACTAATAAAATCGTGTAGACTATTTTTTTGCAAATGTGATTCATATGATTGTTTTAGTACGTTACAACTGACTTTCATCGTATTATTCGGTATTTGCGTGGAGATCCCTGACCATATTGACCTCCAATTCCGGTTCATTTTGAGCCCAAGGAAGGATTGTTTTCGGCAGGTCAAAGTTAGAATAATTCTGGCATTCTGGTCCCTTTTTTGGTAAACGGGATTTCCCACCTGAAGTTTGATTTTGATAGGAACTGAAGAACATTTGCTATTCAAAGTACAAATCGATTCAAAACCTAAACATATGATCACCATAGTAGAATTTTTGAAATTGGTCGGTCTGATATCAAAATTTACCTCCCCAAAACTACTTTGTAACGTTTTTTATCTTCGCTTTCTACCCAAAGATTATACCCTTCAAGATGTGATATTCCTGGATATTGAAAGGGAATGAAGGTGTTGTTGTTTTCGTCTACAACTCCAAATTTATTATTTTTTTCTACTACCCATAGTTTTACTTTGGGGCGATTCCAATGTCCTAAGAATTTTATCGAATCATATTCACAAGGCAATAGCGTTTTGCTTTCGAAATTAAGAACGCCCCATTTACCATTTTTCTTAACTTTAAAAATATCTCTTTCTTGTTCGTAATGTATATCGTATCTCACTTCTGAGTATTCTTCAGTCAAGAGATTCTTTCCGGCATAATCCATAGCTCCGGTTATGCCGTTTTGTGAATAGAGTAGGTAGTTTAATTTGCAGGGGATTGGTTCTAGATTTTCGTATTTAAAATCTATCAATAATTGAAATGAACTATCGATAACACCATACTTATTGTTGAAGTTTTTAACGATGATCTTGTTTTGGTGAAACAATATTTCATCGATCATATCAGGTTTATCATCTGGAGTTAGCTTTTTTTCTTCAAAAAGACCTTTGTTTGTCTGTATATATTCATTGATTTTGTCAGGTGTTAGTGTTTTGTTGTAAACAAGAGGTAAAACGAATGAGTTGTTGGAAGTGTCCACCAGCCCAAGGAAATGGTCTGTTTGAACGCTGATGAGATTTTTGTCTGTCACAAAACTTAAGTGGCCTATCTTCCATTCCGGGGTTAACTTACCTGCATATTGCTTTTTATTCTTCGTGTCTATCCGATAAAATTCTCCATTTTTTAATACCAACGCAGTGGAGTCACTTTGGAAACTTTCTGCATAATCATATTCAAGAGGTATTATTTCATTGAAGTTTCTGTCCCAAAATCCGAACTTGCCATTTTGAGATACCCTAAATAGAGACGTACTGTTCCTGGTGAATTCAAAAATTTCATATTGGGGTGGAACAATTTCTTGATAGTTCGAATTTAATAAACCTCTTTTTCCATTTTTTAATACAGATATAAACCGTTTGCTGCCATCTTCAACCGGGCTCCATGAATATTCATGATAGAGTTCATCGTAATTGTTAAGTAGGGTAAGTTTATTTTCTTGGGCAAGAAAAACCGCATTAAAAGTATAATTCGGTTTGTTGTTTTCAGTGTCTTTGGCTGTTCGAAAAAATACATTAGCCATTTTTTTAGTATCAATAGATTGATGATGATTGTCGAATTCATAATTATCATAAGAGAGCGCTACCAACACTTTGTTTTCATAATTGATGATTCCGCATTTATTACCCTTTTGAACCAGCAGGTTGTCGTAGAAAGGGATAATAGCATTGTATTCTATTGGAATTATCACATTGCCAAGGGAATCTATCAATCCAAATTTCAAATCAGTACTTTGTTTAATAGCTGTTGCACCGTATTGGGTTGATGTTTGTTCTGCATAGCCCGTTGAAACTTTATAGTGACCCATGAAATTGAACAGACTTTGTGGACTTTGATACCAAACACCATCCCTAAGTTCTTGATGAAGGTGGTGCGGATATAGAAATCCTAAGCCAGTACTCTTTTTATGTATGGGGACATTGTTGAAGTGTTTTGTTAATACAGTTAAGGGTTTTTCGGTGTTAAATGCTTTAACGATGATGCCTGAGGTATCTCTGAAAAAGTACTCATTTCCAATCGGCATAGGATGAAACATGGAATGTGGCATCGCTCTGGGTTGACTTTGTTCCAGGAAGAATATCTTTTTATCCCAGTATCCGATATGATCCACCTCAATCATTTGTATCCCATAATAGAACGGATAATACAAAGTGTCAATTTGTGTTGGCATTTTTGGGCGAAACGCTTCTTCAACAGTTAAGTTTTTCCATTTATCTGTGGTTTGACAAAAAGTGGTTTCTGAAAAAGACAAGAATAAAAAGATTATAATTGATATTCCTGTTTTCATATTTATTGTCGTTTAATTTCGGATCAGTTACTTGCTTTCGTTGGGTTTTGTACCGATTGATTATAACACCACGACGCTAGCCACCATAGTATTTGTAGATTACTATAAAGATAGGGTAGGCGGCTCAATAAACAAAATTGCTTCTGTTGGTGAATTTAGTGCCTCCTTTTGCGATGGAAATGGATAATTTATTCTGTCAAATTCTTCATTGTCAGCCATAGCTACATTAGGCTGCCGTTGTCAATCTTGGAGCTTATAAAGTGATCTTTGTAGGAATATAATATGAATAGCCGGTTGATGGGACTGGAGGGCTTTCTAGGCGGTCTCCGGCAGTTTCTGATTGGCATTTTATACCCGTTTTTAATATCGGTCAAATCCTCGTTTCATAAAGTAAGTGCTGATCCAGTATCCATTTATTTTGATGGCATCTCGCAATAATTTTTCCATGAAACGGGTATCTCCATATGCGTGGTCTGAAGTACGTGTGTTTGTTACCATGC
>Ga0075163_10002687_pt1 | contig 23877 bp, 15 predicted proteins | sample JI1023141ADNA_FD_71478 | JGI IMG/M metagenome (GOLD analysis project Ga0075163, IMG submission 71478) | Wastewater effluent complex algal communities from Wisconsin, to seasonally profile nutrient transformation and Carbon sequestration -... | ecosystem: Engineered > WWTP > Effluent > Algae... | reverse complement strand
AACTGTTCGAATGAGACCGCACGATCATAGTCGTTGCCACCGAATTTTTTACACCATAAAATATTACCCTGTGAATCAGTTTTGGTGAGGTGGATGTCTGTTTGAGCGCTGATTGCACTTGTATCACCAATGAGGTAAATACTTTGGTCCGCCGTTTCTATAATATCCTTAGCCTCATACGTATCAAACATTACCCCGTTTATTTTCGTCCATAGAGAATCGCCTTCAGCATCTGTACGCATCATGATCAGTCTATTCCCATTGTTCATTTTTCCTGCAAGCATAAAACCGCCACTCTGCAATGAAGTGAAACATTTCAGGTCGAGTGAGCCCTGACCTGGTGGCAGAGTATACGTAACCGACCAGAGTGAGTCTCCATCAAGACTGAAAGCCGATAAACTTGGAAGGAGTGTTATCCCGCGCGTCAGAATGGTCAGTATTTCATCGTCGATCAATTGATGCTTATGGAACATACTATTTGAAGAAATACTTAGAGTTGAGTTATTCAAAATATTTCCTTGTGGGTTCACCCGGTAAAGGTTTTTATTCCTGTTGCACATAATCCATGGACAATCTATGCTGTCTGCAATCAACAAATATTCACCGTTTGACAAAGGCTGAAGTGCCAGACCATTCAGCGCATAACTTGATCCCGATCCATATTGATATTGTTCGAGCCATTCGCCTTGCTCGCTTACTTTTCCAAGTCCCATCAGATCCCAGCCACCGGCTAGAGAATATGCAGTTAAAAAATCGCCATCAGTTGTCTCGATAATATTTGCAGCCTTCAATGAGAAACCATCTTCATGATATGTTGTTTCGAAGGATATCTGAGCATGCATTAAAGATGAACATAATTTTAGTGCTGCTAACAATGTAAATATTTTTATTGTCATGGCGGAGATAGTGTGATTAGCGTAAATATAATCTAAATTTTGATTGTAGCGGATTTATGTTTTAACACTTACCAGTATTAGAGTTTACCAAACAGTTATTTTAAAGATGTATCTTTGACTTATGGTGATAAAGTGTTGTTTATATATTTCGCTTGGACTTGTTGTGATTACCGGTTGTACTAAGGACGAAATACAAAATAAGGCATCTACACTGAACCATCCTGAACGGAGGGCATCCGAGTATTTGCAAATTCTTGAAGGCATAAAACTTAATTATGTAGAATGGGCAAGGACGGTGAGGCAAACTAGTCCTGACATATTGGGCGATATAACAAATGACGATATCCTTGAGGATAGTTTAAAATTTGAAGATTTTCGCAAGCGTTTTTACGAACAAGATTATCAATTCGTCAAATGGTTGTTGAATTTTGAAGGGGATACCACTTCATCAAATTTGTTTGCGCTCAGTATGAACCCGTATAGTTCTTACATCGAGGATTGCAATATGCCGATGAATAACTCGAATGCCGCTTTGCAGCTGTTGTTTAATTTTTTAGAAGGTGAATATTTGCAGTGTTACAGACGCAATCGCAATGAGCCTTCATGGTATGATCGCCAGTACCGCATTGTCAAGACTTTTTTACAACAACATAAAACTGAAGATATTGGAGAATTAAGAGCGGCGTGGAGGCGGTTGCTAGAAGCCGGAGTGAATTAATCCGATGTGTGAATGCTGAATCGTGATCAATCATTTATTTGGTATTTCGCATAAATGATTGACCTAAGTCGACAGTATTTTGAAAAGGTCCTTTGCTCCATGAACAAATATGCGAAGCGATCTCAGAAGCTTTTCAATAGAATTTTCTGAAGGAAATTTCGATTGAAGTTCGAACTACTTAAGATATTAATACGTATATTTGTAGAAATCATACGTACATGACCACTAAGTTAACACTCACGGTTGAAAAAGATGTTATTGAAAGAGCAAAAGTTTATGCCAAAAGCACTGGTCGCAGTCTTTCTGAGCTTATCGAAGTGTACTTGGAAGGATTGATACAGGAGAATCAATCCGACACTAAAATGTCATCAAAGCTAAAGGGGTTGGTTGGTAGTGTGAAATTGCCAAAGGGATTTGATGAGAAGAAGGAACTGGATGCTTATTATGGCAGAAAACACAAATGAAAAATATTTTTGTCGACACCAATATCATCATTGATCTGCTGTCGAATCGTAAGCCTCATAGCAAGTTCGCAGTGGCATTGTTTGAGAAGGCGGAATCAAAAAAAGTCAAACTTTTTGTATCTTCTCTTTCATTTGCGACAACACACTACGTCTTGAAAAAGTATGTCAATGAAAAGGACCTAAGAGCCATATTGAGTGATCTTTTGGATTTTGTTCATGTAATTCCAATAGATAGTCACATGATTAAAAGAGGGTTAATCTCAAAACACCCTGATTTTGAAGATGCACTACAAATGGTTGCCGCTTTATCTGTGGATAAAATGGATTGCATTGTAACACGAGATCTTAAGCATTATAAAGACTCTGATGTTCCGGTTTTTTCTCCCGATAGTGTGTTGAAGAAATTGTAATTCATTTTGCCCGACGCACTGGATAATCTGGGTTCAACTATCCTTCAGTATGTCTAGATATCAACGGAGCCTAGCTATCTGTTGGTGAAATTCAATTTATTTATATTTACAGAAGAATATTTCATGATCTATCTTATATGCTCCAAATCACGTTTCCTCCGATAAAAATCAGGATAATCATTTTCCTGACAACCGTGTTCTTTTCTTTTGTGGCCAATGCTCAGGTAATAGAGCAAAATAAAAAACCGCAGCCGGATTATGGACGACCTAAACAAAGGACAACTACAGCTGCAGGAATTCTGAGACAGAAGGATGTGCAGCGGATAAAAGCGAGTAAGATAATAGTTGCTCAGTATGGTCAAAAGGAGCACGATGATGCGATTTTCGAAATCGTTAAGAAGTTTTGGACTTTTACTACTGACCTTGACACCATGCCTTACAACAAGGCAATTGAGTTGGCACGCAAAGATGATCGGGTTCTAGTATTATGTCATACCAGCACCAATTCAGTGGCATACAATATGGGCATTATCAATGAGGATCATAAATTCATCGAGCCGGGCAGGTTGGTTCTCCTGGAAGATGGTGCTCAAAAAACGGTTATGCTCGGAGATTTGCCTTCAATGGGAGGCAAAAACCTCTTGACGCGAGAAGCTTTTTCCGCTTGTATTTCTGCGATGAATACAAACTTGCTTGTCATGGATAAATACCAGATGAAGAACTACATCAGAATTCGATCGAAGATACTTGAGAACGCGGGAGATAGGATTAAAAATAGAACTTTGCTGATACCCAAAGAACTGTTGTCAGATAAGATTGACGAGGCAACGATTTCGGCGCTATATCCAGGCAAATTCGAAATAGTTTCATACGAAAAATATAGAAATGCGATAGTGGACCAGGAAAAGGGTAAAGCGTACGTCTTTTTTGCTCCAGCGCTTGCTGAAGGAAAGATAGTTTATATACAATATATAATTGATGCCGAGGACGGACTAGTGCTTGGTCTCTATATACCTGGCGCAGTTTCTATGGAAGTGCCCTTTCCGTTTTCGGATGCGAATCTTTCCAGAGGCAATCGTTGTGAGATCAACGAATCTAGCCTTAAGGGTTATAAGGAAATTTACGAGGCAGAATAATTTCTAACTCGTCGGAATTTCATTTTCGACGATGTTAAGGTTTGGCAGTGCCTGAATGCAACGGTTACGCTGTGGTATTTGTGTTTGCAGGCTAGAAATAGAATCAGAACCAGAATAACCGAATCTCAGTCAAGAATCTATTGTTCTTGTCGGCTCCTCCGCACTCTCAATCTCAAACTCAGTCTGAAAACTTAGCTTGCTTTCGCTTTCGCCTTCGCAGCAATTGATTTCTGCACAATGATCTCAAATTTCTCCCCGTTGATTTTACTCTCCAACCATGATGGGAAGTCGAAGTATTTAACGATTACTTCATCTTCAGGACCTTTGATCAATCTTTCGAATTGTTCTTTGAACTGAATCAAAATATTGCGACGCTCTGTCTGACTTTGAGTGCGGATCAATTTTTTGAACTGCTCAAGTATGAGTTTCTCTATCGGGAAGTCACGCATGCGCTTTTGCAGATATCGAACAGTTGACTTAATGGTATACTCCAACAAATCGTGATTGCCAAGTTCATAGTGGATCACCAGATTGAACAATCGGGCATAGCTATACAAGTCTTGGCGTAAATCATTTTCATTGTCATTGAGCACTTTGTTCAACCATGACAATGCCTTGCTGTAATTGCCCGCACCGAAGTACATATAGGCAAACTGATAGAAGAATGCCAACTCATGCTCTTTGTGAAGTTTGCCTTCATATTCTGTCAACGACTTGGTGATTTCTTCCGTCTCCGCAATGCCTTGCGAAAATTGTCCTGTGAAGTGATACAATGATAGCTGGCTTAATCCTGTGTCTTTGAAGATGCTTGTCTGAATGTCGGGCGAATCAAAGCCTTCCTCACCAGTAAGCGCCTTCATCAGCGAAATTATTTCTCTCGCTTCATCAAACCTGTGCAGGTCAGTTAGGCAAACTATAATATTCGAAAGGGTTCTGATATAACGTTTCGACAAGTCGCTACGTAGCGATGTTGAGTCGTCGAGAATCGTTTTCACACGCATGAATTTCTCCAATGCAGTTTGTGTATCGCCATTGGCGAGGTTACAAAAGCCTTGCGTGTAATAGCAAATCGTTGCCGCTCTTTTTGACAATGCTGTATTTTTTCCTTTGATCAATGGATCATTAACGATCTCTTCAATGATCATCCTGTTTTCGTCGGTACGCGAATAACCACCGCTCCTGAATACGTAGTTGATCTTCGAATAAAGGACGTGGTAAGCAGCTAGATTCCGCAATTTTTCCAATACATCTTTTTCTTCCTCGATCAACTTGTCAAGGTCAATGAAACGTCCATTTTCAAACGACTCCTCGAGCAGCGTTTTTTCCCAATAAATCAATTCGAAGAGATAATAAAACTTCTCGTATTTCAGCGCTAGTTTTTTAGCACGCTCAAGAAATTTCGAACACTCATCGAACAATGCTTTGTTATAGAGAATCTCGATGTTTTTGATCTCTTGCTTCAAAGTGCTGCTAACAGAAGTTTCTCCGTAATAGCTACGAAGTGCTTTTAAGATCAACTTGTAGAGATGGTTCTTCTCGGAAGGAAGATGTTTGATGAATTTTTCTCCTTTAAAAGTTTTTTTCACCAACTCTTCATCATACTCATCCATCTTGTCGATGAGATCGAACAACCTGATGTAATTCTTATCACCACTTTGCAGAGAACTCTGCAACTTGAAAAAGCGCTTCTCACTTTTTGTCAGTGATTTGATTAAATCAAAAAGCTCATTACTGGGTTTCATACTGTTGTAGTAGTCGTATTTAGGATTCCAACCAGCTATATTACTCAAACTCTGTTTTTTACCCTACCAAAATGAGATTTAATTTGCTAATATGTTGAAATACAGTGGGTGTGGAGTGGGCTATAAATGGTATCCTGACTAGGATGATTAATGTGGTACGGGGCATTTTGATACATATCGAAGTGGGGCCAAGATTTATTCAAAACTCAGGCCTTTGGCCTGGCTGATTTTAGTTGGAAGGTGTAGCTGCTGAGTTTGTAAACTTCGGGATGACAAGGTTTAATGTTGAGCCTCGATTTATCAAAAGCTAATCTTTAGTGACCATATCCTATTTTTGAACTATGAGAATTGCAACTTCTATTACACTCTTATTAATGTGTCTCCAATCTTGGTCACAGGAGGAAGTGAGTAACCTATGTCAACACAACAAACGTCATCTTCCTTTGCGCGGTGGATCAATTTATCAAGATCCAGGCAATTTGCGGAGCGACACTTTGGATATTCTACATTACGACATCACACTCGATTTTACACTGATGGATGATGACCTAATCTCGGGTGCATGTCGTGTAGATTTTAGAAGTCTCATGGACGAAGTGCAATTGTTACATCTCGATTTACTCGCACTCACTGTCGATAGTGTTGTGGCTAACAATGCACTTTTGGATTTTCAACATGCGGGTGAATCATTGCTCATCAGTCTTCCGCAAGCGATGCAGACCAATGAAGACGCAGCTGTTACAGTATATTATCACGGCACGCCAGTGGAGGATCCTACTTGGGGTGGGTTTTACTTTTCATCTGGTTATGCATATAACCTCGGTGTTGGATTTACTTCTGTGCCGCACAATTTCGGTCGTGTATGGTTTCCTTGTTTCGACAATTTTGTAGAGCGGAGTAGTTATTCTTATCATGTTCTCACCAACGAAGGTCGCACAGCATACTGTAATGGTTTGCGCACCGGTGTTGAATCCGCAGGCGATGATTCGTTGCTCACACATTGGCAATTGCAAGAAGAGATTCCCACTTATTTGGCTTGTGTGGCCGTTGCGCCATATACGCATGTGACACAAACATATCAGAGTATCACTGGCGAAGACATTCCTGTGTGGCTTACTGCAAAGCCCGCCGATACTACGGATATGAAGTTAAGCATGATCAACCTTCACAACTGTTTGCTGGGATATGAAAACAATTATGGCCCTTATCGCTGGCAAAAAGTTGGATATTCTGCTGTTCCGTTTTCATCCGGTGCTTTGGAACATGCCACCAATATTGCATATCCATTGATAACGCTTGATGGCACCACGAGCTACGAGACCTTGTACGCACATGAATTGTCGCATCATTGGTGGGGCGATCTCGTAACTTGTCGCAATGCTGCCGATATGTGGCTCAACGAAGGATGGGCGCGTTACAGCGAAGCAATATTTCTTGAGCATCAGTACGGCGAAATTTCTTACAACAACAACATCAAAAACCTACACAAAGATGTTTTGCTTTATGCGCATCGGAACGATGGAGGGCGCTACCCTGTGAGTGGAATTCCCACAGAGGTTACATACGGCGACCATGTGTACAACAAGGGCGGAGATATCGCACACACGCTTCGGAGCTATATGGGTGATGAAGATTTTTTCGAAGCAATACGCGATCTGATGGAGCAACGTCAGTTTACGGATCATTCAAGTGAAGACTTGCGTGACTTCTTTCAGCAATATACCCAGCGCGACCTTACAGCATTTTTCGACCAATGGGTATTTGAACCCGGCTTCCCTGAATTCAGGGTTGAACATTTTTCAACGCAAGGTGGCAATACATATGAAGTGATTGTGCAGCAATTCATGCATTACAACAGCGATTATTATACTGATGTGCCGATGATGTTGACCGCTCGCGATGCCAATGGAGCAACACATTCGCAGTTGGTTATTTTGGATGGTCAAGAGACGGTGTTAACGGTGCAACTGCCGGAAGGATTTGTTGCCGATAACTTTTATCTGAATGAAGATCGCGGAATATCTATGGCAGTATTGGCGGATCAGAAAATAGCATACAACGATGGCCTTAATGATCTTGATTATGCTGAAATGGACATCAACATAGAAGTGATGGGCGGAGTGGATTCTATTTTTTTAAGGGTGGAAAATCATTGGGCGGCTGCAGATGATCAATTGGTGCAGGGAGATTATTATTTGTCACCCGATAGATGGTGGAGTTTATATCACACAGGTGATTCTTCAACGGAGATTACGGGCACCATCCGATATTATGGCAATGAAAATGACACCAAATATTTTGATCCACTATTTTTCGAATACCTAGAAGCAAACGGATATAATGAAGACAGTTTGGTGCTTATGTATCGTCCGAATGGCATCTCTGCCTGGGCTGTTTGGCCGAATTACGAATTGCTGATTTCTCCATCTATCGACAACTGGACTGGACGAATCAGAATAAATCAGATGCACAGTGGACAGTATGCATGGGCAGTTCCTACCGGCCCTACAACAGTGGTCGAGCGGAAGGACAACGACATTTCAATTTTTTATAATCGGAGCAATATATCATTGAGAGCGAAAGGAAAAAGAGGTACAGCAGAAGTGTTTGATGCGAATGGAAGGATGATTAAGTCAGTATCTCTTGTTAACACAGTTGATTTGTCGACACAAGGTTGGAGTGAAGGAGTTTACATAGTGCGATGGACAGATCAAGCAACAAACGAACAACGATCTGTAAGGATTGTTATCGAACAATAACCGCATAATATTTTGGGATCAATCACCACACCATCAACCCGCAGAGAATGGATGTTCATCATTCTCGCCGGATTTTTTATTACCAATGCTATTACGGCTGAGTTGATCAGCAATAAGCTCATTGATATTCCATTCAGCTTTGATTTATTTGGGAAAAAGTTTGGGCCGTTTGTAACCATAGTGGGCATACTACCGTGGCCAGTTGTTTTTTTGGTAACAGATCTTATCAATGAATTTTATGGAAAGGAAGCCATTCGCCGACTGTCATGGATTACATCGGGATTGATTGCCTATTGTTTTTTGATTGTTATCATCACCATTTCCATACCTGCAAACACCAGTATTAGTCCGGATACTGCCAATGATGCCGAGTATCTAAAAGTATTCGGTCAGAGTAGGTGGGTAATTGTAGGTAGTATTACAGCGTTCTTGGTTTCACAAGTGATGGATGCCACGTTATTTGGTTGGATAAAAAGGAGGACAGGAAATAAAATGATATGGTTGCGAAGCACAGGATCGACCGTTATCAGTCAGTTGTTTGATTCTTATATCGTTTTGTATATCGGATTTATCCTTCCGGGTACGCTTCCTATTTCAGCCTTTTGGGAGATTGCGCCAACAAACTACGTCTTGAAGTTGATCGTCGCGATTTCACTCACACCGCTAATTTACCTTGGACATTTTTTGATGAGGCGTTATTTGCAAAAGGACGACCATCAAAAGGAAGTGTTGGATGCTGCAGTTTAATTCGTCAATATGTGTCTGAATGAAATTGATTTTTCGAAGTAACTTGTATCACCCTCATTCAATTCAACCTACGCACAACATTTTTTACCTCCTGTAATCTGCGCCGTGATATTGGCATGCGTGTGTCATCACTCATCAACAATTCATCTTGGGAGCTTAGCTGTTTGATGTGGGCTGTATTCACCAAATGTGATTTATGGATACGGATGAATTTTTCCCGTGATAACATTTCTTCTATATCGCCTAAAGTTTTTGATGCCACAAACTTTTTCCGACTTGTCAAGTAGATGACTGTGTAATTGGAATCCGCCTCGCAACGGATAATGTCTTGCGCAAGAAATTGATGTTCGCCTTGTTTGGTGGGTATAATGAGTTGAAGTTTGCTCTCATCCAAAGCGTTCATGTTGTGTTTTAAGTTGGCCAGACGCATGTTCGACACTGTCCTTTCAGACTTTTGTTTAAAACGATCAATGGCCTTGGAAAGCTCTTGCACATCTATTGGTTTTAGTAAATAGTCGAGCGCGCTGTGTTTGATCGCCTCAATAGCATATTGATTAAACGATGTGATAAAAATGACTTCAAATGATATTTCTCCCAACGAATCCAAAAGATCAAAACCGGTCATCTGTGGCATTTGAATGTCCAAAAAGATCAATTCTGGCTGATCTTTTTTTAATGCAAACAACGCTTCTTCCGGATTGTCGAAAACACCAATAATATCTATATCTTGACCATGACGACTCTGCAAATCATTTTTTAACTCATGCCGAATAAAGGGGTCGTCGTCTATTATAAAGGTGCGAATTTTCATATTGCTATCTTACTTGAATATCGGCAATGATCTGATCTGCTAATTGCCAATAATGTTCATCTATTTCTTTTGTGTTTTCGAGGGTGATACAACTGTTGGCGATGTCTTGATATCCGCACCTCACGAGCAATGGACGAGCATTGTGCGCTGCATTGCGCATCATTGTCGCATCCAATGTTTTTCGTGCCTGTTGCATTGATAACAGCATGGCTGGAGCATATTCCGCGAATATTGTTTTTGGGTCGACTTGTTCGTCATTCTTGTTGACGATTGTATTCAGACTAAAACATTTGTTCAATACTGCTATCAAATCTTCATCTTTAAATGGTTTTAGCACAATGTCGCCCATACCAGCTTCATAACACAAGTCGAGTTCGTGTTTTGTTACACTTGCAGTTAGCGCGACGATAGGAATTGAATTCCCTTGTTGACGAATCAATTTGCTGGCTTCATAGCCATTCATGCCGGGCATCTGCACGTCCATGAGGATGAGGTCATATTCATCGTCGTTCAATATTTCGATAACTTCAGAACCGTTCATCGCCCGATGCAGGTTTACCCCGGGGTAATACTTGAGCAATATATCACGTGTCACTATATAGTTGTAGTCGTTGTCTTCGGCTACAATAATGTGTTTTGACTCAAGTGTGTTTTGCGGTTGAATGTTTATTCCGCCTTGTGCTTGCTGATCGGTGTACTCGTATGCAAAAGTGAAATAGAAGTTGGTTCCTGAACCTAACTGGCTTTTTACTTCCAATTTGCCACCCATCCTTTCCGCGAGCTTGCTGGCTATTGTTAGTCCCAGTCCAGTGCCATCTGTTCTGTTTGTATTTCCTGATGTCACTTGCACAAAACTTTCGAAAATGTTCGGCAATTCTTTGGCGTCCATTCCAATGCCGCTATCGATGACTTCCACGAGGAGGGTGTTCGCTGCAGAGCCTTTTGTAAGATTCATTTGAACTCCGCCATTGTTAGTGAACTTGATGGCATTTGAAATTAAATTACTCCAAATCTGCGACAAACGTGCTGCATCTGCTTTTATAAATTGTGGTAGCGTGTTGTCGATATTCAGATTCAGGTAAAGCCCTTTTTCAGCGGCGCGCTCATTAAAAATTCGCAGTACATTTTCTGCTTCTTTTCGGAGATTAAAAACAACTGGATGAATAGGGAATTGACCGGCTTCAAGTTTCGATAAGTCAAGAATGTCATTCAAAATCACTTGCATGTTTTCACCAGAATGACTAATGGCTTTTAGATATTCAAGTGTTTGCGGATCGTGAGGTTTGTCAAGCAATATTCTGGAGAGACCATTGATGGCATTCATTGGGGTGCGAATTTCATGGCTCATGTTGGCCAAGAATTGTTGCTTCAGCTTTTCGCTCCGCTCTGCGCGTTCTTTTTCTCGTTCGATTATTTTATTTTTCTCTTCAAGTTCTCGTGTAGTTCTTTTTTTAATTTGAAAACGATTGATCAACACCAAAGCAATGAGTCCAAAGACAATCGCTCCGGTGAGGAATACGTATTTCTGGAAGGTTTCTTTTTCTGCGCGTGCCTTTTCTCTTTCATGATTTGCGCGTTCTACTTCCAATTGCTGATCCTTTTTTTCAGTTTCGAAGCGAGTGGTCAATTCTGCGAGTGTTGCTTTTTGATCTTCTTCATTGAGTGAGTCTTTGAGTGCAACAAATTTGCTCAGGTATTCAAAAGCTAAATCTGTTCTTCCTTGCTTTTTATATATGCTCGAAAGTCTATCATATACTTCTTTTCTTTCGTATGGTGTGTCGTGTGTATATGTCAACGGAATCACGTCCACTAAAATAGTTTCTGCTTCATTTAATCTATTGGATTCATTCAGCATTGTTCCAATTAGCAGTGATTCGTAGATGACGTCACTCGGTCTATCAAGTTTAATGAATATGTCAAGTGCCTTGCGGCAATAGGCAACGGACTGCACTTTATCGCCGGTATCGAAAAGTAATTGTCCAAGATTTTCATATACATAACCGAGCGCATATTCATTTTCTAAACGTTCATTGATATGCATCGCTCTTTTGTAATACACTTCTGCCTCTTTCAGGTTGTTCATACCGCGAAGTGCATTGGCTTTGCCAAGTGTGGAAATAGCGAGCTTTGCGCTATCAAGTTTTAACTCATCGATAGATATTGCTTGGTCAAAGTATGTCGTTGCTTTGGCGTATTCATTCATGCGGTTGTATGCAGCGCCAATGTTGTAGTACGTTGTGGATTTCCAACCGCGGGCGTCACATGCACGATCTAGTTTTTCTGCCTCGAGAAAACACTCAAGTCCCTTTACATCTTCGTGATGGTTCATATAGTTCCAACCCCAATTCCCGAGCACGACAGTTGTATTGCATGGGTCATTCAAGGCTTGGAAGTGCTTCAATGCTTTTTCGAAATGAACGTTGGCTGAATCATATTCACCGGCTGATGATAAACTGAAGCCCCATATGTTTTCGCTATCACCTAATCCTTTTCGATAATTGATACGCTTCGCAAGTTGATGGGATTTTTGAGCGTAAAAAATGCCTGAGTCGGGATTGGACTGACTATAATTGAATCCTATGCGCCACAAGAATTCAACTCGCATTGAATCGCTTGTGGCTATTTTAAGCGAGTCGAAGTAATAGGGAATAGTGCCCGCATCTTGCGCGCTGATAGGATTGATGAGTAAAAAGCTTGCTATAAATAGGCAACATAAGGAAGTGATTTTTGGGCACTTCCAATAACCTGTTTTATGAAGAGCGATAGTTGATTTTGTCGAGGACGAGGAAAATCGAAGTTGCATAGCCTTAGCTATGGAACTGAGATTTGACGAAGTATTCGGCAAAAGCAACATCGATTTGGTTTCAAACATTTCAGCCAAAGGTTCTTTTCGTCGATTCATGAAAGAGGTTTTTGGAAGTGCCCATTTCTCATTGTTACAAAGAAATACCATTCCTGTCATATAGAAATGCCTTTTACTAAAAATAAATCCGATGGCTCAAGTGATGAGGTGCAAGCAATGGCGTAAAATGATATTTGCGCTCAAATCGTTGCCAATTGTCAAATCTTAATAGTCCAAATAAATCCCAGTTTTTGCTATTGCTTGAAATTGTTGTAGTGTTGGTGCTATTCATAGCCTGTGTTTTTGGGTGGCTGATGAACACATAGTTACAAACTACAATTAGTTATAATGCCTTCAAGAATATTTCTTGAAGATCATGTATTGCCAATATAGAAGAGGTCTCACTTTAACAAGCATGTTTATTGGTTTAGTTTCTTGGGAAATTTTTCTAATGAATCCTAGGTTTTAAGGATTTTGATATTTGGCAAAATCATCTGTTTTTACCGATTACTCAATTAGCTTGTCGTTGGCTCAATTCTTCGGCCTCTTTAAGCGGATCGATATCATGTTTGTCAAAAAATTACAAACGTGAGAAAAATCTACACAATTCTATTTCTGGTAATTGCCTTTGCTAAAGTGAATTTGGCACAATGGACAATTGACCCACTCAGCCCTAATGTGTTTTGCGATGCCACTGGTAATCAGGACAAGTTAGTGACATTGATTGACGGCGATGGCGGATTATTTTGTTTCTGGCTTGATGATCGAACAGGAGCAGAATCAACACAGGTCTACGGTCAGCATTTTGATTCCAACGGGAATATTTTATGGGACCCCAATGGCAAATTGATTTTGGATGAGCCAGGTGACATACAGAGGTTCAAAGCATATCATTACGATGATGATAAATTAATTATAGTATGGAATAGCGGCGGAGCTGCAGTGTTATCAGATAATAAATTATTGGCTCAACAACTGGATGATAATGGAAACAAAGTATGGCCGCAAGATGTTGAGGTTTCTCACATCACAAATGCAGGCAATGTGATTATTTGGTACTTTGTTGAATTTGATCTTGTAAGAGATGATTTTGGATTCCATATAGGTTTTATGGTCGAAAGCTTTGGTTATTATCAGTACAGAATGAGCCGGTTTACAGAAGGTGGTGTTTTGACTACTCCATTGCATGGTGTCTCATATGGAGGCAATTTTAATGCCCTGGTGCGTATGATTGGTGATCAGAACAATAGTGTTTATTTGTACAGAGCCACAGGTAATGGATCGGGTGCGCCTGTGCAATGTGTTCATCTGGACACATTGGCTTCTCCACAAAACAATGCGTGGACAACATGGATGACGGTGACAGATGCACCTGGAGTTGCTTATTCATACGAAGCGATCGCTGATGAAGGCGGCATAACTTTCGTGTGGGAAGGAGATGCAACCATCAAATCAAATCGCATTGATACTACTGGCGCATTCATTTGGGGAGTAGAACCTAAGATTTTATGTAATGCAGCAGGAGGTGAATATAGTTTTGAATTCAAAGAAAACGATGGTGACTATTATGTTGTGTGGAAAGATTCGCGTCCTGGTATTGTTGGCAACCATGCTATATATGGTCAACGATTTGATATCAACGGAGTGTTGCAATGGGGCGAAGCCGGTGCTTTGATAGCCGATATGGCTACGTTTAACCCGTTTCCGAAGTTCACTTTTGATGAGAACAACAATCTTGTTGTTTGTCATGCAGCATCGCTCGGGCTTGGTCTTCGCAAGCATGTCATCTCAGATATGGGTGTGCAAATTGTTGGCGGAGATGGTGAAGATGCCTTGACAGGAAGTGTGCAAGTTATCGATGAAGAGTTTAATTTGATACAACTTGACGATCATGTAATTTTATATGGTTCGGACTACGATCTCAATGGTTACAATGTTTTTCTAACTTGTGTAGACGGTTGTCAAATCACAGCAACAATTGAGAATGTATCCGCTTGTTTTGAATATACCTATAACGGTGAAACTTACGACGAAAGTGGGACTTATGTCATAGAGTTACCTGGCGATACCGTTTTAACCTTGAATCTCACGATCACCAGTCCAATAGCTTCAGTGACACTCAGCGGCGATACATTGATAAATGATTTGACACCAGGAAATTATTTGTGGTGGAATTGCGACAGTCAAACGTTGGTTACTGACGGCAATTATTTGTTTATTCCTGAAGAAACAGGTAACTATGCGTTTATTATAGAACTAAACGGATGTACTGATACGACAGATTGTTATTTCGTAGATATTGTTGGAGTAGATAATATTTCTTTCCAAAACGAAATCGAGCTGTTTCCCAATCCCGGCAATGATGTTCTTTCTATAAACTCGACCAAGGCATTAAACAATGCTCATGTCGATCTATATAATAGCATGGGACAATTGGCTCTAACGACATCACAAGTCAATGGTCAATCGGTGGTTATCGAAACGTCGCATCTCCGCACTGGTTGTTATCAAGTCATTGTGCAAGATGGTTTGTATCGTTATGAAAAACGTTGGATAAAAAATTAGGACGGACATATTTCGTCGTTTGTACAAGAAAGTGAATAAGTGCAGTTTAGCAAAAATGTCGCTGTGATGCTTAGAATCTTCACACACCATGCCGCAGGATCAAAAAGCCTAACGATCGCTCGATAACACAAACGATAACATTCCAAGGAGCACAACTTCGAGTATTCAAAGACACGACTATGAAAATAAAAATATTCTTCTTGATCATTTCCATTGCAGCAGCCATGTCGACCTTGCATGCACAAGTGCCTCAAGGATTCAACTACCAGGCTGCTATACGAAATGCGGCAGGTGAGGTCGCTGCAAATGCCTCAGCAACGATGCGAATGACAATACATCAAACAGAAATTGATGGTGCAATAGTCTATCAGGAAACGCACAATACAACAACCAATCAGTTTGGTTTAGTGAATCTAATTATCGGCGAAGGCCTTCCAGATCAAGGTGCCTTTGATGCCATACCATGGCATGCATCGACATCATTTTATATGCAAATAGAAGTAGATCTAGGAAATGGTTTTGTGGACATAGGAACACAACAACTAATGAGCGTTCCTTTTGCGATGGCAGCCAAAAAGGCAACTGACGTTCTGCTTGATGAACTCAACGATGTGAATACTGCAGGTGTTGAAGTAGGTCAAACATTGAAGTGGAATGGTACAGCGTGGATACCATCTTCAGATGATGGAGCGGCATATGTTGCAGGAAATGGAATTTCGATTTCAGGAAATGAAATAGTGAATACAGGAGATGTCAGTTCGACCAATGAAATTCAATCGTTGATATTAAACGGCGCGAACTTGACCTTGAGCAATGGCGGCGGAAGTGTGACCTTGCCAACAGGAACAACGTACACCGAAGGCAGTGGTATCGACATTGTTGGCAGCACTATTTCTGCAAGTGATGTAAGCGCGACAAACGAAATTCAATCATTGACATTAAGCGGAGCAAACTTATCCTTGAGCAATGGCGGCGGAAGTGTGACCTTGCCTACTGGAACAACATACACAGAAGGCAGTGGTATTGACATTGTTGGCAGCACTATCTCTGCAAGTGATGTAAGCGCGACGAATGAAATACAAACCCTCAGCATTTCTGGAGCAAATATTTCATTGAGCAATGGAGGTGGTTCTGTAACTGTTCCTGATGCAAGCTCGACGAACGAAATTCAATCATTGACGTTAAACGGCGCAAACTTATCCTTGAGCAATGGCGGCGGAAGTGTGACCTTGCCAACGGGAACAACGTACGTAGAAGGCAGTGGCATCGACATCGTTGGCAGCACTATTTCTGCGAATGATGTAAGTTCTACAAACGAAATTCAATCATTGACGTTAAACGGCGCAAACTTATCCTTGAGCAATGGCGGCGGAAGTGTGACCTTGCCAACTGGAACAACATACACTGAAGGCAATGGCATCGACATCGTTGGCAGCACTATTTCTGCGAATGATGTAAGTTCTACAAACGAAATTCAATCATTGACATTAAACGGCGCAAACTTATCCTTGAGCAATGGCGGCGGAAGTGTGACCTTGCCAACAGGAACAACATACACAGAAGGCAGTGGCATCGACATCGTTGGCAGCACTATTTCTGCAAATGATGTAAGCGCGACGAATGAAATACAAACCCTCAGTATTTCTGGAGCAAATATTTCATTGAGCAATGGAGGTGGTTCTGTAACAGTTCCTGATGCAAGTGCAACCAACGAAATCCAGTCGCTCACTTTGAATGGAACAAGTCTTTCACTGAGCAACGGTGGAGGAAGTGTGACTCTTCCGACGGGAACAACCTATACCGCAGGTACTGGAATTTCTATGGTTGGAAACGTAGTTTCCAATACCGGTGATACTGATGCGTCGAATGATCTTACCATTTCCAGTTCACACAGCGGTGATGTGACAGGATTATACAACAATTTGCAGATTGCTTCAAACTCAGTAGGCTCTGCGGAGATTGCCAATGACGCTGTAGGTGCAACAGAAATTGCAAATGGCGCGGTAGGCTCAACCGAACTTTCACAAATGGGAGCAACAGCCGGACAGATTCTAGAGTGGGATGGATTATCATGGTCGCCACAAACTCCTGCATCAACCGCTGATGGTGTGTGGAGCAGCAATGCAACAAATGCGTGGCGCCTTGGTGGTAATATTGGTATTGGAACATCAACCCCACAAAATGGATTGCATCTTCACAACAAACAAGGTTTGAGATTAACGACAACATTCACTGGGGCGTCATTTCTGGATGGCTTCTACATCGGGCAGGATTCAGATAATTCAATTGTGTATTTATCCAACTTTGAAAATGGACCTCTCATTTTCCAAACCAACTTCGAGGAACGTATGCGTATTGGTGGCAATGGTTATGTTGGAATTGGCATACAGGCGCCGGTGGTAAAATTCCATGTGTCTACGCCAAGTGTGGGAGGAGATGTATATTCGAAATGGAGCACAGGTCTGACCGGACATTCTCTATTTGATGGATCACAAATTGGTGTGAACACCATAGGCCAATTGGAGATATTACAAATGGAAAGCGCGGATATATTATTTAAAATAACTGGTAGTACAAAAGCTACCATTAATAGCACAGGTATGGATGTGAATGGCTCAATTACTTCGGATGGAGTAAATGTAAGCGGTGTGCTTACCGCGCAGGGTGTTTCAACTGCAGAAGTGCAGACCAATTCAATTACTTCAGTCGATTATATCGCCCCGACTATGGGTGGCAGTGGCAACCGACCCGTGTATGTGGATAACGATGGACAGCTTTACGCATCGAATGTAAATGAAGGCACGCACTATGTTAGTTATGCTGGTGCGGAATTCAACTTTGATGTTCAATGGGACGATTGGCTTTATGGTGCCGATGCCTATGGTAATCTTGGTAGAATTGAACTAGAAGAAATCTATGGACATGCTATGTGCGGAGTTGTATTGCCCGAAGGAGCTGTTGTCACATCTATCAAAGGTGGATTCGTGGATGCCATGCCAGATGGACACCTGGAGGTCAAGCTCTACCGGGTAAATATCACTACTGGAGCTTGGGCACTTATGGCGGAATGTCAAAGCATAGGCTCTGGAGGTTTAGGAACCAACACGAATGCTGCTATTGATAGCACTCCCATTAGCATGGCTAATCACACCTTCATACTATACGTTGATAAAGGAGGTGACGGCACACCTGATAGTCACGACCTTGAGTTAATTGGTGTGAGTATCGGATATACTCTGCCTTAGGGTAAATAACAATGAAGATTATGCAAAGAATTATATTCATTTACATCATTGCACTTATTCAAATCAACTGTTTTTCCCAAAACATTGAGCGCAGCGTTCTATCCTCTTTCGGTATCCATCACGCTGATGCAATGTTCCAAACTGATTGCTCTATTGGTGAAGTCATCACCTTCACCGGTCAAAGTGATGACTCATTCCTCACACAAGGATTTCATCAACCGATTGCAATTGTTGCTCTTTGTCAAACACCTCACGAAGAAACAATAGAAGCAAGTGCATGCAATACGTTTGAGCTAAATGGAGAAACTTACACTACAGCAGGTGTATACATCCAAACACTCACCGCCGATGACGGTTGCGACAGCATCATCCATATCAATCTGCAGTTGAATGCACTTAGCAATGTTGTAACATCAATTGAAAACACACTTATGGCGAATCAAGATGATGCGACATACGCTTGGACACTTTGCAGTGACGATGAGGTATTGAGCACCTCTCAGGTTTTTGCGCCTTCGATAAGCGGCGAATATCAAGTTACCATAACACAAGATGATTGTACTGTTGTGTCGGAATGTGTTTCGTTTGTGGTAGGTGTCAATGAGATATTTCATAATGTTGAACTAACTGTTTTCCCAAATCCAACCAGCGATAATTTGCAACTGGAAGTGAAGGGAAGTAATGAACGTTTTGTTCTTACTATATATGATGCAATGGGCAACATGGTGATGACTGAAAGTATGAGCAGCTCAAGGACTAAATTATCGGTCGGACATTTGGCAAATGGCACTTATGTAATTGTGTTGCGATCAAACTTTTTAGTCTTCACCAAAGCATTCGTGAAGGGTTAGTCGATGTACAGTTACCAAAACAGAGATATCCCATAACTTAGCGTTCTATTCTCTCAACTAATCATTATACCCAATCCACTATGAAAAATTTTACACATCTAACAGCTGCAATCATTTTTATTGCCTTGGCATGTGTTTTTCCAAAAAGATTTTTTGCTCAAGCAGGTTCATTGGACTTGAGTTTTGATACGGATGGAATTGTCACCGCTGATATCGGCCAAGATGAAGATAATGGTCGGGCAATTGCGATTCAAGCGGATGGAAAAATCGTTGTGGCAGGATATAGCTATTTTAATGATAGGGATGTTTTTGCATTGTTGCGCTACAACTTGAATGGAAGTTTAGACGATTCTTTTGATGATGACGGAGTAGTAACCACGCCAATTGGAGATTCTGGGAATAGAGCTCATGCTCTCGCGATGCAAAGCGATGGGAAAATCGTTGTGGCAGGATATTATTGGAATGGCTCGAACAACGACTTCGCAGTTGCAAGATACAATGCTGATGGCAGCCTAGATAACTCTTTTGATACTGATGGTATTGCGACTACATCTTTCGAAGAGTTCTCTAACGATCGTGCATTTGCTGTGGCGATTCAGGCCGATGGAAAAATCGTTGTAGCGGGATATTACACCAATCCGGAAGGTCCCGTTAATCGTGAATTTGCTGTAGTTCGATATAATGCCAATGGCAGTATCGATAGCACTTTCGATGGTGATGGCAAAGCTATAACTGCCATTGAAGTAAGTGGCGATGAGGCACACTCTGTCATTATTCAAGATGATGGAAAGATTGTAGCTGGTGGATTTAGTTTCGATTCTACAGTTAGAAAATTTGCCATAGTGCGTTACAATGTCGACGGTAGTTTAGACAACACATTTGATGAAGATGGAATAGCCACAACTTCAATTACGAATTATGATGATGCCGCATATGCAGTTGCACTGCAGAGTGATGGGAAATTGGTTTTGACAGGATACACAAGAGGCGACACATATGATTTTGCAACTGTACGTTACAACACGGATGGTAGCCTAGATAACTCTTTTGATGCAGACGGGATAGTTATCACCTCCATTGGGACTACAGCCACATCGGCAGATACTCCCAATGCTGTTTTAATAGATGGTGACGGAAAAATTTTAGTTGGCGGATTTGTTGGCAACAATCAAAGTGATTTTGGCCTCATTCGTTACAATACTGACGGCAGTGTGGACAATAGCTTTGGCAACCAAGGAATCGCCACAACACAAATTGGAGCCAACGGTTCGGACGCTGTAATACACGGCATGGCCTTTCAGAATGACAATAAAATTGTTGTGGCGGGATATAGTCTGAATGGCTCTGAGAACGATTTTGCTTTGGCTAGATACAATTACTCAAGTAATGTGGGTTTGAATGCTGAGTTGATTCAAAATTCAAATGTTGTTGTTTATCCAAATCCTAACAACGGCACTTTCTTTTTGAAAAATATATCTGAAAATTCTTTAATCTCTGTATACGATTCAATGGGAAGAATGATCTTGATGCAAAATGTAAACTCTATGCAAGAAATTGTTTTGCCTCAACAATGTTCGAAAGGAGTTTATTTGATTCGTGTTTTTGATGACCAAAAATTCAAGGAAGGAAGTCTTGTTTTTATCAATAATTAAATATAGGTCTTTGGGATTAACGACTTAAGTCGCATGTGTTTTCTGCTTTTAGTAAGATCCAAAATTTCGCATATCAATTATGGCCTCGGCGCTTTGAGAACTTGGTTAGCCGAAGGACTTAATAAGCTTCCTTTACTACAAGTACAGCATGCAGAGTCACTATTACTGCATCTCTGAAATCAAAAAAAAGCTTAGTGTATTGAAAAAAGCAGGTTACGATAAACGTCTTTCGGAATATAGAGTGTTAACCAGCTTTTGCGATTTAACACGTAACGGGTGTTAGTCCGAAATATCCTTTCAACCAGCCATAATGCGCAAGTGATCTTGCTTCAACACAAGTATGCCATTGCAGCTGGAATTCTTTTGATTTCTGAGTAATAATCGTGAACGCAATCCTATGGCTGAATTTGGCCTGAAAAAAATTATGGATAACCATTCACTCAATATGTATTGCGCTGGCTCATTTATCTCCGAATAGTTTTTGGAAAAATTCAACCTTCGCACTGTCAATACGACAACGCAACATCAACTTTTAAATGATTACTTCCAAAAAACATATGTCAATAACCAAAATTTTTAATCTTGCTTTTTTCATTGTCGCTTTCATCATATTGCATGGCTGCAAAAAGGAAAAAGAAGCCTCGCAAACAGACCTCGAATTGGATTTGAACTCGCCTTCTAACAAATCCGTGTACATATGCGGATATGAAATAAACGGAATTGGTAATACAGTAGCAAAATACTGGAAAGACGGTGAAGAGGTTGTCTTGAGCAACGGATCAACCGACGCTGTTGGTCGCGCAATCTGGGTTTCGGGAGATGACGTGTATGTTGCGGGTAGCCGTAATATTTCCGATGCGGGAAGTCAACGCATGCCGGTCTATTGGAAGAATGGTGTCGAATTGGGATTGAGTTCTAATCCTTCAACGTTAAGCACCGCAACCGACATTTTTGTCGATGGCACCACAGCGTACATTGTGGGTTATGAAAGAAACGCAGACGGTGTTGAGGTTGCCAAGCTCTATGGACCGGGCGGAACTGTTGATCTATCTGATGGCATTGTCGACGCCAGAGCTGAAGGTGTGTTTGTGGAGAATGGAAATGTACACGTTGTAGGTTTTCAGAATGTTTCCGAGACTAATACTACAGCCATTGCAACCTATTGGTTAAATGGCGTGCCCATGGCACTTGAAAACAATGGCAACGAGTCAATTGCTATCGATGTCGAAGTAAAAAATGGTAATGTCTATATCGGTGGAGTCATATACAACGATCTCGATTACACCCGTAATATGTTGTGGATAAATGGTGACCAAGCGTACAGTGCCGGAGGCGCCGGTGCTTCAATTGCCAACGGTATGTTCCTAGATGGCAATGATGTTTACATGGCTGGCACATCTGGAAGTTCGGGATGTATTTCAGGGTATTGGAAAAATGACAACTTCACATCGCTTTGTCCAATATACTACTCCGAAGACGTTCCCCCAACGGCATGGAATATTGCTGTGGATGGCAGTGATATTTACGTGACGGGTTCTGGTAGTGATCTAGCAGGAACTGCAATTCAAGGTGTCTACTGGAAAAACGGTGATGCAGTTACTCTCGGCAGTACTCCGTATCAAGAAGGTTTATATGACATCTTTCTAAAATAAAGTACACTTTCATTTACCTAGATCTTTTTTAAAAACACTTCAGCTTAAAAATCAGTACTCATGAAATTTCCACTTAATATAAATTGCCTTTTTATGGCGGCATTCATAATCTTCAGTTTAAACTCATGTAATAAGGAACAGGAGGAAGAAATTATAGAAGAGCAATATGTATTACCACCGCCTATTGTGTATCAAGTGCCCGGATGTTACATTCAAACGATGTTGGCTAGTGATCTTGATATGCAATACTCTTTTGATTACTTAGATGCGTATCCAACAGTTCTCGACTCTTATAAAATGTACAACAGCACTACAGGTAATGTCAATGAGTCTTATCAATTTGGATACGAATTTCACGTAGCGTTGCAAGCAGCACTGCTCGATACGGTCTATCGATTTATTGGCGACTTTGAAGAGATGGATGAAAATGATTGGTCTACTTTAACGGTTTTCGAATATTTTTTCGGGGCAGACAATGAGTACTATGTTGACCAGGCCAATGTTTATGTCTATGATTCATTGGCAAATTTTAATGGTCTCTTGATAAAGGGAACCATTTATTATGAGTATGACCTCGACGGACTTTTAATCGGGGTGGACTATGTCGATTTCGCCGATAATGAGGTGGGCAATTTCTATGACAATTACCATATGGTGCTGACGCATGATACAGAGGAACGTCTGCGCGAAATACACTATTATAATTGGAATGAGGTTGAAACGTATTATGAAATACACGTACCCTCACCGTATTATCAGCCAATACAAACTTCGAAAAGTTTTCATCCGGAGCAGGGTTGGTTGACTCGTTTTGCACCGGCTCAATCGACATATTGGACGCAGGGTGTGGGTATGGTGAGCTATAACTACGAGTATCAGGTAAACGATGAAAATTATGTGGTGGAACAATCGTGGAATGATGGCGCGAATGACTATCTCATTTCATTGTACAATTATGAGTGTTATGAGTAGTGCTGATTTTTTTGAGGTACTTGCCCGGTGATCAGGCGGGCGATGAAACCACTTTTTTTTATAAGGAATTCTAAGTGGGGGTGTTTGTTTGAGGCGAATCATGGACAATCAAGCGGGCGATGAAACCACAAAGAGCACCAAATGTTTTTACAATCGAATTTTGACACCGAACAGATCCCGCTATGCTTCGCATGCGGGATGACAATTCGCATCATAAAAAAGGCAGCAATGGCACACCGAAGGTGTGCCATTGCTGCCCCCTTCCACGCCGCATGCTGTCATCCCGCGTGCGAAGCACAGCGGGATCCCTTCGGTAACGCGCAGCGCCTTATCGACAACTTTGATGCAAACCACAGCGGGATCCCTTCGGTAACGCGCAGCGCCTTATCGACAACTTTGATGCAAACCACAGCGG
>Ga0075163_10002685_pt1 | contig 23885 bp, 24 predicted proteins | sample JI1023141ADNA_FD_71478 | JGI IMG/M metagenome (GOLD analysis project Ga0075163, IMG submission 71478) | Wastewater effluent complex algal communities from Wisconsin, to seasonally profile nutrient transformation and Carbon sequestration -... | ecosystem: Engineered > WWTP > Effluent > Algae... | reverse complement strand
GTGGCCTCGCCATTGCCGCAGAGCACGACCAGCAGGTTGCTGACCATCGCGGCACGGCGCTCCTCGTCGAGCTTCACCACCCCATTGCGCTCCAGCTGGGTCAGCGCGCTTTCGACCATGCCCACCGAGCCCTGCACGATGAGCTGGCGGGCCGCGATGATGGCTTCGGCCTGCTGACGGCGCAGCATCACCGAGGCGATTTCCGGCGCGTAGGCCAGGTGCGTGAGGCGGGCTTCCTCGACCGTCACGCCGGCCTTCGCAAGTCGCACCTGCAGTTCATCCTGCAGCGCCTGCGCCACTTCGTCGGCGCTGCCGCGCAGCGTGGCCTCGTGCTCCACGCCGTGATCATAGGCGAAGCGACTGGCGATGCTGCGGATGGCGGACTCGCTCTGCACCTGCACGTAGCTCTGGTAGTCCTCCACGTCGAATACCGCCTGCGCGGTATCGGCCACGCGCCAGACCACCACCGCCGCGATTTCCACCGGATTGCCGCGCTTGTCGTTGACCTTCAGCGTTTCGCTGTTGAAGTTGTGCGCGCGCAGGGAGAGCTTCGTCGGCTTGGCAGGGGTCAGGTCCGCCCGCACGGAGCGCAACAGGTCGCGGTTCGACAGTGGCTTGGCGTTGTTCTCCGCAGTACTGCTGCCCTGACCGCCGCGGCTGCGCGAATAGAACGGGTTGGCCCAGTGGAAACCACTCTTTCGGACCGTGCCCTTGTAGCTGCCGAAGAGTATCTGCACCCGCGCCTCGTTCGGCTGCAGCGTGAAGTAGCCGAACAGTGCGATGAGGCCGGCGAGGAAGAACACGGCCGCGATCGGCACACCCCAGGGAAACTGGCCGGGGTGGTACTGAACGCGCGCAATGCTGCTGAAGAACAAGTAGAGGCACCCCAGGAGCCAGAGCACGTTGATGAACAACATGGGAAAGCCGGACATCGCATTTCGTTCGAATTCATGCGTGGCGGCTTGTGTGGGTCTGGGCATGTTCTTCTCCCTCAAGTGATATGAGGATGATATCACAGTAATATCTACTGTCGAGAGTTGATTCCCGGCTGCCCTCCGGCCGTCCCTCGCGACCGGGAGCGACGTCTACAATCGCCACCAGGCAGCCGGCCGAATCCCGGTACAGGCGCAGCAGAGGACATCATGGCACTGAAATTCGGAGACGGAACAACGGGCAACCCGATCGGACGCATTGCCAGCCGCATCGGTGGTGGCCTGGCGCTGGCGCTGCTGCTGCTGCTGCTGGGTGGCGCCTTTGGCACCATCGACACCGGCAACGTCGGTGTGCGCACCACGCTGGGTATCATGGACCGCGAGGAAGTGACGCCTGGCGTCTTCACCAAGTGGCCACTGATCTCGCGCGTGCAGGAGTTCACCGGCAAGGAAGTCTCCATCGACCTCACTGACCTGACGCCCAAGGCGCGCGACAACCTGTCGCTGCGTGACATGGACATCAGCGTGTTCTATCGGGCGGAGTCGGCTGCAATCGCCGACCTGTTCGCGAAGTACGCCAACCAGTCTGCCCTGCTGGAAGACAGCGGAGTCATGCTCCCGGCCTACAACCTGGTATTCCGCGTGGCGCGCAACGCCGCCTACGAGGAAGTGGCGAAGCTGGATTCACTGGTGATGCATACACGCCGCGATGAGCTGGCCAACGCCATGCACCAGAACATGCAGCAGGAACTGGACAGCACTGATCCGGGCGTGTTCAAGGTCACGCGCGTCGTCATCCGCGCCGTGTCCACGGATCCGTCGATCGAGGAGTCCATCCGCACCGCCGTGTCCAACCAGAAGAAGCTGGAAGCCATGGAGGTGCAGACGCGCATTGCCGAGAAGGAGGCGCAGATAAAGGTCACCGAGGCGCGCGGCATCGCGGATTCCAACCGCATCATTTCCGGAAGCCTCACGCGCGAGTACCTGCAGCACGAGGCGAACCAGGCCCTGCTGAAGTTCGCCGAGAGCGGCAACTCCAGCACGGTGGTTGTGCCGGCTGGCATGGCCGTGACGCCGCTGCTGAATACCGCTCCGCCGGCTCCGGCCAATCGGCAATGACCGGCGGCGCCGCGGTGATTGCACGCGAGTGGCTGTGATGCACGCGGCCATCACGGGTTGGGGCAAGTGCCTGCCGCCGGCGGTGCTTTCCAACGCCGACCTGGCGCAGTTCCTCGACACCAGCGACGAGTGGATCACCTCGCGCACCGGCATCCGCGAGCGGCGGATTTCCCATGTGGGCCTCGATGAGCTGGCGCGCGTGGCGTCGCTGCGGGCGCTGGCGGCCGCGGGACTGGCGCCGGCTGACGTGGAACTGATCGTCTTCGGCACGACCAGCTTCCAGGACCAGGCGCCCAACCAGTCCTCCGGCCTGCAGCTGGCACTGGGCGCGACGCGCGCGGCGTCGATGGACGTGAACACGGCCTGCACCAGCTTCCTCTACGCGTGGAGCACGGCCAATGCGCTGATCCGCACGGGTGTCGTGCGCAATGCGCTGGTGGTGGGCGGCGAGGTGATCAGCCGCTTCATGGACTGGCGCAATCGCAATGTGTCGGTGCTGTTCGGCGACGGCTGCGCGGCGATCGTGCTGCAGGCGACGGAAGCCGAGACCGGCCTGCTCGGCGAGAAGCTGGGCTGCGATGTCGGCGGTCGCGGTTCGCTGGTCATCGAAGGCATGGGCGCGAGGTACGCGGATTTCAGCCGCCGGCTGGGCGTGACGAACTGGATCTTCGAGGGCCCCGAGATCTTCAAGCGCGCCGTGGGCGGCATGGGGCTGGCCTGCGCAGAGGTGCTCGCCGCGCGCGGACTTGCCGCGACGGATGTCGACCTGGTGGTGCCGCACCAGGCCAACCTGCGCATCATCGAAGCGGTGGCCAAGCGGCTGGAGGTGCCGATGGAGCGCGTGATGGTGAACGTGCAGCGCTACGGCAACATGTCCGCGGCCACGGTGCCGGTGGCGCTGGTGGAGGCCCTGGAAGAAGGGCGCGTGAAAGCCGGATCGTTGCTGCTGCTGCCGGCCTTTGGCGCCGGCCTCACCTGGTGCGCGCACCTGGCCCGATGGGGCGATCGCGTCACCCCGCTGGGCACTTCCGAGGCGCAGCTGCCGCCTTGTTCGCAGTCAGCGCTGGAGCAGGTCCGGGCGCTGATGCGATTGCGGGACGGCGAAGCGGGCTGAACCCGATCCGCCGGACTTGTGCCCTTAGCGCGGAATTTCGACCGGCGCGGCCAGCGCGATGGCCAGTTCCGTGCCCGCCGCCAGCTTCACTTCGGTGCCGGTCTTCTGCGCGGCCACCGCGCCGATGGCGCCGCCCAGCAGGCCACCGATCACCTTGCCCTTGTCGCCGCCCTTGACCTCGTTGCCCAGGATGGCGCCGGCCGCGGCGCCGCCGACGATCTTCACGGTATCGCGCGTGTTGTCGCTCTTGCCCTTCTGTGTGACCAGGCCGCTGATGGGCACATCGCGATTGCCCGGCAACTCCAGCCGATCGAAGCTCATGCCGAGCCGCGGCACGCCGCCGATCTTGTTGCTGCCGGAAACGACATCGGTGACCTGTCCGGCGACCGTGGTGCCCGCCGCGATGGCCAGCTTGCCGTCGACCCGCACGTCGCTGACGAGCGTGGCGCGGATGGTGTCGCCCACCTTGGCAGTCTTCGTCGACACATCTTCAGTCAGCGCCAGCGCCAGTTGCGTGCCTTCGGGCACGACGATGGGCTGCGCAGCAGGCATCGGCGCCGGCTTCGCGGGAGCGGGGTTGCTCGCTACGGGAGCGGGTTTCGCCGCGGGCACGGGCTTCGCTGTGGGCCTGGCTGCAGGCGCCGCGCCGACCGATGCCGCGGGGGCCTGCGACTGGGCTTCGGCCAGTGCCGCTTCCCGGGTGGCCAGTTCTTCCTCGCGGATCTTCAGTTCCGCTTCGCGGGCAGCCAGATCTTCTGAGGCGACCTCGGCGGCAGGCGCGGTGCTGGCGCCGGCTTCGGCCGCCGGTGGCGTGGATTTGCCGCACGCGGCCAGCACCAGCAGTGCGGCGGCGGGGATGAGGCAGCTGAGGCGAGTGGCGCCCATGGTGGTTCTCCGGTTCACGAGAGGGCGCTATTGTCGCCGACAACGACCCGGGGAGCGCCTTGTCGGCGGTCGGGGACAGTCGGGGGATATCGAATGACCGAAGTATGGAAAAAGCTGCGCGAGCTGGGCGACACGTTCACGCTGGCCGAGATCACCGCGACGCGCGAACTGTTCGTGCCACGCGCGCTTTCGCCGCGGGCGGTGAACGCGCGCGTGACTCGCGATATTCCCTATGGTCCCGATCCGCGCCATCGACTCGATGTCTTTGCCCCGCCCAGCGCCAGCAACCTGCCCGTGGTGCTGTTCGTGCACGGCGGCGGCTATGTCGGTGGCGACAAGGGCGGCGAAGGGGATCCCTTCTTCAACAACGTGGGGGCCTGGGCCGTGCGCTCGGGTTTCATCGGCGTGACGATGACCTACCGGCTCGCGCCCGCGAACAAGTGGCCAGCCGGTTCGCAGGATGTCGATCTGGCGCTGTCGTGGCTGCGCGCGCAGATTGCCCGGCATGGAGGAGATCCTGCGCGCATCGTGTTGATGGGGCATTCCGCCGGCGCGGCGCATGTTGCCGGTTGCCTCGCGCGCCATGGCTGTGCGCCAGGCAGCAGCGCACCGGCCGCGGCCGCCATCCTGGTGTCGGGCATCTACGCGCTCGACGTGTATCCGGATGGCTATGACTACCAAGTGTATTACGGCGCCGACCGCAGCCTCGATGCGCAGCGCTCCACCGTGGAGACACTCGCGACTCTTGCGATTCCCAGCCTGTTCACCATCTGCCAGTTCGATCCGGGTCCCTTCCATCACCACCTGGCGGCGGTGTTTGCGGCGCGTGTGAAGGCGGTGGGCAGGTCGCCCGCTGTGCTCTGGCAGCGCGGGCACAATCATGTATCGGTGGTGATGCAGATCGGCAGTGAAGTGGACACCGCCGGAAATGAGCTGGCGGAGTTCATCCGCCAGCTCGAGCCGTCAGCTCTCTAGGGGATCAGGTACCGCGCCGGTTCTGGCGGCGGTCCACGCGGCGGTCGATACGGTCGCCACGCTTGTCGAGGCGGTTCTCGATGCGGTCACCGCGGTTGTCCAGGCGGTTCTCGATGCGATCGCCCTTGTTGTCCAGGCGCTCCTCGCGGCGTTCGCCCCGGTTGTCCAGGCGCTCGTCGATCCGGTCGCCCTTGGCATCCAGGCGCTCGGCGCGCGCCTCGTTGCCATTGGCCGCGGCCTTCTCGGCAGCCGCATCGAGCTTCTGGTTGACGCGGTTGCCGCGGGCATCCAGGCGCTGCTCGGCCTTGTCGCCGCGGTTGTCCAGGCGCTGATCGATGCGTTCGCCCTTGTTGTCGAGGCGCTCGTTGATGCGCTCGCCGCGGGCATCCAGGCGGGCATCGGCCCGATCGCCGCGGTCCTGGGCCAGGGCGGGAATGGTCAGCAGCGCCAGGACAGCTGCGGTGATGAGGGTCTTGCTCGTCTTCATGTCTATCTCCCTTCGGAGGATGTTGGGGTTGCTGCGGGATACAACGGCGCAGCAACGAAGGCGTTGACAGCATCGGGTCGGCGTCCGATCCCGGAGGCTTCTGTCAAATGCCGGGGGCCTCAGGCAACATCTCCTTAAACGCCAAGGTGCCCCATGCCCAACACTGCAAATCGCTCCCGATGCCTGATGGTTTCAATGTTGCTGGCCGCCGTGCCGTGCGCCCAGGGCGCTGGAGCTGATCCCGGCGACTACCAGCGCGCCGCCGCAGCGGTTGCGAAACGCGAGGCCAGCGGCCCCCGGCCGGGGCGGGCGCGCAATGTCATCCTTTTCATCGGCGACGGCATGGGCATCTCGACCGTCACGGCGGCGCGCATCCTCGAGGGGCAGCGGCGCGGGGTATCCGGCGAGCAGAATCACCTGAGCTTCGAGGATTTCTCCTGGTCGGCGCTGGTGCGCACCTATTCCGCGGACCAGCAGGTGTCCGATTCCGCGCCCACGGCCACCGCCATGATGACCGGTTCGCATGCCAACGACGGCGCGCTGTCCGTGTCTCCTGAAACGCCCGAGAACACCGCCGATGCCGGCGTCGTGGCGCGCCATGCGCTGCCCACGCTGCTGGAGCAGGCCGAAGAGCGCGGCTTGTCCACGGGCATCGTCAGCACCGCGCGCATCACGCATGCCACGCCAGCATCGGCCTACGCGCACACGCCGAACCGCGACTGGGAGGCCGCTGTGCAGGCGCCCGGCGCCACGTTGCCCGACATCGCCGCGCAGCTCATCGCCCGGCAGAAGGCCGGTGATGGCATCGAGGTGGTGCTGGGAGGCGGGCGCGAGTTCTTCGCGGCAGCCAATGCTGCCGATCCGGAGTATCCGCAGCGCATGGGCCGTCGCCGCGATGGCCGCGACCTGGTGCAGGAGTGGACCAGTGCCCAGCCGCAGTCCGCCTATGTCTGGAAGCGCGATGACCTGCTGAAGGTCGATGCGAAGCGCACCCGTCGCCTGCTGGGACTGTTCGAGCCCTCGCACATGCGCTACGAGGCCGATCGCGCGCAGGATGTGGCCGGTGAACCTTCGCTGGCCGAGATGACCACCAAGGCCATCGAGCTGCTGCGCGGCAATCGCAAGGGCTACTTCCTGATGGTGGAGGGCGGGCGCATCGACCACGCCCACCACGCGGGCAATGCCTATCGCGCGCTCACCGATACCATCGCCTTTTCCGACGCCGTGCGCGAGGCGGTGAAGGCCGCGGATCGGGACACGCTGATCCTGGTCACCGCGGATCACAGCCACGTGCTGACCATCTCCGGATATCCCGAGCGGGGCAATCCCATCCTGGGCCTGGTGAAGTCCCCTGGCGCCACCGCGCCCGCGCTGGCGGCGGACCGCAAGCCCTACACCACGCTCTCGTATGCAAATGGCCCGGGATTCGCGCTGATCAACGGGCAGGTGGACGGTACGCCCCGGCCGATAGCGCCGGGACGCGACCAGGATCTTTCAACCGTCGATACGACGGATCCCGGCTTTCACCAGCAGTCGCTGGTGGGCATGGGGGCCGAGACGCATGGCGGCGAAGACGTGGCGCTGTTCGCTACTGGTCCCGGCGCTGAACTGGCGCGCGGCGTGATCGACCAGAACGAGATCTATCACATCATGCGCCGCGCGCTGCGCTGGTAAATTTTTTCGTCGCTATGTTGCGACGCGACGCGCGATGCTATGATCGATCTGCACCACCGTCACGGATTCCGACTCAAGGTTGCGACTCTCCGGGTTATGACGCTGATAGAACTGCCACGCGCGGTTGAGGCATATTTTGCCTTCGCCGAATTGCCGGCCACTGATCGTGGTCGCCATTTCACCATTACGTTCACCTATCTTGAAGGCGCGCGTGTCGACCGGCTGCAGTGGTGGTGGCAGGTCAACAAGGGCCAGGAAAAGAGCGAGGCGCTGGTTTCCGGTCTGCGCAATGACGCCATCGCGCGCTTCCGCCAGCACATCGAGCGCTGGCTTACCAACAGCGGACGCTGCCTGCGTGGGGGCGATCCGTTCCCGCTGCTGCAGTCCCTGCCGGTTGAAGCGCCTGCCAAGGTCGAAGATCCTGCGGTCAGCGAACCGGCCCGGGAAGTTCTCCCGGCACGTCCCTCGCTTCGGATTGCCGCGGGCGGCTGAACGGCCGCCCCCGCTGCGGTTCAGTGCCGCAGCCTCCATCCCGAGCGGATGATCCAGGCGATCAGCGCCAGGCACACCACCATGATCAGCACCACCATCGTGATGCTCACCAGCGGGTTGATGGCGGACTGCCCGTAGAAGCTCCAGCGAAAGCCGCTGATCAGGTACACCACCGGATTGAACAGCGTGATGGTGCGCCATACCGGTGGCAGCATGTCTATTGAATAGAAACTGCCACCCAGGAACGTCAGCGGCGTGATGATCAGCGCCGGCACGAACTGCAGCTTTTCCCAGCTGGTGGCCCAGATCCCCAGCAGGAACCCGAACAGGCTGAAGGTGAGGGCGGTCAGCGCCAGGAAGCCCAGCATCATCAGCGGATGCAGCACCGACAGCGGCACGAAGAAGGCCGAGGTGGCCAGGATGATCAGGCCGATCATGATCGACTTGGTGGCCGCGGCGCCCACGTAGCCCAGCACGATCTCGGCGGTGGAGACCGGCGCCGAAAGCAGCTCGTAGATCGTGCCCGACCACTTCGGGAAATAGATGCCGAACGAGGCATTGCCGATGCTCTCGGTGAGCACCGACAGCATCACCAGGCCCGGCACGATGAAGGCCGCGAACGGGATGCCGTCGATGTCGGTCATGCGCGAGCCGATGGCCGAGCCGAACACCACGAAATACAGCGACGTGGTGAGCACCGGCGTCAGGATGCTCTGCACCACCGTGCGGAAGGTGCGGGCCATTTCAAACCGGTAGATGGCGCGGACCGCGTGCCAGTTCATCAGCGCTCCTTCACCAGCGACACGAAGATATCCTCCAGCGAGGTCTGCTGGGTCTGCAGGTCCCGGAAATTCAGCCCCGCCAGCGACACATCGCGCAGCAGCGTGGGGATGCGTTCCTGTCCGGCCTCGTCCGTGAAGCTGAACACCAGCGTCAGGCCGCCATCGATCAGGGTCAGCGAGTACGCCGCCAGCGCGGAAGGCACCTCATGCAGCGCCTCGGTCAGGTGCAGGCGCAGTTCGCGGCGACCCAGCTTGCGCATCAGCGCGGCCTTGTCTTCCACCAGCACCAGTTCGCCCTTGTTGATGACGCCGATGCGATCGGCCATCTCCTCGGCTTCCTCGATGTAGTGCGTGGTGAGGATGATCGTGACGCCGGCATCGCGCAGGTCGCGCACGGCCTGCCACATGTCCCGGCGCAGTTCCACGTCGACGCCGGCCGAGGGCTCGTCGAGGAAGAGGATCTTCGGTTCGTGCACCAGCGCCTTGGCGATCATCACGCGGCGCTTCATGCCGCCCGACAGCGCCATGATCTTCGTATCGCGCTTGTCCCACAGCGTCAGCCGGCGCAGCACGCGCTCCACCAGCGCCTGATCCGGCGGGTGCCCGTAGAGTCCCCGGCTGAACTTCACCGCGGCCTCGACGGTTTCGAAGGCTTCCGTGGCCAGTTCCTGTGGCACCAGTCCGATGAGCCTGCGGGCGGCGCGGGGTTCGCGCTTCACGTCGTGGCCAGCGGCCAGCACCCTGCCGGTGGTGGCGTTGACCAGTCCGCAGACGATGCCGATCAGGGTGGTCTTGCCCGCGCCGTTGGGGCCCAGCAGCGCGAAGATTTCGCCCTGCTGGATGGTGAGGTTCACCGACTTGAGCGCGGTGAGCCCGCCGGGATACGTCTTGCCCAGGTTTTCGATGCAAAGGACGGCAGGCACGACGGCAATTCTACGCTGAAGAACCGCGCTGCCTGCTATCTTCTGCGCCATGCGCAAATACACTTTCATCGTGCTGGCGCTGGTCGCCGGCTCACTGGTTGCATGTCAGTCACGCGACGCCGGGCCTGCGAAGTCCTCGGCCACCAAGGCCGTGGCGCAGGTGCTCACCACGCCGGATGCCCGCGACATCCATTCCCATGCCGATCCCGCGGTGGCGCGGGTCACGCATGTGATGCTCGATCTCACGGCGGATTTCGAAAAGCGGACGATGCAGGGCACGGCCACGCTCGAGATCCTGGCCGAGGGCGCCGAACCGCTGCTCTCCCTCGACACCAGCCGGCTCAACATCCAGTCGGTGCGCGATGGCGAGGGCAAGGACCTCACCTTCCGGCTCGAGGCCGCCGTTCCGGTCCTGGGGTCGGCGCTTCGCATCGAGCTGGGGGCCGCGCGTCGCGTGGTCGTGGCGTATTCCAGCAGTCCCGATGCCGATGCGCTGCAGTGGCTGGCGCCTGCGCAGACGGCCGGTGGCAAGCAGCCGTACCTGTTCAGTCAGGGCCAGGCCATCCTCACGCGCAGCTGGGTGCCCACTCAGGACAGCCCCGGCATCCGCCAGACCTGGGAAGCCACGATCCGCGCGCCCGCGGCGCTCACCGTCGTGATGAGCGGCGAGCGCACTGCCGAACCGCGCGAGATCGCCGGTGGCCAGCGCGAGTGGCGCTACCGCATGGATCAACCGGTGGCGCCGTACCTGATCGCGGTCGGCATCGGCGAGCTGGATTTCCAGTCGCTGGGCGCGCGCACCGGCGTGTACACCGAGCCATCACGACTCGCGGCGGCGGCCAATGAACTGGCCGACCTCGAGAAGATGGTCACGGCCGCCGAGTCCCTCTACGGCGCGTATCGCTGGGGTCGCTACGACCTGCTGGTGCTGCCGCCGTCGTTCCCCTTCGGCGGCATGGAGAATCCGCGCCTCACCTTCGCCACCCCCACCATCATTGCTGGCGACCGTTCGCTGGTCAGCCTGGTGGCGCATGAACTGGCGCACAGCTGGTCGGGCAATCTCGTCACCAATGCCACCTGGGCGGATTTCTGGCTGAACGAGGGGTTCACGGTCTATTTCGAAAACCGCATCATGGAGAAGGTGTACGGCAGGGAAACGGCCGACATGCTGGCCGACCTTTCCTGGGACGAGCTGCAGGGCACCATCAAGGATCTGGGTGGACCGCAGTCCGCCGACACGCGCCTGCACCTGGAACTTGCCGGCCGCAATCCCGATGACGGCATGACCGAGATCGCCTACGTGAAGGGCGCCACGTTCCTGCGCACCATCGAAGCGGCGGTGGGTCGCGAGCGCTGGGACGCCTACCTGAAGGCCTATTTCGATCGCCATGCCTTCCAGCCGCAGACCTCGGCCGGTTTCCTCACCGACCTGCGCGCGAACCTGATCAAGGCCGATGCTGAGCTTGAGAAGAAGCTGAAGCTGGACGAATGGGTGTACCAGCCGGGTCTGCCCGACAATGCCGTGCAAGTTTCTTCGGCGCTGCTCGCGGCAGTCGACCAGCGCGCCGCGGCATTCGCCACGAGTGGCATCGCCGCCGAGCAGGTGAGTGCATGGAGCTACACGGAGCGGGTGCGTTTCCTCAACCGGCTGCCGCGCAAGCTTTCCGCTGCGCAGTTGGCCTCGCTGGCGCAGGTCATGAACCTCGACGCGCAGCGCAACAGCGAAGTGCGTTTCGCCTGGTTGCGGCTGGCCGTCGCCAACCGCTACTCGCCTGCGGTGACCAACCTGGAGGACTTCCTCACCAGCATGGGTCGCCGCAAATTCGCTCTGCCGCTTTACCGGGATCTGATGGCGCAGGGAGACTGGGGCAGGGCGCTCGCGCAGCGCACCTACGCCACCGCACGTCCCGGTTACCACTCGGTGACGGTGGGCAGCGTCGACAAGGTCGTGCAGTCAGCGGCGGCGAAAGCCCAGTAGCAGGTTGTTGGCCGGCAGGCGCGCCAGGTGCGCGCGCGTGAAGCCGTGCTCGTCAGCCACGGCTTCCACGTCTTCCAGGTTGCGCACGCCGAAGCGCGCGTCCTTTTCCTTCAGCCAGCCATCGAACTCCTCGTTCGATGGCGCCGTATGCAGCCCGCCTTCGCGAAAAGGGCCGTAGAGGATCACCTGCCCGGAGCCTGCGGCCGTGAGTCGCTCGGCGCCGCTGAACAGCGCCGTCGTCGTTTCCCACGGCGAGATGTGGATCATGTTGATGCACAGCACCGCGTCGACCTGCCTGGCCATGCGCCAGGGCTGCTCGAGCACGTCGAGTCGCAGCGCGGGAAGGATGTTGGCGAGGCCCGATTGACGGCGGCGCGCATCGATCTGCGCCAGGTCCGCGTCGTCACGATCAGTGGGTTGCCATGCAAGGCCCGGCATCTCGCGCGCGAAATATTCCACGTGCTGGCCGGTGCCCGAGGCGATCTCCAGCACGCGTCCCGAAGCGGGCAGCAGTTGGCGCAGTTCGGCGAGGATGGGCTGCTTGTTTCTTTCCGCAGCCGCGGAAGTATTCAGTTCCAAGGTGTCAGCGCCGGCGAGGTGGCGGGACGGGCGTTTTCGGATCCGACATCTCGATGGACAGCGAGAAGGTGCGCCGTTCCACGCCCTGCAGTGCGCCCACATTGATGATCTGCCGGGCGATCTCCTCGTTGCGCTCGTTGCGCACCGTGACGAGGATGGAATATTCCGAAGTCGAGTCGGTGCGCTCGGCGTCGATGGTGCCCTCGATCTGCCACGCGGTGTGCGTGGCAACCGCGCCGCCGGGTTTAGCGTCCTTGTCGAAGCGCAGGTGATGCCGGCATCCCGGGCAGACGATCGCGCTTTCCAGGATCGTGGCCCGGCAGTGCGGGCAGGTGCGCGTGGCACCTGCCCCCTGGACAACGGCGCGTGCGCCGATCATGCGACGTTGCTGCGTCCCTTGTCGGCGAGCAGCGTTGCCGCGCGCGCGCCATCATCGAAGCCGAAGTCCACGGCGCCGCGCATGCGCGACCCCGCAGCCACGGTCAGCGACCCGGCCTTCACGTCGCCGGTGATGGTGCCGCCCTGCTGCAGCTCGACGCGCTTGGCGCTTTCGATGTTGCCCTGCAGTTCACCGCTGACGATGACTTCGCTGGCGCGCACCTGGCCCTCGACGCGAGCGCCGGAATCGATATGCAGGTTGCCTTCCACCTGTACATCGCCCTTGAACTTGCCCGCCACGCGCACGTGGCCGGAGCCGATGATCTTGCCCTCGATGGACAAGCCAGAAGCGATGAGAGATTCCTTCATGTCAGTGCGCTCCTTCGGCGCCTTGGCGGGGTCGAGAAACGGTGCGGAGCCCGTCGGCGTTGCCGGACGGGGCGGGGCGGAGGTCGCGGCCGGTTGCGGCTGCGCGGGGTCCTTGTCCCAGATTGCCATTTGATTCTCCCTTGGTGGAGGAGCCCAAGGTAACCGGTTGTGGCGATGCGGGGAAGGCTGTCGCGATTTTGGCGAAGATCGGGCGGCTGGCTTATACGGCCTTAAGGGTTTCCAGCACGCGTTCCGGCGTGAACGGGAACTGCTCCATGCGCCGACCGGTGGCATCGAAGAAGGCATTGGCGATGGCTGCCGCGGCCGCGGCCATGGTTTCCTCGCCCGCGCCGGTCGAGCGCTCGTTCATCCGCTGCACCACCACCGGCGTCACCGCCGGACAGGCGTCCATGCGCAGGATGGGGTAGCCCACCCAATCCAGGCTGGTCACGCGGCCCGCATCGAAGTGGACTTCCTCGAGCAGCATGCGGCTGGCGGTCTGCACCAGCTGACCCTCGATCTGGTGCTCGACGGTCAGCGGATTGACCACCAGGCCCGCGTCCAGTGCGCCATACAGGTGCAGGATGCGAACCTGTCCGGAGTCCAGGTTCACTTCGATATCGGCCACCGAGGCGCCATGGGAGATCAGGTGCGTGCCCAGTCCCACGCCGCGGCCGCGGCGGATGCGCTCGTTGCCAAGACGCCCCGGCACGCGCGCGGCATTCCACTGCGAGGCCTCGGCAACCGCATCCAGCACGCCACGCCAGCGTTCGTCCTTCACGTTGCGCCGGCGCATTTCCACCGGATCGATGGACAACTGCACGGCGAGCTGGTCGATGGCCTGCTCGGAGACGAAGGCGAAGGCCAGGTCGAGCGGCGAGCGCAGCCAGGCGCCGCGCAGGTATTGCAGGCCTGGCAGCCGGTGATTCACCAGTTTCACGCTCGGGATGCTGTACATGCCGCCGCAGACCAGCGCGTTCACGCCCTGCACGGCGACCGGTGGCCATTCGGTGGCGGGCGCCGCGCCTGCCAGCTGCGAGGTGGTTTCGACCAGGCTCCAGTTGTGCTGCCAGCCGTGATACTCGTAAGCGACGAGTCGGCCGTTCGCATCACAGGCAAGGCGCGCTTCGCCCACATGCGGCGGGCCGTAGGTGTCCCAGCCGTGTTCATCGGCGCGCATGAACTGCACCCGCACGGGGCTGCCCGCGAGCTGCGACAGCAGCGCGGCCGCCAGCGCCACATCGTCGTAGCAACTGTGGCCGTAGGTGCCCGCGCCCTCGCCGAACTGCACGCGGATCTTCTCCGCTGGCAGGCCCACCAGCGCGGCGATGCCACGGCGTGCGGCGTGGACATCCTGCGAGGAGCAGATGACCAGTCCGCCTTCCGGCTGAATGTCGGCGAGCGCGCAGTTGGGCGCAAACGGTGCGTGCGCCTGGTACGGCGCATTGCCCCGCTGCACCACGGTGGCCGCGGCTTCGTCGGCCGCCACGCGAACGTCACCGCGCTCCAGCACCACGTTGTCGGTGGTAGTGGCCGCGCGCATCTGTGCGTGCAGGCCCGCGGACGTTGGCAATGTCGGTGGCGATTCCCACTCGACGATCACCGCCTGCGCGGCTCGTATCGCATCCCACTCGAGCGGCGCGACCACTCCCAGGAAATCGTTTCGCCGCAGCAGGCGCGCGCCGGGTATCGAGGCCAGCGCGGAATCATCCACGCGCAGCACGCGGGCGCCCGCGCCATAGGCGGCCTGGCCCCGCGGACGGATCACGCGCGCATGCAGCATCCCCGGCAGGCGTTGCTGCTGGATGTACACCTGCTGGCCGGTGAGCTTGGCGGCGAGATCGGCGCGCTTGTGTTTCTGCCCCACCAGGCGGTATTCGGTGCTGGCCTTGACCGGCGCCTTGCCGGTGATCGACAGCTCGAATCGCTGGCCGCCGATCAGCTCGCCGTAGCTGACGCTGCGGCCGCCCTTGCGCGCGCGAACCCGGCCGCGCGCCACGCTCAGCCGTGCCACATCGGCGTCCAGGCGGGTCGCCGCCAGCGCGAGCAGCGCCCGGCGGGCTTCCGCGGCGGCGGCGGTGATCTGCGGCCGACCACGCTGCACCGAGGCGCTGGAATACGTGCCGCCCTGGTTGGGCGAAAGATGCGTGTCGAGCGGCGCGGCGCGGATCTGGTCCATGCCCAGGTCAAGTTCGTCGGCGGCGATCTGCAGCAGCGAGGTGGTGGTGCCCTGGCCCAGTTCGGCGAAGCCGGTGTAGAGCGTCACGGTGCTGTCTTCGTGGATCACCAGGAAGCTGTCCACGCGATCGGCCGCCGGCGGTGTGGACTGCGGTTCGCGCAGGCGCAGCGGCAGGGCGCGCATGCCGCTGCGAACGCCGGAGCCTTCCGGCGTCGCGCATGCAGCCAGCGACAGCCCCACGACCAGTGCGCCTCCCGCGCGCAGGAAGTCCCGCCGGGCAGCCTGAGGCAGCAGGTCGGACGAGGTCTCAGGCGACCTCATGTCCTGGCCGCCTTCTGCACGGCGCGCAGGATAGAAGGGTAGGTGCCGCAGCGGCACAGGTGACCGGCCAGCGCGGCGCGTATCTGTTCCTCGGTGGGCTGCGGATTCTGGTCCAGCAGCTCGGCGCTTTTCATGACGATGCCGTTCATGCAGTAGCCACACTGCGGCGCCTCGGCCTCGAGCAGCGCCTGTTGCACCGGATGCATGTCCGGGACCCTCGCCAGATCGCGTCGCCGCGCATGCCACGCGGCCACCCCCTCGAGCGTGGTGATGGCGCGGCCCGCCACCGCGGCCAGCGGCGTGATGCAGGCGCGCACCTCGCGGTCATCCACCAGCACCGAGCAGGACCCGCACTGGGCGAGGCCGCAGCCGAAGCGCGCTCCGCGCAGCGCCAGGTCGTTCTGCAGGATGTAGAGCAGGGGAGTCTGGCCATCGGCGTCGATCACGTGCGTCTGGCCGTTGACGATCAGGGTAAAGCGCTGCTGTGCCATGCCGACAGTCTAGCGCGGCTCCGGACGGCCGGCCCCTTGCCGCTGCCACAGGTCCCAAGTACGCTTCCGGACGCTGCTTCAAGGGGGATACATGAGCGATACGAGCATCAACGCCGAGATGGAAGCACGGCGTGTTTCGCGCCGGGAGTTCATCAAGCGCGTGATTGCCTCCGGAGCGGTGGCCTCCTCGGCAAGTTTCGTCATGGGCGGCCTCGCGGGCTGCAGCCCCCGGCCCGGCACGGTTGCCGGCTCGGTCGAACGGCTCATCTCGCTGAACGTCAACGGCCAGTTGCGCCGCGTCGATGTGCTGCCGCAGGAAACCCTGGCCATGACGCTGCGCTACAAGCTCGGCCTCACCGGCACCAAGCTCAGCTGCGATCGGGCCGAGTGCGGCGCCTGCACTGTGATGATCGAGGGCACCACGTACTACTCCTGCTCCACGCTCACCCACAGCGTGCGTAATCGCAAGGTCACCACCATCGAGGGCCTGCGCGGCCCGAATGGCGAGCTGCATCCGGTGCAGCAGGCCTTCGTCGACGAGCTGGGCCCGCAATGCGGCTTCTGCACGCCGGGCCAGGTGGTGGCGGCGGTGGCGCTGCTGCAGAAGAACCCCAGGCCCACGCGCGAGGAAGCGCGGCATGCCATGTCCGGCAACCTGTGCCGCTGCGGCGCCTACGACAACTACCTGAACGCCATCATGCGCGCGGCCGGCAACACGGCGGAGATCCACCATGGCGCATAAGCTTCTCGGCAAGGATTTCCTGCCGCACGACGTGGTGGCCAAGGTCACCGGCGAAGCCAAGTACGCCGAGGATTTCCGCGCCGAGGGCATGGTGTTCGCGCGGCTGCTGTCGAGCCCCTATCCGCACGCCCGCGTGAAGAGCATCGACGTGTCCGAGGCGCTGAAGATCCCCGGCGTGGTCGGCGTGCTGCTGCCCGAGGATGTAAAGAACCCCGATGCGCCGGATATCCCGCTGCTGACGATGGAGCCCGGCTACGTCGGCGCGCCCATCATGCTCGTGGCGGCTGAAGACGAAACCACCGCCCAGGATGCCATCGAGAAGGTTCGCATCGAGTTCGAACCGCTGCCCTTCCATGTCGATCCGCTGGCGAGCCTGCATCCCGATGCGCACGATGCGCGGACCGACGGCAATGTCGGCGCGGCCGGCGTGAAGTTCCAGACGCTGAAGTGGACGAAAGAGGATTTCGACAACGCCGGCAGCCGCATGCCCGCGGGCAAGGCGGCGCAGGAATGGGAATACGGCGACCTCGACGCCACTTTCGCGCGCTGCAAGCTGGTGCTCGACGAAACCTTCGTGCATGCCAGCAACTCGCACCACAGCATGGAGCCGCGCACGGCCATGGCCTACTGGCAGAACGGCAAGTGCATCCTGCATGTGTCGTCGCAGAGCCAGTCGTTCATCGCGCCCGCGCTGGCCGGCATGATTGGCATCCCGCCGTCTGACCTGGTGCTCGTGGCCGAATACTGCGGTGGTGGCTTCGGCTCCAAGGGCGGCGCCTATCCGCTGCAGGCGCTGCCTGCGCTGCTGTCGCGCAAGATCAACCGCCCGGTGATGATGCGCATCAGCCGCGCCGAGGAGTACTACAACGGCTCCGCGCGGCTGGGATTCCAGGGCCAGGTGAAGCTGGGCTTTGCCGAGGACGGCAAGCTGCTGGCCGCCGACCTCTACGTGATCCAGGAAAACGGCGCCTGCCAGAGCTTCTTCGATTTCCGCAACGCCGCCGACGGGCTTTCGATCCTGTACCAGCCCGAGGCCATGCGCTGGCGCGGCATGCCGGTGTACGCCAATTCCATCATCCGCAGCGCGCAGCGCGGACCGGGCTACAACCAGATCGCGCACATCATGGAGCCGCTGCTCGACAAGGCCGCGCGCGAACTGAAGGTCGATCGCCTGGCCATCCGGCTGAAGAACGCCGGCGGGCACCAGGCGGCCTTCGGCGCCAAGCGCGCGACGGTCTCCAGCTGCTACATCAAGGAGGCGCTCGAGAAGGGCGCCGCGAAGTTCGGCTGGCAGGAGCGCCTGGCGCGCCATGGCCGCAAGAACGGCAGCAAGGTGACGGCCGTGGCCATCGGCCAGGCCTTCCATCCCGCCGGCTTCAGTGGGTTCGACGGCCTGATGCGCATCCTGCCCACCGGCAAGGTGCATATCCATACCGGCGTGGGCAACCTGGGCACGTTCTCGCATTCCAGCACTTCGCGCATCGCAGCCGAGGTGCTGAAGCTGAACTGGGACGATGTGATCATCGAGCGCGGTGATTCGCGTCGCCACCTGCCGTGGAACATCGGACAGTTCGGCAGCAACACCAACTTCACGATGGCGCGCACGAATTACGTCGCGGCCATGGATGCTCTGTCCAAGCTGAAGGAAATCGCGGCGCGTCGCTTTGGCGGTTCGCCCGAGCAGTACGACATCGATGGCCGGCGCGTCTTCCGCAAGGGCAGTCCGGGAACGGGCATGACCTATGGCGAGGCGGCGCAGCGGGCCATCCAGATGGGCGGCAAGTACGATGGCCACGAACTGCCCAAGGACATCAACCCGATGACGCAGACCTCCGCAACGGCCATTGCCGGCACCGGCCTGGTGGGCGTGGCCAAGGACAACCTGCCGCTGACGGGCGCGCCGGCGGCGTTCGCCGCGGCCTTCGTCGAGATCGAGCTTGATCTTGAAACCGGCAAGCACGTCATCCTCGACTACATGGGCGTGGCCGATTGCGGCACCGTGATCCACCCGGCGGGCCTTGAAACGCAGATCAAGAGCGGCGCGGTGCAGGGCTTCGGTGTCGCGGCGCTCGAGCGCATCGTCTACGACCCGCAGAATGGCCTGCCGGCCAGCGTGGGGTTCTACCAGGCCAAGCCGCCCACCTATGGCGATGTGGCGCTGCGCTTTCGCACCGACGCGGTGGACCTGCCCGATCCCTCCAGCCCGCTGGGCACCAAGGGCATCGGCGAACCGCTGCTGGGCTGCGCGACCGCGGCGGTGCTGTGCGCGCTTTCAGAGGCGATCGGCGGCCATGTGTTCAATCGCACGCCGGTGGTGCCCGACATGATCCTCAACCAGCTTGCAGGGCGGCCGCATCCGCATGGCCCGCTGCAGGTCAACTGCCAGTAAAGGGAACGAAGCATGCTGCGCGACATGATGCCGCTCTTCGACCTGTACCAGCCCGACACGCTGGACAATGCGCTCGATCTGGCGGACCGCCTGGGACCCGAAGGCTGGCTGGTGGCCGGTGGGCAGGACAGCTGGGACTGGCTGAAGAACCGCACGCGACGCACCCGCGCGGTGGTCGATCTTTCCGGTATCGCCGAACTGAAGGGCGTGCGCGAGACCGATGGAGGCATCCAGATTGGCGCGCTCACGACGCTGACCGACGTGCAGGACGATCCGCTGGTCCGCGAGCGCTACGGCCTGCTGGCCACCGCGGCTGGTCGCGTGGCCAGCCCGCAGATCCGCAATGCTGGCACGCTGGGAGGCAATCTCTGCCAGGACACCCGGTGCTGGTATTACCGCGGCGGCGTGGACTGTTATCGCGCGGGCGGCAACATGTGCTACGCGGATACGCCCGAGGGCCAGAACCGCGAGCACGCCGTGTTCGGCGCCAGCCGCTGTGTCGCGGTCACGCCGTCGGATACGGCCAACGCATTGACCGCGCTCGATGCCAGCATGGTGATCCGCAGCAAGGGCGGTGAGCGGGTCGTTCCGGCCGCACGGTTCTTCGTGGGCCCGGACGTGAACATCCAGCGCATGACGGTGATCGAGCCTGGTGAAATCCTAACTGCCGTGCGCATTCCCGGCACCTGGGCGAAGAGCGCCTTCTATTTCGAGAAGGTGGCCGATCGCGCAGCCTGGGATTTCGCGCTGCTGAGCCTTTCCGTTGCGCTGAAAATGGAAGGCGAGACCATCCGCGACGCGCGCCTGGTATGTGGCGCCGCGGCCTGCGTACCGTGGCGCCTCGAGGCCGCGGAAAGCGCCATCATCGGCAAGACGCGCAATGACGATGACATCGAGCGCGCCGCGGTCGCCGCCGTGGAAGGCGCGCAGCCGCTGAACTTCAATGGCTTCAAGATCCCGCTGCTGTCGAACCTGGTGCGGCGGGCGATCAAGGGCGCGGGGGGTGCCTCCACATGAACCTGCTGCGATTCGGACACGATTCATACGGCAACCGCATCATTGACGGGGCCTCGTGGGATCTGCTCCCGGTGGCGTTCTGGGCCGGCATCGCGGTCATCGTGGTGCACCTGGTGGTGCGCGCCCTGCGGCGCGGCAAGGGCGGGGGCTGAAGATGGCCAGCGACAACCAGAAAATCATCCGCCATGCCGGCATCGACCGCGCGTTCCACTGGGTCATGGCCGCCATCATGCTGGTGCTGCTGGCCACGAGCCTGCTGCCAATGCTGGGCGTGCGCTTCGCCTGGTACGGCGTGCACTGGGTTTCGGGGCTGCTGCTCACGGTGATCATCGCGCTGCATGTGCTGCGCGCGCTGTTCTGGCAGAAGCCGCGCGGCATCATGATCAAGCCCTCCGACCTCAAGGCGGGCGGCGCCGGCAAGTACACACTGGCCCAGAAGCTCATGCACCAGGCCTGGACGGTGGCGGTGCTGGTCGCAATCGTCACGGGCCTGCTGCTGCTGCGCAAGGCCGGCGTGCCCTTCCTGGAGCGCGACCCCTACGTGCGTTCCATGGCCTCGTGGGGAATCATCACGCTGCTGCACGACCTGGCTGCGCTGCTGTCGGTGTTCCTTGTGCTGGTGCATGTGTACTTCGCCATCCTTCCGGAGAAGCGCGCCTACCTGCGCGCCATGACGAAGGGCTTCATCTCCCGCTCCGATCTGGCCCGGGAGCATGATCTGAACAGGGTGGACCGCGGTGAGTGAAGCCCTGCTGCTCGGGCAGCGCATCGACGTCATCGAGCGTGGCTACGAATATCTGCTCGCCTATGCCGCGCAGGGCAGGCAGGACGATGCCGGCACCGAGCTGCGCGACACGCTGGCGCGCATGCACGAAGCTCTGACGGGCATGCAGGGTTCGCTGCGCGCGGCCTTTGCTGATGCGCCGGTCCCCACCGGAACCCGCGATTTCACCGACGCCGTCGAGCGCGACGTGCTGGTGGCGCGCGGCGCCATCGGCCTGGTGCTGGGTCGCGAGCGCATCGCCTCGCTGCTGGTCGACAACTTCAATGCCTCGGTCCATGTGCGCGCGCTGCTCACCGACCTGTTCCTGGTCGAGCAGGCGCTGAAATCGCCCGCGCGGGGCTGAAGCCTTGCGCACGACCACGACCGAACGCGAAGACGCGGTGGTGATGTCGCCGGCTGCCGGTCCCGCCGACGCGGCGGTGATCTGGATGCACGGCCTGGGCGCCGACGGATTCGATTTCGTGCCGCTGGTGCCCGAACTGAACCTGCCCGGCAACGCGCGCGTGCGGTTCGTATTTCCCCATGCCGATGTCCGGCCGGTTACCGTCAATGCCGGCTACGCGATGCGCGCCTGGTACGACATTCGCGACCTCACTCCCGAAGGCCGTGACGACGAGGCGGGCCTGCAGACAACGCGCGAGCGAATCGAGTCCTACATCGCGGCCGAGCGCGCGCAGGGCATCGAGGCGCGGCGCATCGTGCTGGCCGGGTTCTCGCAGGGCGGTGCCACCGCGCTGCATGTTGGCCTGCGGCATGCGGAGCGGCTCGCGGGCATCATCGCGCTGTCCTGCTACCTGCCGCTGCGCGACCGGCTGGCGGCCGAGGCCGTCGGCGCGAATCGCGCAACGCCCATCCTGATGTGCCATGGTCGTGAGGATGTGGTCGTGCTGCCGGCGTTCGGCGAATTGTCGCGCGACGCGCTGCTCGCCGCTGGCCTGCCCGTTGAATGGCGTGCCTATTCCATGGGGCACAACCTGTGCCGGCCGGAAATATTCGATATCGCCGCCTGGCTGAAGTATCACCTCGCGCTGGATCCACCCACGGGGCAATAGCATGCGTCGCATCGCGACCGAAGAAGCGTTTTCCATTCCCGAGATCGCGCACGCGCTGCGCAAGCTGTGCGAGAGCCGCACCGGCGCGCAGAACATCGACATGATGCTGGTGCGGAACATCTACGGCGACGGCGCCGGTTACCAGGCGCAATTCCTCGCGCCGCTGCTCGATATAGAAGACGAGCGCCTGCGCGACATGGATGCCAACGGTGTCGACATGCAGGTGCTCTCGCTGACCGCACCCGGCGTGCAGATGTTCGATGCCGACACTGCAACCGAACTGGCCCGCGTCGCCAACGACAGGCTCGCCGAAGTCATCGCCCGCCATCCACGGCGCTTTGCGGGACTGGCAAGCTTCGCCCCTCATTCCCCGCAGCGCGCGGTGCGCGAGATGGAGCGCGCGGTGCGCGAGCTGGGACTCAACGGCTTCATCGTCAATTCCCACACCAACAACGAATACCTGGACGACCCGAAGTACTGGCCCGTGCTCGAGGCCGCCGAGGCGCTGGACCGCTGCATCTACATCCATCCGCGTGGTCCCTCGGAGCTGCTCGCGGGACCAATGCGCGACTACGGCATGTTCGCCGCGCTGTGGGCCTACGGCGTCGAGGTCTCCACGCACGCGGTGCGGCTGATCCTTTCGGGTGTATTCGATCGCTTTCCGCGCCTGAAGATCTGCCTGGGACACATGGGCGAGGCGGTGCACTTCTGGTCATGGCGGCTCGACTTCATGAGCGAACGCGCGCAGCGCGCGGGCGCGCCGCGGCTGCAGTTGAAGCCCAGCGAATACCTGCGGCGCAATTTCGCCATTACCACCAGCGGGCAGGAATCACCGCTGGCGCTCGAGTTCTCCATTCGCCAGCTCGGTATCGACAACGTGCTGTGGGCCATCGATTACCCCTACCAGCCGAGCGCGTCGGCGGTGGCTTTCATGGATGGCGTCGAGGTAACGGACGAACAGCGGCACAAGCTTTATCACGGCAACGCGGAAAAGCTGTTCCACATCGCGCCGCTTGCGCAGTAGTTCGGCAGGCAAGCAGATCCCGTGACTTGATTGCTCAACAACACGCTGCCGTGGCAGTTTGTTATGCGTTTGCATGCACCGGCAGGGGTTGACATGCATAGAAAGGGCTTCTTTCCACGCTGTTGCCGTGGTTAGAATATTGGCCGATCGTAGGTCTCCGGCTTCTGTCTGACGTGCATTCCAGCGCGCTTGCTCTAGTGGAAGGGTCTCCGATCAAACCAGTTGATGTGTTCTTTCGATGATTGGAGATCTGTACTCATGGCGAAGATTTACGTTGGCAACCTCCCGTTCTCGGCGGACGAGGCTGCGGTGCGTTCGCTGTTCTCGCAGCACGGTACGGTTGAATCCGTTGCCCTGCCGACCGATCGGGAAACGGGTCGCCCGCGTGGCTTCGGCTTCGTGGAAATGCCGCAGGCAGATGCTGCGCGCGCCATCCAGGCGCTGAATGGTTATTCGATGGGCGGTCGCCCACTGCGCGTCAATGAAGCGCAGGACAAGCCGCGTACCGGTGGCGGTGGCGGTGGCCGTCCGGGCGGCGGTGGCGGCGGCTATGGCCGCGGCGGTGGCGGTGGTGGCGGCGGTGGTGGTGGCGGTCGCTGGTAAGCGCCGTTCACATCGAACGCACGCAGAGGCCCGGTTCGCCGGGCCTTTGCTTTTTGGCGGATCCCCGAAGAGCAGCGCGGAACATGACGGTCAGAAATATCCTGAGGATGGGCGACCCGCTGCTGTTGCAGCGCGCGGCCGAAGTGAAGTCGTTTGGCACGCCGGAACTGCAGGAACTGCTGGCCGACATGTTCGACACCATGCATGCGGCCGGAGGCGTCGGTCTTGCCGCGCCACAGATCGGCGAATCGCTGCGCGTGGTGGTGTTCGGCTTCGAGCAGAGCGAGCGCTATCCGGATGCGCCGGCCGTGCCGCGCACGATACTCGTCAATCCGGTGCTGACACCGCTGGGCGAGGAGCAGGAAGAGGTATGGGAAGGCTGTCTTTCCGTTCCCGGCCTCAGGGGGCTGGTGCCGCGCCACTTGCGGCTCAGGTACCAGGGATTCGATCCGCAGGGCGCTCCCATCGACCGCACCGTGGAGGGGTTCCATGCCCGGGTGGTGCAGCATGAGGTGGATCACCTGGACGGCATCCTCTACCCGATGCGAATCCGCGACATGAGCCGTTTCGGCTTCCAGGACGTGCTGTTCCCGGGG
>Ga0075163_10002684_pt1 | contig 23886 bp, 16 predicted proteins | sample JI1023141ADNA_FD_71478 | JGI IMG/M metagenome (GOLD analysis project Ga0075163, IMG submission 71478) | Wastewater effluent complex algal communities from Wisconsin, to seasonally profile nutrient transformation and Carbon sequestration -... | ecosystem: Engineered > WWTP > Effluent > Algae... | reverse complement strand
TCGACCTGCTGACCGCGGCCGTCCGCCGCGGCCTCGGCATCATCGTGTTCGGCGACGCGAACGCGGCGCTCACGCCTCTGGCCGCCGGCATCGCCGCGGCGATCCCCGACGACCGCTCCGTCGCGCTCGTCGCCCGCACCGCGACCTGGCCGACCATCCGCGCGGTCGTGCTGCACGGCTTCCACCCCCACGCGCTGCGCCGGGCGCTGCGCCTTCACGTCGACTGGATCCTGCTCGAGGAGGTGCACACGGACGACGCGGCCGACCTGTGCGCCGCGGCCCGCCACCCCGGCGGCGGCCTGGTGTGCACGCTGCGGGCTCGCTCCGCCGAGTCCGCGCTGGCCCGCCTCGCCGCGATGGTCGCCGCGGCCACCGACGCCGACCCGATCGCCGCTCGCGCGAGCCTCGCCCACTGCTTCGACCTGCTGGTCGACGTGCGCCACACGGGCGGCCGCTCGCGCGTCCACGCGATCGCCGAGCTGCGCCCCGGCGGCCGCGGCGAGCTCGCCGAGCTGTTCACCCTGAAACCCGACAGCCAGACCCTCGAGTCGACCCACGTCGACTGTCACGCGCTCCGCTAGAGGTCCCCATGCCACGCGCCCCGCTCGCCCTCCTCATCCTCCTCGCCTGCAAGCCGCGTCACACCTGCGAGAACCCCGGCGCCCCGGTCCAGCTGCAGATGCTCGCGACCGCCGACCCGGTGCTCAACCCCAACGACGACGGCTCGCCGTGGCCGACCGTCCTCCGCATCTACCAGCTCCGCGCCGGCGCCGAGCTCGACGCCCTCGACTTCGACGCGGTGTTCGCCGACGGCGAGAAGGCGTTCGGCCCCGCGTTCATCAAGGTCCACGAGTTCTCGGTGTTCCCCGACAAGCGCAGCCGCTGGAACATCGAGCTCGACAAGGACGCCGCCCAGGTCGTCACCGTCGGCCTGTTCCGCCAGCCGGTCGGCGACGCCTGGTACCAGGTCTACAACGTCCCGCAGGACCACAACGCCCAGCGCTGCACCGTCGAGGAAGGCGGCGGCGACCTGCCCGACCCGTGCCTCTATCTCGCGTTCGAGCACAGCGAGATCAGCGGCGGCCGGTTCCCGCCAGCCGGCTTCGACGTCGCCCTGTTCGAGACGTCGTGCGCCCCCGTGGTCGCGACCGCGAAGAAGGCCAAGAAGAAGCGCCGCGGCCTCAAGGTCCCGTCGCTCCCGTCGCTCCCGACGATCCCCCAGACCCCGCAGGCCCCGGCCGCGCCGACCACACCGACGACCCCCGCGCTCCCGCAGGGGCCCCAGGCCCCGCAGGCGCCCACCCTCCAAAAACCCGCGGCCCCGTCCGCGCCGAGACTCCCGAGCAGGTGACCCCATGACGATCGCAACCGCCGCAAGACCCGTGTGGAGCGAGGGCATGCTGATGTGCCCGCAGCACATGCAGCAGCAGGACCTCTACCACGAGCAACACCTCGAGGCCCGCCTCCAGGCGCTCACGCCGAACCCCTGGGGCGTCCTGTCGGTCCACTTCGACGGGCCCGCCCTCAAGGCCGGCACGCTGCAGCTGGCCAGCTTCCGCGGCATCCTGCCCGACGGCACCCCGGTCCACTTCGACGCGCTCAGCTCGCTGCGCCCGCCGAGCCGCGCGATCGCCCCGCACTTCGCGGCCCGGGCCGACGCGCTGCCGGTCTACATCGGCCTGCCGCTGATGCGCGAGGGCGTGGCCAACTACTCGCTGTCCGGCGACGCCAGCGCCCACCGATTCCGCGGCGTGACCCGCCGCGTCTACGACCTGACCCTCGCCCGCAACGAGCGCGAGCTGCAGGTCAGCGAGATCGCCCCGGTCCTGCTGTTCGAGGGCGAACCCGGCAAGGACCACGCCGCCCTCAAGATCGCCGAGGTCGTGCGCGACGCGGCCGGCGGGTTCACCGTGTCCGACGGGTTCCTCCCGCCGTGCCTGACCCTCGAGGCCGCCCCCTCGCTGCGCGCCGAGCTGCAGGACATCCTCAGCCGCGGCCTGACCAAGCGGCGCAAGCTCGCCGAGGAGCGCCGCGGCCGCGACGGCGTGAAGATCGACCTCACCGTCCGCGAGCTCGAGAAGTCGCTGTTCCTCCACGCGCTCGACCGCTCGCTCGGCTGGCTCAAGCACTGCAACGACACCCCCGAGACCGACCCGCGCACCGTCTACCGCGCGCTCGTCGAGCTCGCCGGCTCGCTGATGACGGTCGCCAGCGAGGGCGACCCCGCCGACCTCCCGGCGTTCCAGTACACCGACCTGCGCGCGACCTTCATCCCTCTGGTCGCCGAGGTCCGCCGCCTGCTCAGCAAGGAGTTCGACCCGCTGTGCATCGAGATCCCGCTGCGCCCGCACCAGGGCAACTCGTGGGTCGGCGAGTTCCGCGACGAGCGCCTGCTCCACTGCACCGCGTTCGTGCTGGCGGTCGAGGTCGAGGGCGACCTCGTCGTCGCGTCGAACGAGATCCCCGAGGTCACGAAGATCGCGTCGTGGCAGCGCATCGCCGCGATCGTCCGCCTCAACGCGCTCGGCGTGCCGATCCGCCCGACCTTCCGCCCGCCCGCCGAGGTCGCGATCCAGCCGAAGACCGCCTACTTCCTGATCGACACGTCCGACCAGCTGTGGCTCGAGCTGGTCGCCGCCCGCAAGGTCGCGATCTACCTCCGCCCGCCCTACGACCCCCAGCGCGCCAAGGTCCGCCTGTTCGGCATCCCCCCGAAGGAGGCCTGATCATGCACGCGACCCGCTGGCTGCGTGAAGCCATCGCCGAGGCCATCTCGCTCGTCATGGTCCTCCAGCGCGCGGTCGTCCTCGGCGGCTTCGACCCGTACGCGCTGCGCCGCGCGATGGAGGCGGCGATCCTCCGCGTCAAGCTCGACGACCGCGCCCGCGCCCTCGGCTTCACCGCCGAGCTGATGCGCCGCGTCCGCCTCGCCCTCATCGCCACCGCCGACGAGATCACCCAGCGCCCCGGCTCCCTCGCCGACTACTCCGCGCCGCCGCCGCCCGGCGAGTTCCCGCTGCTCCAACAGAAGTACTGCGGCGGCATCATCCAGACCGGCCACACGTTCTTCAAGGAGCTCGACGCCACGATCGAGAGCCGCCACCCCGACGACGCCGAGGCCGCCGTGATCGAGGTGTTCGCCCTCTGCCTCGCGCTCGGCTTCCGCGGCAAGTACGAGGCCCGCGACATCGCCGGCTACGAGGCCATGCGCGCCCGCGTCAACGACAAGCTCCACCACGGCCTCGCCGTGCCCGACGAACCAGCCCGCCTCACCCCCGCGCGCTGGCCCCTGCCGCCCCGACCCAGCCGCTTGCTCGCGTGGATCGGCCTGCTGTCCGCCGTGTTCGGCGCCGCGATGCTCCTCACCTACCACCGCGACCTCGGGGACGACGCCCGCACGCTCCGCGAGCGCCTCGCGGCCCCCACCACGCGCAGCTCGTGATCCGCCATGCGCAACATGAACGCCACCTTCGCCCTCGTCGCGGTCCTCGTCGGGTTCGTCGTCGTCCTCGTCCAGGTCCTCAAGCTCCCGCAGTACATCAGCCTCATCGCCGTCGCCGTCGGCGCGCTCATCCTCGCCATCCGCTACATCGTCGACGCCCTCGCCCGGTTCCGCGGCGGCGCCTCCGGCGGCGGCGCCCCCGAGGACCCGGTCAAGAAGGCCCGCGCCGAGGCCCGCCGTGAGATCAAGCGGCGCACGAAGGCCCTGCGCCGGCGCCTCCGCGAGCTCCTCCACGACCTCAGGGCCCACCAGGACCCGCCCCGCCTGCGCTACCGCGAGGCCGGCGGTACCCCGTGGTGGCTCGTCGTCGGCCCGGACGGCCACGGCAAGTCCGCCCTCCTCCACGCCGCACCCGGCTGCCGCGAGGTCGCCCCCGGCGAGCAGGACGAGCCGCGCTTCTTCGTGTCCACCGAGGCCGTGTTCATCGAGCTGCCCGGCGACACCCGCCCCGAGGCCGAGCCCGCGCTCGTCGCCATGTTCGCCGAGATCCGCCGCCGCCGCCCCGCCACCCCGCTGACCGGCGTGCTCGTGGTCCACCGCGCCGACGCCCTGCTCGCCGACGACGCCGCCGTGACCGCCGCCACCGCCGCCGCCCGCGCCCAGCTCGACGCCGCCGCCTACCACCTCGCCGCCCAGGTCCCGGTCCTGCTGGTCGTCAGTCAGCTCGACCGCATCGCCGGCTTCGCCGAGCTGCTGGCCGGCAGCCAGGCGGTGACCCGCGCCCTCGGCACCACGCTCCCGCCGCGCGAGGGCCGGGCGTCGGTCCGCGCCGCCGTCGGCGAGTGCCTCGGCCAGCAGAACGGCGTGCTCATGTGGATCCACCAGCGCTGCCACGCCCTCGTCGCGCGCGCCGAGCCCGGCAGCCACCGCCAGTCGCGCCTCTACGGGTTCTGGCAGCAGTTCGACCGCCTGGCCGCGCGGGTCGGCGAGGCCGCCGGACAGCTCGCCGCGGCGCCCCTGCCCGGCGGCGACCCGCTGCGCCTGCGCGGCGTGTACTTCACCAGCGCCCGCCCCGACCCCGTCGCCCCCGAGGACCTGTGGGCCAGCCGCCTGGCCAGCAAGACCGGCGGCTCCCTGCCGCCCAGCGACGCCGACGTCGCCCCACCGACCGCCGCCTTCGTCGCCGACCTGCTGCGCCGCGAGCTCCCGCGCGACGGCCAGTACGCCGCCCGCCTGCGCGGCTGGTACCGCCGCCGCGTCACCGTCGCCGCCTGCTTCACGCTCGCCCTCGTCGCGGCCGCCGCCGGCATCGCCCGCGGCGCGACCCACTCGGCCCGCACCAACGAGGCCCTCCTCCAGCACACCCTCGACAGCTCCACGAAGATCGGCGAGCGCGTCCCCGACGAGCTCCCCGACCTCGCCGACCTCGACGTCCTCCGCCGCGCCGCCCTGACCTGGCGCACCCAGCACGCCCCCGACGGGTTCGGCTGGGGCCTGTTCCGCGGCGCCGAGCTGGCCGCCGTCGCCAGCGAGGCCTACCGCGGCGCCGTCTGCCGCGGCGTGCTCCGCCCGCTCGCGACCCGCGCCACCCAGCCCCTGCGCCAGTTCGCCGCCCGCTACCTCAGCGGCGGCCTGCCAGGCTCGACCGAGTACCAGGAGGCCCACGACCGCCTGCGCTTCTACCTCCTGCTGACCGACCCACCCGACGTCCACGAGCCCGCCCCGTGGGGCGAGGACCAGGCGCGCTGGCTCGCCGAGCGCCTGGAGACCGCGTGGTCCGAGGTCGACCCCGAGGGCCCCGACCCGCGCCGCGCCGCCATCCTGCGCGCCCACGTCGACCTGCTGGTCGACGGCGTCGGCGACGGCGACGACGCGTGCGCCCGCACCGGCCACACCCGCGCCGCCGAGCGCGACCAGGGCCTCGTCGCGGCGGTCCGCCAGATCCTGCTGCGCAGCGCGCCCGAGCGCGACCTCGTCGACCGCATGACCGACCGCATCAACCGCGACAAGCGCCTGCGCGGCGTGTCGGTCCGCGACCTGACGACCGCCAACTACCTGCGCGGCGAGATCGCCGTCCCGCCCGCGTTCACCCGCGCCGGCTGGGGCGCCTTCTACGCGGCCCTCGGCGAGGAGCTCGACGAGCGCAGCGACCAGCCGTGGGTCCCGGGCCGCCCGCACGCCCGCGACTCCCGGTCCCAGCGCTGCGCCAAGCTGCGAAACCTGTACGTGGCGCGCTACATCGACGCCTGGGAGGCGTTCGCCCGCGGCCTCGAGCTGACCAGCCCGGCGACCCTGCCGCAGGCCGCCAGCATCTACCAGGAGCTCGGCGAGGACCAGCCGCTGACCCTCGCGTTCGCCGCGGTCGCCGAGCACACCCAGGGCCTGACGAAGATCCCCTGCGCCGACAGCCAGTCCGGCGACATGTGGATGCGGTGGGTCGCGCCGCCCGCCCCGCCCGCGCCCGACGCCCGCGACGCCCCCGAGCTCGCCCGCGAGTTCGTCCGCCTCGTCGAGTTCTCGGCCCCGCCGCCGGCCAGCGCCGGCGCCAAGTCGTCCGGCAGCAGCCCGCTCGACAGCTACCACAAGCGCCTGCAAGACATCCGGTCGGTCCTCGACAACGCGATCCAGAACACCGCCGAGCGGCCCGCCCTGTGCAGCGAGCTCGGCGACGCGATCGGCGACGTCGAGGACATGCTGCAGCGCGGCAACCTCGGCGGCTGGAAGGACCCGCTGACGACCCTCCTGCTGCCGCCGCTGACCAGCCTGTCGCTGCTGTGCTCGAAGACCATCGGCGAGGGCCACAACAAGGAGTGGTGCGAGACGGTGGTCCTCCCGCTGCAGCGGACCCTCGCCGACAAGTACCCGTTCGTGGCCGCCCGCACCGACGCCCGCCTCGCCGACGTCGAGCTGCTGTTCCACCCGCAGACCGGCGAGATCGCCAAGTTCCGCGACAAGCTGCTGACCGCCTACGTCGAGGTCAACGGCCACGACGTCACCACGCGCGCGCTCGGCACCCGCGCCGAGCTCCACCTGAACCCCGCCGTCGTCGAGCTCCTCGACGCCGCCCACGAGCTCGGCCTCCTGCTCTACGGCAACGGCGCCGTCGGCCTCGACGCCGGCATGACGATGCGCTGCGAGCGTTCGGTCAACAAGGTCATCCTGCGCGTCGACGAGGCCGCCAACACGTACTTCTGCTCGGTCAACCAGAGCCAGCAGATCCACTGGCCCGGCAAGGGCGAGCCGCGGCGCGCCGAGCTCGAGGCGTTCGGCGCCAACGCTCGCTCCGACACCTTGCGCCACGACGGCGAGTTCGCGCTGTTCCGCCTGCTCGAGGGCGGCACCCCGACCCACCGCACCGGCCAGAGCACCTTCACGATCAGCATCGTCCTCCCGCGCCAGAACTTCGGGACCTTCCAGCTGACCTTCCAGCCCCGCGAGTACCGCGGCGGCAACCTGTTCTACGGGTTCTCCACCGACCGCTTCCTCGCCCCGTTCCGCGCCCCCGCGATCCGCAGCCCGCCGGACGCCCTGTTCAGCGAGATCCCCTACCACTGCCACGGCGAGGCCCCGGCGCCATGACCGACGCCCACGAACCCGAACTGCTCGCGGCGCTGTTCGGCGAGCCCGCGCTCGTCGAACGCGGCCGCCGTGCGCTCGTCGCCCTCGTGCCCACGCTCGCGGCCGACCGCGCGCTCGTCGACGACGCGGCGGTCGACCTCCTCATCGCCGAGTGCGACCGCCGCATCGCCCGCCAGCTCGACGAGATCCTCCACGCCCCGCCGGTCCAGGCGCTCGAGGCCAGCTGGCGCAGCCTGGAGCGCCTGGTCGCCCGCGTCGACTTCGCCGAGAACATCCGCCTCGAGCTGCTGCAGTGCAGCAAGCACGACCTGCGCGCCGACTTCGCCGAGGCCCCCGAGCTGCCGGCCTCGGGCCTCTACCACCTCGTCTACGGCCAGGCGATCGGCACGTTCGGCGCCGACCCCTACGCCCTCCTGTGCGTCGACCTCGAGTTCGGACCCGGCGCCGAGGACATCGCCCTCCTCCGCCAGTGCGCCGCCGTCGCCGCGATGGCCCACGCGCCCTTCATCGCCAACGCCTCCCCCGACTTCTTCAACCTCCCCGACTTCACCGGCCTGCCCCGCCTCCGCGACCTGTCCAACGCCCTCTCCGGCCCTCGCTTCCGCGTCTGGCAGGCCTTCCGCGCGACCGAGGACGCGCGCTACCTCGGCCTCTGCCTGCCCCGCGTCCTGCTCCGCCCGCCCCACGACCTCGACCTCGACCCCACCCTCCCGCTCCCCTACCGCGAGTCCACCGACCACCCGCTGTGGGGCCGACCCTCCTACGTGTTCGCCCTGCTCGCCGCGACCTCGTTCGCCCGTCACCGCTGGTGCGTCCACCTGCTCGGGTCCCGCGCCGCCTCCACCGCCGACCAGGTCCGCTGGGACTACCCGTCGCTCCCCGGCATCTGGGCCCGCTGCCCGCTCGAGTGCATCCTGTCCGGCCGCATCGAGCAGGCCCTCGCCGACGAGGGCTTCATCGCCCTCCTCCACGAGCGCACCACCGGCCGCGCCCGCCTGCTGTCCGCCTCGTCCGTGCAGCGCCCGCGCACCGCCGTCCAGGCGACCGACGCCGACCGGGCCGCCCTCGCCGGCGAGCGCCTCGGCGCCCAGCTCCCCTACATCTTCCTCGTCTCGCGCCTCGCCCACTACCTCAAGTGCGTCCAGCGCGAGCGCGTCGGCTCCTGGCTCGACCGCTCCGCCCTCGAGCGCGAGCTCCAGCTGTGGCTCCGCCAGTACGTGTCCGACCAGGACGACGCCCAGTGGGAGGTCCGCGCCCGCCGCCCGCTCCGCCGCGCCAGCGTCACCGTCGAGACCGTCGAGGGCCAGGTCGGCTGGTACCGCTGCCGCCTGCAGCTCCAGCCCCACCTGACCCACAACAGCGCCTCGTTCACCCTCGCCCTGTTCGGCAAGCTCGACCGCCCCGGCGGCGACCTCGCGTCCTGAAAGCCCCGAGCGCCATGGACCTCCCTGCTCCGGTCGTCGCCCGCGTCGACGCCCTCCTGACCCCCGCCGCCCGCGCCGTCGCCAGCGACGAGCGCTTCCTCGATCTCCGCCAGGAGGTCGACAAGCTCGGCGCGCTCACCGGCCCGCCCGTCGACTGGCGCGTCGTCGCCGACCTCGGCGCCGCGCTCACCCGCGACGTCGGCAAGGATCTCGGCGTCGTCGCCTACACCACGTTCGCCCGCTGCAAGCTGCGCGACCTGCCTGGCCTGCTCGCCGGACTCGTCGCCCTCGGCCGCCTGCTGCGCGCCCCCCCGCCGACCCTCTCGCCGCACAAGCCGCGGGCCCGCGGAGCGGCGCTCGAGTGGCTGCTGGTCCGCCTGCAGCTCGAGCTCCCGACCCTCGCCGCAGCGCCGGCCGACGCCGCCGTCCTGGACCACCTCCACGCCGCCGCCCGCGAACTCCACGCGATCTCCCAGGATGTCCTCGGGGACATGTCGCCGCGCTTCGGCCCGACCCTCCAGGCCCTCGCCGACCTCCGCGCCGACCTCCCATCCCCCGCGCCCGACGCCACGCCGACCCCCGATGCCCCCGCCACGACGGCCACACCCGCAACCCCACCAGTCCCCGCCTCCGGAGCCGACCCAGCCGCTCCCGCCGCGCCAGACCCCCCCGCTGTATCAGCCGACCCCGCCGTCGACCCGGCAGCGCCCGCCGCCTGGCGACCCGCCCTCGCCGCCTGGCTCGCCCCCGCCGCCGTGGCTCCACCATGCGGCCCCGACCCCTCCGGCCACGACACCTTCGACGCCGTCCGCCAGCAGCTCGCCCGACTCAGCGCCGTGACCGGCGAACCCGTCGACTGGCCTCGCGTCGACGCCGACAGCGACACCATCCTGCGCACCCTCGCCAGAGACCTCCGGCCCGCCACATGGCTCGCGCTCGCCCGCTGCCACCGCGGCGACGTCCCGGCCTTCACCCTCGCGGTCCACCTCATCGCCGCCCTCCTCGAGGACTTCGCCGACGAGCTCCACCCGCGCAAACCAAAGGCCCGCCGCGACACGCTCGAATGGTTCTTCAAGCAGGCCGCGACCGCCCTCGCCGCCGCCCCGCTGGCCCGCCTGTCCGCGCCGCACCTCGACGCCCTCGACGCCGCCCGCCAGCACCTCGCCGAGGCGCTGGAGGCCCGCCTCCCCGACGCCCCGTCGCTCCGCCCGCTCCGCGAGGCGATCCACGCCGCACGCCTGCGCCTCCCCGAACCGCCGCCCGTCGTCGTCACCCCGCCCGCGTCACAACCTCCCGCGTCGCCGCCCGCGAAATCCGCGGCACTACCCGCGCCCACGCCACCCGCCCAGCCCGCGGTCTCACCCGCGCCCTCGCCACCCGCACAGCCCGCACAGCCGCCACCCGCGATCTCCGTCGCCGCCGCCCCGCCGCCCGCCACCCCCGGCGACCTCGACCGCTTCCTGACGGCCACCTCCGAGGCGCTGCAGGACGCCGCCCGCGCCCTGCGCGAGGCCTCGCCGACCGACCCCCGCGCCTACCGGCTGCTGCGCACCGGCCTGTGGCTGCACCTCGCCGCCCCGCCGCCCCGCCGCCCCGACGGCAACACCAACATCCCCGGCCTCGACGAGCGCGACCGCAACCAGCTCGCCGAGCTGGCCGCCGGCGCGCGCTGGCCGGCGCTGACGACCCGCTGCGAGAACCTGCTCGTCCGCCACCGCCTCGCGTTCGACCTCCAGCGCCTCGCCTGTGCCGCCCTCGCCGCCATGGGCCCCGACTACGCCGCCGCCGCGCTGGCCATCCTGACCGAGCTGCGCGCCCTGCTCGGTCGCCTGCCCGAGCTCGTCGACCTCAACGACCGCGACGGCCAGCCGCTCGCCGACGCCGCCACCCGGCGGTGGCTCACCGGCACCGTGCTCGCGTCCGCGGCCCGCGGTGAACCCGGCGAGGACTCGTCGTTCTGGACCGACCTCGGCCCGCGCCTCCGCGGCCGCGATCGCCTGCCCGCGCTCACCGAGGCCCAGACCAACATCGACGCCGGCTCGTCGGGCCGCCAGAGATTCACCCGCCGCCTCACCCTCGCCGAGACCGTGCTGGCCACCGACCAGCCGCCGCTCGCCCACCTGCTGCTCACCGCCCTCGCCGACGAGCTCGCGCAGACCGGCCTCGACGCCTGGGACCGACCGCTCGCCGTACGCTGCCTGACCGCGCTGGCCCGCTGCCCCGCGCCGGCCGCCCCGCCGTCGACGGCCCTCCTCCGCCTCGCCCGCGTCGACATCGCCGCCGCCGCCGACCTGCTGCCCTGAAAGCCACCCGAGGTCTCGTCATGAGCATCATCCTCCGCAAGGGATCCGTCGGCCCGCTGGTCAAGCTGCTCAAGCAGCGCCTCATCGCCGAGGGCGCGACCCTCCCGCTGACCAACACGTTCGACGCGGCCACGCACGACGCCGTCGTCGCGTTCCAGTCGACCCACAAAAAAGGCACCGGCGAGCCGCTCGAGGTCGACGGTGTCGTCGGCAAGGACACCTGGATCGCCCTCGGCGGGCTGCCCCAGCTGCCGCCCGAGCACGCCAACTTCCGCGGCTTCATGATCATGAGCCTCGCCTACTACGAGGCCGCCCGCCGCGTCCGCGAGGTCGGCGGCCACGAAAAAGGCCCCGACGTCGAGAAGTACCAGAAGGTCACCAGCGGCCACCACGAGGTCTGGTGCGCCTCGTTCGTCAGCTGGTGCTACTTCAGCTGCGGCGTCGGCCTCATCGACGGCAACGGCTCCAAGTCGGTCGCCGCCCTCAAAAAGTGGGCCGTCGATCACGGCCACTGGCGCCCGCGCACCGCCGGGTACACCCCGCCGTCCGGCGCCGTCGTGATCTTCAAGTTCAGCCACACCGGCATCGTCGTCGAGGGCGGCGCCGCCGAAGATCGGACCGTCGAGGGCAACACCTGGTCCGGCGAGGCCGGCGCCCAGCAGAACGGCGACGGCGTGTACCTCCGGTCGCGCAACCACGGCATCATCGACGGCTACATCGTGGTCCCGGAGATCGTCCTGTGATTCGCGGTCACGCGATCTCGCGAATCGCGTGACCGCGAATCCCACGACCTCAGGTGTTGGCGCCCTCGCGCCCCCCGGGCGACGACAGCTTGAGGCGCTTGAGCGCGAGGCGGAAGCCCTCGTGCGTCATCCCCGACGTCCGGGTCGCCTTCGCCTTGCTCGGGTGCGTGCGCAGCAGATGACGAAAGTACAGCCGCTCGAACCCCGCCAGCGCCTCCACATGGTTGGCCCCGAACAGCGCCTCGATGTGGGCGATGCGGCGGGTCATCGTGCTGTCCACCTCGAGGCCCAGCCCGAGGTCGGTCCGGGAGATCGTCTCTCCCTCGGCCGCGAAGTATCCGCACTCGATCACCCGACGCAGCCCGCGGACGTTGTCCGTCCACGGGTGGGCGTGCAACGCCGTGCGTGCGTCCTCGTCGAGGTGTCGCGGGCTCCGCTCGACCGCCACGAGCCGCCGCAGGAAATAGTCCGCCAAAAACTCGACGTCGTCGCCCCGCTGGCTCAGCGACGGCAGGCTGAGCACCGCCCCCGAGATCCTGAAGTACAGCTCCGGCCGGAACGAGCCGGCGGCCACCAGCTGACGCAGGTCGCGGTGCGTCGTGCAGACGAGCCGCACATCCACCCGCCGCGACGTGCGCTCGCCGAGGCGGCACACCCCGCCCTCCTGCAGGGTCCGATACAGCTGCGTCTGCAGCGTCATCGGCAGCGCGTCCACGCTCTTGAGCACCAGCGTGCCCCCGTCCGCCGCCTCGAAGCACCCGCGCTGTTCGGCCACCGCCCCGGGGAACGCCCCCCGCGCGTGCCCGAACAGGTGGCTGCCCGCCAGGTGCAGCGGCGTCCGGGTCACGTCCCAGACCACGAGCGGACGCACCCCGCGCAGCGACGCCGCGTGCAGCGACCGCGCCACCAGCTCCTTGCCCGACCCGGGCGCGCCGTGGATCAGCACGCTCAGCTGCGCCCCGCGCTCCGTGATCGCCGAGAACTGGCGAAATAGCGACCGCATGCCCGGGCTGCGCCCGTACACCTCGCCGAAGTGATCCGTGAGCGCCAGCGACAGCTCCCCCGTGACGATGTGCAGCACCTCGACGGTCGTGTCGCCGACCTGGAACGCGTCGCCAGCGGCCAACCACGCCTCCCGGATCCGCGTGCTGCGGCTGACCACCCCGTGCTCGCTGTCGAGGTCGCGCAGCAGCACCCGCCCGTCCACCGGCACAAGGTCGAAGTGCGCGTCGCTGACCCGCGGGTCCGCGAGCACGATGTCATTGACCGGGTTACGTCCGCCGCGCAGCGAGCGGGCCACCTGCTCGTCCCGCATCGACAGCTCGTGCAGCTGACCCGGATTGCCGTCCGTCCTGACCCGCAGGACGATCTTCTCGATACAAGGGGCCGTCGCCGTCAACGCCACCGGTGGGGGCTCGGCGATCAGATTGGTGCTTTCGTGGACGTACTGGATCGAGTCGGTCATGACGGTGTTCCTTACGACAGGGGTGATTAAATATGTGTACCGCAGTCAAATTGCTGCGTGATCCCAAGAGATCTTGCTTTCGCCCAAAAGGTGTTTGGTGCGGCTCGCCGCGATCACCAAACGTTAGCAGGATATCGCGTGACATAGCCACGCCAAGTCCCGTTGGTGGGATCGTGGGGTCGACCCCAAATCTCGTGGGGGCTTGTGGCCTCGTATCGCCGGCGCTAAGCATGGATTCTTGGCACGTGGACGGCGATTGCTCGGCGTGATGACTGCGGGGATGTTCAGCGCGGCGCTCGCTGCGGTGATTCTCTCGCTGCGCTGGGACGATTCACAATGCACCAAGGATTGTGGGCTTACCCGCGTGGTTGTCCCAGAGTCCGCCGGATACGGGGCCGTCGACTCGGTCGTGGATATTGCGCTGTTCGTCGACCTCGAGTCGCCCGCGAGCCGCCAGGTCTTTCAACACATCACGCGATCCATTCATGCGCTCGAGCTCGAGGTCCCGGCAGTGCTGCGATTGCTGCACCTCCCGGGTCCGGCGTGCCCGGCCGGGGCCACGAATGTCGGCTGCTTCGGGCCCCGCGTCGTCGAATGCGCCGAGCTGCTGGCGGGCGCCGGGGTGCGCGCGGCCGGGGCGGTGCTCGATCTCCAGTGGGCCGGCGGGGCCGGCCGCGAGCCGCCAGCGGTGATCGCGGCGGTCGCCCGGCTCGGCGTCGACGAGGCGGCGCTCGCCCGCTGCGTCGAGGAGGACGCGGCGGTCGACGTGCGGCTCGCGGCGCACGCGGCGACAGCGGCGAGGTACGGGCTAGCGACGGCGCCGGGCGGGTGGGTCGTGATGTCCGACGATCCGACGCGCAGCGCGGGGTTCGGCGCGTGGCTGACTGAACGAACGCTCACCGATGTCGTGCGCTGCCTTTCCCAGCGCCGCTGCGAGGTGCCCTCATGACGGCGCTGGCGCTCGAGCTGACGCGGTCGCTGCGGTGGTCGCTGCTGATGGTCGGGGTGCTGATGCCGGTGACCGCGGCGGTGCTGGTGCGCGCGGCGCTGGCGCCCGAGCGGACGCCGGCCGCGGCGTCCACGTCCGTCGCGCGGCTGGTCTGCGAGTCGACCCGGCTCGACGCGGAGCCGTGTCCGGCGACCCTGCACTGCATCGCGGGGACGTGCGAGCCGCTGCGCCGCGAGGTCCGTCGCGGCGAGGGCGAGGCGTGCGGCGAGACGCTGTGCACGCCGGGCCTCGAGTGTTTTCGCGGGGCGTGCACGCTGCCGGAGGACCTGCCGGTGGTGGCGGTCAAGTGTCGTCCGCCGGCGGTGAGGGCGGCGGTGGCGTACCTGCGGAGCCAGTGCGCGGCGCGGATCGGGGTGCCCGGCGCGTCGCTGCGCGACTGCACGGAGGAGACGTGGCTGCGCTTCAGCGAGACGGACCCGCAGTTCGAGGCGCAGCTGGGGGCGCTGCCGGGGGTGTTCTCGCTGCACTTCGAGCGCGACCAGCCGGACCTCGAGATGCGCTGGGTGACGCCGGAGGTCCGCGCGGCGTACCGCGAGCAGGTGGCGGAGCGGCGGTCGTCGCTGGTCACGGCGGATCAGCTGCTGGTGATCGGGCGGGCGAGCGTGGAGGGCGGCCTCGACCGCAACCGCGGACTGGCGGACCGCCGCGGCGCTCTGGCCGAGCAATTGCTGGACGAGGTGCTGGCCGACGCGCGGCCGATGACGCGGCGCTGGGGGCTCGCGCACCTGCACGCTCTGGCGCCGGAGCGGTTTCAGGTCGACGTGCGCGAGCCGCCGATCGCATGGACCCGGGCCGAGGCGGACCGGCTGCGGACGGCGCTGGCACGTGACCTCCGCACGCTGCCGACCGAGACGTGGCAATGGGTGCAGTTCGCTATCAACCGGGTGGCTCTGGTGGTCCCCCTCTACTGCGACGGCACCGAGTACTACCCGACGCCCGCGTATCAGGGCGCGGAGGAGGTGAGGAAGCCGTGATCCGTCTGCTGGTGGAGCGTCCAGATCTGTCGCCGATGCTGAATGCGTTCGATCAACCGGTCGTGGTCGTCGGTCGCGGCGGCGGCGATCCGGTCGACTGGACCCTGCCGTTCGCCGACGTGTCGCGCGTGCAGTGCCGGTTCACGTCGGGCGGCGACGCGGTGTTCGTCGAGCCGCTGAGCGAGCGCAACGCGACGTTCCTCAACCGCAACCGGCTCACCGGGATCGCCAGGGTCCAGATCGGCGACGAGATCCGCTTCGGAAAGTGCACGGTCCGCGTGGTCGGGAGCGAGACGAAGGCGGCGGCTCCGGTCCAGGTCCAGGCCCCGGTCCAGAGCGTCGAGGAGCCGGTGAAGGTCGCGGCGCCGCGGCGGGCGGCGGCCAGGCCGGTGGAGATGTTCAAGTCGCGCGGCGAGCCGGTCGCGCCGACGCCAGCGGCCGCCGCCGGCCCGGCGCGCGAGGAGACCGGGCGGATCGTGGCCCCGGACATGGCGCCGATCGTCGAGCAGGCGCAGGGCTGGGAGCTGCGCGGGCAGCCGCGCAGCCTGCTGCTCCGCGGCGACGCGCTGCGCCGCGGGCGGCAGTGGTTGGCCGGGGGCCGCGAGCTCGGGGAGCGCGGCGCGCTCGTCCGCAAGTTCGTCGAGGCCAGCGTGCGGCGGCGCTGGGGCGACCGCTGGCGGGTGGCGCAGGGCATCGGCCTGATCGCCGCCGCCGCGCTCGGCGGGTCGGCGACCGCGAGCGTGCTGCTGCCGGACCTGACGGTGCCGGAGGTCGACGCCGGCGACGGCGCCTCGCACGAGTGCGACCCGAAGGCGCTGGAGCGCGCCGACCTGCTGGTGACGCGGGCCGAGGCGGAGCCGGAGGGCGCGGCGGTGCTGCTCGGCATGTCGTACGCGCTGCGGATCGCCGACAACGGCCGCTGCCGCCACCTGGCGCGCGCCGAGCCGGCGCTGCGCGGGCAGCTGGCAGCCCGGCGCGCGCGTGTCCTCGGGCAGGTCGACGGCCCGGTGCAGAAAGTGGTGGCGCGGGCGGACGGCCGCTACGTCGCGTCGATCGACGCGAAGGGGGCGGTGAGGATCTGGGACGTCCACGGGCAGCGCGGGGCGCAGCCGCTGGCCGAGAGCAGCGGCGAGATGAAGGTGCTGGCGTGGAGCGGCGACTACCGGTGGTTGGCGACCGGCGGGGCGGACCCCGAGGTGGTCATCTGGGACACCAAACAATTCCCGCAGATCGAGCGCCGGCAGACGCTGGCGCACCGCGGGGAGATCGCGGCGCTGGCGTTTAGCGCCGACGGGTCGCTGCTGGCCAGCGCCGACCGGCGCGGCGCGCTGCGGCTGTGGGACATGGGCGGCGAGGCCAGCGGCACGCAGCTCGGCGAGGTCCAGGGGCTGGTCGGGATCACCGAGCAGCTGGTGTTCGACGAGTCGGCGAAGCGGCTGGTCGCGCGGGTCGGCGGCCAGGTGCACGTCCTGTCGATCGCGCCGCCGGGCGCGGCGCCGCGGCTCGGGAAGGCGACGACTCTTGTCGCCGACGCGCCGGTGACCACGGTGGCGATGAACCTGAGCGGCTCGACCATCTACACCGGCGACCGCGCGGGTCAGGTGTTCGAGTGGAAGCAAGGCAAGCGCGGCTGGCAGGCGGAGACGATCACGACGCACGGCGATCAGGTGGTCGCGGTCCAGGAGGTGTCGGCGCGCAAGTCGGTGCTCTCGGTCGCCGCGGACCGCAGCCTCAAGCTGGTCGGGGCCAAGCTGCGGGCCGGCAGCCCGCGGCTGACGCACGTGCCGAGCCCGCTGCGCGAGCCGCCGCGGTTCCTCGCGGTCGATCCGTCGGGCAAGCGGGCGCTGACGGTCGGGGTCGGCGAGGCGCCGGAGATCTGGGACATCGTGGCGCGGCGGGCCGACCGGCTGGCGTCGCTCGACGAGCAGCGCTCGCCGGTGACGGCGATGGCGATGGCGGCGGAGCAGTCGGCGGTCGTCACCGGGGCCGCCGACGGGACGCTGCGCGTGTGGGACCTGCTGGTCGACGGCGGGAGCGCCGGGGCGCACACGTTGACCGACCACCAGTCGACGATCGACGCGATGGTGCTCAGCCATCAGGGCGACACTCTGGTCAGCGTCGGCCGCGACCAGCGGCTGCGCGTGTGGAAGCTCGACCACCACGGGGTGCCGTCGCCGCTGCGGGTGATCGTCCCCGATCGCGCGGTCCAGCAGGTCGCGGTCAGCGACGACGGGCGCTGGATCGCGGCGACGTCGGCCGGGCTGCTGATCGTGTGGAGCACGGTCGACGCCGAGCTGAAGATCGAGCGAGCGGCGCACGGCGACGAGATCCGGCGGGTCGCGTTCAGCCGCGGCGGCGACTGGCTGGTCTCGGCGGACCGCGGCGGCGACGTGCTGGCGTGGCGGATGCAACCGACCGGGCCCGCGGAGGGCGAGCCGCGGCGGACCGCGCTGGGCGCGGGGATCACCGCGCTCGCGGTCTCGGACGAACAGGTCGCCGTGGCGGTGCCGTCGGCCGATGGGGCGCAGGTGCTGGCGTGGCCGGTCGGCGAGGTCGGCGGGTCGACGGCGCAGCTATGGCGCCACGCGGTCCCGGTCACGGCGCTGACGTTCGACGCCAACGGCCGGATGCTCGCCTCGGGCGGGGCCGACGGGCGGGTCAACACGGGGCAGTGGGGCGAGGGCAGGTTCCAGCCGACCGAGGCGTACTCGCTCGGCGAGTCGGTGGGCGCGCTGGGGTTCACCCGGGGCGCCGACGAGAAGGTGTTCCTCGCGCTCGGCGGGGACGGCGGGTCGGTCGCGGTCTACGAGCCTCTGGTCCGCGGAGGCAAGGTGCGGCGGTTCGAGGCGCACAAGGGCGCGATCAGCGGCGTGGGCTTCGGCGCCTCGCCGCGTGAGCTGCTGACGGCCGGCCGCGACGGGGCGCTGCTGCTGTGGCACCTGACGCCGGCGGGGGAGAGCAAGGTGGCGTTGACCGGGCACGTCGACGCGATCGTCGAGTTCCAGGTCGACGCGGCGGGCAAGGTCGCGGTGACGGCGGGCGCCGACCAGACGCTGCGGGTGTGGCCGCTCGAGGTCGAGGGGCTGACGCGCGTGGTCTGCGGGGTCGCGGGGCGCGAGCTGTCCGGGGACGAGTGGTCGCGGCTGATGCCCGAGCGCGCCGACCTCAAGAAGCTGTGCGACGACTCGCTGTAGTCGACGCCGTCATCAGGGGCGACAGCCGAGGTCGTCGGGGCCGCAGCGGAAGCGGACGTGGATGTGGTGGGTGTGGCGATCGCTGTGGGTGACGAGCGCGCGGGCGGTGGCGCGGTGGGGGATCGCCTGGAGCACCTCCTCGTCGGTCAGGCCGGCCGCGAGGGCGGCCGCGCGGAGGTTGTGGTGGAGGGAGCGGTCGAGGAAGATGTTCTGGACGGCGCCGGTGTCCTGGAGGGCGGTGATGAGGGCCCAGGTGGTCGGCCAGTCGACCTCGTCGGGCTCGGGGCGGCACCAGCGGGTCCCGCAGCTGGCGCATTCATCGGCCTGGCGGTAGTAGCCGCCGCGGCGCGGCAGCCAGAGGTCGACGTCGCGGCCGGACTGGTGGGACGCGTGGTGGCCGAACGAGCCGCCGTCCTCGCGGCTGAGGTCGCCGATGACGATCTGGCCGCGGTAATGGACGCGCAGCGCCGAGATCGCGGCGAGCAGGCGGTCGGTGGTGAAGCTCGAGGCGTGGGCGTTGAACGGGCAGCGGAGCTCATAGTCGGTCGAGGGCGGCAGGCGCAGGCCGTCGACGAGCGTGCCCTGGACGTTGGCGCCGCCGGTCGAGTAGGCGCCGGTCGGGACCTCGAGGGCGGCGAGCTCGTAGGTGGGCTCGGGGGCGTGGGCGGTGGCCCAGAAGGTGATGCGGTCGCCGCTGCGGAGAGTGTCGCCGAAGTACGGGTTGTCGGCGCGGAGCTGGGCCACGTCGACGCCGAGGCGGCGGGCGAGGGTCTCCCAGGTGTCGCCCGCCTCGGCCACGTGGAGGACCTGCGAGCGGGCGAGCGGCGCGCGGGCGGCCTCGATGCGCAGCGTCGAGCCGGGCGTCAGTGGGGCGCCCGGCTCGAGGTGGTTCCACTGCTCGACCCACCGCAGCTGCACGTTGTAGGCGCGGGCGATCGACGCGGGCGTGTCGCCGGACACGACCGTGTGCATGTGCACCGGCAGCGCCGCGGGCGGGGGCGTGGATGGCCCGGGCAGCGGCGTGGGGTCGGAGCTCGCGGGCAGCGCGGCGGGCTCGGGCGCGGGCGGCTGGCCGGCGACGATCGGGGCCGCGAGCGCGAGGCCGAGCAGGGCCCCGGACAGGCCCCAGCGCAGGCCCTGACCGACGCGTCGGCGGCGCGCGGCGACGGTCAGCCAGGCGCGGGTCAGCGGGGCGAGCGGAGCGCGGGCGTCGAGGGCGACGGCGCGGACGAGGCGGGGCTCGGGGGGCAGCAGGCGGCGCGGGCGACGGAGGGCGTGCCACGCGGCGGCGGACTGGTCGAGCTGGAGGCGGAGCGCCTCGTCGGGGTCGCGGTCCCACGACTCGCCGGCGTGGCGGACGCGGTGTGCGACGGCGTCGATGTCGGCCTGGACGCGGGCCGGCATCAGCTCGAGCACGTAGGCGCCGACGCCGACGCGGTCGCCCTCGACGAGGCGGGTCGGCTGGTTGCAGCGCTGGAGGTTGATGGTGGTGCCGAACCGCGAGCCGCGGTCGCGGAGCTCGAGGGCGCCAGCGAGAACGACGAGTCGGCAGTGGTTGGCGGCGACGCACGGGTCGTCGAGCACGAGGTCGTTGTCGCGGGCGCTGCCGATCTTGAGCTCGGGCTTGTCGAGGACGAGCACGCGGGCCTCGCCGGACGGCGCGACGACGCGGAGGTTGAGGACGCCGCGGCGGAAGTTGTCGCCCCAGAAGGCCATGGTGTCTCAGTCGCAGGTGAGGGTGAGCAGCGCGATCAGGAGGCACGCGCCGAACGCCGCGTTGAGGGCGATCAGCTTGCGCTCGAGCGTCCACGGGCGGCCGAGCCACTGCCGCCAGCGGTGCGGGTGGTGGGCCCTGGTCGTCGTCGGTTCGCGGTGCGCGGCCAGGGCGGCGCGATCGACGAACACCGTGGCGCTGGCCTGGACCTGGGTCGTCTCGCCGAGCCGGGGCGGCGAGTCGAGCAGGAATTCGCCGTTCATGCCGGGGGTCAGCAGCGTGACCTCGCCGGGGACCGCGGCCAGGGCCGACGGAGCGGGCAGCAGCACCGTCTCGCTGGTGACCGGCGCGCGGTCGGCCGGGCGGGTCGGTCGCATCCACATCGTCGTCGGGTGCTCCTCCGGCTCGACGTCGTCGCGGACAGGCGCGGCGGTCAGGCGCTGCTGGACCTCGGCGGCGGACGGCCGCTGTTCGGGCGACTTGGCGAGCAGGGCGAAGACCAGGGCCTCGGCCTCGGCCGGCAGCGTCGGCGCGAGCAGCCGCGGAGACGGCGGCGGCGTGCGCACGTGGTGGTGGACGACCTCCTGCACGCGGCCGGCGAACGGGCGCTGGCCGGTGATCGCCTCGAACAGGAGGACGCCGAGGGCGTAGATGTCGCTGGCCGGGCTCGCGGGTTCGCCGAGGATCTGCTCGGGGGCGTGGTAGTCGACGGCGCCGGGGTCGTGGACGCGGGTGTGGCCCGCGTCGGCCGGCGGCGCGAGGGCAGCGACGCCGAAGTCCAGCACGCGGACGCTGTCCTGGACGGCGTGGACGTTGCCGGGCTTGAGGTCGCCGTGCACGATGCCGGCGCGGTGCGCCGCGGCCAGGCAGGCGGCGAGGCGGGCGAACAGGACGCGGGCGCGGGCCCACGGGAGGGGGCCCTTCTGGACCAGCTGGGCGAGGCTGTGACCGGGGACCAGCTCGAGCACGGCGAACGGCGAGGCGGGGTCGGTGAACACCTCGAGGACCCGGCAGGCGCCGGTGGTGGGGATGGCCGCAGCGGCGCGGGCGATCTCGGCGTAGCGGGTGACGCCCGCCGGGTTGCAGCGGTGGGCGTCGAACAGCTTGATGACGACGTCGCGGAGGTTGGCCTCGTCCCGGGCGATGTAGACCTCGCCGGACGGGCCGGCGCCGAGCCTGTGGAGCAGGCGATAGTCGCGGAGGACGAGGCCGCTGTGGGACCGCTGCGCTGCGGGGGGCATGGTCACGGCTCCTTGTCGAGCTTGCCGACGAGCGAGAGTTCGAACGACGCGCCCTCGTACTTGAGGTGCGGCACGACCTTGAGGTTGCAGCGGTACCAGCCGACCTGGCCGGGCACCTCCTCGACGAACACCTTGGCGTCGCGCAGCGGCTTGCGCGAGCGGACGTCGGGCGGCGGGTCGGGCATGTCGGACACGTACTGGCGGATCCACGTGGTCAGCTCGCGCTCGAGGTCGGCCTGGCTCTTCCACGTGCCGATCTGCTCGCGCTGCAGGACCTTGAGGTAGTGGGCCAGCCGCGTGGTCACGAACATGTACGGCAGTCGGGTGCCGAGCATGAAGTTGCGCTGGGCGGCCATGCCGGCCTCGTTGCGCTGGAACACCTTGGGTCGCTGGACCGAGTTGGCGGAGAAGAACGCGGCGTTGTTGCTGTCCTTGCGCGGGATGAGCGCGCAGAAGCCCTGCTCTGCGAACTCGAACTCCTTGCGGTCCTCGATGGCGGCCTCGCACGGGTTCTTGGTCTTGAGCTCGCCGCCCTGGTGGTACTGGTGGAGCGGGAGGTTGTAGACGGCGCCGCCGCCGAGCGGGCCGATGATGTTGGGGCACCAGCGGTACTTGGCGAACGAGTCGGCGATCTTGGCGCAGAGGGCCAGGGAGGCGGCGCCCCACAGGTAGTTCTCGTGCTTGTCGATCACGTCCTCGCTGAACTCGAACTCGCGGACGCGGAGCTCGCTCTCGCGGGTGCCGTAGGGCGGGCGGAGCATGAAGCGGGGCATGCACATGCCGACGTAGCGGGCGTCCTCGGAGTCGCGGAAGGCGTTCCACCGCTGGTAGCGCGGGTGCTCGAACATCGCCTGGAGGTCCTTGAGCTGGGGGATCTCCTGGAACGACTTGCGGCCGAACATGCCGGGGTCGGTGTTGCCGAGGAACGGCACGTGGGACATCGCGGACACGGCGGCGAAGCTGCGCAGCAGCTCGACGTCTTCGGTGCCGGGCCCGAAGTCGAAGGTCGAGCAGACGACGCCGTAGGGGCGCCCGCCGAACATGCCGATCGCCTCCTTGTAGAGGGTGCTGTAGAGCGCCGACTGCGTGATCTCGGGGGCGTCGCGGAAGTCGGACAGGAACTCCTCCTTCTTGCCGTTGACGAACTCGAGGCGGACGTTCTCGCGGAAGTCGATCTCCTCGCAGAGGTACTTGACGCCGCGCCACGCCGACTCGAGGCCCTGCACGGCCGGGTGGTGGAGGATCGCGTTGACCTGGGCGGTCAGGCGGCGGTCGATGTCGGCGATCAGGCCGTCGATGCGGTCCTTGGCGACGCGCTGGCTGGTGTCCTTCGAGCGCAGCAGCTCGGTGAGGAAGCTGGAGATGCCGCGCTGGTTGGCGTCCTGGCCGGGGTCGAGCTTGGCCTCCTCGAGCAGGGAGGCGAGCAGGGAGCCCTCGCCGACGGCGGCGGGGGGCGCGTCATCGGCGGGGCGGGAGGTGTCGAGGGCGTGGTCGAGGTCGTTCATGGCGTGGCTCCGGGGGTCAGGAGGTCTTGTCCTCGAGGCCGAGCTCTCGCATCAGGCGCTCGCGCTTGCCGGGATCCTTCATGATCTCCTGGATCCGGCGGATGAAGGTCGGGGTGTTGCCCGACGACGTCTTGAGGAACCGCAGCGCGTCGCGCAGCTCCTTGAGCTGGCGCAGCTCGTCGACCTGGTTGACGATGCCCTCGGGGCGGAAGTCGCCGAGGGTGTCGAAGTGCAGCTTGAGGTTGAGCGCGGCGTCCGGGGTCTCGGGGGCGACGTGGTTCGGGACCTGGATGTCGGCGGAGAGCTTCTGCGCCGTCATCACCTCGGAGAAGTTCTCCTTGTTGATATCGACCGGCTTGCGCTCCTCGAGCGCTCGCTCGTCCTGTTGACCGGTGAAATCTCCGAGCATGAGGATACGCAGCGGGAGCTCGACATCCTCCTGCGCGTCGCCGAGGGCGGATTTATAACGAATGTTGACTCGCTCCTTCGGAGCGACGGAGCCTTCTCTGTCATTGGTCATGGTGTCTATATAGACGGCTGATTTGGGTGCGTCCACGGAATTGTGCAATGCAGCGCGGGTTGGGTCGCAACGCGGATTGCCCCGGCAACCCGGATTGGGGGCTTCAACGCGGGTTGCGGCGGCTGGGTTTGCATCGTGACACCACGATAGATGGGTGCGATAAAAATGATCGAATCGTGCAAAAAGGGCTGGCTGGCGCGCGCGCCGGTGGATATACAGGTCGTATGGCTGAGACGGTACATCTGATTCTGAAGTCGAATGGCAACCTCATTCAAGGCGAGAGCACCCAGGTGGATCTCGGGCGCGACAAGACGATCGAATGCCTGGTGTTCCGCGACAATGTGCGGACCGCCCGCGAGCTCGGCAGCCGAGCCGCGGTCGGGCGTCGTGTCCACGAACCGATCGAGATCATGAAGCGCATCGACAGCAGCTCGCCGCTGCTGGCCAAGGCGCTGTGCAAGAACGAGCAGATCGAGGGCACGTTCAAGTTCTACCGCCCGAGCCCCAAGGGCGACGGGACGACGGAGCAGTTCTTCACCGTCGAGATCAAGAACGGGCGCATCGACGCGATCGAGCGCCACTCGCCCAACGCGATCGACCCGGCCTCGTCGAAGGCGCCGCCGCTCGAGACGGTCCGGTTCGTCTATCACACGATCCGCTGGGTGTACGAGCCGACCGGCGCCGAGTACGTCGACAGCTGGAGCACCTCGGACTCGTAGCAGTCCGCCCCGTCGGTCGCTCCGCGGGTATCGCGGGGCGACCGCCCCTTTTTT
>Ga0075163_10002683_pt1 | contig 23887 bp, 14 predicted proteins | sample JI1023141ADNA_FD_71478 | JGI IMG/M metagenome (GOLD analysis project Ga0075163, IMG submission 71478) | Wastewater effluent complex algal communities from Wisconsin, to seasonally profile nutrient transformation and Carbon sequestration -... | ecosystem: Engineered > WWTP > Effluent > Algae... | reverse complement strand
GTTTCCATTCCATCTATGCCAGGCAGCCAAATGTCTAACAAAATACAGCTAAAAGTCTCTTGTTCTAATAGTTTTAGACATTCTTCCCCACTAGCAACGGTTTCTACTAAATATCCTTCATCCTCTAATACCCCTTTAAGGGCACGTTGGATTCCGCGTTCATCATCAACAACTAATATTTTAGACATCTTTATTGACCGCGATTTTTTATAGCCAAAAGCTAAGCTACTCATAAAACCGCTTCCTACCTATCTTTTTAACTGGATTTTACAATCACCACAAAGTTGTTTAATTGAGTCAATTAATTCTTTATTTGATTTAACCATAACATAGCTATGTGGTTTAACTTTAACAACAATATGTCCAGCAAGTTCAATTTCAAATATAATTTCAGAATCACCTCGATTACTATCTAAAAGCTTATAAAGTCTCTCTACTTTTTCCTCTGTCATTAAAGAAGCCTTTACCTTAAGGATAATCTGTTTAGCACTACGTTCACTAATCCCCTCAAGTAATTGTACATCTTGGGTATTAATGGCTTTTAAGCCTTCAGCATCTATTTCTAATGTTCCTGTTACTACTACTGTTTCTTCTTCTTTTAGCTTAGCCCCAATTTTTTGATAAGCTTCTGGCCAAACAGTTAGTTTTACTGTACCAAACTGATCTTCTAATTGACAAAGTGCAAATTTATCTCCTTTTTTAGTTACCCTAACATTAATTGAAGTAATAATTCCTGCCACTTTTATATTACTGCTAGCATTAATATTACCTAGTTCTTCTAAATTTATAATAGAAAACTCTTGCATTACTTTTTCATATTGTTCTAGTGGATGACCAGTAATATAAAGCCCTAGAGTTTCTTTTTCTGCTGCAAGCATCTTAAACCGCGACCATGCTTCTACAACGGGAAGTTCTGGTTCAATAGTTTCAGTTGTTGATGTTTCTAACATTCCAAATAAAGATTCTTGTCCACTATTGCGATCCCGTTGTAAGCGTGATCCACTTTCTAACGCAGAGTCAATAGAAGCAAAAAGTCTTGCTCTCCACTCAAGCATATTATCAGTCTTACTTACACTATCAAACGCTCCAGATTTTACAAGATTTTCAAATACACGTTTATTAAGTGCTTTATTTTCTACTCTTTCTGCTAAATCATAAAGTGACTTAAATGCACCTTCCTTTTCTCTAGCTGCAATAATTTCTGCTACTGTAGTCTGTCCAATTCCTTTAATTGCTGCTAGCCCAAAACGAATAGTGTCAGCTTGTGGGGTAAAGTTATCTAGGCTTACATTAATATCTGGAGGTAACACTTTTATTCCCATTTGTTTAGCTTTATCAATATAGCGAGCAACCTTTTCTAAGTCATTATTTTCACTAGAGAGTACAGCAGCCCAAAAGTGTGCAGGATAATGGGCTTTTAAGTATGCAGTATGATAGGCTAAAAACCCATATGCCATAGAGTGAGATCTATTGAATGCATAATCGGCAAAGCCTTCTAGGTTATTCCAAAGTTTTTCAAGCTTGTTTTTATCATGACCTCGTTCAATTGCTTGGCTAAAAAATTTGTCCCGGTGTGCGTCCAGTTCTTCGCGTTTCTTTTTACCCATTGCACGACGTACTAAATCAGCTTCACCAAGACTATAACCAGCTAGAACTTGGAAAATAGCCATAATTTGTTCTTGATAAACTGGTACACCATAAGTATTTCCCATTACTTCTTTTAATGAGTTAATATCATAGCGGACTTGTTTACGCCCATTACGACGGTCAATATAATCATCCACCATTCCGCTATCAATTGGGCCAGGGCGATAAAGAGCGTTTAAGGCTGCTAGATCTTCTAAGCTCTCTATTTTCATACGCCTACAAATATCTTTCATTCCTTCAGACTCAAATTGAAAAATTGCGTCTGTTGCTCCATCAGTAAAGAGCTTTAAAGCCTTTTCATCATTTAATGAAATTAGATTTAGGTCTACTCTTTTACCATATTCTCTTTCAATTGAACGTAAACAATCCTCAATAATTGTAAGAGTAGTTAACCCTAGAAAGTCCATCTTTAGCATACCTGTTTTTTCTAGGTCATTCATTTCAAACTGTGTAGCAATTTCATCTTTAGCTGAGCGATAAACTGGAACAAGCTCATAAATTGGTTGAGGTGAAATGACTACACCGGCAGCATGTAAAGAAGCATGACGGGCGCAACCTTCTACACGCTTGGCTAAATCAATTAATTTGGCTATTTGTTCATTAGTATCAATAGCTTTTTTAAGGTCAGGGACTTGTTTAATAGCATCATCAATTGAGACATTGCGCCCACGCACAGGTGCAGGAATCATTTTGGCAATTTTTTCTACTTCAGCATAAGGAATTTCTAATACTCGTCCAATATCTTTAATTGCTGCTTTTGAAGCCATAGTACCAAAGGTAATGATTTGTGAAACATTTTGACTACCATAAAACTCACTAACATATTTAATTACTGCTGCTCGACCACGGACACAAAAATCAATATCAATATCAGGCATTGAAACACGTTCAGGATTAAGAAAGCGTTCAAACATTAGATCATATTCCATAGGGTCAACGTCTGTAATACATAGCGAGTAAGCAACTAAACTACCAGCAGCAGAACCCCTACCAGGCCCAACAGGAATTCCTTGTTGTTTAGCAAATTTAATAAAATCCCAAACAATTAAGAAATAACCTGGAAAACCCATTTTCTTAATTGTCTCAATTTCTAGTTTAAGTCTTTCCTCATAGCGCTCTAAGCTATATCTTAGCTTACCTTGTGAAGCAATTGCCCTAAGTAGTTTTAATCGCTCTTGATAACCATCCCAAACTATTTTTTCAAAATAAGTATCAATAGTATGACCATCAGGAACAGGATAAATTGGTAAATAATTTTTTCCTTTTGGCATCTCAAGATTACATTTATCAGCAATTTCCATAGTTCTTCTTAATACATCTGGTAGTTCAGAACCAAAAACACCCCACATTTCTTCTGCACTACGTACATAATGCATAGGGCTGTAACGCATACGTTTTTCATCTTTAACAAATCTACCTGTTTGTAAACAAATTAGTGCATCATGTGCTTCATGATCATCTGCGGTTAAAAAGTGGCAATCATTAGTAGCAACTAAAGGGATTTCAACTTTTTTGGATAACTCAACTAAAGGGCCATTTATTCTATGTTGTTGCTCTATACCTTGATCTTGAATTTCTAAATAGTAGTTACCTTTACCCATTATATCTTGAAACTCTAGAGAGGCTTTAGCAGCTTCATCAAACTTACCACTCAGCAATAAAGCTTGAGGAACTCCACTTAAGCAAGCAGAAAGGGCTATTAAGCCTTCACTATGGGCGGCTAAAAGTTCTCGGTCAATACGGGGTTTATAATAATAGCCTTCAGTATAAGCAAGAGATGATAGTTTTACTAGGTTTTGATAGCCAGTTAAGTCTTTTGCTAAGAGTATTAAATGGTTAATACCTTTTTCACCATCATGCCCTAAACCAGGAGCATCAGCAGTAGTTTTATCATGGCGTGATTTACGAGCAATATAAGCCTCCATACCAACAATTGGCTTGATATTGCTAGACTTCATGGTGTTATAGAAAGAAATTGCTCCAAATAAATTTCCATGATCGGTTACAGCCACGGCAGGCATCTCTAGTTCATTAAGACGTTTAGCTAAAGGGCTATGTTGAATAGCTCCATCAAGTAAACTGTAATCTGTATGTAAGTGTAAATGACAATATTGTGGTTTTATTGCAGACATAATCAAACCTATGATGGTGTAGGATAAATTACCGTAGGGGCAGACCTATGTGTCTGCCCTTCTTAATCTTAAAACGGCAGATCATAACACGCTTAATCAATAAAATCCACCGTCGCAAAAACTACCATATATAGTAATAAATAGAGGTTTGATTTTATAACTACTCATTGTTTTCCTTTTTAGCAGCAGTAAATGTATTAACAATTGATAGTATTTGAGCAACCAAAGAAGCAAGAGTTTGAATTGGCTGTGAGTCTGTGCCTATAGCAATTGTGCGTAATTCTTTAGGCTTGGGTAGTTTTTCAACAATAGCTGGAAGTGTATCTATTAACTGTGCACCTAAGTGGTTTGAAGATATGCTATTAAGTATTTTCTGACGACTAGTTTCAAATTCTATCTCTATTTCAGTTTGACGATTAGTAGAAAGTTGCATCATTTCTTGTAATGCAATTTCTCCTCTTGCAGCAATATCTTTTTGGGCTACTTCTGCGGCGGTTTTTAATTTTGCTAGCTCAGCTTCTTTTTCTAAGCGTACTTGGTCTAGCTCAGCTATAGAACTTGCTGCTTCTATTTCTTTAGCTAATTGGGCAATTCTTAGCTCATTTTCTTTTAAGAACTCTTCATGTTTAGCCTGCATACGAGCAATTTCTAATACTAAAGCATTTTTTAAAGCTGATTCTTCTATTTCACGTTTTGCTTGCTGCTCCTGTTTGGTTGTAATGTTTTGCTCAACAATTATCTGACGCATCACTTCTTGTTCTTTTTGTTGACGACGAACTTTTTCAATTTGTTCACGGTCAAAAACTTGAGCTTCTTTTTCTGCTCGTAGGTTAGCTAATTGGCTTTCATTTTCTATTTGGCTAGTAGTTCGAGTAGTTTCATGTTCAATTTCTCTTGCTTGAATAATAGATTGAGCATTTAGCTCAGCAATACGAGCAAATTGCTCACGTTCAGCACGAAAAGGTTTTTGTAGGTTCTGCCAAAGATGAGCAGAACTAACCACGGCTTCTTTTATTTGTACAGTGACAATACTTAAACCTAGTCCTTTGTTAGGATCTCCTCCACCTTCAGCAACCTGTCTTAATCTAGTGGTTAATTCTTCTATAATAGGCTGTTTATCAGACAGTACTTCATCAATACTCATTGTTGCAACTTTATCTTTAATAGCAGCCTCGGCTTGTTCTCTAAGTTGGACATTAACCACTCTCATAGGATCAAAAGTATCACTAAAATCTAGTTTTTTATAAGCAGTGCTAAAATCGCCAATAATCCATTGTAAATAGCCTTGGACAAGTAGCCCTTGTAGCTCACGGCAAATACAATCAGCATTAATTAGGATAGTTTGCATTGTAGAAGGAACAACAATAAAAGAATCTGTATAAGGGTTAAAACGAAAGGAGACTCCCATGCCTAGAGTTAAAGGGTCTTTGTAGCCTCGGCGAGTATGAACAACATAAGCATTAGGAGGAACAACAACAGTTTTCCAACGCCAAAACCCAGTAATTCTTACATTTACCGCAGCAGAATTAATATTTTGGAAACCACCGCCACCACCGCCTCGCCTAGTCCTTACTGCTTGTTGTGCAACAGGAGCAGGTTCATCTGACAAAGAAGAAAGAGCAACATTTCTACGTAAGTCTTGTTCTAAGCGTTGTTGTTTTGCTTGTACTTGTTCTAAATAGTCGTTTTTCAAAGGTTCCCTCGTTAATCCCATAAGTTTTTCCTATAAAATCTGAGCCAAATTTATCATTTAAGGAAATTTAACTAATTTGGATTTTATCTATTTAGTCTTAAGATAATCAAGTTAAGTTTTATTAAACAACTTATGTTTTAATTTTTGGAACTAAAAGTTTGGTTTTAGTGTCAATTAAACTAAATAATTAATTTACAGTGTATTAAAAGGAACTAAAAATATGCAAAAACTATATTTTGTATTAGCCCTATTTGTTTTCCTATTAGCTCCTAGTTTAACTCTAGCAGAATCAAGACTTTCTATAGCAATTCAACCTTTAGGACAATTTGACCCTAAGTTAGTAGAGCAGGTTAAAAAAATAATCCTTACTACTTATGCAATTGATGTAATTATCTTACCAGCCAAAGAATTACCTAAAGAAGCCTATTATCAGCCAAGAAACCGTTATCGTGCAGAAAAACTTGCTGTTCACTTAAGTAATATAGATAGTAAAACAACAAAAATTTTAGGTTTAACCACCAAAGATATATCTACAACCAAAGGAAATTTTGCAGATTGGGGAATTTTTGGCTTAGCCTTACTAGATCGGCGTCCAGCAGTTGTTTCAACCTTTCGTATAGGGCAAGCCTCACAAAAACTATTTTTAGAACGATTAGGTAAAGTCATTAATCATGAAATAGGTCATACTTTTGGCTTGGATCATTGTCCTAATCTTGGATGTATAATGGAAGACGCTAAAGGAACAATGAAAACGGTTGACAATGAAAAAGATTTTTGTTCTGATTGCAAAGCTAGGTTAAAAGGTAAACTTAAATAACTTTATTAAAACCCTCAAAATCAAGAATTAACCGTTAAGAGTTAAGCTTAGACCAATCATGGCTTTAGCAACAGGTAAATTTCTTTGCATAAATCGGTTTTTAATTCAGCGTCAACTAGGGGTGGGCGGTTTTGGTTTAGTTTATCAAGTCTATGATCAACAACAAGATGAAATTGTTGCACTAAAAATCCTACAAAGATGGAATGGTGAAGCTCTTTATAGCCTAAAACAAGAGTTTCGCTCATTAGCAGATATTACCCACCCTAATTTAATTACCCTTTATGAACTGTTTTCTGAAGAAGCTGAATGGTTCTTTACTATGGAACTAGTAGCAGGTAAAAGTTTTCTTGATTATATCTGGGAGATTTGTAGTACATCATTGTTAACTAGTAGCATTGAAACTACTTCTGCGTCACCAACACTAAAAGCCCAACAAACGTTAGATAAGCAAATAACAAATCCAAAAATAAATTTTATCCCTCAATATCATAAAAACAAAAGAGTCTCACTAAATTTACCTCTCTTAAAAACAGCAATGAAACAGCTAGCAGAAGGAATTTCTGCTATTCATCAAGCAGGTAAATTACATTGCGATATAAAACCTTCTAATGTGCTAGTAACCCAAGATGGGCAAATAAAAATTCTAGATTTTGGACTAGTAAGAGAACTAACTCGTCGTAACCTGCCTTCAGAGCAAATTGGAGCAGGAACCCCTGCTTATATGTCACCAGAACAAAGCCTTTGTGAGGATTTGACTGAGGCAACAGACTGGTATTGTGTAGGGGTAATGCTATATCAATCCTTAACAGGTTGTTTACCTTTTGCTGGCTCTTTACAAGAAATCCTAGTTGGTAAACTAACTGCTACCCCTAAACACCCTCAAGAACTAATTCCAGACCTACCCACAGATTTATCAGACTTAAGTATGCAGTTATTAAAAGCTAATGCTAGAGAGCGTCCTAGTGGGAAAGAGGTTTTAGCTAGACTGAGAGAAATAGCAGAAGAGCCAACAGAAAAGCTAACAGAAGAGTCAACAGAAGAAACAACAATAGAGACTAAAGGCAATTCTTACACAATTTCTACTCAAGAAATCCCATTTATAGGCCGTCAAGCAGAATTATCTTTATTAGAAGAAGCTTTTTTAACTGTAAGCAAAGAGGTTAAACCTATAATAGCCTTTGTACATGGCAGTTCAGGAATGGGTAAAAGTACATTAACTCGTTATTTCTTAGAAAAACTACAAGATAGTAGACCAGAACTATTAGTTTTATCAGGAAGATGCTATCAACAAGAATCCCTACCTTATAAAGCTTTTGATGGTGTTATTGATAGTTTAAGCCAGCATTTAAGACAAATATCTGAAGAAGTAAAGCTATTTATCCCTAATGGAACTCTAGCATTAGCGCGCTTATTTCCTGTCTTAGAGCAAGTTAAAGAAATTGCAGCAACTAAAAATACTTTGCCTAATACACTTAGTTCTAATGAACTTCGAAGACAAGCTTTTAGTGCATTAAAGGAGTTACTATTTTGGTTAGCACAACAACAACCACTAGTAATTTATATAGATGATTTACAATGGGGTGATATTGATAGTGTAGCTTTAATGAGAGAGTTACTTTCTGTGCCTAATCCCCCTTCTCTATTTTTAGTTACTACTTATAGATCAGAAGAAATTAACTCTAGTTCTGTTCTACGTACCTTACTCCCTTTAGCTAAAAGCAATAAATTATCAGAAATACGAGAAATAGAAATAGGAAAATTTGATAGCGAGCAAGCACAGCAACTAGTACTTTCTTTGTTAGGTAAAAGTTCTCTAGCTGCTTTCTTAAAAAATCAACTTCCTCTAGCAGAACTCCTAAAACAATCTAGTGGAAGTCCTTTTTTTATAGTAGAGCTAGCAAAATATTTACAAACCGCTGATATTTCTCAAACAGGAATCCAAGCTTTTGCAACAAATACTTTAGATCAAGCATTAAAACATCGTATTTCACAACTTCCTCAAACAGCAAAACACCTATTAGAAATAATTGCGGTGGCAGGACAACCAACTAAATTAACTGTTCTTAGCCAAATACTTAAAGAAAAAATAAGAAGACATGGAATACTGCTTTCACTTAGAACAAATCACTTGGTTAGAAGCCGAGAAACTCAAGATTATGAAGAACTAGAGGCATATCATGATCGTATTCGTGAAACCATATTAGCTTACTTAGATAAAAACACACTCAAGCAATATCACCTCAGCCTAGCCCTAGCATTAGAAAGTGATGCAGAAACAGATCCTGAAAGATTAATTAACCATTTTTATCAAGCAGAAGTTTATCCAAAAGCATATCATTATGCTTTTATTGCAGCCATTCATGCTGATCAATCACTAGCTTTTGATCATGCTAGTGAACTCTATCAGTTAGCAATAAAGTTAATTACTGAGCAAAAAATAGATGTTCTAAAGACAGAACTCCACCAAATAAGAGTAAAGCTAGCAACAGCGCTTACTAATGCGGGTCGTGGTAAACAAGCATCTGAGGCTTATTTAAGCGCAGTTCAAGATGCTATTAACGAGCAGGAAGCTATAGACTTAAAACGTCGTGCGGCTGAAGAATTGCTTATTAGTGGCCATATTGATGCGGGGTTAGCAATATTAAATGAAGTATTAAATTCTATGGGATTAAGACTAGCTAAAACACGTAATCATGCTTTTTTATCATTACTCTATCAACGCTTAAAATTAAGATTACGGGGTTTAGACTTTAATAAACGCAATATAATGGATATAGCTCCAACAACTTTATTAAAAATAGATACTTGCTGGTCTGCTGCTTTGGGTTTAAGTATGGTAGACACAATTAGAGGAGCAGATTTTCAAGCCTTACATTTGCTTTTAGCATTAAATGCTGGTGAAGTATATAGAATTGCTCGTGCACTAGCCTTTGAAGCAGCCTATTTATCTCCTGGTGGTGGAAAGACTAAAAATAAAACAGAAGAAATACTAGCACAAGGAAAAAAATTAGCTGAAGAAGTAAATAATCCTCATGCCATAGCCTTAAATACTTTTATACATGGCTTTGTCGCTTTTATGCAAGGAAGATGGAAAGATGCTTATGAATTTGACAGTCTAGCAGAGCCTATATTTAGAAATAAATGTAGTGGAGTACAATGGGAAATAGATAGCGTTACTGTTAATACCCTTCATAATTTATTGTTTTTAGGTAAATATAATGAAGTGTTTGAGCGTCTACCAGGTTTACTTAATGAAGCTCAAAGACGTGGAGATATTTATGGTGAGAGTATGTTGCTTTATCGTATTTCTTACCTACTACATTTAGCTAGCGATGAGCCAGAAAAAGCAGAAATGGAAATAAAACAAGTAGCTGAGCGCTGGTCATATAAAGAGTTTTATCAACAACATCTCTTACTTCTACTTGCACAAATAGAAACAGCTTTATATTCTGGTAATCCTGAGAAGGCTTGGCAATTTATTCAGGATAAACAAGCTACGCTTAAAAAATCTTTTGTTTTAAGATCCCAACTTTTACGTTTATTTTGGTTATATGCTTTTGCGCGCACTGTACTTGCGATGTTTAAGGCTAGCAAAGATGCTTATTTCCTAAAGTTAGCTGAACAAACTGCACAAAAAATTACCCAAGAAAATATGCCTTGGAGTAACCCATATGCCCAAATTATTTATGCTACTCTAGCAAGTCATAATAAAAAAACAGATGAAGTTATTGAGCTATTAAAACAAGCAAACTTGGGGTTTGAATCAGCAAATATGAAACTCCATGCAATTGCGACACTACGCCATCAAGGTAAAGTCTTAGCAAATAGCCAAGGAGAAGATTTAATTAAAGTAGCAGACGCTTTTTTAGCTAATCAGAAAATAAAATCACCGGAAAAATTTACCATTTTACTTATACCAGCTTGTTTTTAAGATTTTTACTATAAAGCTTAAAGCCTTTAGAATGGCATTTAAAGCCCTTGAAAATGGTAAAATCAAAGGTTTTTGTTTTAGAGAAGCATAAAAATCTGATAAATCAACTAATTTAATATCTGAAATTTTTCGATAATCTGCTACACTGTTTGACCAAAAGTAACAAAATTTCCATACTCAACTACCAAGATGAGGAGGTTTGCATGGACGCGGTTGAGCGTAAAGAAATACTAGAGAGGTTTCGTTCTGGACATGGGAAGCTAGAACGCAGTATTGATGGGTTAGGGGAATATGAGCTAGAATTTCGTCCCGCTCCTGGTAAATGGAATATACGTGAAATAGCTATTCACCTTTGTGATAGCGAAATTGTTTGCGCACATCGTATTCGTAGAGTACTAGCAGAAGACGATCCAATATTAACTAGTTATGATCAAGATAAATGGGCTGCCCGTCTTAACTATGGCAAACGTAATCTAAGCCATGCAGTAGAGCTTTTTCGTCTGCTACGTAAGTCTACTTCAGAGCTTTTTCAAGAAATAGATGAAAATGACTGGCAAAGAACTGGTATTCATGATGAACATGGAAAAATGAGCCTACTTGATTTAGTACGTCTCTATGCTGAACATTGTGAAAGCCATGTTAGTCAAATTCGCCAAATAAGATTAGAACTAAGTAAGCAATAAAGTTCTATATAGCTTACTTAGGTTAAAATAAACTAACTATTAATATTTTGATAAAAATATAGTTCAAAAATTAGCAGTTTTGTTAAAACTATTTGCTTTCTAACTAAATACTTTAACACTAATAAATTAAAGCTTATGCAAACTTAACCAACCTACTATCCTTACATTTTATTACTAAATAAATACAATTAAAAAACAAGGAATCAAATTATAATGAGTCAATTAAAAGGTAAAACATTATTTATTACAGGTGCTAGTCGAGGTATTGGGCTAGCAATAGCATTACGTGCAGCTCAAGATGGGGCTAATATTGTTATTGCAGCTAAGACTGCAGAAGAAAACCCTAAATTACCTGGCACAATTTATACAGCAGCAAAAGAAATAGAAGAGGCTGGGGGTCAAGCACTTCCTTGTGTCGTTGATATTCGTTTAGAAGATCAAATCCAAGCAGCAGTAAAACAAGCAGTAGAAAAATTTGGTGGTATAGACATATTAGTTAATAATGCTAGTGCAATTAGCCTAACAGGGACATTAGAAACTCCAATGAAAAGATATGATTTAATGCATCAAATTAATGCTCGTGGTACATTTGCTAGTTCACAAGCATGTTTACCTTACCTACTAAAAGCAGAAAACCCACATATTCTTAATATTTCTCCACCCCTTAATATGGAAGCTCGTTGGTTTTCTGGCCATGTAGCTTATACAATGGCTAAATTTGGTATGAGTATGTGTGTACTAGGAATGTCACCTGAATTTAAAGATCAAGGCGTAGCGGTTAATGCTCTTTGGCCTAAAACAATTATTGCTACTGCTGCAATAGCAAACTTGCTTGGTGGTGATGAAGCAATAAAACAGTCTCGTAAACCTGAAATTATGGCTGATGCAGCTCATTATATTTTTACTCGCCCTAGTCGTGAATGCACTGGTAACTTCTTTATTGACGAAGATTTACTAACAAGTGCTGGGGTAACAGATTTTGATAAATATGCTATGTCTCCTGGAGTTGAAGCTCTGCCAGATTTTTTTATCTAAGAGGCGGTCTAAAAAAAAGCAAGTTTACTTAATATCAAAAAATAGTTAAAAACATATTGGAAATCTTTTTTGATTTTAGGTAGCCTCTAAAAACATTTCTATTAAAAGGTGTTGTAATGAGAAAAACTGTTTTATTTTTAATAGTCTTAATTCTTGCATTTAGTGTAATTAGATGTACTAGTAACAATTCTTCTACGCCTAGTAATAGTCCTAGTACTAGCTCTTCTACAGCAGGTGATAAAGCTTGTAAAGAAGTTGTAGACGCTTATGTAGTTGAGTTTTTAAAGCGCAATCCTACAGTAAATACTTATTTAGGTGGTGCAGGTCTAAACCCATCACTAAAAGAAGTAGATGGCAAATTACGAGATCATTCAGTAAGTGCTTTAGAAGCAGAAGATAAATGGTTAAAAGAAGTTAAGGAAAAGCTTGAAAAAATCGATCCTAAAACCCTTTCTCCAACTTTAGCAATAGATCGTGAAGTAGCACTAGCCCAAGTTAATTTCCTCCTAAATCAACATCAAGTAAGACGTTATCAACAGCGTGCACTTGATACTTATACAGATGAGCCATTTCGTGCTATTGATTGGCAATTACAAGGTATGAGCCAAACAGGTGATAAAACTTATGGTACAGAGGAAGAATGGGAATTAGTAATAAAACGTGTTAACGATATTCCTCGCTTCTTAAAAGTCGCTCAAGAACAATTAAATGCAGGTGTTCAAGCCAAAAATACTGCTGATTATCGAATGCTAAAACGTAATGGTATTGATACAGCAGAAGCTGATGCTAAATATTTTGAAGAAACTTTACCTAAGCTTGCAGCGGAGCGTGTTTCTGGGGCAAAGCGCGATGATTTATTAAAAAGACTAACAGAAGCAACAAAAGATGCTGCTTCTGCTTATCGTGATTTAAAAACCTATGTAGAAAAAACTTTCTTTGAAGATGTTACCGCCAAAGGTGAAACAGGAGTTAGAGAAGTTTTTCGTGGTGATCGTTTTGCTATGGGCGAAGAAGCTTATAATTGGGCAGTTAAATACAATCTTAAAATTGACAAACCTTCTGCTCAACTTTATGAAGAAGCTTGGCCAATTGTACAAGCTACTCGTGAAGAAATGATCAAGCTAGCTCGTGAAATTGGACAAAAAAATAATCTAAAATTGCCTGAAGATGGCCCAGCAGCAGTACGTGCAGTTTTTGACTTTTTATCTAAAGATTACCCTAAAAATGATACTGAAATGGTACAGTGGTATTCAGATGCTGCTAAACGCTTAGTAGAGTATGGTCGTAAAACAGGAGTTTTTGATGTTCCAGAAGATTACAAATTAGAGGTAGTAGAAACACCCCCACCGCTACAAACTTCTATTGATGGTGCAGCCTATTATCCTGCTCCACCTTTTAAGAATAGTGGTGTAGGGCGTTTTTATGTTTCTCCTACTAAAAACGATTTAGCAAGCCTAAAAGACAATAACCGTGCCTCAATAGCTGACTTGTCTGCTCATGAAGGTTTCCCTGGACATGACTGGAACTATAAAGTAATGACTAAGTATCGAGACAGGATTTCTCCTGTACGTTGGCTTACCCCAGGTGCAGTAGAAGATTCATCATCAATGTGGCAAGACTCTATGGCTTCAGAAGGATGGGGGCTTTATTCAGAAGCATTAATGGCTGAAGCTCAACCTAATGCACCAAATGGCTTTTATACTCCAGAAGAACGCCTTTATCAATTAAGAGGAAAACTCTATCGTGATTTACGTGTACGTATTGACACTGGTATCCATACTGGAAAATTAAAATATAATGAAGCAGTAGATTTATTTTCAGATGTAGTAGACTTTTTGCCAGGTTCTTGTGACTCTGCAGAAGCACTTAAAGATCCAGCAAAACGCGCTAGTTGTGATTCTTCTGAAAAAGCAATCTTTCGTTATTCTAAATGGCCAACCCAAGCAATTACTTATCGTATAGGTAAAGACCAAATCTTTGCCCTACGTGCAGAAGCAAATAAATTGTTAGGGGATAAATTCTCAGCTAAAGACTTCCATATTCTTTTTATGCAATATGGAACAATTCCCCCACCATATTTTCGCGAAGAACTACTTAAAGAACTAAAAGCAAAGAGCAAGTAATCTATCTAAATGCTTTATAGTTTTGACAATAACCAACCCCTAATAGCCTAGAGTTTCTGGGCTATTAGGCAAACAGTTAGCCTACCTGATTCCAACAACTTAATTTTTTGCAAACCTGCTAATAATATTACTGAAAATTTTGTAATAGCCACAAATCTAGCTCTAAATGGCTAGTATAACCATCTAGTAAGAAAATAAAATCTAAAGGAATTATTTTGTTTAGAAGTAGCTTAGATTTTCCTTAAAATCTTCTTTTGCAAGAAAACAGACAGATTTTGGTTCTATTTCTTTAGCATCTATGTTTATAATAAGCTTTCTCTCATTCTTGACTTCAATAAAATTCATCTAATACGCTTAAGTATATCCTAAGATTTTATACTACCCGCAATTTTGATGATAAAAGTTTGCTTGAGAGTATCTTAAATACAGAAAATAAACGAGATGTAGTCTATGGCTAATAATACTCACATACAAATGTTGGTTACTCCTGAATGGAATGACTGGCGTGCTGCCAATAAAATTGGTACTCCAGATTTTACTGGAGCTAATTTGCGAAACATGGATCTTTCTAATAAAGATCTTTCTAATGCGGATCTTAGTCGAGCTAATATGGAAGGGAGTAATTTATCTGGGGCTATTTTCAAGTTAGCAGCTTTTTCTGACACGATACTACGTGGAGCAAACCTAACTGGAGCAGTCCTTGAAAGAGCAAACCTAACTGGTATTGATTTTCGGGATGCAAAGCTAGACCGTGCTAATTTAAAATCTTGTGTATTAAATAGAGCTACTTTAACTAAAATTTCTTTAAAAGAAGCACAGATGGAAGGCGCTAGATTTGAAGCAACTAATTTAGAAGCGGCTGACTTTTCTGGAGCAACACTTAGAGACGCTTCTTTTAAGGGTACTGGCTTATCTGGTTCAATTTTTGAGAACACAAACTTAGAAAATGTAGTTCTTGATAATATGGATTTAAATAAAGTAAATATGCGTAATGCTAATCTTACTGGTGCTAGTCTAAAATATACCAAATTAAGAGATGCTGACTTGTTTGCTGCTAAGTTTTGTCGTGCCAAAATGATTGGGACAGATTTTGCAGGAGCAAATTTACAACGTACAGATTTTGAAGGAGCAGAACTAATTGAAGTAAAGTTTGATAATGTCACTTTACAAATGGCTAAGTTTAATGGTGCACGTTTAGAAAAAGTGGCTTTTTCTTCTGCTAACATTAGGGATACTTGGTTTGAAAATACTCGTTTTCAAAATGCTAATTTTCAAGGAATGGATTTACGAGTAGCTAAATTCCCTGGTGCAGAGTTTATGTCCTCTAATCTCAATGGTATAGATGTACGTGGAATGGACTTAAAAGGAGTTAAGCTTAAAAATAGTAACTTAATTGGAGCTAAGTTTTCTGATGCTAATTTAGAAAGTGCTATTTTAGATAATTCAGTACTAACAGGTGCAGTAATGCGTCAAGCTAACCTATCAAAAGCCACTTTGATTGGAACTAACCTAGAAAGAGCTGACTTAACAGGTATTAATCTAACCGCTGCTAATCTAAACAAAGCTAATTTTACTGGTGCAGACCTACGTTTTGGTAAATTAATGCGTGCTAATATGGCTGAAGCAAAGTTTGTGGATTCAAATCTTGGTGGTGTCAATATGACAGATGCAATTGCTAGAAAGGCTAATTTCTGGAAAGCTCGCCCATCAAAACACTCTAAGATTGTCTGTGATTTTTATTGGAGACCAATACTTTTAATTTTTAGACTTACAAGCAAAGATTAATTTTATTACCTTAATAGTTTTGTCCTACTATAGTAACCCTAGGAGCACCACTCCTAGGGTTATTGTCTATTAGTAACTGTGTTTCAAATACTGATTCCAAAGTACTTTGAATTAACACATGTTTTGGGCTTCCTTGAGAGAAAATTTTACCTTTTTTTAATAATAAAATTTTATCAGCAAATTCAGCAGCTAAATTTAAATCATGTGTAATAAGTAAAACGGTTAGGTTTTGTTTGTGAGTTAACTCTTTTAATAGCTTAAATGTAGTTACTTGATGGGAAATATCTAAACTTGCAGTAGGTTCATCTAAAAGCAAAAGTTTTGGTTCTTGTGCTAAAGCACGTGCTAAAAAAACCCTTTGGCGTTCTCCACCAGAAAGAGCATTTATTTGCCTTTCTGCAAAGCTATTTGTAGCAGTTAGTTGCATTGCTTTATGAGCAAACTCTAAGTCTTTATCTTGTTCAAAACCAAAACTTCGCCCATAAGCAAAACGTCCTTGTAATACAAATTCAAAACTACTTAAGGGAAACTCTATTTTTGTTTCTTGAGCAACATAGCCTATTTGTTGAGCCAAATCACGGCGAGAAATATTTTTTAATAGATTGTTAGCTAGAAATATCTTCCCTTTATTAGGAGTTAAGAGCTTTGCTAACATTTTCATTAAAGTAGATTTACCTGATCCATTAGGCCCAATTAAAACAGCTAAACTACCTTCTTCAATAGTTAATGAAACATCTTCAATAACTGGTTTTTTATAACTAAACCATAAATTTTCAGCTTTTAACATGATGGAGTTAAAGATTAAAGATTAAAGATTTTTTATGTTGTATTTATTCTAAATATTTTAAGTAAGCTACGGTAGCTCCCCAACTACCTCCGGTTAAACCACCATCAGAAAAACTTTCTACATATGGATGCTCACTTAGTATTTTTCTAACTATTTCTCTTTGTACTCCTATACCTTTACCATGAATTATACGAACTACAGGAAAACGTTTTTCATGACATTGAAAGAGGTATTCTTCTACAACAGACTTTACTTCTTTTGGGGAAAAGCTATGTAGGTCAATTGTGTCTTCTATTGGAAGTTCTACTATTTTTTGTTCAAAAAAATCATCTTCATCAAAATCATTTTTGTTCATACTTAAAACTATTCTCTTTTAATAATTGGTTGTAGGTTTTGCTTTTGAAGGTTTTAGCTCCTTTGTGGTATGTTCTGTTACTGTTGGAGGCGGATAAGGATAAGCAGGATCATGGCTTTGTCGTACAATAGGAATAGGTTCTTGTCTAGCTGTGTTTGTAGACATATCTTGAAAGAGTGGTCTACCTGGAGGGTTTTGGGAATTAAAACTGTCTGGTAATGTACTTGCGGGTAATGCCATCGGTTGTGGTGCAGATGGCTGTGCTTGTGATTGTACTACTACAACTTGGGCATTAGCAGCACCATACATAATTCTACGATAGATTAGAACCATTATCCCAATCGTAAGAAACAGCATTCCTAAAGGAGCTAGACGTTCTATTATACGACTTGCTTCCCAACTAAATTGCTGAATAAATTCAGCAATAATAGCTAAAAATATACTAAGACTTATGCCTGCCCCCATTAATACTAAAGCAAGCTTTTTTAAGCCATGCCGAGCTTTTTCTATTTCTAGCCACTGATTAGAAACTTGTGGTGGTTGTACTTGCTGTGGTTGTATTGTTGATGAAACATTAACTATTGCTTGATGAACTGCTTGCAAGTTAATACCACAAATATTACAAAAATTACGATCACCTAAAATTTCTTTGCCACAACCTGGACAAAACATAACTTGCTCCCTGTGGTTTTAATTAATTATTTGCTTATATGGTTAAAGTTAGCAAACGAATAATTTTCCTCACAAGTTTACACGAAAGACAAATTTTTTTCCTATTAAAAACCTTAAGCTTAGTTTATTTTACTTCTATTAGCGTAGATAATTTACCTAGTTGTGTTGTATTAATACTAACTTGAAGAAACTTCTTTATCACTTCAATATTAGTAGTAGTATGTAAAGAAAGCCCAAAGGTAGTAAATGCCCCTCCTTTGGCTAAGGCAAAAGGAATAAGTAGTTGATCAGCTAAATATTCACCTACTGGAACATTAGCAGCTAAATAATGTCTTGCTTCTTTAACGGCCTCATCTGCGACCACTTCAGCCTTAACGCCTCGTTCACCAAAAGCTGTAAATAGTTCCGTTACATGTTCGCTTTCAAGTTCAATAAAAACTACATTACCAGGCCCACGAGAATTAGTTATTACTTCCTTATATAAACAGCTTTTATCCCAAGACATCTTTTGTCCAATTAAACTTAACTCTCTATCAGCAATCTCAGAAGGCAAAGAAGCAACCAAGGCTCTAGCTCGACGGGAAATAATTTCACCTCTTGAAGTAAGTTCAAAACCTGTAAGTTTTTTAGCTGGTTCAATATGTACCTTAATTTGCCCACCTCCAGCAGGATAAAACCCTGGACGGATTAGCTTTACAGTTACTTTTGCCCCCATACGATTAAGTTGCTTAAGAAATGTTTTATCTAAAAAGTCAAATGGTGGGGCACTAGGGTTATGTGTTCCACCTTCCAACGTTAAGCTAGTAGCCCCATCTGCTATTAATAAAGCAGGCAACACAGTTTGTAAGACTAAAGTTGCACTACCTGCCGTTCCTACTGCAAATGAATAGTCTCCTGTTAGAACGTTTTTAGGAATAAAAGTTAGCTGTTGGGAATTAAGAGTTGCTCCAGATATTTCTGCTTGCCCAATTTTAGCCGCTGCATTAATTGCTGTTAAATGTTGACGTAGTATTCCAGGGCTTCTACGTCCAGCACGAATTTTTTCTATACGAAAAGGTGTTCCTGTAACTAATGATAATCCTAGAGAGGTACGTAGTATTTGCCCTCCACCTTCACCAAAAGAACCATCTATTATTAACATAATTTTCCTCTCAAAATGCCCAACTTATACTAACAAATCAAAATGCCCAACTTGCATTAACAAAAATTCTTACAAAATGTAGCTGTAAAATAAAAAATATTAGCATTATCAGACCAAGGACAAAACGATTTTTAATCATTGCTAAAGTAATAAAAATAGGAAATAGGGGTAAAGTAAATCTTGGCGCACTAATTGTCCAAGTAAAAGACGAAAAAAACAAAATATAACTTAAAGCATAAACAGAATAATCTTGTGGTAACTTTTTATAAAAGCCAATACATACAACAATTAGAGCAAATAATGTAAAAATCGCACTCCAACCAAGCGTCATCATAAAATAATCATCTTTAACACCATTAAGTAAGTTTTCTATTAAAATAGGAAGACTACTAAAAGCTTCTTTTAGTGGAATAGGTGGAAAAGATGGGGTTTGGATAGATGCAGGGTTGTTTTCATGCTCACGTACAACAAAAAATGGGCTACCAAAGAAATAAATATTTATTAGTAATTCAATAGCTAGCCCTAATGGTGGTAATACTAGTAAAAACAAATATTTGTGAGTTAATTTATTTCTATTTTGCCAAATAATAAATAAATAAGCTGTAAGGATATTTACCCCAATATAACGAGTTAATATTGCACATGCCCCTAATATTCCTGGTAAAACAAAATGTTGTTTGCGTAACAGGCAAAAAGCAAGTAGGGTTAAAAAAGTAAAGAGTGCTTCGGTATAAACTGTATTAGTAAAGTACGCTGTAGGATATAGATTAAAGAATAGAACCGCTAACACAGCCATTTGTCTATTTTGAAAGTCTTTTATGACTAACCAATAAATCAAATAAGAGCTAGCTAGTCCAAAAATAAATGAAAGTAAAAATCCTGCATCACGAACAGAAAGAAAAAGTACACTAGCGCAAACCCTGATAAGAAAAGGGTAAAATGGAGGGAAATGGCTCATAAAGGCTTTAGATTGATTATCCATACCTATAGGAGAATAACCATTAGCAGCAATCATCTGGTACCAATAAGCATCCCAACGATCCCAAATACTAAGCCAATTGTGTTCGCCTTGAGCAGAAGAAAAATTAAAGCAAGCTGTTGCCCAAGAGAATAAGCACACTTTAATCAAAAGTATTGCCCCTAATAAGGCAAGCAATACTTTTTCTTCTGACCAAGGTGTGCTGAGTTTGCTCATTTATCCTTTTACACAAACAATTTGTTTTAGAGTATGCACAATTTCTACTAGATCTGATTGTGCTGCCATAACTGCATCAATATCTTTATAAGCACCTGGAGTTTCATCAATTACATCCTCATCTTTACGGCATTCAATTCCTAAAGTAGCAGCAATATGATCCTCTACAGTAAACTTTCTCTTTGCCTCAGTCCTAGACATTGCTCGGCCTGCACCATGCGAACAGCTATTAAAACTTTCAGGATTACCTTTTCCACGTACAATATAGGAACGTGCGCCCATGCTACCTGGAATAATACCCATATCACCAAGTCTTGCTCTTACTGCCCCTTTACGAGTTACAAACACATTTTCACCATAATGATTTTCAATCGCAACATAATTATGATGACAATGAATTGCTTCTTCTCCAAGTTCAAATGGTGGCAAGCTTGTAACATCTTTTATGGCATTAATTACGTTTTCCATCATCAACTTACGGTTCCACATAGCAAAATCTTGCGCCCAATGAACTGCCGCTACATAATCATCAAAATGCTCACTACCTTCTGGTAAATAAGCTAAGTCCTGATCTGGTAGGTTAATAAACCATCTTTTCATATCCTGTTTAGCTAAATCAATAAAATAGCTACCAATACGATTTCCAACACCACGAGAACCACTATGTAACATAAACCAAACTTGTTGGTTTTCATCTAAACAAACTTCAATGAAATGATTACCTGTTCCTAAAGTTCCTAGGTGATTTAAGTGGTTACCTCTATCTAACTTAGGATGTTTAGCAATAACTTCATCATAACCTGCTTTAATTTTTCCCCATACTTCCCTATGAGCTTTAGGAGGATTAGCCCAAGCACCGCGATCAGTTCTACCACCATTATCAGTACGACCATGAGGAACAGCCCTTTCAATTGCGGCTCGAATTGGAGCTAAATTATCTGGTAAATCACTTGCCTTAAGTGTAGTAGCTACAGCACTCATACCACAGTTATGAACAAATACTCCTGCATCTAATGCAAAGTTTCCATACTCTGGAACTGTTAAACAATAAACATCTTCTCGTTCTTCTATAGCTGTTACACTTATCACTTTATGGTTAAAGTTATGTTGCGAGCGCCTATGATTATGTAAACCTATTCCGCTTTTTACTTTCTCGCCACATAAGTTACATTCATAAAGTCTATTAGAAATTTCTTTACTTTTTTCTCGACCTTTTTCGCTTTGGTTATAAGCTACTAAAAAAGCTTTTCCACGGTTTCCATTACCAGCAACTGCTTGCAAGAATTGTTCTCTATTCTCATTCATGTAAGTAAGTATATTTTTTGTACCTCGTTCAGCATATTCTTTATGTCCTTCTTCGGTACTTGCTTTTTGTGAAATAGCTTTTTTGCGTTTTTCTTCAAATTCAGCAGATTGCCAATGCAAATTTCTTTCAACCAAGTTACGGTGATAGGTTGAATGGTCTTTATCTCCCATAAATTCAAGATTCTCAATACTATTATCTAATGGATCAAAGTTACGATGATGAATAATAGTTCTTTGATCTGAAAACTTGGGTATAGTTCCTAACAAACTAGATCTTGCTATTAACCAATGTGCTTTTTGCCATCGGCCAGAATAAGGTTGTTGAATTAAAATATAATCTTCTTTATCTTTTTTAGAATAATATGGCATTAAGGACTCATTCACTTTTAAGTCTTTTGCTTCTAAATAACTTCCATCCCTTAGTAAAAACTGATGGTCTGGTGTGCAAACAATCTCGCGCTCATTATCTAAAACTACTTTTACTAACTTGGCATTTTGTCTAGTCTTTTTGGCAGTAGCTTTAGCAGCAACTATTTTATGGGTATTAGTACAAGCATAAACAATAAACTCTTTACCCTTCTCTGCTAAATCTTTAATAGTATATGACTTACCATCTATCAATGGGATTAATGTGCTCCCAATAAAACATCCAATATCAACTCCGACAGCCGCAGGGATTATGGCTTTTTTTGTAGGGATAACACTTCCAACAGTTGCACCTATACCAGCATGAACATCAGGCATTGCAGCTATCCACTTGTAAATAAATGGCATAGTAGCAGCGTTTAATAGCTGTTTTTTTGCTGTATCTTCTATTGATACACCATTAACCCAAGCTTTTACTGGTAGTCCATTATCTTCTTTAATTACATTATATTTTTTTTCCATGCTGGTGTTCTCCTTGTGTAAAAATAAAATAGGGCTGACAACGCTACTGCTTTTTTTACATATAACCTCACATAAAGCAATGTTCTCTCCCCTTAATTTGCGTAGGCTGACGGCCTAAAGGCTTAATCTTTAAGGTTCAGTGTGTTAAACAAGCATTGTCTATATGTTGTCCATATGTAGAGGCAGTAGCGGAAACGTTGAGACATGTAGCTATTATGTAGTCCACAACTAGCATTCAGCCCTAATTATGTTAGAAAATTTATGTAGAGATAGTAATAAAATTAATTTGTATGTTGAATATTATAGCGACAAGGATTTAGAGAAACAGCGTCCTTACCAAATTTACTTTTGACAGTAAATTAGCAGTGGACACGCATTAAGAATCTTTTGTTAAAGACTCTAAAGAATCTTCTGTTAAAAGATTCTTGTGATGCTTCGCTAACTAGATCACTCCAGGTTCGCTACCTTAGGCTCGTTATAGTACGTGTAGTTCCTCAAGGCATTCGCTATAACATTCAAATACTATAGATTTTTTGTAACGACAAGGAGTCGGAGAAACATTTTTTCGCCGCTCTACCATTGAGCTACAGCCCCATAAGATAAACGGGGCCGGTAGGACTTGAACCTACAACCAACGACTTAACATGTAGTTCCCCCAAGCATTCGTTACAAAACTTTATAAAGAACAAAATAAATTAGTAAAGCGGCGACAAGAATTTGAGAAACGTTTTTCGTCGTTCTAGCCTTTTAAACTATAGCCCCATAAGTGTTATGGTGGGGCTAGCGGGAATCGAACCCGCACCTCCGGCGTTTGAAGCATGTAGTTCCTCAGGGCATTCGCCGCAATATTAATGTCTTGAAAAATTGCTTAATATTAAATTAGGCTGACAAGGATTAAATTAAGACAAATACAGGGAATGTAGTCCTAATCAGCATTCAGCCCAAGTATGTTATAAGAAAATCAATAGATTACTACTTTATAAAAAAATCAATTAATTAATAGATTTTTATTTTAGGCTGACAAGTTGAGCGCTAAGACACAAATCCATATGTAGTCCTAACTAGCATTCAGCCTAGATATGTTGGTAACGACAAGGGTTTAGAGAAACGTCATGTCATTTCTGACGCCAATGTAGTTCCTCTGGCATTCGTTACCTAAAGCTTAAAAGAATTTATAAAAACTTAAAAGAACTTATTTTATTAAATAGATTTTTAGAGATATTAATTTAGGCTGACAAGGCATCGACTGAGATATGGTTAGGTGGTGTAATCCCAATCTGCATTCAGCCTAAACTAATATATTTATTTTATTAAGTAGGGCAAACTGTTTGTGTTTAAGAGGGCGAACAGTTCACCCCTACAATTTATACTTCAACAGTGTCGATCACTTTAACCCAATGTTCACCTTGACTCTGACCACTAGCAAACAACTTAACTACATCAAAAACTTGGTCAGAAAATCCACCAACATTCAAAATATCTTGTCTATCAGGTGCTTGAGTAGTCCCATAAGGTTGTATATCAATGCATACTAAACGAGCATTAGGATTATTCTGCTTGAACTTCTGCCATTCTTGCATTGTTGCAGTACCACGACCATGTTGAGCATCTACCCAAGACTCATTATCTGACACAAAAATCACTAAATCTCCTTTTGCCTTACGTTTATTCAACAGTGCTAAAGGAGCACTACAATTA
>Ga0075163_10002682_pt1 | contig 23887 bp, 13 predicted proteins | sample JI1023141ADNA_FD_71478 | JGI IMG/M metagenome (GOLD analysis project Ga0075163, IMG submission 71478) | Wastewater effluent complex algal communities from Wisconsin, to seasonally profile nutrient transformation and Carbon sequestration -... | ecosystem: Engineered > WWTP > Effluent > Algae... | reverse complement strand
TTGGTGCCCTCGCCCTTGAACCCGGCCGCGTAGAGGTCGTCGACCTCGTAAGCGACCGCGATCTGGTTCGGCGAGAAGCCGCCGGGCCCCGGCGGGTCGCTGATGACCGCGCCGCCCTCGCCCGGCAGGTTGCCGACGGCCGTCGGCAGGTCGGCGGTCAGCAGCCCCGTCGTGCGCTCGGCGACGAACTTCGGCAGCGTGAACGACTCGAGCGTGCAGTAGACCTCGAACGGCGGGTTGCCCTGCTGCGGGTTCTTGCGCAGGCAGATGTGCAGCGTGGTCTGGAACGTCTCGTTGAAGTCCTTGACGCTGCCCTTGAACGCGACCAGCATCCGGTTGCTCGAGTCGAAGGTGACCGTGAGGTTGCGCGACTCGAGCCACGCCTTGACGATGTCGTAGTCCGCCTGCGGCGGCGCGTGGTCGGCCATCCACTCCGCGACGGTCATGTACTGCTGGTAGTCCGGGTGGTCCGGGTCGTACATGTCGACGACGCGGGCCTCGAGCCCGGCGCGGTCGCGGGTCGGGAACCCGATCAGCGCGCGGAAGCCGTTCTCCTCCGGCGCCTCGCCCTGGTCGTCGTAGACGCCCGGCAGCGGCGACGGCACGCCGTCCGGCTTCGGCGTCGGGACCTGCTCCTCCGGCGGGATGTCGCACAGCGGGTCGCCGTCCGGGCACCCGGTCGTGTTGTCCGTGGTCGTCGTCGTCGTGTCGTCGCCCGTGGTCGTCGTCGTGTCGTCGCCCGTGGTCGTCGTCGTCGAGGTCGTCGACGTGGTGTCGTCGCCCGACGTGATCGTGACCTCGACCGTCGTCGAGGTCGGCGGCTCGACCGTCGTGTCCGTCGACGTCGTCACGTTCGTCACCGACGTGTCCGGGTTGGTCGGGTCGGTCTCGAACGGCTCGGTCGGCGTCGGCGTCGTCGGCGAACCCGTCGACGGGTCGGTCGTATCGAGGCCTCCAGACGAGGAAGGCGCCGTGTCGGAGATGCTCCCGGCGGAGTCGTCGGAACAGGCGCCGAGCAGCGCGAGGGTGGTCAGAAGTGGGGTCAGACGAAGCGCGGTCAAGGGGGTGGAGTACGGCATATCAAAACCTCGAAAGCTCAGATTTCGCCACAGGGTAGCGGGCCGATGCACACAGTTTCCAGATGCGCGAGGACGGCGGGCCGGTGTTCGAGGCGAAGTATGAGCCGCCAGCCCCCGCGCGCATGCGGCCCGGCACACACAGGCAGGGGGCTGTGGACCGTCGGTATCCAGACAAGGGAAAAAATTTGAGCGAGGTTGGCGCCCTCAGCAGTGAGGTTTGTCTCGCTCGTTAACTTCGTTAGCCTCGAGCGCTTTTTGGAACGACGGAGCGACATGGCCCCAAAGACATGTCTTTAAGGCCAGCACGTCTCCGCGCCGGGCGACCGTCGTCGGCGCGCGAGCGCGCGCTCAGTTGCGGATCGCGAACCAGTCGAGGTGCAGCCGCGTGGCCTCGCACTCGGGGTGCACGTGGGAGCGCAGGTTCATCAGGCGGTACTTCTCGTCGCCCCCGGGGAACACGACCCCGACGGCCTCCTCGCCCGGCCGCAGCACCACGCCCGCGGACTCGAAGTCGAGCTGATACCCGCCGGGCGCGCGGCCGTCGCCGTCGCAGCACGGCGGCGCCTGCGACGGGTCGGCACCGCACGCGCAGCCCTCGTCGCCGACGGGCGCGACGGTCGGCGCGAGGTACTCGGCGCCCGCCGGCGGCGCGGCGCTGCCGACCACCCCGGCCGCGACGAAGCCCGCCGGCAGCGCCGCGACCGCCCAGATGACGACGCTGCGGATCGCGTCGCACGGCTCGTTCCACCCGACCTTCACCACGAAGCAGGTGTCCGGCGGGATCGGGTAGTCGAGCGCGACGTACCCGACCTCGAGCACGAACGGCGCGACGAGGCTGTCACCGCACGCCGCATCCTTCTGCAGGGTCAAGCTGTTGGTGGTCAGGATCCCGCGGCCCTTGAAGATCTGCGGGCCGCAGTCCTGCGGCGGCGTCAGCGGACCGCCGTAGTCGATCGACAGGTCCAGCGCCGGCTCCGACCACGCGGGACACACCGGCAGCGGCTCACCGGTGGTCGCGTCGACGGTGGTCCCGCCGGCGCCGGTGCTGCTGCTGCCCTCGGCGCTGCTGCCGGCGGTCGTGGCCACGGCATCGGTGCTGGCGGTGCTCGTGGTCACTACGACCGCGGTGCTCGAGCCGACGGGCGCCTCGTCGCCGACGACGAAGCCCGGGTTGTCGCGGCTGCACGCGACCAGGAGGACGGCGATCCACGCGCGGGACACGGGGCGTGAGAGTAACGCGAGCGCCGGGCCGACCGCACCCGGCATGTGCTTGCTTGCGCGCGCGGCCGCGCCTGGCCGTCGCGCGCCCGCACGTCAGGCGCTGGTGCGCCGCGCGAGCTCGACGATCGCGTCGCGGATCGCCGCCCGGTCGGCGTGCAGGCGGGCGAGCGTGTTGCGCCGCGTCACGAACAGCAGCAGGCCGCGGGCCGCCGCGCCGACCGAGGCGAAGCGCTCCCAGAACAGCAGCGCCGCCGCGCCGCTCGCCGGGGCGACGAGGCCGGCCACCAGCCCCGCCGGCCAGCCGAGCCGCCAGCCGACCGCGAGGCCGAGCGCGAGCCAGGTCAGCGGGTACAGCAGCGTGGCGACGAGCAGCTTGATGGTCGCCAGCATGTCCTGGTAGCCGCCCGAGAACCGGCGCGCGAGCCAGCCGGTGACGCGGTAGGCCGGGTAGTGCAGCGTCGTGCCGAGCAGCGCGAGCGGCAGCAGCAGGCCGAGGCTGGCCGCGCTGCGCAGCGCGTAGCGGACGCTGCCGGCGAGCGTGAAGTCGGCGGGGCCGTAGTGCTCGGGGGCCAGGCCGAGGGCCGCGAGGTCGCGCTCGTAGCGGCTGACGCGGTCGTGGAGCGCCGCGATGGTCTGCGGCTCGGCCTCGCGCAGGTGGTTGTAGCCGGCGACCATGCGCCGGCGCAGGTCGAAGCCCTCGGCGAGGGTCCACGGGGCCTCGCTGCCGGCGGCGAAGATCCGGCTGACGCGCTCGACCAGCGCGAGGGCCTCGGCCTGGTCGGCCTGGAACGTGACCTCGCCGAGCGCCCGCTCGATGCGGCGGGTCAGCGCGTGCACGGCCTCCGGGTCGGCCTCGCCGCGCTCGTCGAGCGCCGCGGGCTCGACGGCGAAGGGCTCGCCGTAGAACACCAGCGCGTCGCTGCGAAAGCGGGCCTTGTCGTCGTAGTAGAGGCCGGCGGGGACGATCTGCAGGTCGGGGAGCGCGGTGCCGAGGGCGATGCGGGCCGCCCCGGTCTTGAGCGGCTTGAGGCGGGGGTCGCTGTGCGAGGTGCCCTCGGGGAAGATCGCCACCGCCTGGCCGCGCTCGAGCAGCGCGCGCGCCGTGCGAAAGGTCGCCCGGTTGTCGACGTCGCCGCCCTCGTCCTGGCGGCGGTACACCGGGATCGAGTCGAAGGCGCGGACGATCCAGCCGAGCACCGGGGTCTTGAACAGCGGCGCCTTGGCCAGGAACGACACCGGACGCGGCGCCAGGCACAGCAGGAAGGCCGGGTCGATCAGCGCGTTGGGGTGGTTGAGCACGAAGATCACCGGCCCCGTCGCGGGCACCCGCGCCGCGCCGACGATCTCGATGCGGCGAAAGAACACCCGGAGCGCGACCCCGAAGACCTGGCGGACCGCCGTGCGCAGCATCGTCCGCAGTATACTCGCGGGCATGCGGCCGACGGCGGACGATCTGCGCGCCCACTGGACCCTCGACCCCGCGGTCGTGTTCCTCAACCACGGGTCCTTCGGCGCCTGCCCGCGCCCGGTCCTCGCCGAGCAGGATCGCCTGCGCGCGCAGATCGAGCGCGAGCCGGTGCAGTTCTTCCTCCGCGAGCTCGGCCCGCTGCTCGACGCCGCCCGCGCCGACGTCGCCGCGTTCGTCGGGGCCCGCCCCGACGACCTCGTGTTCGTCCGCAACGCCACCGCCGGCGTCAACGCCGTGCTCGGCTCGCTGCGGCTCGAGCCCGGCGACGAGCTGCTGACCACCGACCACGTCTACAACGCCTGCCACAACGCGCTGCGCCACGTGGCCGCGCGCGCCGGGGCGCGGGTGGTCGTCGCCCGGGTGCCCTTTCCGATCTCGGGGCCCGACGAGGTGCTCGCGGCGGTGCTCGCCGGCGTGACCGCGCGGACGCGGCTGGCGCTGATCGACCACATCACGAGCCCGACCGGGCTGGTGTTCCCGCTGGCGCGCATCGTCGCGGCGCTGGCGGAGCGCGGGGTCGACACGCTGGTCGACGGGGCGCACGCGCCGGGCATGGTGCCGCTCGACCTCGACGCGCTCGGCGCCGCTTACTACACCGGCAACTTCCACAAGTGGGTGTGCGCCCCCAAGGGCGCCGCGATGCTGCACGTGCGCCGCGATCGCCAGGCGGCGCTGTACCCGACGGTGATCAGCCACGGCTACGGCTCGACGCGCGCGCGCCCGGGCCTGTGGGAGCAGTTCGACTGGACCGGCACCGACGACCCGAGCCCGTGGCTGTGCGTGCCCGTGGCGATCCGCTGGCTCGCGCAGCTGCTGCCCGGCGGCTGGCCCGAGCTGCAGGCGCGCAACCGCGGGCTGCTGCTCGCGGGTCGCGACATCGTCGCCGCGGCGCTCGGGGTCCAGGCGCCGGCGCCCGACGAGATGCTCGGCAACCTCGCCGCGCTGCCGCTGCCCGACGGGCACGAGCCGCCGAGCTCGCCGCTGTACGCCGACCCGCTGCAATCCGCGCTGTTCGACCGCCACCGCATCGAGGTGCCGGTGCCGCCGTGGCCGGCCCCGCCGCGGCGGCTGATCCGGATCTCGGCGCAGGTCTACAACAGGGTCGCGGACTACGAGGCGCTGGCGACGGCGCTGCGCCTCGAGCTCTCGTGAGCCGGGCTCAGGGCGCCGTCTCGACGATCCGCGGGGCGATCCACACGCCGCCGATGTCCGCGGCCGGGCTGTCCACCTGCACGACCATCACGAGCGTGACCTCCGCGTTGGCCTTGATCTCGGGGAGGTCGAGGTCGACGTCGAAGGCGTGGACCTGCCCCGAGAGCAGCTGGATCTCCGCCGCCGAGTTCGGGACCACCTTCTCACCCGCGAACTCGACGTGCAGGTGGCCGGTGATCTTGCCGCCGTCGCCGCCCGGCGGGTACACGAGCAGCGCGCGCAGCCGCGGCGACGTCGTCTTCTGCAGGTTCAGCTTGTGATACTCGCCGGTGATCGCCGCGTTCGCCTCCGCGAACGGGAACAGCCCGAGCGCCTTGACCACCTCACCGTCGTGTACGTAGTCCTCGGGCCCGACCCACGGCGCGACGGCGCCGGTCTTGCACGCCAGCGGCGGACCCATCCCATTGCCCGCGAGCCAGGAGGTGTCGACGAACGGGCACCGCATCAAGAGGTCGTAGAGCACCGACTCCCCGGGGTCGGGCTCGCCGGTGCTGGCAGACTCGCCGCTCGTCCCGGTGTCGGTGGATGAAGATGATGAAGATGATGAAGATGATGAGAATGACGAAGTTGACGAAGACGACGCGGACGAAGTGCTCGCGTCGGAGGTGTCTGCGGTCGTGCCGTCGCTGGCCTGACCGGACATCGTGCCCGGCAGATCCGTGTCGGATGGATCACCCCTCGTGGTGCCCGTATTCGCCTGCGCGTCGGTGGTCTCGCCCGTCTCGGCGCCGACCTCCGACGCGCTGACCTCGGTCGCCTCCGCCGCGCCGGCCGTGGCGAGCAAAAACCACGGGTTCTCGCGGCTGCAGCCGACGAGCAAGAACAACGCCCCGACCCCGATCCCCACCACCCGCACGAGGATCAGCGTAGCGCCGGCCCCCGAAGAGCGCAGCGGACGTTTGTGCGCCGCCCAGGGCGAGGATCGTCCGCGATCACGGTGGATGTGCCGCGCGCGTCGACTCAGGTGTCGTCGCCCCCGCATGTCATCCTGTCGTCGCCGACACCCGTGCTGCCGTCGCCGGGCCCCATGGCGAATTGTTCCACAGCGCAGCGCCGATGGCGTATGGTGGCCAAGATGGCGAGTCGTGTGCCATCGAGATGGGGAGGTGGGGGATGACGATGAACACCAGGCGACATCGGTGGGGGCTCGGTCTGGCGCTCGCGCTCGCGGCTTTCGCCGGCTGTGACGACGGCTCCGCGGCGGACGAGGCGAGCGTCGAGTTTCGCAGCGAGCCCGCGCCCGAGCCCGAGCCCGAGCCCGACCCGCTGCCGGGCGCGGCCTGCTTCTCGAGCAAGGACTGCGTGATCGAGGAGTACTGCATGACGCCGGAGGGCGAGTGCGGGCGTGTGGGCGTGTGCGTGCCGGCGCCGCTGTACTGCACCGTCCCCGGCGAGGTCGTGTGCACCTGCGACGGCGGCACCTACCGCAACGAGTGCGAGGCCGCGATCGACAAGCAGGCGGTCGACTTCTTCGGCGAGTGCCCGCCGCCGACCTGCACCGACAACAGCGAGTGCAACGAGCTCAGCTACTGCGCGAAGGCGGCGAACGACTGCGGCGGGACCGGCACCTGCGAGCCCCGCCCTCTGGCCTGCTCGGGGGCGTGGAACCCCGTGTGCGGCTGCGACGGCAGCACCTACGCCAACGGCTGCAAGGCCTCCCAGGCGGGGGTCGTGGTCGCCAGCCTCGGCGTCTGCTGACCGCGAGGCGCACGAACGCGAGGGCCGCCGGGATCCCCGGCGGCCCTCGTTGTTCAGGGTGAGCGCGACGCGGCCGGGCTACTCGACCACGCGGACCTTCGCGCTCGCGCTGTGGCCGAACAGCTCCGGCGTGTACATGCCCTCGGCGTGCACGGGCGGGAGCTGGAACTCGCCGATCGTCGTCGCGCGGGCCGTGTAGCTGTACGTGTACACCCCGGCCGGCAGGTGGTTGGCGAACAGCAGCATGCGGTCGTCACGCAGCTCGGTGTGGCTGAAGCTCCACCACGGGCGCCACCACCACCAGCCGCGCTCGAGCGCCATCCACGGCATCCCGCCGCCGTGGTCGACCGACTGCTGGACCACGCCGCCGCTGACGTCCTGCAGCGTCGTCGCGAACTTCGAGTTTTGGCCCTCGAAGCCGGCGGGCAGCGGGTCGTCGACGACCACGAAGTTCGCGCGGTCCTTGGCGACGAGCGTCAGGTTGACGCGGACGAGCGCGCCGGCCTTGACCTCGTAGCTGCCGTCGGGGAGGCGCTTGACCGACTGCGGGTCGGGCTTGTCGCCGCCCTGCGCGAGCGCCTCGTACGTGCGGTAGACCGTGAAGCCCTGCTCCTCGGCCTTGACGGCGAGGTCGGCGGGCGCGTAGCGCAGGCCGAGGCGGTAGTAGAGCTTGCCGGGGCCGTCCTTGGCGAGCAGCACCTCTTTCGGCTGCTCCTTGAGCAGGCGGGCCATCGGGACCGCCTGTTCGGTGACGGCCATGCTGCGGCCCTTGAAGGTCTGCTCGCCGGCGAAGGTCTGGTCGAGCCAGATGCGGGCGACGTAGTCGGGGACCTGCTTCTCGACGGTCGTGAAGTAGCGGCTCGCGGCGAGCAGCGCCCAGGCGTTGGCGTGGGTGGTGCCCCAGCGGCCGCCGCGCTGCGGGTCGCGGTCGTCCATGATGCCGGCCATGACCTTGGGCAGCACGGGATCGTCGGGCACGATCTCGAGCACCGACATCAGCGCGATCGCGTCGGTCTGCACGTCGGAGTGCATCAGCAGCTGCAGCCCGTCCGCGTCGGCCTCGGTCGCGCGCTCGGCGAAGTGGGCCGTGCGCGCCGTCTCGGTCACGCGCGCGCGGAACTCCTTGAGCAGCGCCTCGCGGGCGTCCTGGCGCCCGTACGCGTGCGCCGCCGACATCAGCAGCGCGCGCGCGTAGAGCGGCACCTCGTCGCGTTTGGCGTACATCGCGTCGAACAGCGCCTCGCCGCGGGCCTCGCGGCTCAGCAGCCACAGCGCGAAGGTCCGGCTGGTGTGGTCGTAGAAGCGGCCCCACGGGGTCGCCTCGCCGTTTTGCACGAAGCTCTCGAGGTAGCCGAGGGCGCGGTCGATCGCGCTCTGGTCGACCTTGAAGCCGGCCTTCTTGCCCTCGAGCAGGGCGAAGGTCGCCCACGCCGAGAGGTACGGCCAGCTGCGGTCGGGCGTGTCCCAGAAGCGAAACCCGCCGTCGTAGTTCTGGCGCCCGAGCAGCCGCGCGATCCCCTGCCCCGCCAGCACCTGGCGCGCGGCGAGGTCCTTGACCGACGCGATCGGGAACTGCTCGAGCACCGGGCCGAGCACGAAGATCGGCAGCATCCGGCTGGCGACCTGCTCGGTGCACTCGTACTGGTAGTCGACGAGGTACTGCACCGCGTCCTCGAGGCCGTTGAGCGCCGTCGAGCTCAGGCTGACGTCGAGCCCGCCGAACGCCGCCAGCACGCCCTCCGGGACCTTGAGCGCCCGCAGCACGCTGGTGTCGGTCACGCCGTAGTCGGCGAAGGCCTGGCGGACCGCGGGGTACAGCACCGGCAGCGAGACCTCGGTCGCGTCGCGTCCGCCGTTGCTGAGCGCCGCGAACTGCAGGCGCATCGTGCCGACCTTGTCGACGGCCATCGGGAAGCGGACCTCCTTCGACTGGCCGGCGGGGATCTCGATCGGGACGGTCGTGTCGCCGGTGAGCACGACGTTGGTGCCGCGGGTGCCGACCACGATCGCCTGGGCCTGGTCGGTCTGGTTGTCGACCATCACCGAGCCCTGGAAGCTGTCGCCGAAGTTGGCGAAGCGCGGCAGCGAGGGCCGCAGCATGATCGGCTTGCGGACCTTGACCTGCGTGTCGGCGGAGCCGAAGTGGTCGGGGCGGTCGGGGTCGACCGCGACCGCCATCACGCGGAAGGTCGTCAGGTTCTCCGGCATCGGGATCTCGATCGTCGCGGTCCCGGTCTCGCCGACGATCACCTCCGGGTTGAAGTACGCCGTCGTCGCGAACAGCGTGCGCAGCGAGATCGGCTGGTTCATCGCGACCGTCGCGTCGAGGACCGCCGGCGCCTCGGCGCTCGCCTCCTCGCGCGACGCCTTCTTCTCGTCGGCCATCGGCGCCGCGGCCTGGGCCATCGCCGGCATCGGGGCCGGCGGGGGCATCGCGCCGCCGGTCGCCTCCGGGGCCGGGCTCCCGCCCGGGGCGCCGCCGCGGAACGCGTAGCCGTCGCCGTTCTTGTCGGCGGCCTTGCGCTTGCCGTTCTTGGCGTGGCCGTTGGCCGGGCGGTCGCGCTCGACCGTGTCCTCCTCGGTGCGCGCGAGCAGGTACTGGCGCAGGTCGAACAGGCTGACGCCGGGGGCGCGCGGGTGGTGGAAGAAGGCCAGCGGGTCGGGGGTCTTGAACGACATCAGCGAGAGCACGCCCTCGTCGACGACCATCACCGCGACCGCGGCCTTCTGCCCGGCGCCGTCGGGGCCGCGGGCCTGGATCTCGAGCTTGAGCGTGTCCTTCGGGGCGACCTCGGCGCGCTCGGGCTTGAGCGTCAGCGCGATCTGCTTGCGCGTGCTGGCGATGTCGAGCGCCACCTGACCGACCGCGACCGCGGGGCGCCCGAGGTCCTGGCCCGGAGGGGCGCCGGGGACCTCGACGCGGCCGCGCACGAGCAGCACCGACACCTGCACGCCGGGGATCTCGTCCTCGGTCAGCGGGATCGTCAGCGTGCCGGCGCCGCCCTCGACGACGAGCTCGCGGTACTCGACGATGCCCTCGCGCTCGATCGTCGCCAGGCCGCGGGCCCTGTCGAACGGCGAGCGCAGCAGGATCGTCGCCGACTCGCCGGGCTCGTACTTGCGCTTGTCGGGCACGAGGTCGACGCGGCGCTGGTCCTGGTCCCAGACGACCGCGTCCTTGCCGTACACGTAGAGGTTGTGCCGCGTCAGCGCGCGGCGGCCCTGCAGGTCGGTGATCTCGCCGCGCAGCACGTAGCTGCCGGCCTTCGCCACGTCGATCTCGCAGCTCGCGGGCGCGGCGTCGGAGGTCAGCGCGCAGCCGCCGGCCGGGACGTCGACGGTCTCGTACTTGTACGACCACCGGCCCTGCTCCTCGACGGCGGTGCGGCGGGTCTCGCTGCGCACCAGCTCGAGCGCGATCGGGCGGCCGACGACACGCTTGCCGGCGACGTCGACGACGACGGCCTCGACGCGGGCGCGCTCGCCCTCCTTGTAGACGCTGCGATCGCTGCGCAGGCCGACGTACTCGGCCGCAGGGTGGACGACGAAGCTCTGGCGCCCGGCGATCGCCTGGCGGTTCTGGTCGACGACCTGGGCCTCGAGCGTGTACGTGCCGGCCGACGGCGGGTCCGGCGGGCCCTTCGGCGCCGGCGCGTTCGGGTCGGGCTCCGGCGGCTTGACGCCCCACGGCGCCTCCTTGGCCTGCAGCAGGTGCGTGACCGCGAACTCGCCGCTGGTGTCGGTCTCGCCGTCGCCCTGCTTGACCAGGATGTCGCCGCCGTAGCCGCCGCCCCACATCTCGCCGCCGCGCCACCACCACTGCTGCGGGGTCGGGCCGAAGCTGAACGGCTCGTGCTCCGGGCCCGGCGGGCGGAAGCTGGTGTCGCTGCGGCGCAGCGTGTACGTCACCTTCGCGCCGACCATCGGCGCGCCGTGCAGGTAGGCCGCGCGGACCTCGGCCGCGAGCGTGTCGCCGTACACGAGCGGGGCCGCGGCCTCGCGCTCGACCTTGACCTCGAACTCGGGCGCGCGATAGGTCTCGACCGAGAAGCTGTGCCAGAAGCTGCGCTCGCCCGCGAAGAAGCCGCCGGGGAACGTGAGCGTGAACTGATAGGACCCGAGGTCGCCGTCGGCGGGCAGCGGGATGTCGACGCTGAAGGTCCCGAGCTTGCCGACGCGGGCCGTGCCCTTGGCGACCTCGTGGCCGCGCGGGCCGTTGACCACGTAGGTGCAGTCGACCTCGCTGCGCCACGGGCGGACGCCGCCCTTGGGGCCGCGGGTCTCCTCGCGGATCACGCCGGACAGGTGGACCGTCTCGCCGGGCTTGTAGGGCTCGCGGTCGGTGAAGAAGAACGCGCGCGGCTCGTCCGCGGCGTTGTCGTACTGCCACGACGACCACGAGCCGTCGACCGTCGCCTGCAGCGGCACGTACGCGAGGTCGCCCTGGAACTTCGCGAGCAGGTACGGCTGGTCGCTGATGTTGCCGTGCGTGAGCTCGACGAGGCCGCGCCCGTCGGTCGTGCCCGACCACAGCGCCGACGCCTGCCCGCTCGAGTACAGCTCGACCGCGACGCCCGGCATCGGCTCGCCGGTCTCGATGTCGGTGACGAGCACGAGCCCGCTGTCGCCGTCCATCGCCGCGCTGACGCCGAGGCGCGTGACCTCGACGATGTTCATCAGCGACTGGCGGTAGGTGTAGCCGTCGTCGCCGATCGGGTTGCTGCGCGCGCCGAGCAGCAGAAGGCTCCCCGGCATGCTCGCCATCTCGCGGGTCGCCTGCGGCAGCGTCATCGCCTGCGCGCGCGAGCCCGACACGTCGAACACCGCCTTGCTCGCGCCGTCGCGCAGGAACGGCCGCCAGTCGTCGCCGTAGTAGCTCTCCGTCAGCACCTGGCGCAGCTCGGCCGGGTTCATGCTGCGCGCGCGGACCTCGACCTCCTTGAGGCCCGCGACCTTGAGGTCGAGGACCCCGCGGTGCGACGGCTCGAGCACGACCGGGTCGCGCATCACGCCGTCGAAGCGCAGCGACGGGTCGAGCGGCCGCAGCGTGATCGTCGTGCGAAACGGCTTCTCCAGCGTCTGCCCGAAGGTGTCGCGCACGCCCGGGTCGACCTCGATCGTGTAGGTGCCGAGGCCCTTGAACTCGCCGCGCAGGTAGATCCCGCCGCCGCCGGTGACCTCGAGGCCGGGCACCTCCGGGGTCACGCGGACCCGCTTCGGCAGCTCCGGGTCGTCGACCACCGATGTGCTCGCGCCGAGCACCACGCCCGAGGTCGGGCTGCAGTCCCACGAGTAGCGCTCTTTACAATTCGGCGCGCTCAGGGTCAGCGGCGGGTAGGTGCGAAACTTCGCCGTCAGCGGCTTGCTCGCGTTCGGGCCCTCGCCCCACGCGCCCGCCGGGACCGTCAGCGTGTACTGCGTGTCGGCCTTCAGCTTCCCGACCGGCCGCAGCACCAGCGTCCGCTCCGCGCGACCGGCCAGCGCCTGCGACTTGTAGGGCTCGGGCAGCCCGGCGTACTTGTCCGGCGCGACGACCTCGACGTTGACCTGCGCGCCGCCGCCGGCGAGCTTGACCGCCGCGCCGAGGCGCTCGCGCTGGATGTCCTGGTTGAAGGTCGCGATCACGATCGCGTCGAGCTCGGCGCTGTCCCACTCGCTCGGCTGCACGCCCTCGATCGCCAGGAGGGGGGTCGAGAACTGCCACTGCACGCGCTTGCCGAGCTTGGCCCCGGTCGTCGCCGTCTCGCCGGCCTCGACCGCCGCCGTGTAGGTCGTCGAGAACGGCATGCGCCCCTCGGCCTCGAACGCGATCATCTGGGTCCCGAGCCAGCGGAACTTGCCCGGCGGCTGCGGCGAGATCGACATCGGCGAGCGCTCGAGCTTGAGGTCGTCGATCGACGCCAGCGGCACCATCGGCTGGTTGAAGACCGCCGTCACCTGCCCGACCAGCCCGGGCTGCTTCTCGATCGGGCTGGTCCGCAGCAGCTGCAGCGGGCCGCTGGGCGGCAGATCCTGCGTCTGCTTGCTCGGCGGCGCGGGCGGGGGGAACGGCAGATCGATCTTCTCGCTGACGCTGACCGGCGGCTTCGGGCCCGGCACCGGCTTGAGCTCCGTGACGATGTCCCCCGCGCCCGGCTCGATCGGCGGGACCCCGGCCCACACGTCCAGCCCCTGCACGCCCGGCGCCGGCGGGGTCGGCTTCGCGGCCTCGTCCTCCGCGGCGGGCTGCTTCGGCGTGCACGCGGTCGACCACAGCGCGGCGGTCAACAGGCCCAGCGAGGCCCAGCGCGGGAGGATGAGTTCTTGACGGCCAGGCGTACGAGGCGGTTGCATGCGGATCTCCGGGGGTGGCGGCGGACAACGCCGACGCGGGCCCGATGCTTACACAGCCGTCCGCGCGGATCCACCCGACCGCGCCCGCGTGCTTGCGCTCGTGCGTCGTTGACGGTGTTTTCATCGCGCCGCTCGCCGACGAGTCGCGACCTGCGTGCACCTGCATGATCTCCCCTGGACCAATAATGTTGATAAAGTGCCAGCGCCTCGCACACCGCGGCCACGCGGCGCTGCGCGGCGGTACGCGCGATTTTGTCACCGCCACGCCGGCGTCGCCCGATTCGCGCACGTCCTCTTTCTCATCGCCCCCACGTTCGGATAGACCCGCGCGACGCAACGGCGGCGCGTCCTCCCAGGAGATGATCGTGACCAGTGTGAACACCCCCATGTCCCGCGACGAAGTGCTCAAGACCTTCTCCCCGCTGCTGCACAGCTTCGGCCAGGGGCCGGCGCAAGTGGCGACCAAGGCCGAGGCGGCCGAGCAGGCCAAGGCCCGCGAGATCGTCGAGCGCGCGGCGTCCTACACCGTCGAGAGCATCATCAAGAGCCTCGCCGACCTGCAGGTCGGCCTCGGCGGCGCCATCGACGAGCTCGCCGACCGCCTCGAGCAGGAGGCCGCCAAGCTCGGCGAGCTGCGCCACGCGCTCGGCTCGGAGACCCGCCGCCTCGGCGACCTCCGCAACACCCGCGTCGCCGCGGAGGCGCTCGAGATCCTGATCCAGGACCACAAGAAGAAGATCCAGACCCTCGACGAGAAGGCCGCCAGCGAGCGCCAGGACCTCGACGACAAGATCGGCAAGCAGCGCGACGCGTGGGCCCGCGAGCAGGCCGAGCGCGCCGCGGCCGTCGCCGAGAGCGAGGCCAACCTCGCCAAGGAGCGCCGCGCCAAGGAGGAGCAGTACACCTACGAGATCGAGCGCCAGCGCAAGCTCAACGCCGACGAGAACGCGGAGAAGAAGCGCCTGCTCGAGCGCAGCCTCTCGGAGACCGGCGCCGCGAAGGACAAGAACTGGGGCGAGCGCGAGAAGACCCTCGCCGCCGCGGCGGCCGAGATCGACGCGCTGCGGGCCAAGGTCGAGGCGTCCCCGAAGCAGATCGAGGAGGAGGGCAAGAAGGCCCGCGAGCGGGCGATCGGCCGCATCACCGGCGAGGCCAAGCACGACGCCGAGCTGCTCGAGAAGGAGAGCGCCGCCAACATCCAGGTCTTCGAGCTCAAGATCAAGTCGCTGGAGGAGCGCATCGCCCGGCAGGTCACGCAGATCGCCGACCTGCAGAAGCAGCTCAGCACGGCGCTCGAGCAGACGCAGGTGCTCGCGCAGAAGGCGATCGAGGGCACCTCGGGAGGCAAGAAGTAACCCATGTCCGTCAAGACCTTCACCAGCCGCAGCACCAAGACCGAGATCCTCAAGGCCTACAACGAGCTCGCCAAGGAGCTCAAGCAGCAGCAGAAGTCGGGGGGCAGCGCGCCCTCCGAGCCCTCCCGCACCGACGACGACAGCGCAGACGCACAGGAGCACCCCGTGACCCAAGGCCAGGCTTCCATCGAGACCATCATCCGCGACCTCTCGGGGATCCGCGCGCGCCTCGGCGAGTCGATCGGCGCGCTCCAGCAGCAGCTCCTCACCGAGGCGACCCGCCTCCAGGACCTGCGCAGCGAGGCCGAGGAGCACACCACCCACCTGCGCGAGCTCCACGGCATCGAGGTCGACGAGGAGACCCTCGCCAACCTGGTCCGCAAGTACCAGGAGACCCAGAAGAGCGCCGACGAGTACCACACCGCCCGCAAGCACGGCTTCGAGACCGAGCTCGAGGCCAAGAAGGTCGCGTGGCGCAAGGAGCAGGACGAGCGCGCCCGCTCGGTCAAGGAGACCGACGAGGCGGCGCTGCGCGCCCGCAAGCGCGAGGCCGACGAGTACGGCTACGAGACGGAGCGCGGCCACAAGGCCGACGCCGACGCGCTGGCGCAGACCAAGAAGACGCAGCAGGCCGAGCTCGACGCGCTCAAGGAGCAGCACGACCGCGGCTGGGCCGAGCGCGAGAAGGACCTCGCGCGCCGCGAGCAGGAGTATGCCGAGCTCAAGGCGAAGTCCGCCGCGTTCCCGAAGGAGCTCGAGGCCGCGATCGCCAAGGCCGAGGCCGAGGGCACCGGCATCGCCAAGCGCCAGGCCAAGATCGCCGCGGACCTCCAGCAGAAGGAGAACGAGGGCAAGCGCCGCGTCTACGAGCTGCGCGTCCAGGCGCTCGACGAGACAATTAATAAGCAGAACGAGCAGATCGTCGAGCTGTCCAAGCAGCTCGCCACCGCCCTGAAGCAGGCCCAGGACCTCGCGATCAAGGCGATCGACGGCGCGTCGAGCTCGAACAGCTACGCCGCGGTCAAGGAGATCGCGCTCGAGCAGGCCAAGACGTCGCAGAAGACGAAGTAGGCCGAACAACCAGGCCCGGCCGACGCCATGCGAAGGGCGATCGGTCGGGCCTTTGCGTTGGTTGCCGCCGCCAGCTCACGGGGCCGCGGGGGCCCGGACCTCGCCGACCTCGAGCGCGAAGCCCGGCAGCGTGCGCACGAGCCCGGCCCCGAACGCCGACGACGGCGTGTGATAGCCGGCCTCCGGCGCCTCCGACAGCGTCCGCCGCACGCACGCGAGCGCGGTCAGCACGGTCGTCGTGTAGCCCTCGGGCGTGCGCAGGCGGCCCTCGACGGACCGGCCGTCGACGGCGGTGACGTGGCCCCACAGCTCGGCGTGGGCCGACTCGCGGACCGACTGGTCGGGGCCGTGGACGGTGCGGCCGACGATCGCCTGCAGCAGCCGCACGACCGTCGGGCGCCGCAGCAGCGGCCCGAGCATCGCCATGACCTTGAGCCCGCGCGCCTGACCCGGCGGCAGCGCCATGTACACCGTGATGTCCTGGATGCCGGTCGAGTGCTCCGCCGTCGAGACGTCGCCCCAGCCGATCGCCACCGCGCGCCGCGGCTTGCCGCCGAGCTCGACCTCGCGGACCAGCGAGCCCGCCGGCACCGTCACGATCTTGCCGCCGCGCCGGACCTGCGCGCCCTCGCCGAGGTGCTCGATCATCGTCTTCAGGGTCCCCCGGCTCATCGAGCCCAGGGCCAGGAACGCCAGCTCGAGGCGCACGCCGCCGGGCAGCGCCTCCATCAGCGCGCGCGCCAGGCAGTCCGACGGCACGACGTCGAAGCCGACCCCCGGCAGCACGACCACGCCCCGCGCGCGCGCCTCGGCGTCGCGCGCCCGGCAGGCCTCGAACACGCCGATCTCGCCGGTGATGTCGAGGTAGTGCACGCGGCCGCGCATGCACGCGTCGAGCATCGGCTTGCTGGTCGCCGAGAACGGGCCGGCGGTGTGCAGCACGAGCGCGGCGCCCTCGAGGTTGCGGGCGACCGCGTCCGCGTCGGCGAGGTCGAACACGCGGTGCTCGAGGCCGAGGCGCTCCGCCAGCTTGATCACCGCGGGGCCGTTGCGACCGGCGAGCACCGGGCGCATACCCTCGGCCGCGGCCTTCTCGGCGATCAGCGCGCCCGTGTAACCATTCGCACCGTAGAGGACCCAGGGCTTCGACATGGCGCCCCGTGTAGCGCACCTCGCCGGGTCACGCCAGCCGCGGCCCCGCGAAACCTCGTCGCCCGCCGCGCACACGGCCGCGCGCGGCCCGACGCGACCGGGCACACGCGCGCCGCCGCGAGCCCGCAGCGCCGCCCTGCGACGTTCATCGCGGCCGCCGCCCCGCGCTCGCTTGCCGGCGCCGAACGATCGCCAACCCTGCGCGGCATGACCAGGCACATCGTCACCACCCTGACCCTCGGCCTCGCGCTCGCCGGCGGCTGCGCCCGGACCTCGGCCGACGACTCCCGCGCGGTGCAGGACCCCGCGACCCCCGCGGCCGAACCGACGAGCACCGGCGCCCGCGCCCTCACCGTCACGGGCATCAACGTCGACCCCGAGCTCGCGCGCACCTGCGGCATGGCCACGCCCAAGGCGTTCTTCGAGTACGACTCGACGCAGGTCGAGGGCGCCGACAACAGCGGCCTCGAGGCGCTCGCCGTGTGCGTCACGACCGGCCCGCTCAAGGACCGCAGGCTCGAGCTCGTCGGCCACGCCGACCCGCGCGGCACCGACGCGTACAACGCTCAGCTCGGCCGCTCGCGCGCCGACTCGGTGCACGACTTCCTCGTCACGCAGGGCGTCGCCGCGGATCGCATGACCACCCGCTCGGAGGGCGAGCGCGGCACCGACCCCGCGGACGCGAGCGCGTGGCCGTACGACCGCCGCGTCGACATCCGCCTCGCGCAATGATCCGCGGCGACGACCGGCGCGCCCATGACTGGCAGCCGCCGCCCGGCGGGCCCCGCGATCGCTGCGGCGCGCGGGCCAGCGCGTGCGCGCGCGACATCGTGACAGTCGCCGGGCGTTCTCGTGCCGTTGACCGCCGCGTCGCGCCCGGAGCACCATGGCGGACTGGATGCGTGCGCTGCAAGCCACCGAAATTCTCGCGTTGAGGGCGCAGGGCCTGCCCCCGGGCGATCTGGCGGCCTCGCTGCTCGCCTGCGCCTGCCCCGAGCTGTCGCCCGAGCAGCGCGACGCCCTGCCCGTCGGCGAGCGCGACCGCCTCGTGCTCGACCTGCGCGAGCGGACCCTCGGCCCGGCGCTGCGGGCCCGCGCCGAGTGCCCGGCCTGCGGCGAGTCGCTCGCGCTCGAGCTGCACACCGCCGAGCTGCGCGCGCCGCCCCCGAAGTACGCCGACACCGACCGCGAGCTCGAGCGCCACGGCTTTCGCCTGCGCCTTCGCCCGCCGAGCGGCCGCGATCTGGCGGCGGCCGCCGCCGACCCCTGCGACCCGCGCAGCGCCCTGCTCGCGCGCTGCGTCCGGGCCGAGCGCGACGGCGTCGCCTGTCCGATCGAACATGTCCCTGCGGACCTGCGGACCGAGGCGCTCGAGCGCCTCGCGGCCCTCGACCCGCAGGCGGACGTCCGGCTCGGCCTGCGCTGTCCGGCCTGCGAGCACATGTGGACGGCGGGCCTCGACCTCGCCGACGGCCTGACCCGCGAGCTGCTCGCGTGGGCCGAGGGGCTGGCCTCGGTGATCGCGCTGCGGCCCCGGCAGTACGCGAGCCGGCTCGATCCGTGACGCGGCAGTTGCTCGCGCGCCGACGCCGCCTGGCGCGGGCTCTTACGCGACCGCCATCTCGACCGCGCGCTTGATGTTCACGCTGACCAGCTTCGACACGCCCTTGACCTCCATCGTCACCCCGTACAGTCGGTCGGCGATCTCCATCGTCCGCTTGTTGTGGGTGATGATGATGAACTGGGTGCGCTCGGCCATCTCGGCGACCATCGCCCCGAAGCGGCCGACGTTGGCCTCGTCGAGCGGCGCGTCGACCTCGTCGAGCAGACAGAACGGGCTCGGCTTGATCAGGAAGATCGCGAAGATCAGCGACACGGCCGTCAGCGCCTTCTCGCCGCCGGACAGCAGCTCGAGGCTGCGGACCTGCTTGCCGGGCGGCTGCGCGACGATCTCGACGCCGGTGCCGAGCATGTCGGACGGGTCGGTCAGCTTGAGCTCGGCCTTGCCGCCGCTGAACAGGCGCGGGAACACCTGCTGGAACATCTCGTTGACCGACTTGAAGGTCTCGACGAAGCGCTCGCGCGTCGTCTTGTTGATCTTGTCGATCGCCTCCTGCAGCTGCGAGATCGCGCTCTCGAGGTCGGTCTTCTGCGTCGACAGGTAGTCGACGCGGGCCGAGACCTCCTCGAACTCCTCGATCGCCGTCAGGTTGACCTCGCCCATGCGCGCGAGCACCCGCTTGAGCTCCTTCTGGCGCTCGACCTCCTCGGGCCCGGCGATCGGTCGGTGGTGGTGGTCGGCGAGCAGCTCGACGAGCTCGGCGTCGAAGCGCTCGCGGATGTCCTGCGTCAGGTGGCCGAGCTCGAGGCGCAGCTCCTTGAGGCCGAGCTCGACCTCGTTCAGGCGCTCGCGCTGCTCGTCGAAGGTCCCGCGCAGGTTGCGGATCGCCAGGTCGACCTCGCTCTGGGCCAGGCGCGCCGCGTCGTGGGCCTCGCGGGCCGCCGTCAGCAGCTCGCTCGCGGCCTGGTGCTCGACCAGCAGCGTCGCCCGCAGCTCGCCGGCCGCGTCGGCCTCGGCGGCCAGCACCGCGATGCGGGCCTCGCCCTCGCTCGCCGTCTGCGTCAGCCGCGTCAGGCGCTCGCGCTCGCCGGCGACCTGGCGCTCGAGCCGCGCGCGCGCCTGGGCCAGCGCGTCGCGCTGCTGCTGGAAGCGGGCCAGCGCGACGCGGGCCTCCGTCAACATCTCGGCGACGCGGGCCTGCTGCTCGCGCAGCGTCTCGAGCCGGGCCTCGGCGTCGCGGCTCGCCTGCTCGAGCGCGGGGATGCGCTCGCGGGCCTCGCCGAGCTCGATCGTCAGGCGCTCGCGGTCGTCGCGGCGGCTGCCGAGGCTCTGGGCCAGCTTCTCGCGCTCGCGGCCGAGCTGGTCGATGCGCTGCTGCAGGCCCTTCATCTCGGTCTGCAGGCGGCCGACCTCCTGCACGCGCATCAGCTTCTGCTTCTCGGCCTCGAGCAGGTACTGCTCGCTCTGCTCGCGCTCGGCGTCGAGGAGGCTCTGGCGGTCGAGGATCGCCGCGTGGGCGGCGCGGTCGGCCTCGAGCTGGGCGCCGCGCGCGTCGGCCTGCTCGTGCAGCTCGCGGATCTCGCGCTTCTGCTGCAGCAGCGCGGCGTCGAGGCCCTTCGCCGAGCCGCCGACGACCACGCCGGTCGGCTCGACGCGGTCGCCGTCGAGCGTGACCATCGGCGCCGCGAGCCCCGACTCCCACAGCGCCACCGCCTGCGCCAGCGTCTCGACGACCAGCGTCTCGCCGAGCAGCGCGTGCGCCAGCGGCCGGTACTCCGCGGGCACGTCGACGAGGTCGACCAGGCGCCCGAGCGCGCCGGCCGGGGCCGCGTCCGCGCCGGCCGGCGAAGAGAAGTCGGCCAGCGACGAGCGTTCGGCCAGCGAGATCCCGAGCCCGCCCGCGCTGTCGTCTGACCCATCGGACATGTCCTGCGGGGCATGTCCCTCCGGACCTGTCCCCGCGGCCATGTCCTCCGCGACATGTCCCCGCGGACCTGCCCCTTCGGGCACCCGCGCCGCCCGCGGCAGGAACGCCGTGCGGCCCTCCTGCTTCTGCTTGAGCAGCGCCACGCCGCTCGCGCCGGCCGGCGGCGCGGTGACGACGACGCCCTGCAGGCGGTCGCCGAGCACCGAGGTCAGCGCCGGCTCGAGCCGGGCGGGCGCGGCGATGTAGTCGGCGAGGATGCCGAGCACCCCGAGCTGCTCGCGGTGCTGCATGATCAGCTGCACGCCGCTGGCGCAGCCGCGGTAGCGGGCCTGGATCTCCTCGAGCGACTGCGCGCGCGAGCGGATCTTCTGCAGCTCGCCGCGGGCGGCGTCGAGGGCCTGCTCCGCGGCGCGCACGCGCTGCTTGATCTCCTGCTTCTCGCGGTCGATCGTGCCGCGGCGCTGGCCGAGCTCCTGGACGCGCTCGGCCGCGACGTCGCGGGCCTGGATCGCGACCTCGAGGTCGGCGCCGTCGCGCTCGAGGTGGATCTGCAGCAGCTCGACCTCGCCGGCCATCCCGCCGAGGCGCTGCTCGAGCTCCGCGAGGCCCTCCGCGCGCGCCCCCAGCTGCGCCGCGACGCTGGCCTCGCGCGCGTGCAGCCGCGACAGCTCGCCGCGCGCCCGGTCGTGGTCGGCCGCCTCGCCGCGGACCCGCGCCGCCAGCCCGTCGTGCTCCTCCTGCAGCCGCGCGGCGACGTCGGCGTGCCCGCTGTCGCCGCTCTCGAGCACCTCCTCGTGCTGCGCGGCGACCTGGGCCAGCTCGTGCTCGAGGCCCTCGAGGCTGCGCCCGAGCACCCCCGCCTCCGCGCGCGCCTGCGTGACGCTGTGGCGCAGCGCCTCCTGCTCGCGGCGGCGGTACTGCTCCTCGGTCTCGGCCAGGCGCACCCGGTTCTCGAGGTCGAAGACCCGCTGCTGGCGCTCGCCGAGCTGCTGCTCGGCCTGCGCGGCCTCGAGGCGGGCCGCCTCGCCGCGCGCCTCGTGCCCGCCGAGCGCGTTGCGCAGCGCCTGGGCCTGGTCGCTGAGGTCGGCGCGGCGGGCCTCGAGCACGCGGCCGGTCATCGCCAGCTCGAGGAAGCGGTGGCTCGCCATCCACAAATCCAGCTCGCGCAGCTCGGCCCGGTAGCGCTTGTAACGCTCGGCCTTCTGGGCCTGGCGCCGCAGGTTGCCGAGGCGGCCCTCGAGCTCGCCGAGCACGTCGCGCACGCGCAGCAGGTTCTGCTCGGTCTGGGCGATCTTGGCCTCGGCGGCCTGCTTCTGGGCCTTGAAGCGGGTGATGCCGGCCGCCTCGTCGATGATGTAGCGGCGCTCCTCGGGCTTGCTGCTGACGATGCGTCCGACCTGGCCCTGCTCGATGATCGAGTAGCCGCGGGTGCCCGCGCCGGTGCCGGTCATCAGCTCCTGGATGTCGCGCAGGCGGCACGGCACCTTGTTGATCAGGTACTCGGAGGTGCCGTCGCGCAGCAGCCGGCGCGTCACCGCGATCTCGGCGTAGTTGAGGTACGCGACCGGCACGTTGCCCTGGTTCTCGAAGGTCAGCGTGACCTCGGCCGCGTTGCCCGGCCCGCGCACGCTGCAGCCGGCGAAGATCACGTCGGCCATGCCGCTGCCGCGCAGGTGCTTGGCCCGCTGCTCGCCGAGGCACCAGCGCATCGCGTCGACGATGTTCGACTTGCCGCAGCCGTTGGGCCCGATGATCGACGTGACGTGGTCGTCGACGTGCACGACCTCGCGGTCGGCGAACGACTTGAAGCCCGCTATCTCGATCTTCTTGATGCGCATCGAAGGACCGCGCCCTCCGATAGCATCCGCGCGGCGTTTGAGAAATGCCCCCGCGCCGCGCCGTGCCATCACGGCGCCGCGGCCGTCCACGCCCGGGCCGCGGCCGACCTCCGCACTTATCCACAGCCCCGCGGCCCCCGGCTCCCGCGCGCCCCGCCCCGGGATCGCCCGGGATCTCGCGCCACGCCCCCGCTGGCGCCCCGACCTTTTTGCGGGGCCGCCGCCTGTGCTACGCAGTGCGTCGACCGATGCCGCTCGAACTCATCGTGGCCCTCGTCACCCTCGGCGTGCTCGTGCTCGTCGGCGCGGTGATCGTCGTCGTCCGGCGCTCGCAGGCCGCCCTCCCGCCCGCGCCGACGGCCAAGGAGCTGGCCGAGGGCCCCTCCCGCGACCGCGCCCCGATCCGCCCGGTCATCGAGGCCCCCGCCGAGGGCCCGATCGACGCCCCGCGCAGCAACCTCGGGCCGAGCGACGTACCGCTGCCGCAGGACAAGCCGCGCAGCGAGAAGGCCGGCCCGCTGTCGCCCGCGGACGAGGCCCGGCAGGCCGAGCGCCGCCGCTACGAGCTCGGCCTGGCCCGCACCCGCGGCGGCTTCGTCGCCCGCCTCGCCCGCCTGTTCCGCGGCAAGCCCCGCGTCAGCGGCGAGCTCAAGGAGGAGGTCGAGCAGGTCCTGTTCACCGCCGACATCGGCGCCAAGACCGCGCAGAAGCTGCTCGAGCAGGTCACCGCGCTCCTCGACCGCAGCCAGATCGCCGACCCGGAGCAGATCTGGGCCGTGATCCGCCGCGAGGCCCGCGAGATCCTCGCCCGCCCGACCCCGCCGACCGACTACGACGCCAAGCCCGGCCCCTACGTGCTGCTGATGATCGGCGTCAACGGCGTCGGCAAGACGACCACGCTGGGCAAGCTCGCGGCCTTCCACCAGGCCGCCGGTCGCAAGGTCCTGCTGGTCGCCGGCGACACCTTCCGCGCCGCCGCCGGCGAGCAGCTCGAGATCTGGGCCCGCCGGGTCGGCTGCGCGATCCACCAGGGCAAGGACGGCGGCGACCCGTCCGCGGTGATCTTCGAGGGCGTCCTCCGCGGCCACCGCGAGGGCTTCGACGTCGTCCTCTGCGACACCGCCGGCCGGCTCCACACCAAGAAGGAGCTGATGGACGAGCTGCAGAAGATCCGCCGCGCCTGCGCCAAGGCGCTCGCCAAGGCCCACGGCCGCCCCGAGTCCGAGGTCCGCGGCCCGCACGACACCTTCCTCGTGCTCGACGCCACCATCGGCCAGAACGCCCTCGCCCAGGCCGTGCTCTTCAAGGAGACCATGGACTTCACCGGCCTGGTCCTCACCAAGCTCGACGGCACCGCCAAGGGCGGCGTGGTCCTCGGTGTCGTCGACGAGCTGCGCATCCCGGTCCGCTTCATCGGCATCGGCGAGGCCGTGCAGGACCTCCGCCCCTTCGACCCCGACGCCTTCTGCGACGCCCTGTTCGCCAGCGACGCCGCGGACACCGGCGCGGCCTGAGTCTCCCGACCCTCTGTCCTTACGGACAGGTCGCAAAGGCCAGCCCCGTCCGCGGCCCGGATTTATTTCCGGCCGACAGCCGAGTTATAGACGCAGTTTCGCCCGCAAATCCCGTTCGTGTACACGCACCGCACCGCGTCACCGCGATCGCAGGTCGTCGCCATGGGAGATCGCCGCGGACCCGGACCCCTCGCCGAGACCCCGCCCAGGCCCCGACCAGGCCCAGCAGCAAACCCCGAGGCTCCGCGCCAGTCGACCCCTCGCCGCGTATACGCGGGCAAACACCCCGCCGCACCCGCGGCCTGCACACCGCCAGCAACGCGGTCCCATGCGTGTTTTTGCTCCACCGCAAAGTTCTTGGCGAGTGGCGCTTGTCCTGTTGTTACCTAGTGGTTCGCTGTGATACCGTCCGACACCGCTACAGACCGATGTCCTGCGAGGGACCAAGGGATGTAACG
>Ga0075163_10002681_pt1 | contig 23888 bp, 30 predicted proteins | sample JI1023141ADNA_FD_71478 | JGI IMG/M metagenome (GOLD analysis project Ga0075163, IMG submission 71478) | Wastewater effluent complex algal communities from Wisconsin, to seasonally profile nutrient transformation and Carbon sequestration -... | ecosystem: Engineered > WWTP > Effluent > Algae... | reverse complement strand
CTGTTTAGCAGAAGGAGAGAATTGAACCCTCATTGATGACTTATGAGATCACTGTTTTAACCGTTAAACTACTTCTTTCATGCTTATTATAATAAAGTTTTCGCTAAACTTAATAACTTTGGATAATCACTAAACCTAAATTCTTTAAAAATTGGACCAAATAAACGACTTCCAATTGGGACATTTTTAGCATCAACCAGAATTAAAGCATTATCAGAAAATTTAATCGATAAACCAGTATCTCTTTGAATACTCTTTTTCAGTCGAATTAAAACACCACGACAAACTTCACCTTTTACAATTCTTTTACTTTTTTTGACTTTGCGAACGCTGACAACAGCTAAACTCATAGGTTTAGCACCTGAACTTTTTGAAAATTTCAAAATTTTTATGCATTTAACTCTCTTAGCACCACAATTGTCACCAACAACTAATTTACTTTCTGGATAAATCATAAACTATTTTATTGATATATAAATTTACTTTTTAAAGGTAATTTGTATGCAGCGCTTCTGAATGCAGCTTTCGCTAAATCAAATGAAACACCATCCAATTCAAATAAAACTCTTCCTTTTTTTACAGGAAAAACTCAACCAGAAATGCTACCAACCCCTTTACCCATACGTACTCCTAATGATTTTGCAGTAATAGGAATGTTTGAAAAACCATTAATTTTTAAATTACCTAAACGTTTCAAACGTCTAGTAATTGAACGACGTGCGGCTTCTAACACAACAGAAGAAATAACACCATTATCTAAAATTTTTAAACCGAATTTAAAATTTTTTAACGTATTTGTTCTAAAATCTTTTAAATTATTTGCACGTACGCGTTTTCTTATTTTTTTATATTTGTAATTTTTTGGTATAAACTTATTCATAAATTTTTAGATTATTATAAAACTCTAGCATTTGAATATTGAAATAACTTAGAAAAATTACTTTTTTTTGCTGATAAAGAAACTACTAGTTTATTTTCATCTAGATAAGCAACGCTAAAATTTTTATTATTAATAGTTTGAAACATTTTTTTTAATAAATATTTAACTAAAATTTTAGTTTTAATATTTATAAACAGTGAATAAAAATTATAAAATTTTGATTTTAAATATGAAATTTTAACATAAAGATAAAATCAGTAATTTATATAAAAAGTTATAGTATTGTTTTTATAATTTAATAAATATTTAAAAGGTGTATATAAAGGATAAATCAATAACAAATTTCTTTTAAATAATGATAAATTATTAGACCCATAACTTAATCAAACTTTTATGCCACAAAGGCCATATTTTAAACGAACACTAGCTTCACTATATTTAACTAAATTTGTAAAACTATTTAATTGCAACGAACCTTGTTTCATTCACATATAAGTAGCAATTTGTTTTCGCGTAAATCGTCCAGAACAAACTATTTTATACCCTAAAAATATATTTTTTTTTATCTTAGTTGATAAATCTTTTAATATAGGACGCAAAACTCAATTTAATGAATATTTTTGTTGTAAACGTAAAGAAATATAAGTAGATATGATATCTGTTGTTACATTTAAAAAATCTAAACTATAAACATTAAAATAATATTTTTGAGAACCTAATTTAGATAGATAAAAACCTAACGAATTATTTAATAAATATCAATACAAATTTGAAAGAACATTTTTAATAAAATAAGTATATAAATTTTTTATTTTATTTGTTGATAATTTATTTACTAAATTTTTTGGCTTAACATAAAAAATTTTAGAAATTTGTTTACCACCTAAAGATGTTTTTGATAATAATTTCTTAAATCTTGTAACTTCAAAATTAGATTTTAAATTTGAATTTGTAAGTTTTTTTTTTTTACGTAACAAATTTATTAAAAAAAAAATTTGAAAACGATATTTTTTTTCTTCAATACCAGCATTATAATAATAAAAGTTTACAAAAACATTTTTATAAATTCTAAAAACTTTGTAATGACTTATTATTATGTTAAATTTGCCGAATTTAGATTTTTTAGTAAATCAATTTAAAAATTGAAATAAAATATAATCTTTTTTAAAAACATTAACATAGTTAAAATTATTAACTAAAGATCAATTAGAATTTCAAAAAGAGTTAATTGATAAACGATTTGAAATAGGATTTATTAAATGACCCATAAATTATTTTTTCGTAGATTTTCCTTTTTTAGTTTTCTTTTCATGAATACGTCCTAATTTACGTGTAAAAGAAAATTCACCTAATTTATGACCAACCATTTTTTCATCAATATATACATTATTATACATACGTCCAGTGTAAACAGCAATTACTAATCCAATAAATGATTGTAATATTGTTGAAGCTCTTGATTTTGTTTTTATCACTGCGCGTGTTTTATTATCAATTATATCATCTAACAATTGATAATCAACAAAAGGTGCTTTTCATTTAGATCTAACCATAATTACTAACTTTTTTTTAATATAAATTTATTTTTTAAATTTTTATTTCTTGTAGGAACACCTTTTGTTAATTTTCCTCATGGTGAAACGCTAGGACGACCTGGAGCTGTTTTACCAGCACCACCACCATGTGGGTGATCTATAGGATTCATAGCAACACCACGAACAATTGGTCTTCTATTTAATAAACGAGAGCTACCTGCTTTGTAATGCTTATTAAATCGATTATATATATTAGAAGGTGTACCTATAGTAACTAAGCAATTTAAGTCAAATAAACGTTCATCTCCAGATGGTAAACGAACTTTACCATAATTTAAATCTTTAGTTAATAAAATAGAATAACCTCCTGCAGCTCTAGAATAAACAGGCCCAGAATTTGGAAATTTTTCTAAATTATAAATAGGAATACCAATAGGTGCATATCTTAACTTTAAAAAATCTCCATTCTTTCTAAATTGATTATTTGTTGAATTAAAAGCTATGATATCACCAACTTTCATTGTAGAAGAAACAACTATATTTGCAAATGAACCATTTCTATATTGAATTAAACCAATAAATGCAGTTCTATTTGGATCATATTCAATACTGCGTAAGATTGCAAAATTATCAATATTGGTTTTATAATTTAGAGTAGGTCTAAAATTACGTTTTACACCTCCACCTCTGTGTCACATTACAATTTGACCTAAAGATCGTCCTAATGATTTTGGTTTTTTTAATAGCAAACGTTTTAAACTTTTTCTATAAATTGATTTGCTAAACGTAACATCATATTGATTAGAAAGAGTTTTATATTTATTAAAGTTCATACAAAATAAAATATTAATGAATTTTTGAAATAATACCAGTACCTACTGTAATTTGACCTTCACGCATTGTAAATCTTAAACCTTCTTGTAAAGCAATTGGAGCTATTAAAGTAATAGAAACTTCTACAGTATCACCAGGTAAAACAGCTTCTACATTGTTTTTTAAATGAAAAGATCCTGTAACATCCGCAGTTCTTATAAAAAATTGAGGTTTATAATCAGCATAAAACGGAGTGTGTCTTCCACCCTCTTGTTTAGTTAATACATATATCTTAGCATCAAATTTTAAAGCAGCAACTGCAGATCCTGGTTTTGCTAAAACTTGACCTCTAATTACAGAATTTCTTTTAACACCACGTAATAAAACACCAACATTTTCACCAGCTTCAGCTAATTCCATTTCTTTATGAAACATTTCAATACCTGTACAAGTTGTTTTTACAGTAGGTACAATACCAACAATTTCAACTTCTTCATTTAATTTTAGTAATCCTTGTTCAATACGACCTGTTACTACTGTACCACGTCCTGAAATACTAAAAACACCTTCAATTGGCATTAAAAAAGGTTTGTCTTTTGATCGTGCTGGTTGTGGAATATAAGTATCAATAGCTTCTATTAAAGCTTCAATAGAACCTCTTCCTAATTTAGTTGCAGTTTCAATAGTTTCTTCAATAGCTTTTTTTGCTGCACCTGGAATAAATTTTGTTGATGCGCCAGGAAACGAATATTGATCTAATAATTCACGAACTTCATATTCTACTAATTCTAATAAGTCAGGCTCTTTTAACATATCTACTTTATTTAAAAATACAACAATAGCAGGAATACCTATTTCTCTCGCTAAAATAACATGTTCTCTTGTTTGTTCTTGTGGTCCATCAACCGCAGACACAACTAAAATAGCACCATCCATTTGTGCTGCACCAGTAATCATATTTTTAATATAATGTTGATGACCTGGGCAATCAATGTGTGCATAGTGACGTTTTTCAGTTTCATATTCTACATGTGCTGCAGTAATTGTAATTCCGCGTTCTCTTTCTTCAGGTATTTTATCAATATCGCCATAAGCTTTATAAACAGCTAATTTTTTGTCAGATAAAATTTTTGTAATAGCAGCAGTTAAAGTTGTTTTTCCATGATCAACATGGCCAATAGTACCCACATTACAATGTGGTTTAGTTCTTTGAAATTTTTTTTTTTCAGACATAATTTTTTTTAATTAATTTTAAATTTTATTTATAAACCAATAAATGCAAAAAAGGGCGATTTACTGATATAGTATCATAAAGATTTTGTTTTTTTAAAATAGTAAGTCCTTTACTATAAAAACAATCTAAAAATTCATTTGTTAAACGATCAGATAATTTTCGTTCTTTACGAGCATTAACACTTTTAACAATTCATTGAAGAGCAATACTCATTTTTTTTTCGGTTGTTATAATTTTAGGCAAATAAAATACTTTACTCGATTTTCGAACTTTTTGAGTATGTAATAAAGGTCTAACATTTAGTAAAGCTTGATAAATAATTTCAAGAGAAGTATAATTTTCAATATTACTATTTTTTAAATTTTTTAGTAATAATAAAAGCATTTTTAACGCTTTATCCTTTTTTCCTTTCTTTATTAAAATGTTTAATAATTTAGTTAAATATAAAAACTCTTTTTGTGGCATAATAATTAGTTAGCTTCTTTTTTTTAAACCTCATTTCGATCTACCTTGAGTTCGTTTTACATTTTCATTCAAATCTAAATCATATTTACCACGAATTAGTTTATAACGAACACCAGGTAAATCTCTAACACGACCTCCACGTATCAAAACAACAGAGTGTTTTTGTAAGTTATGTCCATGACCTGGAATTGCAGCAGTAACTACTAAACCATCACTTAATCGAACCCTACAAATTTTTCGAACAGCAGAGTTAGGTTTTTTGGGACTTGTTGTAGCAACTTTAACGCATACACCTTTTCTTTGAGGTGCATCCTTTAAAGCAACTTTTGAATATTTATTTGGTTTTTTTTTTCTTTCACGATGAATTAATTGGTTTAAAGTTACCATTTTTAAGTATTTTTATTATTATTTTTAAAATAAGTTAAAACAGTTATTAAGTTTATTAAAGGTTTATTTAAACCTAAAACTAAAGAAACGTTTACTTTTGAAACTGTACTAACAAAATTTGATTTTATTAATTTTTCATTTTTATCTACATTTTCAAAAGGCAATTTTAAGTTTTTTACATAATTAAAAAAAAAAGGATAAGAAAAAAACTGATTATTAAAAAAAACAGCTAAAGGGTAAACTTTTTTTTTCAATGGAAAATTCTCAAAAAAATTTGAAAATACAATTGCATCAGAAAAAAAAAATAATTTTGTTGGACCACTCAACAAATTTAAAAACAAAGAATTTTTTGTTAATTTTTTTAAAAGATTTATTTTAATATATTTACTTTGAACATTATTTTTATCACAAAAAATTTTTATTTGATTATTTTCAATTGTATTTAAGTTACTAATATGAACAAAAACACAAATCGATTTTTGATTTATATTTATAGTTTGATACAATTCTTTTATTGCGTAAAATTTCTTTTGTTTTAAATTCATATTAATTTTCGTTGATTGTAATTTTTAAAATTTTTGCACCTACTAAAATACTTTTAAAAACAGATTTTTGAGATAAATGTTCAAAATCTAATTTTTTTATTAAAGATATTTTATAAATATCCAATAATGTTAAAGATTTACTTTTTTTTGCAATTAAAGTATTCTTTAATAAAAAAGAAGTTGATGGTGTTTTTATAAAAAAATTAAAAGTTTCATTTTTAAACACACAAACCGTTACTGGCAACGGCAATCCTGGTGCAAAAATTGAAGTGGCATCATTAAACATTGTGCAAAAATCTTTAACTTTAATTTTAACTTGTCCTAATACAGGACCCACAGGTGGGCCTAATTTTGCAGTTTGTGCAGGAATAATTAAATTCAATTTTTTTACAACACGTTTTAATTCTATTTCACTAATATTTTTTACTCGCATATAACTATTTATTATTTGAATATAAGCAGAAGGGATGGGGATTGAACCCATATCAGTGGTTTTGAAGACCATTATTTTACCGTTAAACTACCCTTTTATAAAATTTTAACTAAGCGTTAAAATTTTTATTAATAACATTATTAGTAGTTAATAATGCAATTTTAATTAAAAAGTTAAATTCTCTTTTATAAACACCTTTAGTAATTGCTTTTCTAAATGGCACACTAAATAAAGAATTATTCAATGTTTTATGTAATTGTTGTTCAAATTTTAAAATATTTGATAAAGTAACATTTTCTAAATAACCATTAACACCTGCAAAAATTGAAATAATTTCATTATCTAAAGATAAAGGAGCATACTTGAATTGTTTTAATAATTCAGTTAAACATTTACCTTTTTTTAATAAATCTTGTGTTGATTTATCTAAGCTATCACCAAATTGTTCAAAGCCTTCAATTTCTCTAAATTGTGCTAATTCTAGTTTTAATGAACCTGCAATACTTTTCATTACTTTATTTTGAGCAGCAGAACCAACACGACTAACTGATAAACCAGCACTAATCGCAGGACGAATACCTTTATGGAATAAAGATGTTTCTAGGAAAATTTGACCATCAGTAATAGAAATTACATTTGTTGGAATGTATGCTGAAACGTCACCAGCTTGTGTTTCAATAATAGGAAGTGCTGTTAAAGAACCTGCAAAGTTAAATGTATCATTTAATTTAGCTGCTCTTTCTAATAAACGGCTATGTAAATAGAAAACGTCACCAGGATATGCTTCACGACCAGGAGATCTTCTTAATAATAATGACATTTGTCTATAAGCTACTGCATGTTTACTTAAATCATCATAAATAACTAACGCACCTGCACCTCTTGTCATATAGTATTCACCTAATGCAGCACCAGAATATGGAGCTAAGAATTGTAAAGTTGCTGAGTCAGAAGCTGTTGCGGCAACAACTGTGGTATATTTTAAAGCACCATTTTGTCTAAAAATTTCAACAATTTGAGCAACAGTTGATCTTTTTTGACCAATAGCTACATAAATGCAATGAACATGTGTATGTGGGTTAAAATTATTTTTTTTTTGATTAATGATAGCATCAACAGCAATAGTTGTTTTACCTGTTTGTCTATCACCAATAATTAATTCACGTTGACCTCTTCCAATAGGAACTAAGCTATCAACACATTTAACACCAGTTTGCATTGGCTCATGAACACTTTTTCTACTAATAATACCAGGAGCTTTAACTTCAATAGGAACAAATTTTTTTGCATTAATAGGTCCTTTACCATCTAATGGGTTTCCTAATGGATCAACAATTCTACCAAGTAAGCTAACACCAACAGGGAATTGTAATAAATTTTTAGTTGCTCTAACTCTGTCACCTTCTTTAATTAATCTATCATTACCGAAAACAACAGTTTGAATGGTATCAACATTTAAGTTTAAAGCTAAACCTTTAACTTTGCTATCAATAAATTCAATAACTTCACCAGCTTTTACATCATTTAATCCGTAAATAGTAGCAACACCATCTTTAATAGATAATACCTCTCCAATATCATTTTTTTTATTAAAATCTTTTTTTAATATTAGTTTATATAACTCTTGTTCTACATTAATTTTATTTAGCATAAATACTAATAAAAATTGAAAAAAATTATTCTTTAATAAAAGAATAAAAAAAAATTAAAAAAAATAATTGATAAATAAAAAATTAAGCCGCTAAACACAATTTTTTATTTAATCATTTTATTTAATATAATCTTTCGTTATATTCGTCTTTGTCTACATATTCAAATTAAATTAAATTTAAAACTTACAATCTATGCGTTTCGTAAAAAAAAATTCTTTAGTAGAATTCGTTTATCATTCTGCTGTTTCTTATAAACCACCAATTACTTTAAATTATTTTTGAAATTTTGGTGTATTAGCATTAGTTTGCTTAATTATTCAATTAGTTACTGGTATTTTCCTAGCAATGCATTATGTAGCGTCACCAGAACATGCATTTAATAGTGTTGAACATATTATGCGTGATGTAAATTATGGGTGATTAATTCGTTATGTTCATGCAAATGGAGCTTCAATGTTTTTCTTAGTTGTTTACGTTCATATTTTTAGAGGGTTATATTATGGATCTTACATGTATCCAAGACAAATTTTATGATGTACTGGTGTTATCATTTTATTAATAATGATTTTAACTGCTTTTATGGGTTACGTATTACCATGAGGTCAAATGAGCTATTGAGCAGCTACTGTTATTACTAACCTAGCTTCTGCAGTACCATATATAGGAGATTACATTGTTTATTGATTATGAGGTGGCTTTTCAGTAGGTGGACCTACTTTAAATAGATTCTTTAGTTTTCATTATTTAATGCCTTTTATTTTAACTGCGCTAGTTATAGGACATATACTAATCTTACATGAAGTTAAATCAAATAATCCTATTGGTATTAATGCTCCTGATAATGTTCAGTTTACTCCTTATTATACTGTAAAAGATATTTTTGGTATTGTACTATTTTGATTATTTTTTTCAGTATTTTTATTCTATTATCCAAATTTATTAGGTCATACCGACAATTATATTAAAGCAAATCCTTTAGTTACACCTACACATATTGTTCCTGAATGATATTTCCTACCTTTCTATGCAATTTTAAGATCTGTTCCAAATAAATTAGGAGGAGTTATTTTATTATTAGCTGCAATACTTATTTTATTAGCCTTACCATTTTATACAAAAGCAAAAACTAGAAGTTCAGCTTTTAGATCAATTCAAAAAATTTTATTTTGATTTTTTTTTGCAAATTGTTTAATTTTAGGATGAATTGGTGGTAAAAATATTGAACCTCCTTTTTATTTAATAGGACAACTTGCTACTTTTTTTTATTTTTTTTATTTAATTTGTATAATTCCTGGAATTGTTTTCATAGAAAATATGCTATGAAATAAAAAATAATTTATAAAAAAAAATATGTTTAAAAACATATTAATAAACGCGGTTAAAATTACAAAAAATTAATTAAATTATGCGATTATCTTTAACACTTTTTGGTGCATTAACTTCTAAACCCTACGCGTTCAAAGCACGTTCGTGAGAATTAAAAAGTATTGAAACTATTGATTTATTTGATTCTTTAGGAAGCAATATACGACTTGATATTCGAGGTTCTGAAATAATGAGAATATTACCTATTAATAATGAAATTATTAATGAAGAATGAATTTCAGATAAAGCTCGTTATGCTTTTGATGGATTTAAACGAGAAAGATTTATAAATCCTATGATAAAAAAAAATAATGTTTTTGTTCAAGCTACGTGAAAAGAAGCATTTAACTATATAGCTGAACAAATAAACAAACGTAAATCTAATAATTTAGTTATAAACACTGGTAATTTTACAGATTTAGAACATTTTGCGGCATTAACACATTTCGTAAATAAGGTAGGGAGCAAATATAAACCAAATATTAATATAGAAAATAATTTTAATGGTGATTTACAAGAATATTACACTATTAATTCGAATTTTTTTAATGTTAAAGGTCCTAAAGTTTTTATTCTAGTAGGTATAAATTTACGATTAGAAAATCCTATATTAAATATTAAATTAAAAAGATTAAGTACATCTAATAATGTATTAATTGCATATATAGGTTCAAAAAACAATTACAATTTTAATTGTGAACATTTAGGAAACAATATTTCAGTGTTAAAAAAAATAGTTAAAGGAAATCATCCATTTTCTACAGTAATATCAAACTTTGTTAAAAAAAGTTTAAAAAATCAGAAAATTCCAAGTTTGTTTAAAAACCATGTTTCAATTCTTTTTGGTAATGAAATTATCCAAACACAAAATCACATAAGTTTAATAAAAGCGCTTAAAAACATAAAAAATCCCTTTTTAAATTTTGATTATAATGTACTAGAGCTTTTCGCGGGAAAAATAAATATGCTTGAAACAGGTTTTTATAATTCAAATAAATTAAATAATCAAGAAAATACAATTTTTTATTTACTTAACACTGAAATTTTAAAAAATCATAAAAAAGGTGATTTTGTTATTTTTCAAGGAGATCATAATAAAAATTTAAGATCATATTTTGATGTAATATTACCTACAGTTAATTGAACAGAAAAATCTTCGTTATATTTAAATTGTTTTGGTTTATTACAAAAAACACAATTTGCTGTATTGCCACCAGTTAATGCAAGAGAAGATTGAAAAATAACTTATATGTTATTAAATGCCTTTGAAGCCGATATAAAAAATAATTTGACTAGCAAAGAACATTTAACAAAAATTCACAATTATTTAAATAATTTATCACCTAATTTAATGAACTTTATAAATAAATACAAAATTAAATCAACACAAACTTTAGATATTCAATATAAAAATAATACTAAAATTTATGAGTATATACCTAATATGCCATTTAAAACTTTTATTTTTAATTATTATCAAATAAATAGTGTTGAAAAATCTTCTAAAATTATGAGTTTATGCACTAAAGATTTTGTTGCAAAAAAATTAAATTTTTCTAAATAAAAAACTTAAATATGACTTTTTTTCAAATTTTTATTACAATATTAAAAAGCTTAATAATTATTGTTCCAGTCTTAATTGCAGTTGCATTTTTTACTTTGTTAGAACGAAAAATTATGGCAGGAATACAACGTAGAAGAGGTCCCAATGTTGTAGGTATATTAGGTATTTTACAACCTTTTGCAGATGGATTAAAACTATTAATTAAAGAAACTATTATTCCTAGTAGAGCAAATAAAATTATTTTTTTATTAGCTCCTATCTTAGCATTATTTTTAAGTTTTTTAAGTTACACAGTTTTACCTTTTAGCTTATTTAATGTGTTTGCTGATATTAATTTAGGTATTTTATACATTTTTGCAATATCATCATTAAGTGTTTATGGTATAATAATGTCAGGTTGATCTAGTAACTCAAGATATGCTTTTTTAGGAACATTAAGATCAACTGCGCAAATGGTATCATACGAAGTATCTATAGGATTAATAATAATAAATGTTTTAATTTGTGCAAACTCTTTAAATTTAACTCAAATTGTTTATTCTCAAACATATATTTGATATGTTATTCCATTATTTCCATTATTTTTATTATTTTATATTTCTGCCTTAGCTGAAACTAACAGACCTCCTTTCGATTTACCAGAAGCGGAAGCAGAATTAGTTGCTGGTTACTTTGTAGAATATTCAGCTATGACTTTTGCTCAATTTTTCTTAGGTGAAAATATAAACATTATTTTTATGTGTTCTTTAATGACAACATTATTTTGTGGAGGATGATTACCTATTATAAATATTTCAATTTTATATTTAATACCTGGAATTATTTGATTTGTAATTAAAGTTTTAATATTTTTATTTAGCTTTGTTTGAGTAAGAGTTTCATTTCCAAGATATCGTTATGATCAATTAATGCGTTTAGGATGAAAAATTTTCTTGCCATTATCGTTAGCTTGAGTTGTGTTTGTTTCTACAGTTCTTTTATCTTTTAATATATTAGGGTAGTAGGATTCGAACCTACGCATATCGGTATCAAAAACCGTTGCCTTACCTCTTGGCTATACCCTATTCTTTACAATTTCATCAAAATTATTATGAGTAAACACGCTAATTATAAAGATTTTTATTTAAGAAAAAGATTAAAAATAAATCAAAATAATATTTTCATTTTAAAATCTTTTCTTTTAAATACAAAAAATTCAAAAAAAATTCGATTTAAAATTATGCTAAAAATGCATAAATTATATAAGGATTTACTTGGGAACAAATTTAAAAATCGTTGTATTTTTTCGACAAAAATACGATCAGTATCTAGATTAACTAATTTAACTAAATCTTCTTTTAGAGATAATATAAGATGAGGAAAAATAAGCGGATTTCGTAAAGCAAGTTGATAATGTTTTAAGTGTTAGATTATTATGAATAAAATAAATATTATACGTGATTTATTAGTTTCTTTAAAAAATGGATATTCAAATAAAAATAAATATGCTTATTGTAAATTAAACTCTTTTTGTGTAACAGTTTTATGGGAACTATATAAAGAAGAATTAATTTATGATTTTTCTGTAGAGCCGGAAAATTCAAAAATTAAAATTAGATTAAAATATTTTAAAAATAAACCATTAATAACAAATTTACAATTGATATCTAAACCAAGTTTAATAAATTTTTCTAATTTTGAAGAATTACGTTTATTTTATAAAAAATACGACTATTTTTTTATGTCAACATCAGTTGGTATTATTTCTTCAAGATTTTTTAATAAAAAATATAAAACTGGTGGACAAGTGTTATTTGGGTTAAAATTAAATACTCAATAATATTAATATGAAAACAATACTTATACCTAAACAAGATAAAAAAATAAAAATAACTATTTCTGACAAAGTTTTAACTAATAATATTGTTGACAAAATTTTAACAGTAAACGGGCCTTTAGGAACTCTTAATTATACATTTAAAAATCAATACAAAAATACAGATCTTTTTATTGAAAGCAAAAGCTTTAATTTTTTTACTAAAAAAATTAAAAAATTAATAAGAAGCGTAACAACTGGTTGATTCTTAGAATTAAATTTAAATGGTATTGGGTTTAAATCTTTCAAATTAAATGATAAAATTGCTCTTGATCTTGGTTATAGTAATTTAGTTATTTATAAGCCAACAACAGATTTAAAAATTAAAAATTTAAAAAATAAAATTGTATTATTTTCTATTAAGGAAGAATACTTAAAAGATGTTGCAAACAAATTAAGAAATTATGCTTTTCCTGATCCATATAAAGGGAAAGGTATTTTGTTTAAAAATGAAATTATAAAATTAAAAAAAAAAGCAAAAAGTTAATATGTCTACTTTTATTGATTTTAATAATAAAACAAATAAAAAATTAATTTATGCTTTACGTGATGTATATGGTCTTGGTTTATCTGCAGCACAAAAAGTATGCAAGAGTTTAGGGTATGACACCAATACAAAAACCAATGATTTTAGATCAGAAGATTTAAATAAATTAACAGCAATTATTAGTGTACAATATAAATTTATAACAGGTGCAGAATTAAAAAAAAGAACTTATGATAAAATTCAACATATGAAAAATATAAAATGTTATAAAGGAGTTAGACATTCTTATAATTTACCTGTTAATGGACAAAGAACACATACTAATGCTAAAACAAGAGGATGACGTTAATCAAAAAGCAAATAAATCAAAATTTTGGTTATATAAAAATTAAACCAACTTTCAATAATATTTTTATAACATTAACTGATATTACTGGCAACGTTCTTATTAGCAAGCACGCCGGTTTATTAGAATTTAAAGGTTCAAAAAAAAAAACACCTTATGTTGCTAGTCAAGTTTTAAAAGATTTAATGTTGGATCTAGAAAAACTTAATATAAATATTCAAGCATTTGTAGTTCAAGTGCGAGGATATATTCGAAGTGGAGTTGTAAATAATGTTATTAAACAATTAAGTTCTCTAAATCTAAACAATATTTTTTATTTAGAATATATAACCACACGAACACATAATGGATTAAGAAAGAAAAAAAAAAGACGATTATAATTAAAAATTTTTTGTTGTCTATAGTTTAAAGGTAAAACGTACCGCTCATAACGGTCAAAATGTAGGTTCAATTCCTACTAGACTCAGAATTAAATTTCAATTTTTTTATGAATTTACCCTTAAATCAATCAAAAATAAGTTTAAGACCTACAAATATCTCAAATTCGTTAATTTTTTATTTATATCATAAAAATCAATATAAATATACTAAAAGTTTTAATTCTATAAAAACTTTTTATTTTGATCCAATATTAAAAGATAATGTTTATATTGCTAGTAATGGTTTAAAAAAAAATGTCGTTTTTAAACGAACAGAATGTAATGAAAATATTTTACAATCAAATTTTAATACTTTTGTATCTTATTTTTACACATTAGAAGATAATTTATTTAAATTTAATTTATATCCTGCAAAATATTTTAAAGAATTAACTTTAAATTATTTAAAAAAACAACAAATAATTTTAAAAGTTCGAAAAAAATTATATATAACAACGGAAATAAAACAGAAATCAAAATTTTTAAAGAATTTTTTATTGTTTTCAAATTTAAAAAAAGATCCATTTTTTGGAGATTTTAGTAAAATTGTTTTAATAAAAACAATGTATTTAAAGTTATATTTTTTAACTAATAGAGGTTTTATAAAAAACTTATCTACAAGATTTTCTGATAGAATTTTCTTTACAGGGTTAAATTATATTTTTAAAGAATATATTAAAGAAACCTTTCGATATATTTTAGTTTTAAATTATGTTTTACTAAATTTTTTTAGTAATATTATTTTAAGTTCAAAAAAAAATATTAATCTTTTATACAATATAATAATTTATTATAATTTTTGAAAATTTTTAAATTTTAAATTTTTTGATTATTTAAAAGAAAAAAAACTGCGTTTTAGAAAATCGAATATTTTGTTAAGAAAATATAAAAATTTAATTAATTTTAGAGTTTCAAAAATAATTAAATTGTATTATTTTTTAGCTTTTAAATATTATACAATAAATTTTAGTACAAATAATTGAATTAAAAATTTTATATTTAATAATCATAATTTAATTTTTAATAATATTAACGAAGAAACTGAAAGTACTGTTTTTTTAAATAAAATTAATTCATTAGCTGATAATGAAAAATTAAGTATTTTTAATTATTTAATTAGTATTATAAAATATTTTTTAAGTACGAATACATTGTTTTATAATACCAAATTAAAACTATTTCACAAATATATTTATTTAAAATCAATTTTTGAAAGAACTATATTAGCTTCAAACTTTAAAAATATTAAATGATTTTTAGAGCAAAATTTTTCAATATATCTTTTTGATTTATTTTTTTTTAAGACTAATAGAATACATAATGTTTTATACTCAAATGAAAAACAAATTTTCTTTCAAAAAACTCTTCATTGATATAGTAACTTAAAAAGATTAAACAACACAATTAAACAAACACAAAAACGTCGTTTTAATTCATTATTAGCTTTTCTTAATGATAAAAATATAAGTAACATTAAACAAAAATATAGTAAACTAGAAAATCACAAAACTCCTGAAATTAAAATTTTTATATCTAAATTTGATAATTTAAAAAATTCTCAACTTAAAAACTATAAAATAAAAACAATTTTAAAAATAAAAAAAAGTTTTAGACATAAAAAATTAACTTCAAATGATAAAATAAGAAAAATTAAATTCGTTAATTATATTTTAAATTCATTATTAATATTAAAAAGAAAACGAACATTAAATTTACCTGAATTTAATAGATTACGCATAATGATAAAATAAAAAATACTTATGTATATTATTAATATTATTAAAAACCCAAATATTTTTTTTCTTATAATAACAGTTTTAATTGTTATTTGTGCTTTATTAGTTATTTTAAGTAAAAATCCTATACATTCTATATTATTTTTAGTTCTAATATTTGTTCTTACAACTATTTTGTTTTTAACACTTAATGTTGATTTTTTGGCAATGCTATTTTTAGTTTTATATGTAGGTGCTATAGTTGTATTATTTTTATTTGTAGTAATGATGTTGAATGTTCGTATATTAGAATTAAAAGAACGCGTTATTAGCTATTTACCTATAGCTATAATAATTGTTAGTGTTTTTTTTATCTTAATTATTTTTGTTTTAAAATTAAATTTTTTAACAGAATCTTCTACTTTACAAGAAGATACACTAAGTGGTATTTTAAAAAGTGTTTTTGATGTTTTCCATCATGATATGCATGTTCTTTTTAAAGAAATTTGAAGTAATTCTTTTCTAGTATTAGAAAGTTATAACAACATAAGCTTATTAGGGGCAGCATTATATACTGATTATGTTTATTTATTTTTATTAGCAGGGATTGTTTTATTAGTGGCTATGTTAGGTGCTATTGTATTAACACATCATCAATTATCAAAAAGTAAAAGACAAGATTATTATTTACAAACAAATAAAGATATTACAAAAGCTATACGCCATCTAAAATAATTTTAATTTTTTAAAATTGCATAAATAATTCCAATTTTTTTTTCTTTTTTTTTCTTTATAAAGAGAAAAAAAGTTTTTAAAAAGATATCCATTTTTAAAGAATTATATATCAAAAAATAATTCGTTAATTCCTATAAAATTTATAACTTCTAAATTTAAACCCTTATGACCAAAAATTTTAATATTCCTGTTGTTTATTTTTTAATTCTTTTAATTTCAAAAGAAATTTTTTCATATGATAGTGAAAAAATTGTTATATTATGTATTTTAACCTTTATTATAACAGCTTATTATCAAGTTCGAGAAGGATTATATGAAACTTTCCAAGCAAGAACTGCTAAATTAGAAGAAGAATTCGTTGTTTTATTAACTTTAAAAGCAAAATTAGAAAAAAATCTTCAAAACTTTTGAGAATCTTTTGTTATATTAGAAAATCAATTAGTTGAAATTTTAATTTGAGTTAAAAGTAATTTAAAAAAATTTATTATTAAAGCAAACAAAAATAGATCTTTATTTAATTTTCATATTGTAAAAGATCAATTAAATTTACTTTATAAAGAAAATTTATTAGTAAATTATGGATTAAAATCATTACAAACTAAAAATACTTTATATAATTTTAATTTAGTTTTAGAGTCAAAAGTTGATTATGCTACATCTGATTTAACTATAATGTCTGCTTTAGACCAGTTAAAATCTTCTTCAAATGAAACAACTTTTAATTCTTTAATCGCAAATAAATTAAATGTAAATAAAGAAATTTATTTTGAAAGTGGTAATTGACGTTCAGTTAATTTTAATACTTATCATTAACTATATAATTTATAAAATTTAATTGTTTTTTAAACTTTTTTTTATCTTTCTAGATCGTGGCGATTAACTCAATTGGATAGAGTACCTCACTTACAATGAGAAAGTTATTGGTTCAAGTCCAATATCGCCCAACATAAAAGTTTATCAAAAATATTGAGATAGCTTAACTGGTAAAGTATTAGTTTGTCAAACTAAAGGTTGTGGGTTCAACTCCCATTCTCAGTGGCAAGACAATATCAAAAAAAATATTATAATTAAAAAATTATAATTAATGAAATATAATTAAAAAAAAATAAATTATGTTATGATAGAATATATTTATATTTTTATTTTCATAATAATAAGCTTTATAATTTCTTTAGTAGTTTTTATTTTGTCTTATATTTTAGCAAGCCAAACTTATGATTCTGAAAAATTATCAGCATATGAATGTGGCTTTCAACCTTTTGAAGATGCGCGTAATAAATTTGATATTAAATTTTATTTAGTAGCAATTTTATTTATTATTTTTGACTTAGAAGTATCTTACTTATTTCCTTGAGGTATTTACTTAAATGATATAGGATTTTATGGTTTTTGATGAATGATCTTATTTTTATTTATTTTGACAATAGGATTTATTTATGAATGAATGAAAGGTGCATTAAATTGAGATTAAATTATGTCAGTTGAATCAAAAAAACACAATCACTCAATTTATAACATAATCAATTATTTAATAAAAGTTGTACCAACTTGTATTAAAAATACCATTAGTTTTAAATTAGTAGATAATACAATAACCTTAACTACAAATAATTCTAATCTTATATTACTATTAAATTTTTTAAAAAATAATTATTTTTTACAATTTAAAACATTAATTTCAATTACAGCTGTAGATTACCCTGAACGAAAAGATAGATTTGAAGTTAATTATTTTTTATTAAGTTATAAGCTAAATACAAGAATTATTATTAAAATAACAACAAATGATATTACACCAATAAATTCAATTACATCAATATATAGTTCAGCTAACTGATATGAAAGAGAGGTTTGAGATTTATTTGGTGTTTTTTTTTCTGGCCACCCAGATTTACGTAGAATTTTAACAGATTATGGTTTCGAAGGTTTCCCATTTCGAAAAGATTTTCCACAAACAGGTTTTGTAGAGGTTAGATATGATGATCAAAAGAAACATGTTTTATATGAACCGTTAGAAATGGCTCAAGAGTTTCGTTCTTTTGATTTCGTTAGCCCATGAACAAATATCAAATAGTTTAATTTATTATGAATATTAGTTTAGTAGAAAACAAAAAACTTTTAAATAAAGTAAAACACTTTAATATGAATTTTGGGCCACAACATCCAGCAGCTCATGGTGTTTTACGTTTGGTATTAGAACTTGATGGAGAAGTAATTGTAAAAGCAGATCCACATATAGGTTTATTACACCGAGGAACTGAAAAACTTATAGAACATAGAAACTATTTACAAGCGCTTCCTTATTTTGATCGTTTAGATTATGTTTCAATGATGGCACAAGAACATGGTTATTCTTTAGCTGTCGAAAAATTATTAAATTGTGAAGTTCCTATTAGAGCAAAATATATACGTGTTATATTTTCAGAAATAACTCGATTATTAAATCATTTATTAGCATTAACTACACATATATTAGATGTTGGCGCAACAACACCTTTTTTATGAGGATTTGAAGAAAGAGAAAAGTTAATGGAATTTTATGAACGAGTTTCTGGTGCACGAATGCATGCTGCTTATATAAGACCAGGTGGTGTTTCTCAAGATTTGCCAATCGGATTATTAAACGATATTTTTATTTTTATTAATTCATTCAATTCAAGAATTGATGAATTGGAAGAATTGTTAACTGGTAATAGAATTTGAAAACAACGTTTAGTTGATATTGGAGTTGTTTCTTACCAAGAAGCTTTAGATTGATCTTTTACTGGTGTTTTATTAAGAGGATCTGGTATTTCTTGAGATTTAAGAAAAAATCAGCCATATGAAATTTATGATAAATTAGATTTTGAAGTTCCAATTGGTAAAAATGGTGATTGTTATGATCGTTATTTAATTCGTATTACAGAAATGAGACAAAGCTTAAGAATTATTGAACAATGTATTAACCAAATACCGAATGGAATTATAAAAACTGATGATCAAAAATTATTTGCACCAAGTAGAGCATTGATGAAACAATCAATGGAATCTTTAATTCATCATTTTAAATTATATACAGAAGGTTTTGCAATTCCCACAAATGAAGTATATGCTGCTGTAGAAGCTCCAAAAGGTGAATTTGGTGTTTTTTTAGTGTCTAATGGAACAAATAAACCATATCGTTGTCATATTCGAGCACCAGGCTTTGCTCATTTACAAGGTTTAAATTTTATGTCACAAGGCCATATGATTTCTGACGTTGTTACTATTATTGGTACACAAGATATTGTATTTGGCGAGATTGATAGATAGAATACCTACCAATACATTTTAATTATTTTAAGTAAAATAAAATTTTATGCCTCAACTAGATAAATATATATTTTTTAATCATGTAATTTCTCTTACAATATTTTTTGCATTAATTTATATTTTTATTAGAAAATCTGTTGTTCCTGAAATTAGTACACTTTTAAAATTTAGAAAAAAAAAATTAACAGAATTTACAACTCAATTGGCAGACTATGAAAAACTTTTAACTTTTTCTAAGTCAACTTTTGAAAAAAAAGGCAAAAATTATACAAGTAAATTATCTGATGAAGTTGAAAAATTAATTGCTTTTTATAATAAAAAAGCGGCGATCCAATTACTTGCTGTTTATAATCAAAATTTTCAAATTTTAAAAAACAGTAATCAAATTTCAAATTTAATAATTAAAAACAGAAAAGAAATCAAAAGAATTAATACTATTTTATAATCAAATTAAATTGATTAGTTATTTAATTATTTTTGATAAATAAATTTTTTTTTAAATATGAATTTTACATTAATGCAACCATTAGAACAATTTGAGATTATTTTTTTAGGAACTTTTGCAGGTATCCCTATTAATAATTCTTTAATTTATTTGATCATTGTATATCTTGTTATAAGATTTTTTTTTGGTTTAGTTTTAGTAAATTTAAGATTAGTACCTTATAATTTACAAACTTTTATTGAACAAATTTATAGTTTCGTTTTTGGTTTAGTTAAACAACAAATAAATACTAGTGGATACGCATACTTTCCAATGATTTTTACATTGTTTTTATTTATTTTAGTTTCAAATCTGGTAGGTATGTCTTTATATAGTTTTACTTTAACAAGCCATGTTACTATTGCGTTCACTCTAAGCTTTTCTTTCTTTATATCGATTGTAATCATCGGTATATTAATTCAAAAAGCTTCTTTTGTAAATACATTTATTCCTTCAGGAGCTCCTAAAGCTTTAAAACCTTTTTTAATTGGTATTGAAATCTTATCTTATTTTTCAAGACCGCTTAGCTTAGGAATTCGATTATTCGCAAACTTAATGGCAGGACATACTTTATTAGCAATATTAGCGAATTTTACTTTCTTAATTTCTAAAAAAAATATTGTTATAACTTTATTACCATTTATATTAATTGTAGCTATTGTAGGCTTAGAAGCCATGATTGCAGCTTTACAAGCTTATGTATTTACTGTCTTAGTTTGCATTTACTTAAATGATTCTATTCATGGATCACATTAATTTATTAAATTATGGCTGTTCCAAAAAATAAAAGGTATAAACAAGTTGTAAAAACTCGAAGATCTCTTCAAAAGCTAAATTTAATTACAAAAAAAAATTTAACATTAAATAAGTTTACAAATTTTGTTAATTTATCTTCAAATTATATAGATACAGTTCAATGTTTATATTGTAGAAATAAACAAATTACAAATCAATTGTGTGCACATTGTTATGTAACTACATTTGCACAATCTTTTTTTGAAAAAAAAGATAATAATAGAATAAGAATAAAACAAAAACGTATAGTTAAAAAATTTTATTATGCTAAGCTATCAAAGACACTTTTTTCATTTAGTAGATCCTAGTCCATGACCATTTGTAACAGCTTTATCTAGCTTTATTTTAATGAATGGTTCAGTAATGTACTTCCAATCAATTAAAGGAGGTAATTTTGTAATGTTATTTGGATTATTATTAGTAATTTTAACAATGATTATTTGATGACGAGATGTTATTAGAGAAGCAACTTTTGAAGGTCATCATACTATTGCTGTTCAAACAGGATTAAGATATGGTATGATTTTATTTATTGTTTCTGAAGTAATGTTCTTTTTTGCATTTTTTTGAGCTTTTTTTCATTCAAGTTTAGCTCCTTCTGTAGAAATAGGTTCTATTTGACCACCACAAGCAATACATCCATTCAATCCTTGAGAAGTTCCTTTATTAAATACAATTATTTTATTAACATCAGGTGCAACTGTAACTTGAGCACATCACGCTATTACTACTGGTTTACGTACTGAAGCTATTTACGGATTAATTGTAACCGTATTTTTAGCTATTTTCTTTACTGCACTACAAGTTTTTGAATACCAAGAAGCTTCATTTAATATTGCAGATGGTATCTACGGATCTACCTTCTTTATGGCTACTGGATTCCATGGATTTCATGTTATAATCGGTACTTTATTTTTAACAGTATGTTTATTTAGATTAATAAAATATCATTTTACAACTACACATCATTTTGGTTTTGAAGCTGCAGCATGATATTGACATTTTGTTGATGTGGTTTGATTATTTTTATTTGTAACCATATATTGATGAGGAACTCTTTAATCTTATCAATAAATAATAATTTTGAAATTTAAACTTTAGCAAAAAAATAAAATTATGTCAAATTTTTATAATTTTTTAGAATCTTCTTCTTGACAAATAAATTTTCAAGACCCAGCTACTCCAATAGCAGGCCGTATAATTGAAATTCATCATCATGTATTTTTTTTCTTAACAATCATTTTAATATTTGTATTTTGAATGATTTATAGAATATTAAATACTTTTTGAGCTGTTTTCCCAGAACAAAGACATAAATTATCTACAACTGAATTAAATACTTTAACCAAATTATCAAGATTAAAATTTACTCATAACACAACAATTGAAATAATTTGAACATTAATTCCAAGCTTTATTTTAATATTAATTGCTATCCCATCATTTGGTTTATTATATGCAATGGATGATATTATTGATCCAGAAGTTACTATTAAAACAGTAGGACATCAATGATATTGAAGTTACGAATATTCAGATTATGTGTCTACAGTTGGTAAAATTTCTTTTGATAGCTATATGATTCCAGAAGCAGAATTATCATTAGGACAATTAAGATTATTAGAAGTTGATAATTCAGTGGTTTTACCTGTAGGTGTTTATGTACGTATAAATGTTACAGCAGCTGATGTATTGCATAGCTGAGCAGTTCCATCTTTAGGAATAAAAATTGATGCTGTTCCTCATAGAATTAATTCTGGTATTATATTTTTACAAAGAACTGGTGTGTTTTATGGTCAATGTAGTGAAATTTGTGGTGTAAATCATGGTTTTATGCCAATTGTAGTAAAATCAGTTTCTGTAGATAATTATTTAAATTGAGTTAATAGTCATTAATTTTATTTAAATCTTATAGATTTAGTAATTTTATTAATTTAAAATCTTATTTTTAAATTATTTTTTATTAATGAGTTTGATCCTGGCTCAGAGTGAACGCTAGTGATATGCTTAACACATGCGAGTTCAAATTTTTATTTTTAAGTAAAAATAGCGTACGGGTGAATAATGCATAAGAATCTAATTTATATTTTAGAAATTATAAATCTAATAAAATTGTATTAAATTAAAATAAATACAATTTGAAAATTAAAATTGGTATAAAATGAGCTTGTGTAGAATTAGATAATGAGTAAGGTAATGGCTTACTTAGTCTACGATTCTTAGCTGATCTTAGCGGATGATCAGCCACATTGGGACTGAAACATGGCCCAACCTCTCTTTGGAGGCAGCAGTGAGGAATATTGGACAATGAACGAAAGTTTGATCCAGCAATATCACGTGAATGATGAAGGTTTTTTTTTATTGTAAAGTTCTTTCGATGAGGAGGATAATGACGTTACTCATAAAAGAAGTCCCGACTAACCTCGTGCCAGCAGTCGCGGTAATACGGGGGGGGCAAGCGTTATTCTACGTTACTGGGTGTAAAAAGTATTAAGACGGTTTAATAAGTTTCTTTTGAAAGCCTAGACTTCAATTCTAGAATTAATTGAAAATACTGTTAAACTAGAGTATATTAGGAGATGGTTGTATGTTTAGTGTAGAGTTAGAATTCTTTAATATTAAAAAGACATTCAATTGGTGAAGACTACCATCTATAGTATAACTGACGTTGAAATACAAAAGCGTGAGGAGCAAACAGGATTAGATACCCTGGTAGTTCATGCTGTGACCGATGAATATTGACTATTGGAAATTTTTTTTTCCATTAGCTAAGCTAACGCGTTAAATATTCCACCTGGGGACTATAATCGCAAGATTGAAACTCAAAGAAATTGACTGAGATTTGTACAAGCGGTGGAGCATGTGGTTTAATTCGATATAAATCGATA
>Ga0075163_10002680_pt1 | contig 23890 bp, 8 predicted proteins | sample JI1023141ADNA_FD_71478 | JGI IMG/M metagenome (GOLD analysis project Ga0075163, IMG submission 71478) | Wastewater effluent complex algal communities from Wisconsin, to seasonally profile nutrient transformation and Carbon sequestration -... | ecosystem: Engineered > WWTP > Effluent > Algae... | reverse complement strand
GAGCAACCGGATGCTGGTCGCGTTCAAGGGCAGCGTCAAGGACTTCAACGAGACGTTCCAGACCACGCTGCACATCTGCCTGCGCAAGAACCCGCAGCAGGGCAACCCGCCGTTCGAGGTGTACTGCACGGTCGAGGCGTTCACGCTGCCGAAGTTCGTCGCCGACCGCACGACGGGGCTGTTGACCGCCGACCTGCCGGCGGCCGTCGGCAACCTGCCGGGCGAGGGCGGCTCGGTCATCAGCGACCCGCCGGGGCCGGGCGCGTACTCGCCGAGCCAGATCGCGGCGGCCTACGAGGTCGACGACATCTACAGCGCCGGCTTCAAGGGCGAGGGCGTCAAGCTCGGCATCGTCGCGGCCGCGACGTTCCACAGCAAGGACCTGCAGACGTTCTGGAAGTCGTTCAACATCACGCGCGCGGTGCCGAAGCGGGTCCAGGTGATGGAGCCGGTGATCACCCGCATCACGGAGACGATCCTCGACACCCAGTGGTCGTCGTCGATCGCGCCGGGCGCCGAGGTCATCACCTACGAGGGCCCCGACGCGCGCAACACGGCGCTGATGTTCGTGTTCAACGAGGCGATCGCGAAGAACGAGGTGTCGGTGCTCACCGACTCGTTCGCGCACCGCGAGGACTCCGAGCCGATGCCGCTGCGCCACCAGTACGACCACTCGGCGCTGATGGGCGCGGCGCTCGGCATCACCGTGATCTCGGCGAGCGGCGACTCGGCGCGGCCCGACACGCCGTGCTCGAGCCCGTTCGTCACCTGCGTCGGCGGCACGGAGCTGACCACCGACCCGCTCGGCAACGTGCTGTCCGAGACGGCGTGGTCGGGCTCGGGCTCGGGCGACGCCAAGACCTTCAACACCCCGGTCTGGCAGCAGGGCGTGGTCCCGGGGACCAAGCGGGCGATGTGCGACGTCGCGCTCAACGCCTCGCCCGGCAGCGGCTACTGGGTCCGTCGCTTCGGCAACTGGGAGGTCTACGGCGGGACCTCGTTCTCGGCGCCGGTGTTCGCCGGGCTCGTCGCGGTCATCAACAGCTACCGCAGCAGCAAGGGCCTGCCCAACGTCGGCTACCTGAACCCGACGATCTACACCGACGCCGCGGTCCGGGCGACCTTCCGCGATGTCACGCTCGGCGGCACCGACCTGTTCCAGGCCAAGAAAGGCTGGGACTACCCGACCGGCTGGGGCGCGCCCCGGGCCAAGAAGCTGGCCGACGCGCTCCCGTGAGCGACGCGGCCCGCGCCGCGTAATTACCCCCGCGTCGTCACAGACCCGCGTCGTGACGACCCGGGCTGTAACAACGCCGGCGCGCCGGAGACTTCACTCGCGCCGCGCCCGTGTCGACGTGAACGTCGCGTGGCGTGACCTCTGCCCGGACCGGGCGCCTGCGAGGCGCCGCCGCCCTGTGATATGTCGAAGTCGGACCCCTCCATGCCCCGAAGCATCGTCAAGGCCGCCGCGGCCGTGATCGCGGCCGTGGTGGCCGCCGGCCTGGCGCCGGCGGCGGACGCCGATCTGCACGCTCGCTACGCGCAGCTGCTCGCCGGTCCGAGCGCGACGCAGCGGCTCGTGCTGGTCGCCGCCGACGACGCGGCGACGCTCGAGTGGGGCGCGCCGCCGTGGGCCGACGACCGCCGCGCGGCGCTGGCCCAGGCGATCGATCGCGGCGGGCCGCGGCTGGTCATCTGGCCCGAAGAACATGTCCCCGGGGACAGCTCGCAGGCGCCGCTCGGGGTCGACCCGATCGCCGGGCCGCCGCTGGTGCGCGCGCGCGACCCGGGCTTCCCGGCGGCCGCGCTCGCGGCGCTGGGCCAGCCGGCGCGCGCCGAGGCGCTGCCGGTGCGCTTCGCCAGCCGCCTGCCGACGGTGCCGGCCCGGCGCGTGGTCGCCGGCGAGATCCCCGCGAGCACGTTCCGCGACCGCGTCGTCGTCGTCGGCCGCACCGACGCCGCGGCGCTGACGGTCGCGACCCCGCTCGGCCTGATGAGCCCGGCGCAGGTCGAGGCCCACGCGCTGCTCGGCGTGCTCGACGGCGCGACGTGGGCGCCGCTGCCGGTGTGGCTGCGCCTGCTCGCGCTCGGCATGTGGGCGCTCGCCGTGGTCGCCGCGCTGCGCGGGCGCGGGTTCGCGGCGACGGTCGCGATCGCGGCGGCGGCCTGCGTCGCGGCGGTCGGGCTCGACGCGCTGCTGTTCGCGGCCGGGGTCGCGCGGCTCGGCGCGGCGGCGGCGGTCCTGGTCGCGCTGGCCGCGGCGGCGCTGCAGATCGCCGGGATGGCCGCGCAGGCGCTGACGCCGGCGGAGCTCGGGGACCACCTCGACGGGGCGCTGACGACGACGGCGAGCGGACTGCACAAGGTGTCGGGGATGTGATCGCGGCCGCGTACCAGATCTTCCCGCCGGGGGGCCTCGACCAGTCGATCGTGCTCGCCGTGCTGGTCGGCGTGTGGGTCACGCTGCTGTTCACGGAGACGCTCGGCTGGGTGTTCGTCGGGCTCGTGGTCCCGGGCTACCTCGCGTCGGTGCTGGTCGTGCAGCCGAGCACCGCGGCGATCATCGTCGCGGAGGCGCTGGCGACCTACTGGCTCGCGCGCGGGCTCGCGTACGGGCTGGCGCCGACGCGGGTGTGGCAGCCGTTCTTCGGGCGCGACCGGTTCTTCCTGATCGTCGTCGCCAGCGTGCTGGTCCGCCAGCACGACCAGCTGTGGCTGCTGCCGGCGCTGTCGCTGTGGCTCGAGGCGCAGCTCGGGCTCGGGCTCCCGCCGGTCCGCGAGTTCTACTCGATCGGCCTCGTGCTGGTCCCGCTGACCGCGAACCTGCTGTGGAAGCCGGGGGCCGCGCGCGGGCTGGTCCAGCTCGCGGTCGTCACCGGCCTGACCTACTGCGCGCTGACCTTCGTGCTGCTCGAGTACACCAACCTGTCGCTGAGCAGCTTCGAGCTGCTGTACGAGGACACGGCGGTCGACTTCCTCGGCAACGCGAAGTCGTACGTGCTGCTGCTGACGACCGCGGCGGTCGCGGCCCGCTTCAACCTGCGCTACGGCTGGGACTTCGGCGGGATCCTGGTGCCGGCGCTGCTCGGCCTGCTGTGGTTCACGCCGGGCGAGCTGGCGATCACGCTGGCCGAGGCGCTGCTGCTGTGGGGCGTGGTCGTCGCGCTGCTGCGCTGGACGCCGCTCGGCCGCCTCAACCTCGAGGGGCCGCGCAAGGTCGCGCTGGTGTTCACGGTGTCGGTCGCGCTCAAGTGGCTGCTGTCGCTCGCGGTCGGCCCGGCGATCGCCGGGGTCCGGCCGCGCGACCTGTTCGGCTTCGGCTACCTGCTCTCGAGCCTGCTGGCGCTGCGGATGCTGCACAAGAAGTCGGCGCGCAAGGTCCTGCTGCCGACGCTGACGACGGCGCTGTTCGGGTGGGCGCTCGGCAGCGGGCTCGGCTTCGCCCTCGACCTGGTCGCGCCGGTCACCGCGGCGCCGCCGGAGGGGCCGCAGGTCGCCAGCCAGCGGCTGCTGCGGACGCCGCTCGGGGCGCTGGCGCTCGGCCACGTGCAGGCCGAGCTGGCGGCGCCCGACGTCGCGCCGCTGGCGAGCGCGGTCCGGGTCGCGCACGCGCGGGCCTGGAGCGCGCTGGCGGCGTGGAGCGCGGCGCCGGAGCCGGAGCGCCAGATCGCGGCCGAGCTGGCGGCGCGGGCGGCCGACCTCGTGATCGTGCCGCTGCGCGCCGACGAGAACGGGCGCCCGGTGTTCGCGGCGCTCGGGGCGGAGCGCGGCGGCGCGGGCGGGCAGGGGCTCGCGGTGCTGTGGCCGGGCGCGCCGGGGCCGGTGATCGCGGTGCCGCGGCCGGTCGCCGACGCGCCGGCGGCCGAGGCCGCGGCCGTGCTCGCGCGCTCGCTCGACGCCCGCGCGGTGCTGATCGCCGAGCGCGACGCGCCGCGCTCGGCGGGCGACGACCGGTACACGCGCGCGCTCGAGCGCCTGGCCCCGGGCGGCCACCTCGAGCTGCGCGCCGACGAGACGGTGCTGCGCGGCGGGCCGGTGCTGCACGTCGAGCGCGAGCTGCCCGGCAACCTCGACCTGCGCGCGCTCGGGGCCACGCCGGAGCTCGAGTGGTCGGCGCCGCCGGTGCTGCGCGGGGCGCCGTGGGGCGCGGGCGGGCGCCTGGTGCTGCGCGTGCACCCCAACGACCTGCGGGCGATGCTGGCGTACGGGATGGCGCCGCGGCAGGCCGCGCCGGCGCTGCTGCCGTGGCTCGGGGCGCGCGAGCGCGGGCCGTCGCTGCGCCCGCTGGCGCCGGCGGCCCCGCCCTCGGGGGCGGAGCTGGTGTTCCTCGAGCGCCGGGTCGCCGCGCCGCTGCTGGCCGGGGTCGAGGGCGACGCGCTGCGCCTGGCCGGGCGCATGGCGGGGCTCGTCGATCACGTGCTGTGGGACATCCAGAGCTGCGGCGCGGGGCCGTGTCGCGCGCTCGCGGAGGCGTGGCGGCCGACCGGCGCCGGCTGGGGGACGCTGGTGGTCGGGTCCGGCGGCTCGGGCCTGGTGATCGAGGCGCCGCACGCCGCCGACGAGCCGGGCACCGGGCGCCTCGCCGCCGAGCTGTGGGCCGCGAGCGACGGCCGCACGCTGATCCTCGGCGGGGCCGGGCACGCGCTCGGGCCCTACGCGCCGGTCCAGGCGCTGCACCAGGCGGCGGTCGCCGAGGGCCCGGCGCTGGTCCTGCAGATCCGCGGGCAGCGGGCCCGGCCAGGCGCCGACGACGAGCTGGTGATCGGGCTCGGCCGCGTCGCGCTCGACCCGCGGCCGCTGCCGCCTGTCCTGGGGGACATGTTCGCGACGGACGGGCCGCTGGCGTGGGTGCCGCGGCGGCGCCTGGCCGACGGCTCGCCCGAGCTGGCGGCGCTGGCCGGCGCCGGCAACCCGCAGCTCGAGTTCACGACGGCGCTGGTCGGCGCGCCGGCGGCCGCGCTGTGGTTCCCGCCGGCGCTGCGCCGGGCGTACGCGCCGCACGACGTGTGCGCCGAGCTGACGCGCCTGGCCCAGATCGGGCTGCTCGGCGAGGGCTGCGCGCCGGTCGACGAGCTGACGGCGCGCGTCGAGGCGCCGCTGGTCGACGGCAGCGAGCTCGCGCCGATCGGCTTCGAGGAGGCGCTGGCCCGCGTCGAGCGCTACGCCGACAGCGGCGACCTGCACCTGCTGCGCGGCGTGATCGCCAGCGGCCACACGCTGCGCGCGGGGCTCGGGCGCGCGACCGGGCGCGGGTTCATCGTGCTCGAGGCGGCCTCGGCGGCGGCGGCCACCGGCGCGGCCGGGCCGGCCGAAAAGACAGGTGCCGGCGGGCAGGTCGGGCTGGCCGGCGGGACAGGTACTTCGGGCCAGGTCGGGCTGGCTGAAAAGACAGGTGCCGGCGGACAGGTCGAGCTGGCTGAAAAGACAGGTCCCGGCGGACAGATCGAGCTGGCCGATGGGACAGGTACGTCGGGACAGATCGAGCTGGCCGATGGGACAGGTGCCTCGGGGCAGGTCGCGGGCGGGCGCAGCGGGTGGCGGGCGCTGGTGTGGCTCGGGCCGGCGCTCGGCGGGCGGGGGCTGGCGAGCGACGCGGAGGCCGCGGGGCGGCTGCTGTGGCAGCGCGGGCGCAGCCTGGTGCTCGGGCCGGAGGTCGGGCGATGAGGGCGAGGCTGGCCGCGCTGCCGACGCTGCTGCTGGTGCTGGCCGGGGTGCTGCAGGCCACGCGCGCGCTCGACGGGGCGCCGGCGAGCGAGATCGGGTCGCCGAGCGCGAGCAAGCTGGCGCAGGCCGAGCGCGTCGTCGTGTACGCGCTGACGACCACCGACGGGCCGCGCTTCCGCCTGCCGGGCGGGCCGGAGGTGATCCAGCTGATCTTGCACCTCGAGCTGCCGCGCGTGCTCAGCTCGGTGGCGCCGACCGGGAGCTACCGCTTCGGCGTGATCGCCACGCTGCGCGGGCCCGACGGCGCCGTGCTGTGGGAGCGGTCGGTGACCCAGCGGACGCGGCAGACCAAGTCGGGGCGGCGCGGCGAGGGCTGGGACTACGAGGCGGCGTTCGTGCCGGGCGGGCGCATGGAGCTGTCGGACAGCGGCAGCCTCGAGCTCGCGCTGCCGACGGTGCCCGACGGCGCGGTGCTCGAGCTGCGGCTCGCCGGCGCCGCGGGGCTGCTGACCGAGGACGGCTCGGCGATCGCGGCGCCGATCGCCGGGCCGACCGCGCTGGTCCGGGCGTATCGAAGGATCTCCGTCGACGCGGGCCAGGCCGAGCTGCGGCGGCTCGCGCTCGCGGGCGACGCGGGCGGGCGGCGGCTCGCGTCCGCGAGCTATCTGCCGTGGTACGCGCTGGCCCCGGGGCAGCAGCGCCAGCGCCTCACGATCGCGTGGGAGCGGCTCGCCGCGGAGGGCCGCGCGGGCGTCGATTATCAGGTCCGCAGCGTCTACGTCGCCCCGCCGCGCCCGCCGGTCCCGCCCGCGCCCGAGGAGCCGGCGCTGACGATCGGGCGCGGCCAGCCGGTCGTCGTGCAGGTGCACGGGCCCGGCGCGATCGAGCTGCGCGCGTGGGCGACCGGGCCGCTGCCGGAGGACCGCGAGGCGACGGTCGAGCTGCGCCTGCGCCGGCTCGGGCCCGCGGTCGCGCTCGCGGGGGCGGACGGGGAGGTCGGCGCGCAAGCTGTCCCGGGGGACAGGTCGGGCGCGGAGGCGCAAGCTGTCCCGGGGGACAGGTCGGGGGCGCGAGCTGTCCCGGGGGACAGGTCGGGCACGGAGGCGCGATCTGGCCCGGGGGACAGGTCGGGCGGGGGGGCGCAAGCTGGCCCGGGGGACAGGTCGGGGGCGCAAGCTGGCCCGGGGGACAGGTCGGGCGCGGGGGCGCAAGCTGGCCCGGGGGACAGGTCGGGGGCGCAAGCTGTCCCGGGGGACAGGTCGACAGCGGCGCAAGCTGGCCCCGGGGACAGGTCGGGCGTGGGGGCGCAAGCTGGCCCCGGGGGCCGGTCGGCCGCGGCTGGCCCCGGGGACAGGTCCGGGTCCGGGGCCGCCGCCGCGGAGATCGTCCAGGTCCTGGTGCTGCGCGCCGGCGAGGTCGGGCGCACGCCGATCGCGCTCGAGCCGGGCTGGTGGAGCCTCGAGCTGCACACCGACCTCGCCGCCGTGGCCGTGCAGGTCCGGGCCGACGCGGCCTGGCGCCACGTCGGCGCCGACGACCACGCGCTGCACCGCGACGCGGCCGGGCGCCCGTTCGTGCCGGTCGACCTGCGGGCCGTGCCCGTCTACCCGCTCGGGCCCGGGCTCCCGCCGCTGCCGATCGGGCTGACCGGCGAGGGCGCCGACGTCGACGCGCGGCTCGTGCAGGTCGACGTGCGCGCCTGGGGTACCCTGCGTCAGGTGCCGGTCCGCTACAGCTTCGTCGACGCCGCGGGGGCCGAGCTCGTGGCCGGCGACGCGCTGGCCGAGACCACGCTGCCGGCCCCGTTCGAGCGCCTGCGCCGGCCGCCGGCCGCCGCCGTCGGCGCGGCGCTGGCGAGCGAGGCCCCCGCGCGCGAGGCCGGCGAGGACGTCTCGGAGCTGCTGCCCGGGCTCGCGGAGGCGGCGGGGCTCGGCGAGGATGTCCTCGAGGCCATGTCGGCGGTCGAGGGCGCGGTCGGCGGGGCGCTCGGGTTCCCGCTCGGGCACGCGCCGGTGTCGGAGCCGGTGACGCTGCGGCTGCTGGCGCCGCCGGGCGCGGCGCTGCTGCGGGTGTGGACCGACGAGCCCGCGCTGGTCGCGGTGCGCGGGCGCCTGCCGCCGCCGGAGCGCGAGCCGGAGGCGCGCTGGACCTGGCCCTACGACCAGCTCGCGGCCGAGCCGCTGCGCTGGCGCTACGCCCCGCAGGTCGCGCCGCGCGGGTTCCCGCGGCGGTCCGACGACCACGCCGCGCGGGTCGCCGCCGGCCAGCTGTTCACGATCCTCGCCCAGCTGCGCGCCGAGGACGTGCCCGAGGAGCAGGTCGTCGCCGGCCAGTGGCAGGCCGTGCAGCCGCGCGGCGCACATGCGCGCCTGCGCGTGCTCGAGAAGGTGCCGGCCGCGCGGCGCGGGGCGACGCTCGCCGACTGGGGCCCCGGCGACTACATGCGGCTGCGCCGCGGCGAGGTCGAGCTCATCGACCTCGCCGGGCTGCGGCCGGCGCGGGCATGGTACCAGGCCAGCGGCTCGGGCGTCGCGGTCGTCGGCGGGACGATGGCGCTGACGGTCGGCGGCCAGGCGCTGCGCTGGCAGGTGACGTCGCGCTCGGGCCGCAAGCCGCTGCCGGGCCGCCGCCTCGCCGAGCTGCGCTGGACCGAGGGCCCGCCGGAGATGATCGTGATGGTCGACCGCCGACCGCTCGGCCCGAGCGGCGCGCCGCTGTACACCCACCGCCAGGTCCACCGCCTCGCCAGGGGCGGCCTGACGCTGCAGCTCGACAAGCCCGACGAGGCGCCGACGGCCGTCAACGTGGTGGTGTACTGGCTCGAGGGCGCGCCCCGGGACGTCACCAGGCTCGAGGTCGAGATCGACGGCGGCTCGCCGCGTCGGCGCGTCGGCGCGCCGGTCACCGCGGTGACCCCGGGGGTCCGCACGATCGACGTGCTCCCGGCGCGCCGCACCGAGGTCGTGTTCGCCGATCGCAGAGGGGTCTCCGGCGCAAGCCTCGCACGCGTCGGCATCGTCCTCGGCGACGACCTGGCGCCCGGCAAGCACTCCGTGCGCATCACCCCGGCGGGTGGGCCCCCGGTGTGGCTGCGGTTCTTCCGGGCCGGCCACGCGATCTCCGGCGGCGACCCGCTGCAATGGAACGAGCGCCGCGACGGCGTCACGCTACAGGACAGCGATGATGCGGAGGAGTGAGCCGGCGCCCGCAGGGCGAGCGGAGGCGGGGCGGCCCGCGGCTACGGGCCGCGGCGAGGCGCTGGCGTGGACGATCGCCGCGGCGCTGGCGGCCGGCTGCTGCGCGCCGCAGCCGATCGGCAGCGGCGAGGCGCCGGCCGTCGACGGACCCGAGGTCCCGGCGGACACTGGCTTCGTGACGATCGACGTCGAGGAGGCGCGACGGCGGCTGTGGCCCGAGCCCGGCCCGGCCGCGTACGCGATCCCGGACGCGGTCCAGGCCGCGGCGCTCGGCGACCTGATCCGGCGCATGCTCGGCGACCCCGCGCCGGCCTCGCCCGCGGAGCTGGCCGACGCGGCGGCGCGGGCCGGCTTCGAGGTCCAGGGCTGGGAGGTCGACGGGCACCGCTACCTCGCGGCGATCGAGCAGACGACCCGGCGCGGCGGCGGCGGGGCGTACGTGGTCCGCCAGGGCGGCGGCTCGGCGGTGATCCTGCAGGCGCCGCACGGCTTCTTCGACGTCGGCACCGAGCGCATCGGCCTCGAGCTGCTGCTGTCCGGGCGCGTGTGGCCGCGCGCGCTGTTCGTCAACACGGTCCATCGCTACCTCGGCCCCGACGGGGTCAAGCGCAAGCGCGGCGAGAACCCGGCCGACCCGTGTCACAGCCCGCAGCACCTGCTGGCGGTGGCGACGGCGGCGGCGCTCGACGTGTTGCCGCAGGCGGAGGTGATCCAGCTCCACGGCTTCGGCGAGGGCGACGACGAGGACGCGGGCCCGATGCCGGCGGCGATCGTCAGCGGCGGGCTCGCGGACCACGCGACGCCGCGCAGCCGCATCATCGCCGCCAACATGCGCGCGCGCCTCGGCGTCGAGGTCGCGCTGTTCCCCGTCGACATCGACCGCCTCGGCGCGACCACCAACGTCCAGGGCCGGGCGATCCGCGCCCGCGGCGACGCCGACTTCGTGCACATCGAGATGTCGCGGGCGTTGCGCGAGCAGCTGCGCCGCGACCCGGCCGCCCGCGCGCAGCTGGCCGAGGCGCTGCGCCAGGACGCCGGCCCCGTGACGTCGGGCCCCGTGACGTCGGGCCCCGTGACGTCGGGCCCCGTGACATCCGGCTCCGTGCCATCCGGTCCCGTGACATCCGGCTCCGTGCCATCTGGCTCCGTGCCATCTGGCCCCGTGCCATCCGGCTCCGTGACATCTGGCTCCGTGACATCTGGCCCCGTGACCCCGTGATCGCGCCCTCCGCCCGCCTCGCGCGCCTGTCGGCGGCGCTGCTCCTGATCGCCTCGCCGCTCGCCCGCGCGGCCGAGGCCGAGGCCGGCCCGCGCACGCGCCGGGCCGCGGCTGTCCTTTCGGACAGCCAGCAGCGCGCCGGCTTCGCGTGGCAGACCGCGAGCGTGTACCACCCGATCGAGATCCCGCCCTCGGGGGTGCCGAAGGAGCTGACGGCGCTGACCGTGCGCCCGCCCGGCGCGCCGGCGCCGACGCTGGCGGCCGCGCAGACCCGCGGGGCGATCGGCGTCGGGCCGCTCAAGGCGGCGATGCTGCGCCTCGAGCCGCTGCAGATCGCGCGGGTCCGCGCGCTCGGGCGCGAGCGGCCGCGCTTCCACCGGGTCACCGGCGAGGACGGCCAGGCGTGGGCCTCGGCCTCGGAGGGGCCGCCCGAGCTGACCCCGGGGACATGGCTCCTGGAGCAGCCGCCCGGCGGGCCCGGCTACTGGCTGGTGACCGCGCCGCGCGAGACGCGGGTGGTGATCGAGGTGGTCGCGCCGCGCACCGGCGATCTGATCTGGGAGCACGCGACCGCGGCGGTGCTGGCGTGGATCGACGAGGGCGGCCCGGCCCCGCCGCTGCCCGAGGTCGCCGGGGCCGCCGAGGCCCGCCGCGAGCTGCTCGCCGACGCCGAGATCGCCGCGGAGATCGAGCGCCTCGAGCCCGAGGACGGCGCGCTGCGCCGGGCGGTCGCGGCCTGGCGCGCGGTCGCGGCGATCCAGCGGATCGACGCGCTGCGCCGCCCGATCCGCCCGGCCTTCGCGCTCGAGCTGCGCCCGCGGACGCTCGCCGGGGCCGAGCCGCTGAGCGTCGCCGGCTGGCAGCGCGTGCGCGGGGCGAAGACCGCGAGCTGGGAGCTGCAGGGCCCCGGCGTGCTGTGGATCGAGGCGCGCAGCGTCGGCGGCGGGGTCGAGGGGTCGATCACCGTCAGCGCGGCCGGCCGCCGCCTCGGCCGCGCCGCCCTGCTGCGCCCCGCGACCGAGACCGGCGCCGCCGACAGCGAGCCCGGCTCCGGCGACGTGCTGCTCGCGGTGCCGACCGCGGACGGGCCCGAAGCGGCAGGCGAGGGGAAGCTGTCCGAGGGGACAGGCGACGGGGAGCTGTCCGAAGGGACAGGCAAGATGTCCGCAGGGACAGATAAGGACAAGCTGTCCGAAGGGACAGGCCGCGGCCCGGGCCCGGTCGCGCGCTCGGGCGGGACGTCGGCGGAGGACCTCGACCTCGGGGCCGCGGCCGCGGACGGCGGCGGGCCCGACGAGCGCATCGGGCCCCGGCTCGCGGCGGCCGTCGGCGCGCCGGTCGGGCCGCGGGCGGCGCTGCGGGTCGCGCTGGCGCCCGGGCGCCACCGCTACACCGTCACCTTCGCCGGCCAGGACGCGGTGCTGCTGGCCCGCGTCGGCCGGCGCAACCAGCGGCTGGCGAGCGCGCTGCGCGGCGACGACGTCGCCAGCCTGCTGCGCCGCGGCCGGCGGGCGCTCGCGGACAGCGAGTCGCCGCGCGTGGACCTGGTCGCCGCGCTGCTGGCCAGCCAGGCCGGCGAGCCGATCGCGGCGCCCGGCGGGGCCGAGCAGAGCCCGACGCTGGCGCTGACCCGCACGCTGCTGGCGGCCGAGGCCGCCGACCTCGACGCGCCGGCCCGCCTCGACCTCGCGCGCACGCTGGCGAAGCGGGTCCATCGCCTCGAGAGCGAGGCGCTGGTCTGGCGCGCGCGGCGGGTCGCGCTCGACCTGCTCGAAGGGACAGGTGACCCGCTGCTCGCGCGCGAGCTCGCGGGCAAGCGCGCGGCCGAGGCCCCGGTCGAGGTGCTCGAGCGGCTCGCGCGGCAGATCGGCGGGCCGCCGCTGGCGGTCCGCAGCCCGGCCGTCGCGCTGCTCGAGCTGGCCCGCCGCCAGTCGCCGCAGGACCCCGAGCTGCGCGCCGTGTACCGCGACCAGTGGCGCGCGGGCACCCGCTGGGCCGCGCTGCGGGCCGACGAGTCCGCGGGCCAGGCGTGGACGTGGATCGAGCCGTGGGCGACCAGCGACGACCACGCGACCGGGACGCGCGCGCTGTGGCGGCTGCGCAGCGGCGCGTCCGAGACGCTGCGGGCCCGGGTCTCGGCGGCGACGCCGGGGCGCGCGGCGCTGCTGCGCGTCTACGCCCAGCTCGCCCCGGGCGCCGGCGCCGAGCCGCTCACCGACGCCGCGCTCGCGCTCGCGGTCGACGGCCGCCGCTGGCACAGCCTCGCGCTCGGGCCGATCGAGACCTGGCGCGTCGCGGTCCCGGCCGGCGATCACGAGGTCGAGGCCAGCGCGCCGCCGGGGGCGACGCTGTGGTCGTCGCTGCCGCCGGCGACGGCGCGCGCGCCCGACGGGCACATCCTGCGCATGTGGCCGGCGGCCGGCGGGGCGCAGATGCGGTTCCTGCTGCCCGCGGGGGCCGAGCCGGGCTTCGTGCGCGTCGAGCTGCGCGCGCTCGCCGAGCCCGGCGTGGTCGGCCCGCGGCGCGCCCGGGTCTGGATCGCGCGCGACGACGGCCCCGAGCGCCCGGTCGACCTGTGGCTGCCGGAGCAGGACCCGAAGATCGTGGCGGTCGAGGCCCAGGCCGGGGTCGGACCGCGCGCGGCGGTGGTCCTGGCGATCGGGCCGAAGACCCGCGCGGTGTGGGTGCGCGTCGCCGAGGGCGCGCCCAGGCTCGCGGTCGCCGCGTCGATCCGGGCCACGCGCGGGCCCGAGGTCGGCGACCTGATGCCGACGCCGCCGCCCAGCGACGCGAGCGCGGCCTACGACGAGCCGGCGCTCGACCGCCTCGCCCGGCTCAGCCGCGAGATCCAGCACAAGCCGGACGACCGGGCGCTGCGGCTCGCGCGGGCCGAGCTGCTCCTCGACCTCGACCAGCCCGGCTACGCCTTCGTCGACTGGCGCGAGGTCACCGCGGGCGGGCTCCCGCCGCGCCTCGTCGGCCGCGCGACCGCGCTGGCCGAGCGCCTCGACGCGCTCGACGCCCCGGCGACGATGGACCTCGGCGCCGACGTGCCCGTGGTCATCGCGCCGGCGCTCGCGGCCGCGGTCGGCGACGACAAGGCGCGGCTCGCCGCGGTCGCGTCCGCGGTCGCGGCGGCCCGCGCCGGCGGCCCCGGGGCGGGCCTGCGCGCGCTCGACCGCCTCGGCCTCGACGACGCCTCGCGCTGGCGCGCGATCGGCGGGCCGACGATCGCCCAGCGCCCGCGCACCCGCCCCTCGAAGCCCCCGCGCCCGGTCAAGCCGCGCGCCAGCGACGAGGACGCGCCCGGCGCCGACCTCGTCGACGAGGCCCCGCCGGAGCCTGCCCCCGGGGACAGGTCGCAAGGGACAGCCGGAGCTGGCCCCGGGGACAGGTCGCAAGGGACAGGTACAGCTGGCCCCGGGGACATGTCGCAAGAGTCAGACGCGGCTGGCCCCGGGGACATGGCCGGGGGGACAGGCGACGCCGGGACGATGGCGCCCGACGCCGCGGCCGCGGTCGGGCCCGCGGTCGGCCCGCTGGTGACGGCGGCGACGCTGCGGGCGACCTGGCTCGACGCGCAGGGCCGGCCGGACGCGGCCGCGCGGGTGTGGGCGCGGCTCGAGGCGCGCGCCGGCCTGTGGCAGGCCGGCCTGATGGGCGTGCGGTCGTTCTTGAACGTCCTCGACGCCGAAGGGCCGGCGGGCACGAAGCCGCCGCCGCCGCAGGCGGAGGGCGCGGGGCTGGCGTACGGCCTGGCGATGTCGCTGCGGCGGACGGTGCGGACGCCGGCGGTCCAGCGGCTGGCGACGGTCGCGGCGACGCGCAGCAAGTGGTCGCGGATCGAGGGCAGCGAGCGCGACGGCGGGACCGAGGCGCTCAAGGTCCCGCGCGTGCCGACGCTGCCGAGCCCGAACGCGGCGGTCCGCCAGGCGCTGGTCGTCGCCCCGTGGGACCACGGCGAGGCGACGCTGCTGCGCCCCGGCTACGCGACGGTGCTCGACCAGAAGCGCGCCACGGAGGGCCTGCTCGCGGTCGACCTGTGGTGTCAGACCGTGCGCCCGGACCTCGGCGACGGCCAGGCGCCGCGCGTGCGCGTGACGATCGACGGCGTGGTGCTGCTCGACGGACCTGTCCCGGCGGACAGGGTCGACGGCACGGCGATCGACGCGGTGCCCGAGGGCCGCCACCGCGTCGAGGTCGCGCTCGACCGGGCCAGCCGCGGCCAGATCTGCTCGGTGCGCCTGCGCGACCAGGAGGGCCCGCTCGGCAGCGTGCGACCGACGCGCTGGCGGGTCGCCAAGCCCAAGCTGCCGGTCGAGGTCGTCGTGCTCGGGCCGACCTCGCTGGCGATCGAGGCCCGCGCCGTGATGGGCCGCGGCGGCGCGGCGACGCGCGTGGCCGTCGCGGTCGCGCAGGGCGAGGGGCCGTTCTCGCCGCAGGCGACGGTCACGCTGAGCCCCGAGGCCGACCCGCGCGCGACCCCGGAGTCGTCGCGCACGATCGCCCCGGGCGTCGCCCGCACCGAGGTGCTCGCGCTGCCCGAGGTCGGCCCGCAGCGGGTGCTGCTGCGCCCGGAGGGCGGGACCGTGCTGCTGCGCCTGCAGCAGCGCCTCGACGGCGAGCCGACCCCGGTCCCGCGCCCGCCGGCCCGCGCGCTCGACCTCGGCACGCTCGTCGACAGCGTCGCGCCGATCGAGCTCCCGCGCATGCAGGTCAGCGCGATCGCCGGGGTGCCCGCGCCGCAGCGCTTCGGGACCCTGTTCAGCGAGCTGCGCGGCGGCGTCGACGACCTCGAGGACAGCGACGACCTGCGCCCGCGCGCGGCGCTGCAGCTGCGGCTCGGCTGGACCCGCGAGCTGCTCGCGCGCCGCGTGTGGCTGCAGGCCGCGCCCGAGCTGCGCGCGCGCGAGTCGACGGCGCCCGCGGGCGGCGGACAGGTCGCGGTCCAGGCCGTGTTCCCGCGCGCCGGCCTGCGCACGCGGCTCGCCGCCGGCGCGCTGACGCAGCAGTACGCCGGCGGGCAGGGCTGGTCGGCGGACGCGTCGCTGCACGTCGACCGCCTGACCTGGGTCGCGCCGCGCTGGCAGATCGTGCCGGCGATCGACCTGCGCTACCGCCATCAGTCGCTCGCGCCCGCGGACGTGGCCGCCGCCGCAAGACCAGTGCACCCGCGCATCTACACCGACTACGCGGCCGCGCACCCGTTCGCGCTGCGGCCGAGCTTCGAGGTCCGGTTCCAGCCGCTGCAGGACGTGCGCCTGTTCGCGGCCGCCGACGTCGTGCCCAACAGCGACTTCCGCGGGCTCGATCAGGTCAACCTGCGCGGCGGCCTGCTCGGCGTGGTCGCGCTGCTGCGCCGCGTCGTCCCCGAGTTCGCGCTCGCCTACGAGGGCTCGGTCCGCCTCGCCGACGCCGACCGGGCCGAGACCTACCTGCAGAGCCGCGTCACCGGCGGGCTCGGCCTCGGCGTGTGGGCCGGCCAGGCCGCGCGCGTGGTCTTCGGCGTCGGCGACACGCTGTACGCGTCGGGCCCGTTCCCGCTGCGCAACGTGTTCGAGCTGTGGCTGCGCGTCGACCTCGTGCTCGGCCGCGGCCTGCGCGACTACGGGCCGCTCGACATGGCGTTCAAGCCGGTCCGCGAGCACCGCCTGTGGGTCGACCGGGAGGGCGCGCCGTGACCGACCCGAACGCGAAGATCGCCGAGGCGCTGCGCGGGCACACGGCCCCGCTGGCGGCGCGCCTGCGCGGGCCCGCGATCGCCGGGCTGGCCGCGCGCCTGGCCGCGAGCGGGGCCCAGCCGAGCCTGGCCGGGCTCGTCACCGCGACGCCGCGCGTGGTCGCGACGCTGCACATCGAGCACGCGGCGACGCTGCGCCGGCTCGCCGCGCTCGAGGCCGAGGTCCACGCCGCCGGCGACCCGGCCGCGCAGCGCCAGGCGCTGGCCCGCGTGATCGGCCGCGAGGTCCGCGACGCCGGCCGCCGCAGCGGCGACCTGCGGGCGCTGCGACGCGACCTCGACCTCGACGCCCTGCGCGAGCGCGTCGCCGGCGAGCTCGCGGCGCTCGAGGCCCAGGTCGAGCTCGCGCTCGGCTTCGTCGGCCGCGCCGCCGCGGCGACGCTGGCGACCGAGCCGACGTCCGGGCCGCCGCTGCGCCGCGCGGGCCTGCAGTCGTTCCTGCTCGGCGAGGTGACGTGGATCCCGCGCTTCACGCTGCGCCTCGCCGCGGTCGAGGCGCTGCAGCGCGTGTGCGAGGCGCTCGGCCCCGCCGACCCCGATGGCGCGATCGCGCGGACGATGCGGGCCCGCGTGCTCGACCCCGAGGAGCACCCGTGGGTCCAGGCCGCCGCGCTGACGGTGCTCCACGCGGTCGCCCCGGCCGAGGGCATGCAGCTGTGCGCGGAGGTCCTGCGGGCCCCCCACGCCGGCGGCGGCGACGCGCAGGGCGGCGTCGAGGTCGACAGCGAGGGCTCGCAGACCGGCATGCTGCTCGAGAGCGCCGACGACCCGGCCAGCGCGTCGCGCAGCAGCCACGCGGTGCTCGAGTCCGGCGACCCCGGCTTCGACGTGTCGTGGCCCGACCTCGCGCGCGAGCCCGACCCGAACGACAGCGTGACGGCCGGCGCCATCGAACCGGGCGGCGACCAGCCGGCCCCCGTCCGCAACACCGCGACCGGCGCGACGTGGGTCAGCCTGATCGACCGCATCGACGCCGAGGCGAGCGCGCGGGGGCCGATCGCGCTGGTGCCCGAGCCGCCGGGCCGCGACGCCGATCGCGAGCGGCGCGCGGTCGCCGGCGAGATCGGCGAGACCCGCGACGCGCACGCGCAGCGGCTGCGCGAGCCGCGGTTCGACGCGATCGCGGCGCTGATCGCCGACGGCCTGGTCCCGGCGGAGCTGTCCGAAAGGACAGGCGCTCTCGATCCTGACGCGGGGCTGTCCGAAGGGACAGGCGAGGCGACTCGCGACGCGGCGGTCGACCCGGGCGCGCGGCTGTCCGAAGGGACAGGCGCGCCGTCGCGCGGCCCGGCGCTGGCCGACGCGCCGCGCGGGTCGGTCGGGCTGTCCGAAGGGACAGGCGCGTCCGGTCCCGAGGATCCGCGGCTGTCCGAAGGGACAGCCGCGCCGTCGCGCGACGCGGCGCTGGACGGCGCGCCGCGTGCGTCGGCCGGGCTGGCCACCGGGCTGTCCGAAGGGACAGGCGCAATGTCGCGCGACGCGGCGCTGTCCGACGCGCTGCGCGCGTCGGCCGGGCTGGCCCCCGGGCTGTCCGAAGGGACAGGCAGCGAGCGCCCGAAGCTGTCCGAAGGGACAGGCGCGCCCCGCGGCCTGTCCGCGGGCCCCGGCGAGCCGCTGGACCCGGGCGCGTGGCTGACCGCGGGCGGCGGCGCCGATCTGCGCGACTCGGGCGCGTGGCTGGCCGAGGGGGCGGGGGCCGACACGCGGACCGCCGAGCCCGGCGCGGGCCTGGTCGCGACCGCGGACCTGTCCGAAGAGCCAGCCCCGCCCGCCTCGCCGCCGCCGCGCCCGGTCGCCCGCCCGCGGACCGGCCGCGTCGGCGCGGTCGCCTCGCCGGCGCCGGTGTCCGCGGCGCTGCGCGGGCGCCGGGCCTTCCTGCTGCGCCGGCTCGTCGTCGACATGCTCGCGCGGCGGGTCGCCGAGCGGCGGGCGCCGGCGGTCGCGGTCGACCTGCTCGCCGAGGCGATCGCCGCCGGCGACCCGAGCGAGCACGTGCGCGTCGGCCTCGCGCTCGCCTCGGGCTCGCTGCCGGCGCGGGAGATGCGGGCGCCGCTGATGCTCGCCGCGCTGGCCGCCCCGCTGCGCGAGCCGAGCCCGGTCGTGCGCGCGTGGGCGCTGCGGGCCGCCGCGTCCGGGCCCGCGGGCGAGCTGCTGCTCGAGCGCAGCCTCACCGAGGAGACCTCGCCGCTGGTGCTGCGGGTCGCCTGCGCGGAGGCCGGGGCGCGCGGCGGCCCGACGCTGGTCCGCGCGCTGATGCGGCTCGGGGCGCGCGACGATCGGCCGGCCGCGGTCCACGAGGCGGCCGCCGCGGCGCTCGAGGCGGTCGACCGCGCGGGCGACCCGGCGCGGGCGGCCTGGACGGCGGTGCTGGCCGACGCGCTGGCGCGCACGCCCCCCGGCGGGCGCGTGCGCGTGTCGCTGCGCCGCCCGGATCTGCCGCCGCCGGCCGACTCGAGCGACCCGGGCCAGATCGACCTGCGGTGGTTCGGCCGGATCTTCGCCGAGCTGACGCGCGGCGACTGGGGCGTCGACGTCACGCCCGGCCGCGGCCACCTGACGATCCGCCGCGGCGACCGCTGGCGCACGCGGCTATGGCGGGTCCTGCACGAGCTGCGATCGCCCGGCCCCAACAAGCGCCAGGCGTTCTCACACACCCGCGGCCGGGTCCTGCGCGGCCCGCTGCGCGCCCACTCCGGCGTGCTGCACGAGGTCACCGGCACCGGCGTCCCCGGCGAGCGCGTGCAGTGCGAGCGCGAGGGCGGGTGGGGCCGTCACCTCCCGCTCGTCGACGACCTCCTCGGCCTGCCGCTGCTGCGCGCCCGCCCGGTCCACGTCGTCAGCAGCCACGGCGTGTGCACGCTGACGTGGCGCCGCGGCCTGCTCGGGCGCCTCGCCGCGCGCCTGCGCATGTCGGCGCGCTACGCCTGGCTCGCGGAGCTGCGCCAGCAGGCGCTCGCCGCCACCGAGCCGGCGCAGCGCGGCCGCTACGCCCAGGCCCTGCGCGCCGGCTTCGGCGTCGAGCTGCGCTTCGGGTCCCACCCCGCGCCGCAGCTGCCCCCAGGGGCCGATCCAGCGCGCGACGCGGCCGCGTCGATCTCCGCGAGTCGTCGGCGCCCCATCGACCCCGCCGACTTCGGCCCGCGCAAGCTGCCGTCGGATCTGCGCGCGCTGTTCCCCGAGGTCCGCGAGGGCGGCCCGCGCCTCCCGCCCGCCGGGGCCTCGCGCGCGGCCGCGGCCGCGTGGCTGGTCGCGCCCGCCCTGGTCGACTGGCTGTGGCTGCACGCCCATTACTTCATCAGCGTCAGCGCCAACAGCCAGCAGGCGCTCGCGTACTTCCTGGCCGGCCTGATCAGCTTCGGCCTGATCGCCGCCTATTTAAAAAATCGCGGCATCGCCCGCGACCGCGCCGCGGTGCCGCTGGTGATCGGCGGCTGGGGCACGCGCGGCAAGTCCGGCACCGAGCGGCTCAAGGCCGGCCTGCTGCACGGCCTCGGCTACAGCGTGTTCGCCAAGACCACCGGCTGCGAGGCGATGTTCATCCACGCCCCGCCGCTCGGCCCGGCCCGCGAGATCTACAGCTTCCGGCCCTACGGCAAGGCCACGATCTGGGAGCAGCGCACGCTGCTCGGCCTCGCCGCGCGCATGCGCAGCGACGTGTTCTTGTGGGAGTGCATGGCGCTGTCGCCGGCCTACGTGCAGATCCTCCAGCACGCGTGGATGCGCGACGACCTGTCGACGATCACCAACGCGTACCCCGATCACGAGGACATCCAGGGCCCGGCCGGCATGGACGTCGCGCAGGTGATCGCCGGCTTCGTGCCGACCCGCGGGCGCCTCGTGACCTCGGAGATCAACTTCCTCCCGGTGATGCGCGAGGCGGCCCGCCAGCGCGGCACCTCGGTGGTCGCGCTCGAGGACCTCGCCGGCGACCTGCTGCCCGCCGACCTGCTCGGCCTGTTCCCCTACGACGAGCACCCGCGCAACATCGCGCTGGTCGCCCGCATGGCCGTCGAGCTCGGCCTCGATCCCACGCTGGCGATCGTGACGATGGCCGAGCACGTCGTCCCCGACCTCGGCGTGCTCAAGCGCTTCGGCCCGGTCCGCGTGCGCGGCCGGTCGCTCGAGTTCATCAACGGCTGCTCCGCCAACGAGCGCACCGGCTTCCTGTCCAACTGGCGCCGCACCGGCTGCGACCGCCTCGACCTCGCCGCCGAGCCCGACCGCTACGTCATCACCGTCGTCAACAACCGCGACGACCGCGTCAGCCGCTCGCAGGTGTTCGCGCGCGTGATGGTCGAGGACGTCGCGGTCGACCGCCACCTCATCATCGGCACCAACACGCAGGGCCTCGTCAACTACGTCCGCACCGCGCTCGACGACTTCCTCGCCGAGCAGCGCATCGTGACCGCCGAGGACCTCGCCGGCGGCCTCGAGGACCCCGGCCTGCCGGCCCGCCGCCTCGACGCGCTGCTCGCCCGCCTGCGCGTCGTCCCCCGCGCCGCCGAGGCGCTCGCGCAGCAGCTCGACATCTTCGCCCAGGGGGCCGGCCGCGCGCTCACGACGGCCGCGCGGGCCGAGGTCGCCGAGCGCTGCGCCCCGTGGCTCGCCGCCGACGCGTCCGCGAGCCTGGCCCTCGCCGAGGTGTTCGCGGCGACCCGCGCCGAGCTCGGTGCGTGGGCCGAGTCGCTGCTCGCCGCGTCCCCCTACGCCGCCGCCCCGGAGCCGCCCGAGGTCGACGCCCCCGCGAGCGCGACGACCGTCGCCGCCCACTTCGCGCGCCAGGTCGCCCGCACCGCGATCGCGGCGCGCCTGCACGCCCGCCTGGCCGCGGCCCTGCGCGCGGGCCCGGCCTCCGACGGCTTCGACGACTTCCACGTCGCCCTGCGCGCCGCCTACCGCGAGCTGTTCCTCGATCTGCTCGACGTCGTCGAGGACCCGCTGACGACCGGCGATCAGGTCGTGCTGCGCTGCGCCCTCGCGCTGCCGCCCGGCGTGCGCGGCGTCCTGATGGGCACGCAGAACATCAAGGGCACCGGCCTCGACTTCGTGTACCGCTGGATCGCCGTCGACGTCGCGCAGCACGACCTCGCCGCGCTCACCAGCGCCGACCCCGAGACCCGCAGCGCCGCCCTGCGCCGCCTCGAGAGCCCCGACGACCCCGGCCTGCTCGACGCCGGCCTCGTCGCCGCCCGCCTCGCCGCCCGCACCCCCGGCCCCGGCGAGGCCGAGCTGCAGGCCCGCGCCCAGCAGAAGGCCGAGGCCCGCCACGTCGCCCGCCGCGCCGCCCTCGGCCAGCAGCGGACCCGCCGCGGCCGCAGCGAGGCCATTTTTCAATGGCTCGAGGGCTGGGTCGACTTCATCGACGGCGCCCGCCGCCACAGCCGCGCCAAACAGGTGATGCGCGACCTGATCGATCAACGCATCTCGCACGCGCGCGCGGCCCAGGTGATGCGCGAGCTCGACGCGCGGGCGAAGGGCGGCTGGCTCGTCAAGGCCATGCGCCGCCGCTGACCTCGCCCGCGCTTCTCGCCGTGTACGGCCGTCGACGGGGCCGAGCATCGGGCCGTTGCTCGCCGCCTGCGGGCCGTGCGATCGTGTGGCCATGAAGAGGCCGCGGCCGAGGCTCGACCTGTCGCGCTCGCTCAACCAGATGCTCGGCCACCGCGACGTGCACGACGACACGACCGGGCTCACCGCGAGGTACTCGCGGGCGATGAGCACGCCGGCGGGCTCGCTCGACGTCGCACAGATCGAGCTGCTGCTCGGCCAGGGTCCGTCCGACGACGAGCGCTCGCTGCTCGTGGCGATCGCCGTCGAACACCTCGCCACCGACTTCTTCGGCTGGCACGCGAACCTCCTGCTCGTCGACGTGGCGTACAACCGCGACGTGCTGGCCGCGCAGCCCGACGTGGAGCGCCGCGCGGTCGAGATCGTCGTGGCGCACGCCGACGCGCTCGCCACCTACGACGGGCTGCGCGCCGGGGAGGCCGTCGACGCCGCGCTCGCGCTCGTCGACCGCGATCCCGCCGCGCTCGACGCCCTCGAGCGCGCGTTTGCTCGCGCCGGCGACCGCGAGCGCACGCAGCGGGTGCAGCAGCGGCGCCTGGCCGCGGCGAAGACCCCCGAGGCCCGCACCGCCGTGCTCGTCGGCGTCGCGCTCGCGCTCGAGCCGCAGGACCCGGTGGAGGCGGCCTACGCGTGGTTCGACGTGCTCATGGAGGCGCCGGGGCACGAGCAGGCGAGCGCCGCGGCGGATCGACTGTTCACTTTGTATGAGGAGTGGACCACGCTCGCGCGCGTGCTCGAGATACGCGCGGAGGCCCGGCTCGCGCGCGGCGACCGCGACGGCGCCGTGGAGGACCTCGCCCGCGTGGCCGACCTCGCGGTCACACGACTCGACAGCGCCGAGCTGCTGGAGCGCACGACCACACGCATCAGGCAACTGCGCGGATCGTGACCACCCGCCATCCTGCGCACATACCGAGCCTGTCCCTCGCGCCATGTCCTCGGGGCCATGTCGCCGGCACGTGCCACGCAGCCCGCACTACATCGCCCGCGCACCATAGGCGCGCAGGAACACCCCGACCGCGCGCCGCACCGTCTCCCGCACCTCGACATCCGCCGGATACCGCAAGATCCCGAGCTGCGCCCGCAGCACCAGCTCGCCATGGCACAGCATCACGAAGTCGATCGCCGCCGCCCGCGGGTCCTCGAGCCGCAGCGCCCCGCGCTCGGCCCAGCGCCCGAGGTACGCCGCGACCCCGTCGTACAGCAGCGCCGGCCCGCGATCGAACAGCATCTGCCCGATCTCCGGGAAGCGCGCCGCCTCCGCGGAGGTATGGCGATACAGCGACACGATCGCCGGCGTCAGCAGCAGCCCCAGCAATTGCTCGCCGAGGCGTTGCAGCTCCGGCTCGACCTCGCCGCTCGGCGCGTCCTGGAGCGCCGCGCGCACACCCTCGCGCAGCTCGTCGGCCTCGTCCGAGTAGCAGGCGATGAACAGCGCCTTCTTGTCGTGGAAGTGGTTGTAGACGGTCGCCTTCGACACCCCGGCCTGGGCCGCGATCAGGTCGACGCTGGCGCGTTCGAAGCCCATGTCGCAAAACGCGCGCCGGGCACCCAAAAGGATCTGCCGGCGCTTGGGCGACGGCTTCTCCGGGCTCTCGTCCGCGGGGTCTCGCATCTCGCGGGTAGACTGAACCGTTCAGTCTTGACAGTCAAGGCACGTGGTTCATAGTAGCGGCCGGAGCCTGCGGGCCTGTTCATGCGCATCTCGAGCGAACCGATCGATCCTTCGGATCATCCCGATCATCCCGATCCTCCGCGGCGGCGCGCCCGGCCCGCGCTGTGGCTCGCGCTGGCTGGTTGGCTCGCCGGGTGCGGCGCCGAGGTCTCGGCCGCGAAGGCCGGGCCGGGTGGTCCGGTGCCGGTCGGCGTCATCACGCTCGAGCCTACCTCCGTGACCTTGACGCGCGAGCTGCCGGGGCGGACCGCGGCGTATCGCGTCGCGGAGGTGCGGGCGCGCGTCAACGGCATCGTCAAGCGCCGGCTGTTCGTCGAGGGCAGCGACGTGGCGGCCGGGCAGGTGTTGTTCGAGATCGAGGCGGAGCCGTACCAGGCGACGCTCGCGGGCTCGCGGGCGACGCTGGCGCGGGCCGAGTCGAACCTCGCCGCGGCGCGGCTGCAGGCGGCGCGGGTCGCCGCGCTGGCGGGCGAGAGCGTGGCGAGCCAGGAGGAGCAGGAGAGCTCGACCGCGGCGTTGAAGGCCGCCGAGGCCGACGCCGCGGCGGCGCGTGCGGCGGTGAAGTCGGCGCGCATCACCGTCGGCTACACAAAAGTCACCGCGCCGGTCGCCGGGCGGATCGGGCGCTCGGAGGTCACCGAGGGCGCCTACGTGCAGCAGGCGGGCGCGACGCTGCTGGCGACGATCCAGCAGCTCGACCCGATCTACGTCGACCTCGTGCAGTCGACCGCGGAGCTGCTGCGGCTGCGTCACGGGCCCGACGGCGCGCAGCGGTCCGACGCGGACACCAAGGTCACGCTGATGCTCGAGGACGGCCGCGTCCACCC